>Ga0228702_1001244_pt1 | contig 16757 bp, 13 predicted proteins | sample McNCre217_Aug_MG_2_FD_178018 | JGI IMG/M metagenome (GOLD analysis project Ga0228702, IMG submission 178018) | Freshwater microbial communities from McNutts Creek, Athens, Georgia, United States - 20-17_Aug_MG | ecosystem: Environmental > Aquatic > Freshwater > Creek | place: USA: Georgia... | reverse complement strand
CTGACGGTCAAATCTTCTTGGAAACAGACTTGTTTAACGCGGGTATTCGTCCTGCGATTAACGCGGGTATTTCTGTTTCTCGTGTGGGTGGTGCTGCTCAGACTAAAGTTATTAAGAAACTATCTGGTGGTATTCGTACCGACTTAGCGCAATATCGTGAATTGGCAGCGTTTGCTCAGTTTGCGTCTGACTTGGACGAGGCAACTCGTAAACAGTTAGAGCGTGGCCGTCGTGTTACAGAGTTGTTAAAGCAAGCACAGTACATGCCTTTGCAAGTATGGCAATTGGCAGCGTCATTGTATGCAGCGAACAACGGTTACCTAGATGAGCTTGATGTGAAGAATGTATTGGCCTTCGAAAAAGGTTTGCATGATCACCTTAAGAGCAAGTATGCCGATTTAGTTGGTCGTATTGAAGATACTAAGGATCTCTCGAAAGAAGATGAAGCCGCATTGCGCGCTGCAATCGAGGACTTTAAACGTTCAGCTTCTTTTTAATATAAGAAGCGAGGAGAGCCGACATGGCCGGAACTAAAGAGATACGGACAAAGATCAAGAGCGTACAAAATACGCGCAAGATCACAAAGGCGATGGAAATGGTCGCCGCATCTAAGATGCGGCGTGCTCAAGAACGCATGCGTAATGCTCGTCCTTACACTGAAAAGGTAAGGAACATTGCTGCGAATTTGGGTAAAGCGAATCCAGAGTATCGCCCTGCTTATTTAGTTGAACGTGAAGTTAAAAAAGCAGGCGTGATTGTTGTTACGACAGACAAAGGTCTTTGCGGTGGTATGAATACCAACGTATTGAGATCTTTAACAAACACCATGAAAGAATTGGATGCAAAAGGTGTTGAGTTGTCTTGTACAGCAATTGGTGCGAAGGGCTTCCAATTCTTGAATCGAATTAAAGCGAAGATTGTTTCTCATGCAGTTCAGATGGGTGACACGCCTCACTTAGAGAAGTTGATTGGTGTTATTAAGGTCCAATTGGATGCTTACGAAAAAGGTGAAGTAGATGCTGTTTATTTGGCATATACAAAATTCATCAACACCATGAAGCAAGAGCCAGTAGTTGAAAAGCTATTGCCTTTATCTAGTGATCGCTTAGAGCAAACAGCTGAAGAAGTTCGCGAATATGGTTGGGATTATTTATACGAACCAGATCCGCAATCAGTTGTTGATGAATTGTTGAAACGTTATGTTGAAGCGTTGATTTACCAAGCAGTTGCAGAAAATATGGCTTCTGAGCAGTCCGCTCGTATGGTTGCCATGAAAGCTGCTTCTGATAACGCGAAAAACGTAATTGGTGAGTTGCAGTTGGTTTACAACAAAACACGTCAAGCGGCTATTACAAAAGAGTTGTCCGAGATCGTCGGCGGCGCTGCAGCAGTTTGATAACGAATGTATTGTAAAAAATTAGTGATCGGAGAAATACGATGAGCAACGGAAATATCGTTCAGTGCATTGGCGCGGTGGTGGACATTCAGTTCCCACGTGACAACATGCCTAAAGTTTATGACGCATTGGTCTTGCAAGAGAGCGATGAGGCATCTTTCGCGGAAAAAGGTTTAACCTTTGAAGTGCAACAGCAATTAGGTGACGGCGTCGTTCGTACAATTGCACTAGGTTCAAGCGACGGTTTGCGTCGTGGCATGAGCGTGGCTAATACAGGTAAAGGTATTTCTGTGCCAGTTGGCCCAGCAACACTTGGCCGTATTATGGATGTGCTTGGTCGCCCAATTGACCAAGCTGGTCCTATCGGAACAGATGAGCGTCGCGCGATTCACCAAGCGGCTCCTAAGTTTGATGAGCTATCTCCATCAGTTGACTTGTTGGAAACAGGTATTAAGGTTATTGACCTAGTTTGCCCGTTTGCTAAAGGTGGTAAGGTTGGCTTGTTCGGTGGTGCTGGTGTGGGTAAGACAGTTAACATGATGGAGTTAATTAACAACATCGCTAAGCAACACTCTGGTTTGTCAGTGTTCGCTGGTGTTGGTGAGCGTACTCGTGAAGGTAACGATTTCTACCACGAGATGAAAGACTCTAACGTTCTAGATAAAGTTGCGATGGTGTTCGGTCAGATGAATGAGCCACCAGGTAACCGTCTACGCGTTGCGTTAACAGGTTTGACAATGGCTGAGCGTTTCCGTGACGAAGGCCGTGACATCTTGTTCTTCGTTGACAATATTTATCGTTATACATTGGCTGGTACAGAAGTGTCAGCGCTTTTAGGTCGTATGCCATCAGCTGTGGGTTACCAGCCTACATTGGCTGAAGAAATGGGCCGTTTACAAGAGCGTATTACTTCTACAAAAACAGGTTCTATTACATCTATTCAAGCTGTTTACGTTCCTGCGGATGACTTAACAGATCCATCTCCAGCGACAACATTCTTGCACTTAGACTCAACAGTTGTTTTGTCACGTGATATTGCTGCTCTAGGTATTTATCCAGCGGTTGACCCACTAGACTCAACAAGCCGTCAGTTGGATCCACAAGTGGTTGGTGAAGAGCACTATGCAGTTGCTCGCGGTGTTCAAACAACGTTGCAACGTTATAAAGAGTTGCGTGACATTATTGCTATTTTGGGTATGGACGAGTTGTCACCTGAAGACAAGCAAGCTGTTGCGCGCGCTCGTAAGATTCAACGTTTCTTGTCACAACCTTTCCACGTTGCGGAAGTATTTACAGGTTCTCCAGGTAAGTATGTTCCATTGAAAGAAACAATCCGTGGCTTCAAGATGATTGTTGATGGTGAGCTTGACCATTTGCCAGAACAGGCATTCTATATGGTTGGCGGCATCGACGAGGTAATCGAAAAAGCTAAGAAGTTGCAGTAAACCAAGGAACGCACATGTCTAGCATCCACGTTGATGTAGTGAGCGCTGAGCAGTCAATTTTCGCCGGTGAAGCAAAGTTTGTTGCTTTACCTGGCGAAAGTGGTGAGTTGGGTATTCTTCCAGGACATACACCGCTTATCACAAGAATTCGCCCAGGCGCAGTACGTATTGAAAAAGCTGATGGTGACGAAGAGTTTGTTTTCGTTGCTGGTGGCATTCTTGAGGTTCAGCCAAATAAAGTAACAGTGCTTGCTGATACTGCTATTCGTGGCCATGACCTTGATGAAGCCAAAGCTAATGAAGCTAAAAAGGCAGCTGAGGAAGCAATGCAAAATCGCACTAGCGATATTGATTTTGCGCATGCCCAATCAGAATTTGCAATGGCAGCGGCTCAGTTAGCTGCGATTGCTAAGTTACGCCAAAAAAGATAATTGACTTTAATTAACGATCGATTCCTGCGCGCATGCTTAAAGCAATCAACCGATAGAACTCCTATTTGGTTGATGCGCCAGGCAGGTCGTTATTTGCCTGAATACAATGCAACAAGAGCAAAGGCTGGTAGCTTTCTCGCTCTTGCAAAAAACCCTCAATTAGCAACTGAAGTAACACTTCAACCATTGGATCGATATCCATTGGATGCCGCTATTTTATTTTCAGATATTTTGACTATCCCAGATGCTATGGGATTGGGTCTGACATTTGAGGCTGGCGAGGGCCCGCGTTTTAGTAAGCCATTACGTGATGAGCAGGCTGTTAACGCATTGCGCCCTGCTGATCTTAATCAATTGAAATATGTGTTTGATGCGGTGAGTGAAATTCGCAAAGCATTAATTCAAGATGGTAAGCAGCGGGTTCCTTTAATTGGATTCTCAGGTAGTCCATGGACGCTTGCTTGTTACATGATTGAAGGCTCAGGTTCATCAGACTTTAAGCATACAAAAGATATGCTTTATCAGCGCCCTGACCTAATGAAAAAAATTATGGACACCAACGTCGAGTCTGTAGCCGCATACTTAAAGGCTCAGGTGGATGCTGGTGCTCAAGCGCTAATGATTTTTGATACATGGGGTGGTTTATTACCGGATGGTTGGTATCAGCAAACATCATTAGCCAGCATGAAAGCGGTTATTGATTTGTTGCCAAGACAAAAAGATGGGCAACAAATCCCAGTTTTGGTATTTACTAAAGGTGGTGGTATTTGGTTAGAGGATATCGCTCAGTCTGGCGCAGATGTCATTGGTCTTGACTGGACTGCCTCAGTTGGAAAGTCGCGTAAGCGCTTACTATCAAATAAAACACCGCTAGCTTTGCAGGGTAATTTTGATCCATTGGCATTATTTGCAAATCCTGTGCAAATTCAAGCTGAAGCAAAGCGCATTCTTGATGAGTTGGCAGCGGCACCTAGTCTAGCGGCTAACCTCCACGCTTTAGATGGTCATGTGTTTAATTTGGGCCATGGTATTTCGCAGTTCACCAATCCAGAGCACGTTACAGCATTGGTTGAGGCTGTTCAGTCGCACTCTTTTACGCTTAGAAATCAATAAAATATTGCTATGTTAGTGCAGACTTATGCACAGAGTCAGGCATTACCGTAAACTGAAGAGCGAAATAATAATTTTTAGCCAAAACAAAAAAATAATATCTATAACTTATTGATTTATATGATAATTTATAGATTAAGTGAGTGGGTTAATTAACGTTAAAGTTTGTAGATGTCAAAGAAATAGAGATAAACGCACAGACTTATCCACAAGGTTTTCCACAGCAAAGAAAATATAAATAAAAAATCATTAGCCACCAAGATACTTCGCATCAAACTTAAAGTAAAACATGAGCATTGATCATAAAAATAATCAAAAAACAATTGTTCAGGTTGCGATTGATGTCCCCATCAATAAGTTATTTGATTACTTTTGGGATGCTTCAGAATTAGGGCAATTTCCTGAAAGAGGAAGACTTGTTGTCGTGCCATTTGGGAAAAAAGATGTGGTCGGCATTGTTATTAATGTGGGCGAACAATCTGCTTACGAACTAGATAAGTTAAAAAAAGTTATCGGTATTGCGCCAAATAATTCTTTATCAGAGGATTTGATTAGTATGGGTGAGTTCGCCTCCACCTACTATCAAAGATCAATTGGTGAGGTTCTTGTTTCTTCGATTCCTGTTGCATGGAGAAAAAGTGATAAATGGGCAACACTAGAAAAACCAAAGAGACAGTCAAAACAAAAAGCTCATGAAGATGCTACTGAATTGCGGGCAATTGAATTAAACAACGAACAAAAAGAAATTGTTGAAACCTTAAGCGCAGCTAGTTCAGAAAAAAAATTTCAGACTTATTTATTGCAAGGCATTACCGGTAGCGGTAAAACACTAACGTACTTAAACTGGTTGGCTCGTGTTTTAGTTGATCCTACAGACCAAGTATTAATTATGGTGCCGGAAATAAATCTGACACCTCAATTAGAGCAAAGCGTGCGCGAGGCATTTCCTGAAAAAACATTGGCGGTATTGCATAGCGGGCTAACAGAAAGAACCCGAGCTGATGCATGGATGGCTGCCAATACTGGCAAGGCGCAAATTATCTTAGGAACACGTATGTCCATCATGGCATCAATTCCAAATTTAAAAGCCATTGTGGTTGATGAGGAGCATGATCTTTCTTATAAACAGCAAGAAGGTGTTAGATATTCCGCTAGAGACTTGGCAATATGGCGCGCTAAGAAAAATGAAATTATTGTTTTATTGGTGTCCGCAACTCCGAGCTTGGAAAGTTGGCATGCTGCGGTAGAGGGTAAATATAAGCGTTTAACTTTGAGTGAGCGTGGTTCAAAAGAAGCTTCTCAACCAATTATTGAAATATTGGATTTAAAAGAAGAGCGTCGGGTTGGTAAAAAAATTAATAACGGGATTTCAGATTCTTTAATAGAGGCTATTCATGCGACATTAAAGAAAGGTCTTCAAACCCTTATATTTATTAATCGCCGAGGCTATTCTCCGGTATTAAGTTGTGAGGCCTGTGGATGGTTATCTGATTGCGCAAAATGTTCTGCGCATATGGTGTTACATAAGTTACCTCGAGGAGGCTCTAATTTATGTTGCCACCATTGTGGCCTGATTAAATATATTCCTAGAAGCTGTCCAGATTGCGGAAATTCTGATTTATTACCAATTGGTCAGGGAACCCAAAAAATAGAACAGTATTTAGCTGAAGTATTTTCTACCGCGAAAATACTACGGATTGATGCCGATAGCACGCGCACTAAAGGAAGTGCCGAGGAATTGTTCGGCGCTGTTCATGATGGGCAGGTTGATATTGTGGTGGGTACGCAAATGATTACAAAAGGACACGATTATCAGTCTGTTGGCCTTGTGGGGGTTATTGATGCAGATGCTAGTTTGTTTTCTCAGGACTATCGCGCATCAGAAAGATTATTTGCACAGTTAATGCAAGTTGCTGGCCGAGCTGGCAGAAGTGGTAGAAGTGTTCAGTCTAAAGTGATTATTCAAACCAGATACCCAACCGCCGCGCCATATAAATATCTAAAAAATAATGATGTGGATGGTTTTTTGGTTGAGACCTGCGAAGAAAGAAAAGTAGTAGGTTTGCCGCCCTTCTCATATCAAGCACTGATTCACGCTGAGCATAGAACTTTAGGCGAAGCCATTGGCATGTTAAAAGATGCTGCGGCCGTTGTAAAAAATCAAGGGAAGCATGGATATTCTTGGCCTGAAAGTGTCTCGATGAGTGATGTTGTCCCAAAAGCCATGGTGCGCATTGCAGGTAAAGAGCGGGCCCAAGTATTAATAGAGAGCCCTACCAGACAAGATTTGCAGGCTGCTTTAGAAATAATGCAACTTGTGCTTATTGATCAAAATACCAAAAGAAAAGGGGTCGGCTGGTATATCGAGCGCGACCCCATTCAGATTTAAGAAGCTTGTTACGCGTAGTCTGCTACTGGAGCGCAAGTGCAGAATAGGTTTCTATCCCCATACACGTTATCAGCTCGCCCAACAGGTGGCCAATATTTAGCTTTTCTTAAGCGAGCTACTGGATATGCAGCCTCTTCGCGTGTATAGCTGTGATTCCATTCATTGGCCAAAATCGCCTCAGCAGTATGAGGAGCATTTTTAAGTGGGTTATCTTCTTTATCAAAGATGCCTGAACCAACCTTCTTAATTTCTTCGGCAATTGCAACCATTGCTTCAATAAAACGATCCAACTCAAATTTAGATTCGCTTTCAGTTGGTTCAATCATAAGCGTACCCGGAACAGGGAAGCTCATAGTTGGAGCATGGAAGCCGAAGTCCATTAAGCGTTTAGCCACATCTTCATTGCTAATGCCGGTATCTTTTTGTAGTGGGCGCAAATCAATAATGCACTCATGTGCCACGAGGCCATTAGTACCTTTGTATAAAACTGGGTAATGAACATCTAATTTTTTAGCTACATAGTTGGCAGCTAGGATCGCAGTTTCAGTAGCTTCCGCAAGACCCTTAGATCCCATCATCGCAACATACATCCATGAGATTGGCAGAATAGATGCCGAGCCAAAAGGTGATGCGCTAATTCTGATCCAATCTAAATCATTCCATTTAGATGCGGTTCCCGCAGTATAAGAACATGGCAAGAATTTAGCCAAGTGTGCTTTAACCGCTACAGGGCCAACACCTGGGCCGCCGCCGCCGTGAGGGATGCAGAATGTCTTGTGTAAATTTAGATGGCTCACATCGCCGCCAAAATGACCAGGTGCTGCAGTGCCAACCAAAGCATTCATATTGGCGCCATCAATATAGACCTGGCCACCGTGTTGATGAATGATCTCGCAAAGTTCTTGAACACCTTCTTCAAATACGCCGTGCGTACTTGGGTAGGTAATCATGATCGCTGCAAGATTTTTAGAATGTAGTTCAGCTTTATTTTTTAAATCTGCTAAGTCAACGTTGCCATCTTTATCGCAATTAACAACAATCACTTGCATGCCAGCCATTTGTGCGGAAGCCGGGTTTGTTCCATGCGCCGATGATGGGATAAGACAAATGTTTCTGTGCCCTTCCCCCCTTGATTCATGGTACGCACGAATAACTAATAAACCGGCATATTCACCCTGTGAACCAGCATTGGGTTGAAGTGATACTGCATCGTAACCTGTTGCAGCGCACATCATACGTTCTGTGTCTTCGATTAATTGTGCATAACCTGCCCACTGCGTTTCTGGAGCGAGCGGATGAATTTGTGAAAAGCTTGGCCAAGTAACAGGAACCATTTCGCTGGTTGCATTCAATTTCATCGTGCATGAACCAAGTGGAATCATGGTCCTATCAAGCGCTAAATCTTTATCAGCAAGACTTCGCAAATAACGCAACATTTCGTGTTCAGAGTGATAACGATTAAATGTTGGGTGAGTCAAATATGTGGAAGTTCTGATAAGAGAGTTCGGAATTGTATTAACAACTTGTTGATCCAAGTTATCAATGTCTAAATTGCCCTGACCACCAAAAATTTCCCAAACAAGATTAAGCTCTTCGCGGTTGGTGGTTTCGTCAAATGAAATACCAACATGATTGGCGTCAATCTCTCTTAAGTTACAGCCAAGAGAACGAGCTTTTTCGTGAATGGCTGCAGCTTTGTCAGTCTTAATGGTCAGCGTGTCAAACCAAAACTGATTTGCTATTTCATAGCCTAGTTGTTTTAAGGCTAACGCAATAATGCTGGTTTGGCGATGTGTTTTTAATGCAATATTTTTTAGCCCTGTTGGACCGTGGTAAACAGCATACATACTTGCCATAACTGCTAATAAAACTTGAGCAGTACAAATATTAGAGGTCGCTTTTTCTCTGCGAATGTGTTGCTCGCGAGTCTGAAGCGCCAGGCGATAGGCCGGTTGACCTTGAGCATCAATTGTTACACCCACAAGTCTGCCCGGCATACTGCGCTTTAATTCATCTTTTGTCGCCAAATAGCCAGCTGATGGACCCCCAAATCCTAATGGCACGCCAAAGCGTTGTGCGCTACCAATGGCTACATCAGCGCCCCATTCCGCTGGTGGACAGATGAGAGTTAAAGCTAATAAATCTGCTGCTGCAATGACGAGACCGCCACGAGCATGAACCGCCTCAGCAATATTTGTATAAACGGATTTATCTTGAATTGAACCATTTACGCCAGGATATTGAATGAGTACGGCAAACGCATCTACTGTTAATGCATTTTCAATGGGGCCTATTTGAACTTCAATATCTAATGGTTTGGCGCGAGTTTTTATAACAGATAAAGTTTGTGGCAAAACGTCGTTGCCGATAAAAAACACTTTTGACTTTGATTTGCAAGTTCTTAGCGCAAGAGTCATGGCCTCTGCGGCGGCGGTTCCCTCATCCAACATCGATGCGTTGGCGATATCCATGCCTGTTAAGTCAATCAGCATTTGTTGGAAGTTAACAATCGCCTCAAGACGGCCCTGAGAAATTTCAGGTTGGTATGGCGTATATGCTGTGTACCAAGCTGGATTTTCAAGAATATTTCTTTGTATAACCCCTGGGATTAAATTGTTGAAATAGCCTTGTCCAATAAAAGATTTGAAAACTTTATTTTTATTGGCAATCGTATTTAATAATTGAAGTGCTTCATCTTCTCTTTTTGCACTTGAGTAAGTGCCAAGTGGTAATTGATCTTTGCGTCGAATTTTGCTCGGAATAACAGAGTCAATTAATTCACTTTTCTTTTTAAATCCTAAAAAGTTAAGCATAGAGACTTCATCTTGAGATGAAGGTCCAATGTGACGCTTTAAAAAAGCATCATGGTTTTCAAGTGCAGTGAGAGAAGTTTTCATTATTTATGCGCCAATATTTTTACCGTAAGCTTCCGCAGTAAGCAGGGCCTCAACTTTTGAAATGTCAGCAGGTTTCATTTTGAATAACCATGAACCGTAAGCGTCAGAATTAACTTTTTCAGGAGCGCTTGTAACATCATCATTAGCTGCAATAATTTCGCCGGCAACAGGTGCGTAAATATCACTAGCTGCTTTTACAGATTCAACAACGGCACATGCATCACCAGCACCATATTGTTTGCCAGCCTCTGGTAATTCCAAGAAAACAATATCACCCAATGCCTCTTGAGCATGATCGGTAATGCCAATAGTGATTGTTCCATCTGATTCGATGCGAACCCACTCGTGTGATTCTGTGTAATGTAGATTTTGAGGAATGTTCATAAGTTCTCCTAAATTAAATTAAACCAAGGCTTTGCCGTGGCGTACAAAAGGTGCTTTTACAACAACAGCATTCAATTCTTTATCGCGAATAACCACTTTTACTTGATCGCCAATCTTTGTGCCCATCGGCATTCTTGCTAATGCAATTGATTTCTCTAAAGATGGACTAAATGTACCGCTAGTGATTTCACCATCACCATGAGCAGTTTTTACAACTTGATGAGCGCGAAGTACACCCTTGTCTTGCAAAATTAATCCTAAGAAAACAGATTTTTGACCTTCGCTTTCCATAGCCTTGCGACCAATAAAATTTCGATCAGTTGTTCTATCAATGGTCCAGCCTAAGCCAGCATCCAAAGGATTAACTTGGTCATTCATATCTTGGCCATACAAATTCATGCCCGCCTCTAGACGTAGCGTATCTCGAGCTCCAAGGCCAGCAGGCTTGGCGCCCGCACTCACTAACAAATCCCATGCAGCACTTGTGTTACCCGCAGGAATAAGTAGTTCTGCACCATCCTCACCGGTATAGCCTGTGCGCGCAATCATAATTTCACCAAGGGCTGTATTGATACACGCCGCATGAAATACACCTAATTCTTTGCATGCATTAGAAAGTTCTGGAATGGCACGCGCAATAATTTCTAATGCTTTAGGCCCTTGCACGGCAATCATGCCTTGAGGATTCTTTTGATTTGGTAGATCGGCGCGTCTAGGAATTAGCTCAAGATTTTTAAATGCTGCTGCTTGTTGATTTAGCCAAATAAGATCAGAGGCAGCTGTGCCTGCGTTAATAACGATTCGATAATTTGGATCAAGGCGATAGACGATTAAATCATCAATAACATGTCCAGCTTCGTTTAATAGGCAGCCATATAAAGCTTGACCATTATTTTTAAGTTTATTGACATCATTAGCTACAACTTTTTGTAAAAATGCTTTTGCATCTGATCCAATCACATCGACAGCTGCCATGTGAGACACATCGAATAAACCGCAGCTAGAGCGTGTTGCAAGATGTTCTTCAATTTGAGAGCCGTAGTTAACCGGCATTTCCCAACCACCAAAATCAACAAGCTTGGCTTTAGCAGATACGTGTGTTTCAAATAAAACAGTGCGTTTTAAATTTGTCGGGGCGACAGACATCCAAACTCCTAAAGGAATTGATGCCCCCCTGTCCTGTTACCTGAGAGATTGAAAATTACAAACCGTTTGTAATTTTTTAGCCCCTTCGGTGTGCAACTAAATGCAGCTCTCCAGAGTGTAAATATCGACGGTCCATTTGCCTGAGCGTTCATGGGCATTGCGCCTTCGGCGTCGGTAAAACCGAACTCTCCCATCGATGTAGCTATTGTACTAAACCCTATGTGTAACACCAAGAAAGACTATTTGCACAAGAATGGTGCATAAAAGTACTTTTTTATCAAAGAACCCATTAGATAATTTGCACATATCAACTATTCCTTATAGATAGGTGCTTTATGGATAATTTTAAAACTGGCGCAGATGCCCTTTTCATAATGGCTGGAGCCATTATGGTGCTTGCTATGCACGCAGGTTTTGCTTTTCTAGAACTTGGAACTGTACGCAAGAAAAATCAGGTGAATGCGTTAGTAAAAATCCTATTAGATTTTGCTGTTTCAACAATTGCTTATTTTTTCATTGGTTATAGCATTGCCTATGGCATTAACTTTTTTGCTAGCGCAGAAGTCTTGGCCCAAAAAAGTGGCTATGAACTAGTTAAGTTTTTCTTTTTATTGACCTTTGCAGCTGCAATTCCTGCAATTATTTCTGGCGGAATTGCTGAGCGAGCAAAATTTAACCCTCAGTTAATTGCTACATTTATTTTGGTGGGATTTGTATACCCATTTTTTGAGGGAATGGTTTGGAATCAGCAATTAGGCTATCAGGCGTGGATTAAAGCCCTAACAGGTGAAGAGTTTCATGATTTTGCTGGATCTGTAGTGGTTCATGCTGTTGGTGGTTGGGTTGCTTTACCAGCGATTCTTTTATTAGGCGCGCGTCGTGGCCGCTATTCAAAAGATGGTCGTATTTCTGCTCATCCGCCGTCAAATATTCCATTTTTAGCTTTAGGTGCTTGGATATTGGCGGTAGGTTGGTTTGGTTTTAATGTGATGAGTGCTCAAACGGTGGACAAGATGAGCGGTTTAGTTGCCATTAATTCTTTGATGGCGATGGTTGGTGGGACATTAACAGCTTGGGCACTTGGAAAAAATGACCCTGGCTTTAGCTATAACGGCCCTTTAGCAGGATTAGTTGCTGTTTGTGCAGGTTCTGATTTAATGCACCCAATGGGCGCCTTAGTCGTTGGTGGGGCAGCTGGGGCTTTATTTGTTGTGATGTTTACCTTGGTGCAAAACCGTTGGAAAATTGACGATGTATTAGGGGTGTGGCCATTACATGGTTTGTGTGGTGCCCTAGGCGGTATTGCTGCTGGCATATTTGGTCAAAAAGCACTTGGAGGTATTGGCGGCATTAGTTTTACTGCTCAGCTAATCGGCACATTAAGTGGCGTTTTGATTGCGTCAGTTGCAGGTACAGTTGTTTATGGTGTTCTAAAACTTATTTTTGGGTTACGTTTAAGCCAAGAAGAAGAGTTTGAAGGCGCTGATTTAAGCATTCATAAAATTACTTCTACGCCTGATCGAGAGTCTAGCTGGTAATTTTCTGATTTATTTGGATAATCGGGGTCATGACATTAAAAGTTCTACTGGTCCCGGTTACTCCGTTTGAGCAAAATTGCTCAATTCTCATTTGTGAAGAAACTTTAAAAGCCGCCATTGTTGACCCTGGCGGTGATTTACCAAGAATTCTTCAGGCTTTATCAAACGCAAATGTCACCCCAGAAAAAATCTTATTAACTCATGGCCATATTGACCATTGTGCTGGGGCGCCAGCATTATCAAAAGAGTTAAATATTCCTATTGAAGGTCCGCATGAGGCTGAGCGTTTTTGGTTAGAGCAATTGCCGATGCAAAGTCAGAGATTTGGGTTTCCTCAAGCTGAGTCTTTTGAGCCAAATCGTTGGCTGGTCGACGGTGATCAGGTGACCGTTGGCAATGTTCATCTAGATGTTAAACATTGTCCAGGGCATACACCAGGGCATGTGGTTTTCTATAGTGCCAACGATGGTTTAGCTGTGGTTGGCGATGTACTGTTTGCGGGATCAATTGGGCGAACAGATTTTCCGCGAGGAAATCACGCGGACTTGATTCGCGCTATTAAAGAAAAATTATTTCCTTTGGGGGATGACATTGTGTTTGTCCCGGGGCACGGCCCAACGTCTACTTTTGGACAAGAAAGAAAAACAAACCCCTACGTAGGGGATGGGGCTTAAGTTTTAGCAGAGCCTGTGCGGTGGGTTCTGTTGTAAAGACAGCTTGCACAAATCCAGCGTTGTTTACGGTTGCTTGTTGGAATCCATGTGCCACCTTCAAGCGGCTTTTCTCTGCTGCATGAAGAGCAAAACTTCATCACTCTGGTGTTGCTTTCTAGCGTGGTTGGCGGAGTTTCCATAAATACTTCTCGGTAAGATTCAACTGGGTATTTTAACGGCTTTTTGAAAAAACGCCCTTACGGGCGTTTTTCTAGAGAACTTAGCTTAAAACAACTTTGATGGAATCCGCTGTTTTATTGCCTTTAAAGTCTAGCCAGCATTTCTTTTGCGTATCGTAAAGTTTGCAAAGTTTTGCTGTGTGGAAGTACCAAGCCCAAGAAAATTTCTGAACAATAATTCTGCCAGGTAACATTTCTTCTAGTTTTGATTGTGCTTGCTTGAGCTTATAAAGAGGAACACTCATATCAACGTGGTGTGCCGTATGTTCCATGATGTGGTGCATCCACGCGCCCCACTTCAAAGGGAAAATAAGGTGAACTGTGGTGGATACGAAGGGTTGAGCTTTTAACCACTCTGATTTATCTGAATACCAAGAAACGCTTGGGTGCGTATGGTGGACATAAACTACGAAACCGATCATGGCATTCCAAAAAATAAATGGAATCAAGAAACCCATGACAAGAGTTAGGGCGATTGATTGATTAGTTTCAATAGCGGCCCATACGAGTAAAGCATTCCAAACAATACCAAAAACAGTAACTAAGATGTTGTCCCATAAAAATGCAGGTCGTGTTGCCGGCATGCTTTTCTTGTTAGGGAAGTACATCTTGTTCCACCAGATTTCAATGAAGTAATACACCGCAGGGCCTAGGCCACTTCTGTAAATGTGCTCCAGAATACGTTTACCAGTAGGTAGTTGTTGATACTCTTCTAGAGATAGTGGCGCCCAAACAAAATCGAAGCCTTTTAGATTGGTTTGGCCATGGTGAACCACGTTATGCCCTACTTCCCATAGGCTATATGGGGTTAATGAAGGTAAAAATGCGAGACGGCCTAGTAATTTGTTAAGGCCTCTATGAGGCGTAAAACTCTGGTGACAGGCATCATGACCCAAAATAAAGATGCGCCCAATGACGAAACCAGCAAATAGGGCTAATAATAATTTGATCCAAACAGACTCAAAATACACTGTACCAACAATAGCCGCAGTCAAAATAACCGTATCAAAAATTTGCAAAATAATTGCTTTGATCGTCGTTCTTTCGGCAAGCGGAGCTAACCAGGTGCGAATAACCTTTCTATGAGGAATAGGTTCTCCGGCTGGAATTGGCTGACTAATTGTTGTATCGATTGTGTTTAAAGACATGGTGACCTTTTGGGGCAGAATTACATAGTTGCGCCATTTTAAAGGTTTTTAGTGCTTTTGACGGGGTTTCGATGGATTTGTTGAGCTAAATCATGGTGCGACCGACAGGAATCGAACCTGTATCGAGAGCTTCGGAAACTCTAATTCTATCCATTGAACTACGGTCGCAACGACTAATATTGTAAGGCTGAGGAGGATTATCCTCGTTATAATCTCGCCTAGCTATATAAAAAGGAAATCAGGAATGAGTGAAGAACACGGAAATTTAATCAAATCACCTAAGCAATTAATTGTGATGGTGTTTGCCAGTTTTTTTGTACCTTTGATTGTTATTGCATTTTTGATGACGTATGTGGGTAGCGGTAAAAAGACTGGTGCTAGCGCTGAGGCAGCTGCCGAAGCAGCCAATAATCTAATTAAGCCAGTTGCTTTATTAGACTTTAAAGATGCTTCTGGCCCTAAAGTTTTCAAGACTGGGGAAGAGGTTTACAAGGCAGCTTGTGCATCATGTCATGCAACTGGTGCAGCTGGTGCCCCTAAGTTTGGTGATACAGGTGCTTGGGGTTCTCGTTTAGGCCGTGGCTACGATGGACTGCTAACCTCTCTACTTAAGGGCAAAAATGCTATGCCTGCACGCGGAGGTACAAGTCCTGATGATATTTCTGACTATGAATTAGGTAGAGCAGTTGTTTATCTAACAGGTTCTGCTGGTGGTAAGTTTGCTGAGCCTAAAGCTCCAGAGCCTAAGAAGGCTCCTGAAGAAAAGAAATAAAAATTCTAACTTTTAAAAAGCCCACAGATGTGGGCTTTTTTTATGGCGTTTTTAAGTCTAAAAGTTGTTTGTATACGTCTTTTTTAGGCATGCCAGAAACGGTTGAGACTATTTCAGATAAGTCTTTGTGACTTAGGTGCAATTGAAGCTCTTTAACCCATTTCAAAGTATTCTCATCAAAGTTAGATGGCGCATTGGAGGCCCCAACGCCTTCAATTCCCACAATATATTCCCCTTGCCAGGAATCAATTTGAGCCATCCAGCTAGGAATATCTCCCGCCCTAATAATTTGAATATTTTCGTGAATTTTGGTGAGTTCTTTTGCTACAAAAATTCTACGATCCTCATCTAAAAGATCATGAAATGCTTTGAGGGTTGTTTGAATTCGGTGGGGGGCTTCATAAAAAAAGCTGGTAACTGTTGCAGCTAAGGCAGCTTCGATAGCAATCGTTCTCTGCCCTGCTTTTGTCGGTAAAAATCCTAAAAATTGAAAGGAGCCCTCAGTTTTTTGTAAAAAATCGCCGCACGCTGAAATCGCCGTTGTAATGGCGCTTGCCCCTGGAATGGGTATAACTTTGAGGCCAGCTGATCTAATTTCTTGAACTAAAACAGAACCGGGATCCGAAACAACTGGCGTGCCCGCATCTGAAATATATGCCCAACGCTCACCAAGTTTTAATTTCTCGACAATTTGAGCGCTAGAAGATTTTTCATTGTGCTCGTGAACGGCTAGTAATGGCTTGGAGATGCCGTATGCATTCAATAGGCTACTGCTGTGGCGTTTATCTTCGCAAGCAATGCCATCAACCTGCTGTAAAACATACAGCGCCCTAATGGTGATATCGGCCAAATTACCAATAGGCGTTGCTACAACATAAAGAGTACCAGAGGGCAAGTTTTGCCCTTCGGCAAATTTAAATAAATCCATGCAAACTTTCTTAAAGCATCAAAATTGGCTTGTTGCATTGATGATGCATTAAAGATGCTATCAAGGCAATTAAGAAAGTCTTTTAATCGTTGGATTAAATAGAGCTTAGGGGCATAATTCAGTTATGAAATCAGAAATTCAGAAAAAATTAGAGGCGCGTGTAGAAAAGCATTTTGAGGATAGCGTTGCTACAAAACAAAAAGCATTAACAGCGTTGTCTGAAGAAATTGTGCGCGGCATTCAGTCCATGCACGTTTGTTTAGCGCAGGGTAAAAAAATTC
>Ga0228702_1001242_pt1 | contig 16769 bp, 23 predicted proteins | sample McNCre217_Aug_MG_2_FD_178018 | JGI IMG/M metagenome (GOLD analysis project Ga0228702, IMG submission 178018) | Freshwater microbial communities from McNutts Creek, Athens, Georgia, United States - 20-17_Aug_MG | ecosystem: Environmental > Aquatic > Freshwater > Creek | place: USA: Georgia... | reverse complement strand
TGCTCATGATGTTGCTCCTATCAGGACTCCAGGTTCCGCCTGAGCGGTGGAAGCGTTGCGCTATCCATAGGTTTTAATGTATATGCGCATTCAATTGTTGTCAAGGGATTTTCGAATTATTTTTTCGAAATTTCTTCGCTTCTTCCGCAACCAGCGCCCGCACTCGATCCATGCCGATCAGTAGTACATCAGCCCAGCCCGAATCAGTCCAGCGCATGCAGCGGTTTTTGGTGCGCTCGCCAGTGGCTGATTTGGGCTTAGGGCCTGAGTTGGGGCGGGAGCCGCCGTGTTGTTTTGATTCAGTCATTGCGCCCTAACAGACGAGTAAACGCCTTCTGCCAGAGATCGACGAATTGCCGCGCATTCTTCGGTAGCAGCCAAACTGCTATTCATCAGCTCACGATCCCTGGATAAAACTGCTTTGCCAGCTTCCTCAAAGCTCAATCCGGTCGCTAAAAAATGAATCATTCGGGCTGGCTCCTGTTTGTTGCTCGTTGTCGATGTATGTACTGTATATGCGCATTCAAGACAATGCAAGTAATTTTTCAACATCGCCGATTGATTGTTGCTATCAGTTTTGATGCTGTTGTAAAATCGCGCCAGATAAGCGCGTAGGCAAAGACCTACAAGCACGGGGCACTACGGGGCGAAAGTCATGAAACTTGAAAATCGTAGAAAGATACGCGAGTGCCGTTCGCAGCTCCAACCTGCGCAGCAAAGAGGCCACGACTTACAGTGATCCTGACGTAGTAGGTGCGTTTGGCCTCGCTGCGAAAACGGAACCACTGGGCGCAGCGCTCCATAGGCTGTTCACCGGCGACAACAGGGCCGCGCAGGCAGTCATTGACGCGCTTGCAGACAAACTTACGTCGCGCTTCGCTGGCTCACTTACTGAGTCGGAGGCGCGGTCGGTGGCTGCCCACACGCTGAACTGGAACCGCGACAAAGTTTGCCCATTTTGCAAAGGTAGGGGAAGCGATCTAATACAAGGCTCACCAACACTGAGCGACAGAGAGTGCAAGCATTGCAGGGGGACGGGGCAAAAACTGTTCGAGAAGCAATTTCACAGAGACAAGCTGAAGTTTGCTGATTGGGCGCAAATGCAGATCGACATTGCGCTACCAGCGGCAGGACAGGCCGCAATGAAATCTCTTGCAGCAAGCATTGATTTGTGATACAAATGAGCCGCCAATAATGGAGGCCCGGTCGGGCTCGCAGAACAACACAGGGCGCAATCACAAGTAGAAGCGCCGCTGTTCATGAAATTCGCCGCAAGGTAACCAAGCGTGGGTTTCTGTTGGGCGCCACCTAGCGGTAAGCCGCTCGCAGCGGTAGTTATCCGTATGGCCCGCAAGGGCTAAGGCAGTAGAGCAAAACTACTGCAAACAGACGGCAGCCCGGAAAGACGGGTAACATTTACAACTCACCCTCTGCCAAGTCATTAAGTTGATGCGGCTTAGGACGCAAAGGCCACTCTCTCGGGTGGCCTTTTTGCATTTCTACTTCACAAACACAGGAACACAACCATGCCGTATTTTCGTGCTTGGCTGCTGGCCCCTGTCTTAGAAGTCCTTGACCTACTAATTGGAACCATAATGACCACAACCGCAGAAACCGTAGCAACTATTGAAGGCTTGACCGCGCAAGTAGTAAAGGTGCGCTCTGAATTCGCCACCAAGGTACAGGCATTGCAGGATCAAATCGCTTCTGGCGGCATGACTGCACCTGAGATCGTTGCGGCACTCGGCGTGCTGAAGGCTGAATTGCAGGTGAGTGATGACCAGGTGCCTGATGCGCCAGTCGCTGAGCCTGTTGTTCCTACTGAGTAAAGAAGAGGATTGCCGCCTCTAGCGATGCCACGCGGCGATTATCAACACTCGATCACGCAATTGACAGGTAGCATTGGTGGATTGGTGGATGACATTCATAGTCTGATTTCTCAGATCGGCGGGGAGTTTAGAAAAGACATAATTCGGCTTGCCTTGAGAAAAGTCCTGGCTGATGTCGATGTGTCTCCGACTTTCCAACACAAGGCAAAAGGCGCAACGCTCGCTCAACAAAGAGCAAGACAGAGGGAGTCCGCTCGGGCTTCTTTGTTGCGCCGTGCGGCGAAGTAACTAGCAAGGCCGGGCAAGCGGTTACACCCAAATGGGCCGCATCACGCGACGCGATTCAAGCAACGGCGGGCCACTCCACCCATCCCGTAAGCGGCGGGCGCGTGAGATTGCGAGGTAAGCATGGCAAGAATTTACGTCGATTCATGGGTGGAAGAGCACGAGTGTTTAGGGATAGATTTCACTGCCTACCTGAATGGGGAGATGTTCCCATCGGCCAAGTGGGTTGACTTTGATGCTGGAGAGATTGGGTCTTTGGTTCTCGACAAAGATGGCAGCGTTGTGTACGACGAAGAAACTGGCGATGAGGTGCTTGCCATCGTTTGTGGTGATGTAACTCTTATCCCTCCTGACAAGAGTTCTCCGGCATGGCGTAGGTCTCGCGGCCTTGAGTGAGATCGCTGGATTGAGTAACTGGGGTTGCCATGGGAAGACGATCAAAGCTGACTGATCGACAGTGGCAGCAAATTGGCGAACGGCTGCTAAAGGGCGACAAGGCTAGAGCAATAGCCCGAGAGTTTGGGGTCGCGGAATCAACGATCCGAGAGCGCTTTTCCGATGAACATCGGAAAGTAAAAGACGTTGCAAATCAATTGGTTACGTCAGAGGCGGCGTTAAAGGCGCTGCCAATTTCCGCGCAAATCTCTGCACTTAACCTCGCAGAAGAATTAAAAGCAATTTCGAGCCACTTGGCCGGGGCTGCAAAGTACGGCGCTGCCACCGCGCACCGCTTGAGTGGAATCGCCCACGCCAAAGTGCAACTGATCGACGATGCGGCTCCTCTGGATGAGGAAAGCATGGATTCGCTAAAGGGCGTGGCTGTCCTAACCAGGATGGCAAACGATGCAAGCGTGATTCCAATGAATCTACTGTCGGCAAACAAGGAGGCCGTAAAGGCGCTGAACGACGCAGAGCGGCCTGCGCCTCAAAGGGTGCTTGTGACTGTAGAGGACGCAAGCACCCCAGCGCCTGATGCCTAAGCTAAACGCCCCGCAGGCGCAGTTCATCGGGCTAGATCGAAAGTTCAAAGCGCTGGTTTGTGGGTTCGGAACAGGAAAGACTTGGGGCGGATGCGCAGATCTCTGCAAGCATGCCTGGGAGTGGCCTGGCGTTAACAGCGGGTACTTTGCGCCGACCTACCCAATGATTCGGGATATCTTCTTTCCGACAATTGAGGAGGTGGCGTTTGATTGGGGCCTTGATGTTGACATCAAGGAAGTCAACAAGGAAGTGCATTTCTATTCGGGCGGTCAGTACCGAAGCACGGTCATATGCCGGTCGATGGAGAAGCCTGGAACCATCGTCGGCTTCAAGATCGGCAAGGCGCTGATTGACGAGCTTGACATCCTAGAAAAGGTCAAAGCAGAGCACGCGTGGCGCAAGATCATTGCCAGACTACGGCAGAAAGTTGATGGCCTGCAAAACGGCGTCAGCGTTACGACAACGCCCGAGGGATTCAAGTTTGTTTACGAGCAGTTCGTCAAGCAGCTTCGTGACAAACCGGCGCTACAAAGTCTTTACGGGATGGTGCAAGCTAGCACGTACCAGAACGCAAAGAACCTGCCGCACGATTACATCAGTTCGCTGTTAGCTAGCTACCCGCCGCAGCTCATCAATGCCTACATACGCGGGCAGTTCGTCAACTTGGCCAGCGGTAACGTTTACCCAAACTTTGACAGGCGCTTAAACCACACAGGCGAGCGCATCCAGGACGGGGAGCCGCTTCACATTGGGATGGACTTCAACGTCATGAATATGACCGCGACGGTCAGCGTGATTAGGGATGGGCTGCCGTTAACGCTTAGCGAGCTGACCAAGGTTAGAGACACGCCAACGATGGCCCAGATGATTAAGGCTAGGTTTGTGGAAAATGGGCACGCTGTCACCGTCTACCCGGACGCTAGCGGCGGCAATACAAGCTCGAAGAACGCCAGCGAATCAGATTTAACCATCCTGAGAAGCGCTGGGCTGACGATCAAAGTGAACCCGTCAAACCCTGCTGTCAAGGACCGAATCAACGCGGTTGATGCCATGACGCTAAACGCTGATGGTTTGCGGCGCTGGAAGATAAACACCGACGCCTGCCCAGCGCTTACTGAGGCCCAAGAGCAGCAGGCATGGGACAAGAGCGGAGAGCCTGACAAGAAAAGCGGCCACGACCACCCGAACGATGCCATTGGTTATTTCATGGTTCATAAATTCCCGATCAATGCCCGCGTGGCCAGCTTCAAACCGCTAAGAATATGACCAAAGACGTAGCCACACAATCAGCTCAAGTAGCGGGCATGCAGGCTGATTGGGAGTTGGTGCGCGTGTTGCTTGGTGGTACGTCGGCCATTCGTGAGGCTGGAGTTAAGCACCTTCCAAGGAACTACAGCGAAGAGATTGCGGCCTATAAATCCAGGCTGCAAGGCTCAACCCTGTTTCCTGGGTTCAGCCGCACAGTCAAGACCCTGGCCGCAAAGCCGTTCAGCAAGCCAATCACTTTTGGTGATGACGTGCCGCCGCTGATCGCAGAGTACTGCGAGGATGTTGATCTAGAGGGCCAGAACCTGCACGCATTCTCTGCAAAAGTGATGCAGTCGGTTCTGGGGTATGGGCTGCATGGGGTGCTGGTTGACTTCCCTCCTGTTGCGCCCGCGAGAAACATGCAGGAAGAGCGCCAAACAGGCGCCCGGCCGTACTTTGTGAGCATCAAGGCTGAGCAGCTTATCGGCTGGCGTGCTGAGCGCGTTGGTGGCCGCTGGGTTATCCAGCAGCTAAGATACATGGAAGAGGTTGACGCGCCTGATGGCGAGTTTGGCAGCGCTTGTGTGAATCAGGTGAGAGTTCTAGATCCCGGCAAGTGGAGCACTTACCGCCAGGCTGCAAAAGAGAAAAAGTGGGTTCTTTACGAAGATGGCGTAACCAGCCTGCCCTATGTGCCGTTCGTTCCGTTTTACGGTGAGCGCATAGGGTTCATGGCTGGAAAGTCTCCATTGCTTGAGCTGGCCCACTTGAATGTTGAGCACTGGCAAAGCGCATCGGATCAGCGCAACATCCTGCACGTTGCACGGGTGCCGATCCTTGCTGTCATTGGAGACACGCCTGAGGATTTCAGCCTCGCAATTGGCGCTTCAGGAGCTGTCAAGCTGCCAACGGGCTGCGAGATCAAGTTTGTCGAGCACACAGGTGCGGCCATCGGTGCGGGCAAAGAAGATTTAGAGGCGTTAGAGGAAAGAATGCGCCAAGCCGGTGCCGAGTTGCTGGTGCTCAAGCGCGGCAATTCGACGGCCACAGAGATTGCAACGGACAACGCCATAGGAATGTGTGCGCTGCAAGAGATCGTGCAATCGTTCGAGGATTCGCTAGACCAGTGCCTGCAGATCATGGCTGACTGGGTTGGCTTGCCTGAAGGCGGGCATGTGACCGTATTCAACGACTTTGGCGCGGCTTCTTTGGCCGATGCCTCTGCAGAGCTGCTGCTTAAGGCCCAGCAAGGCGGCATCATCAGTAAGGAGACATTCATCTCTGAGCTGAAGCGTCGAGGCACGTTGTCGGCAGAGGTTGATGCAGACGATGAAGCAGAGAAGATCGCAGAAGACGGGCCAAGCCTTGGCGACATGGCTGATTCGACAACTCCAGTCGCCTCAGAATGACAACTATTGCATGGGACGGTAAGACGCTGGCCGCTGATTCATGCAGTTGGAGCGGCGGCTGTCGCAGGCGAGTGCGTAAAGTTTTCAAGGTAAAATCAGGCGATGGCCGAGAGTTCTTGGTTGCCTTCGCTGGGGATGGGTCTTTCGCGCTCGCTATCCTTGAGTGGATGCGGGGCAACAAAGAGCGCCCAAACCCATTGGAATTTATGAGTGTTGAGGATACTCAGAACCAATGCGCCCTAGTCATCGACGAGAAGCTGCGCGTATGGCAGCTTAGTGCAAATCTGGTCTACTGCAGGATGCGAGAAAGAATCTACGCATTTGGCGCTGGGCAAGAGTTTGCATGGGGGGCACTTGAGGCCGGGGCTACTGCAACACAGGCCATTCGCATAGCAATGAAGCGCTCAGACCATGCAGGTCTTGGCGTCGATTCAGTATCTTTTTGAGTGATGAGCCCAAAGCAGGTAGAGCTAGCGGACGCGGTAATCAGCCACCAGTTGGCGTTGCAGCGCTACAGCAATGGCCAGGTTCGCAAGATTATCGCGCTGCTGAATCGTGCGGATGCTGACTTGTTCTCACAGTTGGTGACGCTGCTGAGTTCTGTTGAGCCTTCAACGTTTCAGATTGAGCGCATAGATGGGTTGTTAGCGTCTGTCCGGGCAATCAACGCAGGCGCATACCAGCGTGCCGGTGAACTTATGGCAAACGACATGCGCGAGTTTGTGTCGTATGAGGTGGGTTTCCAGCTTCAGCTGTTCGAATCGCTTTCTGTGGGCTTCAGCGTGACGGCTGTGAGTCCAGAACAAGCGTATGCGGCGGCCATGGCCAGGCCGTTTCAGGGCGTGTTATTGCGTGAGGTGTTCAACGAGGCGGCGCCTGTGAAGTTCAAGCGCATTCGTGACGCGATCCGCATGGGGTTCGTTGAAGGCAAGACGATCAGCCAGATGGTGACAGAGCTGCGCGGCACAAAGGCCAGAGGCTACGAGGACGGAATCATCGAGATTGATCGGCGGCACGCTGAATCGATTGTGCGCACTGCGGTGAGCCACACGGCGGGCGTTGCGCGGGATCGGTTCCATGAGGCCAATGCCGACATTCTTGGATCGCTGATGTGGTTGTCCACGCTGGATGGCAGAACGTCTGAAGGCTGCATTGCAAGGTCAGGCAAGCGGTACACAGTCAAGGCGCACAAGCCGATAGGGCATTCGATACCGTGGGGAGGGGGGCCTGGTGCGCTGCATTGGCGTTGCAGATCGGTATCGCTCCCACTACTGGACGGCCAAGAAGGATTCGTCGGCGATCAATCTTCAGAAACCGGCCCAGTAGATGCAAACATGACCTACGGCGGCTGGCTAAAGCGGCAAAGCGCTGCGAAGCAGGATGACGTTCTCGGAGCTACAAGGGGCGCGCTGTTCCGGCGCGGCGGGCTTGAGATAGACAAGTTTGTGAATGACAAGGGTCGTTTTTACGACCTCGAAGAGTTGAAGCGCATAGAAAGTAAAGCATTCCAGAAGGCGGGCATCTAAAATCGCCGCGTGTCAAAACTCCGCCTCATCCCGCCAACAGACCCCGGTCCGCGTGAAAAAGCGCGGCTGAAGATCAAGGCCAACAAGCCCGCAGACATGGTGCAGTGCAACCGCTGCGGCGGCAGAGAGTTCATCGAGACAAAGACCGGCGTGACGTACCGCGACGGCAAGTATTTAGGTGGCACCAAAGCGCGAATATGCGTAGGATGTTTCCTTTCAGGAACACGGAGCACTGCATGAGCCAAAAAAGTATTGAATTAAGCATCACAAACCCAGACGGAACAGGAAAAGTGGTGCTGATACGCGCAGGCTTGCCAGCGTTTGAGATTGAAGAACATCTGGACTTGGCCTTTTCGACTGCCAAAGAGGCTTACATGAAAGCCTACAAAGACAAGCATTAGGGCTCAATACACATCTACTAAGCCCTCCACGCGAGGGCTTTTTCTTTACTGGCCGCAACGGAGCAATCCCTTGCGGCTTTTTCATGCCCGATTGCGGAAGCAAGTCGGGTGCTCCGAGGCCGGATGGTCTCTCCCGCCCTAGCCGGATGGCGAAGGAAACACCACCAAATGAAACTGAAACTCACCCCAGAAGGTCATGCAGTAGTCCAAGACGGAAAACCCGTTTACGTCAGCGATGACGGCAAAGAGATTGCTTTTGATGCCCCAGCAACACGCGACACCATCACAAGGCTAAACGCCGAAGCGAAGGGACACCGTGAACGTGCTGAAGCATTTGAATCAAAGTTCAAACCGTACGAAGGCATCGGCGATCCATCTAAAGCCATCAAGGCGATGGAGCTGGTTGCAAACCTTGATCAGAAGCGCCTAGTAGACGCAGGCGAAAAAGACAAGGCCATTGCTGAAGCCATCAAAGCCGTAGAAGAAAAGTACGCGCCAATTGTTTCCAAGTCGGAACAGCTTGAGGCGGCCCTCTACGCGGAAAAGATCGGCGGCGCTTTCTCTCGCTCAAAACTGATTGCAGACAAGTTCGCCATCCCGGCTGACTTGGTGCAGGCACGTTTTGGCAGCGCTTTCAAGATCGAGGACGGAAAGACCGTTGCATACGACCAGCATGGCAACAAGATTTTCAGCAGATCCCGCCCTGGCGAGTTTGCTGATTTTGATGAAGCCATCGAAACGCTTGTTGATCACTATCCCTACAAGGAGCAAATCCTCAAGGGCTCTGGTGCGACTGGAAGCGGTGCGGGTAGCAGTTCACAAAGTGCGGGCGGAAAGAAAACCATCACCCGTAGCCAGTTCGACGCTATGGGGCACGCCGAAAGAACGGCCGCCATGAAAAGCGGCGTTGAGCTGACAGACAAATAACCACTCTTCCATTTAACCCCGAGCCCGCCACTGAGCGGGCTTTTTCATTTCTGAAAGGCCCATCATGGCTAATACTCTTACTAATCTCATCCCAGACGCCTACGAGGCAATGGACGTTGTTGCTCGCGAACTTGTGGGTTTCATCCCTGCCGTGACTATGAATGCCAGCGCTGCACGCGCAGCTGTTGGCCAGGTCATTCGCAGCCACGTCGCGCCTGCATCTACTGCATCTGATGTGACTCCTGGCACAACGCCGCCAGATGACGGTGACCAGGTAATTGGTAACAAGTCGCTGACGATCACAAAATCGCGTGTTGTACCTTTCCGTTGGACCGGCGAGGAAGAATTAGGTGTCGATTCTGGCCCGGGAACCGGTAACGTTCGCGCAGATCAGATCGCTCAGGCTGTCCGCACGCTGGTCAACGAAGTTGAGGTTGATCTTGGCTTGCTCGCATACAAGGCTTCACGTGCGTATGGCACTGCCGCCACGACTCCTTTTGCTTCAACGTTGGCCGATCCGGCGCAGCTCCGGAAAATTCTGGTTGACAACGGCGCGCCAGACAACAACCTGCAACTGGTTATCGACAGCACTGCAGGCGCTGCGCTGCGAACCTTGGCTCAACTCACGAAGGTCAATGAGGCCGGTGATTCGTCATTGCTGCGCCAAGGCATTTTGCTGCCTTTGCACAATTTTGACGTGCGCGAGTCCGCTGGCGTGGCCAATCCAACCGTTGGCACTGGCGCATCGGCTACGACTAACACCGCTGGCTATGCCATTGGCGCCACAGTGATTACCTTGGCCTCTGCAGGCACCGGCACCATCATCGCTGGCGATGTCATCACATTCACTGGCGACACGAACAAATACATCGTGACATCTGGTGATGCTGATGTGTCCAACGGCGGCACAATCACATTGGCAGCTCCTGGCTTGCGCAAGGCACTTGCTGCCTCTGCAATCGCCATCACTGTTGTGGCTAAGTCAACGCGGAACTTGGGCTTCCACCGCTCGTCCATCCACCTGGCGGCACGTGCGCCTGCGTTGCCGAAAGAGGGCGACATGGCATCGGACCGCACAATCTTGCAAGACCCACGCTCTGGCTTGGCGTTTGAGTTTGCCATGTACCCGCAGTACCGCCGCATCCGCTACGAGGTTTCGTTGGCGTGGGGCTGTGAACTTATGAAGCCTGAGTTCGCCGCCGTCCTGTTGGGCCAAGCCTAAGTCTGAACTGAACCAGAACCAGCCCTGTGGCCAAAAGCTGCCGGGCTTTTTTGCGTGGAGAACGCGATGGAAATTATCAAGATCAAGTCCACCCACCCGGCGAGCCAGGGTGATTTTGTGCTCATCTACAAAGATGAGTTCGACCCCGAAAAGGGCCACGTTCTCTACGAATCAGAAGACGAAGGCGAAGACAAAAAGATCGGCATTGCCGAACTTCGCGCCTTGCTTCAAGAGCGCGGTATCGGGTTTGATCCAAAGGCAAAAAAGGCTGAGCTTTTGAAGCTCGCCGGAATGGAATAAGGGAAAAAGTATGCCAACGATTAGCAACGGAGTTACCCAATTCGTCACCGTCCCAACGGGTCGAGTATTAAATATCAGGACTGGGCAAACCGCATCTGTTGTGGTTCGCACATACCCAGACTCACAAGGGCTGCAAGCAACTGAAACCCGTAGCCTGGCCCCTAACCAAGTGCAAAATTTTGGGCCTTATGCCTCTACCTCCAGGTTCGCCCTTGAGGTTTCTGGCGGTGTCGCTACGTATGAGATTGGCGATGCGGGTCTTACTGCCCCACAGCCTGGACTTGGTGTAGTTGCAACTGGTTGCGTTGTCCCCAGCAACAGCAACACTACCAACCGTCAAATCATGACGCGCTCGACGCACATTGCGATCCAGCACATAACCGAGTTGCAAACCGCTTGGGCCAATTGGTATGTCAGTGCGAACAACACGGGTGAATTGACTGCGGCGGGGACCTTAACGCTGACCGCATCAGTCGAATATCCGCTCGGGACTATCGCCGGAACATTCAAGTGGGATGCCTCGTCAACGGTGTCTATTAGCGCCCGCGCAACATCGTTGACAGACAAACTTTCTGGTCTGAACATTCCAGCGGGTGCCTTGTTCGCCATTCGTTCGTATGCAGTAGGAACATTGGGAATTGTTTTCTCTGGAGAGGGCGGAAGTAACGCGTATAGCTGCGCAACATTTGACGTTACCGGTGTTGCAGACGCCACACAAGTCGGCGGCGCGGTCACTGATACGCAAGCTGGTATCGGTTATAGGCCTGTAGCTATTCTTGGCGCAACAACACGGCCAACCATCGCCATCGCGGGAACTTCAAGGCCGCTTGGCCTCAATGACACAGCGCTAGGCATTTATGGTGGTCGTGGGATCTTTGAGCGCGCTGTATCAAAGCGTTTTGGCTACATCCGTATGGCCGCATCTGGCGAGCGTTTGCAAACGATTCTGGTTGCCAGCGGTGCGACAAATTACGCCCGTCGGAAAGAGCTTATTGACGCCTATTGCACTCATATTCTGAGCGATTACGGCATCAATGACCTGAACGGCGGTGCGCGGACTGCGGCTGAAGTCACAGCGGACTTGCGGACTGCAGTAACCCTGTTCGGCAAGCCATGGATTCACGCCACTCTGAGCCCGATAGCCACCAGCAGCAACAGCTTCATTGACGCGGCTGGCCAGACCACTAACGCAACCGTCAATCCGAAGAGAATAACCTTTAACGCCTCATTGCGAAACGGAGAAGGCGGCATCTCTGGGTGTCTTGAGCTAGCTGATGGAGTTGAAAGCGCCCGTGACAGCGGCAAATGGAAGTCGGACGGAAGTACTCCAAATCTGTGGACGAGTGACGGAACGCACGAGTCGCAATATGCCAATTTGCAGCTTGCTGCGGCCACCGACATTTGGCAGCCACTCAACCTACTCCGCTGAGTAGATGGAGAAGTTCGAATGACGTGCGCCGCTGGCATTGATCTTTGGCTTGGGTGCGCCGTCTTCGTAGGAGCAGCTGGGACGTTCCTCGGCCTGCTTCGTTTGGTCATGTCCCATACCCAGAACCATGACCGGGAGAAATAGCCTTGGCCCTGATCGTTGAAGATGGCACCGGCATCGCCAATGCTGAATCGTTGTGCTCTGTGGCCTTTGCTGACGCGTTCCTTGACGGCATTGGCCAAGCATCGTGGGCGTTGCTGACAACCACGAGCAAGGAGCAAGCGTTGCGACGGGCCACGCTGTACATGCAGCAGGTTTACCGGATGCGCTGGGCAGGCGACCGCGTCACGACGACGCAGGCTCTGGACTGGCCTCGTGTTGGTGTGCCAAGGCGTGATGTTGGCAGCTGGGGCGCCTGGGGCTATTACGGCGGCTTTGTTTCTGAGTACGCGTCAAACGTTGTGCCATCCGAAGTGCAGCAAGCATGCGCAAAGTTGGCTTACAAGGCTGTGGCTGGTGACTTGTCCCCGGATCTAAGCCAAGCCAAGACCCGCGTGAAGGTTGGCCCGATTGAAACCGAATATCTACCTGGGTCAGTTCAGTACGTCCGCTATCGTGAGATCGACAACCTGCTGTCGCCATTCATGAATATGGGCGGCAGCATGATCCCGGTGACACGCGCATGAGCTTTTACAGCGACTTAGCGGCAGAAGCTGGCGCATTGATCCGTGAGTTCGGCGCTTCGGCAACCCTGACGACAGTCACTCAAGGCGCATACGATAACGCCACATCGATAGCGGCAACGACGACAAGCAATGTCACTGTGAGCGCTGTCGTGTTCCCCGGGGCCGGATATCGCTACCTTGACGGCTCGCAAGTTCAAGAAGGCGACCAGTACGGATTCATTTCAGCCATTGGTGTCAACCCCCCAAAGGTTGGCGACACCATCACCTGGAATGGTGCCCCCATTGGGGTGATAAAGGTATCGGTTCTCGCCCCGGCTGGGGTCAATGTGATGTACGAAGTCGGGCTAAGGGGCTGATATGGGATGGTCTGTTGATCTCGGTCGCCTTGCTGAAAGGTACAAGGGCGACATGGATAAGACCGTTCGGGCTGCAACCATTCTTGCCGCGCAGAAGGTGGTGATGAGAACACCGGTAGACACAGGCCGCTTACGCGCCAATTGGCAGTTCCAGGCTGGGTCAATCAATACCAGCACGACAGACGCAACCGATCAAGGCTTGGCCGTGTTGGCGAACATGACAGCGCAGATAAACGCCAGCCCAGTCGGTGGCCGCACGTACATATCAAACAGCCTGCCATATGCCCAGCGCATCGAGTACGAAGGCTGGTCGAAAGTAAAAGCCCCGCAAGGCATGGTGCGCATCTCCCTTGCAGAGATGCCAGCAGCGATTGACAGTCTAGTGAATGGCCGCCAATGAGCAATCAAGTGATCCGCTCTCTACTGGAGACGCGACTGGACACCCTTTCGCCTTCGATCGCAACAGCCAAAGAAAACACCGCCTACACGCCTGTCAAGGGCACGACATACCAGCGCGTGTTTGTGCTAATGGCTCAGACCGAGAACCCAACACTGGGCGACGGCTTTAAGCGTGAGCGCGGGATTCTTCAGGTCAATTTGTACTTCCCCGAGTTCGTTGGAACTGGCAACTCAACAGCCAGGGCAGAGCTAATCAAAACCCTGTTCAAGCGCGGCACAACCATGCAGCAAGGCCAGATAAGGGTGCAGGTTTACGCCAGCCCATACACCGGGCCAGCGATGAACAGCGAGGGTTTTTTCATGCTGCCCGTTTCGGTCCCATTCATCGCTGACGTTTACAGCTAAACGCATCTTCATCAATCGCAAGCCGCCTTCGGGTGGCTTTTTTTCGCCTGCGAACAAGTGGGCTTTCTTAAAAGGTAACCATCATGCCCTTCGCAACCGGTATCGCCAAACAGCTTCGATTCAAGAAAGAAAGCACCTGGGGCACAGCTCCAAGTGCTGGCAGTGCGCAACTGCTGCGCCGCGTCACGTCTGACCTGTCATTGACCAAAGAGACGTACCAATCAAACGAGATTCGCAGCGACTACCAGATTGCAGACTATCGCCACGGCGTCCGTTCTGTGACTGGATCGATCAATGGCGAGTTGTCACCAGGAACATATGCCGCGTTCATGCAGTCGTCATTGCGTCGCGACTTTGCCGCTGTCAGTGCTTTGACCGGCCTCACCATCACTATCGCTGGTACTGGTCCGTACACACTAACAAGATCAGCCGGGGACTTCTTGACCGGGGGCATCAAGATCGGCATGGTTGTTCGTCTGACTGCGGGCTCGTTCACTGCTGGCAACCTGACCAACAACATCTTGGTGACAGGCGTTACGGCCACCGTCATAACGGGCATCACGCTCAATGGTTCCTCGCTGACTGCTGAAGGCCCGATTGCATCGGCAACGCTCACCATCCCAGGCAAGGCAACCTACACGCCAACCACCGGCCACACCGATGACAGCTATTCAGTCGAGCACTGGCACAGCGACGTTACCGAATCAGAGTTGTTCACCGGGTGCAAGATCAACACCATGGAGATCAGCCTTCCATCAACTGGCATGGCAACGATAAACACCGGCCTGATGGGTAAGGACTTGACAACCAACGCGAGCACTGAGTACTTCACCAGCCCCACGGCTGAGACTAGTGCTGGTGTGTTGGCTGCTGTGAACGGTGTGGCTTATGCGCTTGGGTCGCGTCAATACGCAATGACAGGCCTATCCATCAGCATCAATGGCGGGATGTCGTCGCAGTCAGTCATAGGCTCGAATACCACAGCTGACCTATTTGAGGGGCGTGTCGCTATTACAGGAAACTTCACCGCCTTGTTTGAAGACGGGACATTCCGGGACGCCTTCAAGGACGAGACGGAGGTTTCCCTGTTCTTTGTGTTCACGTCCAGCAATTCAAACAATGCTGATTTCATCGCCTTCGCCATTCCCCGCGCAAAGCTCGGAAGTGCTGGCAAAGACGACGGTGAGAAGGCATCTGTTCAAACATGCGAATTCCAAGCCCTGTTCAACAGCGCAGGCGGCACCGGAACCAGCACCGAGAAAACCACGCTCTGGGTTCAAGACTCGCTCGCCGCGTGATGAGTTGCAGATATTAGAGCCGACATAGATTGGCCATCAACCGAGCCCTCCAAACGGAGGGCTTTTTCATTTCTGAAAGGCAAACATGACCCAAGTTCCAGTTCTCCGATTTCAAGACTTCATTTCAGCAGACGGTGATCAGTTGACCACCACGTCACATCAGGTGGCGGCAGTTTTCGGAAAGCGTCATGACGATCTATTGAAGCGCATCCGTTCGCTGATGTCTGACCTGCCAATCGACCGTCTCGGATATTTTGCGGAGACGGTCGAAACCCGCCATAACCCATCCGGTGGAGCGCTTATTCAGTCTCCGGGCTACAGCATCACTCGCGACGGCTTCACATTGCTTGCAATGGGTTTCACCGGCAAGAAGGCGCTGACCTTCAAGCTGGCATACATCGACGCCTTCAACGCCATGGCTGCCTACATACGCAACCAGCGCGAAGGACTGCGCTTCCAGTGCATGGAGACCCTCCTGGAATGCAAAGACAGCGAGAGGCGCGGCAGCTTCCATGGCAAGGGCCTAAGCCAGCGCAAACAAGAGAAGCGCTTTCTAGAGCCAAAACTTGCGCATTTGCTGGCTCAAGCACAGCCCAGCCTTTTGAACTGATTTCCAGTTGCCTTTCTGGATGCCCGCCCTAACACGGCGGGCTTTTTTATTCCCGGTCGAAAGACCAATCCAGCACCGATCCGGCCTCGTTCGCTTCTTTGCGGGAGCGGCGGGGTCGGACACGGGCATTCACTCCCCGCAAAGGAAATTAAATGTTTGATATCGCACAGCTCGACATTGTTTCGACGTCTGAAGAAGGCTTTGACGTTCAGATCGTCAACCCAAAAACGCAAGAGGCCACCGGCATTGTGGTCAAGGTGCAAGGCGCGTTTTCTGCCAGGTTCCAAGAGTTGATGGCAAAGCAAAAGAAGAAAGAAGCCCTACGGGCCAAGAGCCCGGTTGCTCGCGCTGTTTCTGAAGATGAGGACGAAACCGCAGTCGTGCTTTCTGAAGCAGCCATTAACTGGGGCGACGTTGACGACAAAGGTGAGTTTGTTTGGGGCGTTATTTTTGAAAAAGGCACGCCAGTCAAGTTCGGCAAGGCCGAAGCGTTGCGCGTCTTTGAAAAGTACCCATTAATTCGCGGCCAAGTTCTTTCTGGAGCACTTGACGTTGCAAATTTTATCAAGGGCTGACCGCTGAATTAGTTGAGTTCGCGAAGCATGCGTTCAACCTGTCTAAAAAGCAGTCTGACGGGGCTTCGCTCGCAGAACACCGTGAGTCAGCCAACAGGCTTTCGCCGAACAAAACAGCACCTATCCAAGCGATAGAAGAACTGGACGAACCAGAACTTCCTGAGGCTGCCCGCCACTGGTGGGAATGGTGGCAAGAGCTGTCAGGCGGCAGGCAGTGCGGCATGGCTGCGAACCCGATCTCATGGGCTGACATGGCCGCATGGGCGCAGTTAACGGGGCGAGTACTTGACCCGTGGGACGTGACCGCAATTCGCAGCATAGACGGCGCATTCATGGCGATGGGCAGCGAAGACGCGAAAAAAGAACCCAGCAAAGCAAGGAAACCTAATGGCCACTGATATTGCAACGCTGACGATTGAAGTTGATTCAACGGCAGTTGTGCGCGCCCAACAAAACTTAACAGGGCTAGCCACAGCGGGTCAAAGCGCGGCGGCAGTTGCAACGCAGACAGAAAGAGCATTCGCAGGCTTCTCGAAGGTGATGGCCGGACTCGGGATCGCTGTCGGTGGCGCGGCTTTTGGTGCTTTCATTAGAGGGGCCATCAACTCGGCTGATGCAGCTTCAAAGCTGTCACAAAAGATCGGAACCAACATCACTGAGGTTGCTGGCCTACAGCTTGCGTTCCAGCTGTCCGGTCTTGAGGCCGGAGCGCTTCAACAAAGCATGAGCAGGCTTTCAAACGGCCTTGCTAACGGGAGCAAGGCTCTTACGGTGATGGGCATATCGTCAAAGAATGCAGACGGCAGCCTGAAATCCACAAGGCAAGCGCTCGGAGAGGTGGCTGACAAGTTTGTCAGTTATCAAGATGGAGCCCAGAAAAGCG
>Ga0228702_1001240_pt1 | contig 16801 bp, 19 predicted proteins | sample McNCre217_Aug_MG_2_FD_178018 | JGI IMG/M metagenome (GOLD analysis project Ga0228702, IMG submission 178018) | Freshwater microbial communities from McNutts Creek, Athens, Georgia, United States - 20-17_Aug_MG | ecosystem: Environmental > Aquatic > Freshwater > Creek | place: USA: Georgia... | reverse complement strand
TGACCCCCGAGAGTAAAAGACAAGCCGAAACGCTTGTCTTTATTGATTCTAAGGCCTCTATTAATATGCTTAGTCTTACAGATGTCAGCAGAGATAACCTAAATTCCAGCCAGCTCTAAAGGTCTTTTTTTGATTCCTTCACAAATTAACGACCGCTTAATAATTCTTTCTTTACCAAGGCCCATTCATTTTATAGGTTTGCATTGAACGGATTATTCAATGCAATGAAAACAACGCTTAAACTTCCAGGATTACAAAATTGCCTTATTGCCGATGTCTTATACATCGAAGGCAAAAGCAATTATAGCATAATTTACTTGAAGAATGCCAAACCCATCACGATGGCGAAGACTTTGAAAAAATTTGAATCCCAATTACGGTTGCATCCCTTTCTACGCATCCATAAATCCTACCTTGTTAATCAAGCGCACCTATCAGATAAAGGCATAAACCAGGCAAACATGCTTGAATTATTGGACGGTAATCAATTGCCTGTTTCGAGACGAAAACGAGAGCTTATCAAAAAAAGTATATAAAAAAAGGGCTTCCAAAACGGAAGCCCTTTTCTATGAAATAATTTTGATTATTTACCTGATGGAGCAGAAAGCAATTCAAAGAATTGATCCAACTTTGGAGTAACAATAATCTCTGTACGACGGTTTTGCTTACGACCAGCACGGCTATTATTTCCAGATTGTGGCTCATATTCACCACGACCACCCGCTGTCATACGAGTTGGATCAACACCAAATTTCGTTTGCAACAAACGAACAACCGAAGTCGCGCGCTTTGCACTTAAATCCCAGTTGTCCTTAAATTCTGGAGTAGAAATAGGCACAGCATCCGTATGACCTTCTACTAAAATATCTAAACCTTTGTGATCGTTAACCACTTTAGCAACCTTAGCTAACACAGCTTCTGCTTTTGAGCTAACAGTCGCAGAGCCAGAAGCAAACATCAACTTATCTGAAATAGAGATATATACAACCCCTTTCTTCACTTCAATCGATACATCTTCATCATTCACATCAGCCAATGAACGCTTCAAGTTCATCACCAATGATAAATTCACAGAATCTTTCTTTTGAATAGATGTGTTCAAATCTTTGATGTATTTTCCTTGCTCATTTAATGCATCCAAAGATTTACGGATACTTTCAGCACCAGACTTGTTGATTACTGATAAATCTGACAAGCGATCCAACAAGTTGGTATTTGTCTTCTTCATGTAATCTAATTGCTCTTGTAGCGATTTCAATTGGCTATTTTTCGCGTCCAAATCGGCATCACGCTTCTTAACCTCACCTTGTAAACTAGCTGTCAATGATTGACAATCTGCTAAATCTGATTTCGCGCGCGCAACGGCTTGTTCGCTACTAGCTTGCAATTCTGTTAAACGTGATTGCAATTCTGTCATCTTTTTCTTGCTTGCACAAGAGGTGAACAAAAACGGCAATATCGCCAGCACCCAAATTAATTTTTTCATAAAAGTATAATTAAAGGAATATGGTAAATAAGTATTTTAACAAAAGTAAAAATCAAAAATAGATATTTTGTCCTGAATAACGAAAAATTTAGAAAATATACCCGTTTTTTCTAATCGCCGCCTCAGCGATCCGACGGCGAGATTCAATTAAATTGTAAGGATCTATCTTTGTAAATCGTTTCAATCCCATCAACAAAACATTCAACTCATCCCCTTTCGCAAAGCCCATTATGACCTCTCTACCCGCATGAGCCACCTTCTCAATCGCATCATGCAAATAAACCATCGCACACTCCTTCGCAATGGCATGTTTTTCCTCACCTTCCCGCTGAACCAGTTTGTCTACGCGAACTAATGCCGATTCCGCCACATAAACTTCAATCATCATATCCGCTAATCCCATTAAAATTTCCTGTTGGTGCTCAATCTCAGTCGTAAACTTCTGTAACGCAGCACCCGCTGCCATCAATATCGCCTTCTTGGCATTCGCAATCACTTTGTATTCCTTGCCAAAAATTCCTTGAGGGACCTCTGTTGAGAAATCAGGTACACCTAAAATCTCCTTACCCACAGCCATGGCGGCAGGCATCAATTCAATTTCTCCCTTCATGGCGCGCTTGAGTACGGTGCCAACTGCCAATAAGCGGTTAATTTCATTGGTCCCCTCAAATATTCGATTTATACGAGAATCCCTATACGAACGCTCCATCGGCGCCTCCGCAGAGAATCCCATTCCGCCATAAATCTGAACACCCTCATCCACCACATAATCTAATACTTCAGATCCATGAACCTTTAAAATTGCACACTCAATGGCAAATTGCTCAACCCCTTTTAGCTTAGCCTCAGCATCTGACATGCCCGCCGCCTTTAAACTAGCAATTGACTCGTCGATGTTCTGACCCGCGCGGTAACATGCGGCTTCTGAGGCATAGGTCCGACTAATCATGGTTCCCAACTTGGCTTGAATCGCACCAAATGAGTGAATTGATTTCCCAAACTGCTTTCGCTCATTGGAATAATTTACCGCCAAATCAATTAATCCTTTTGACCCTCCAATGACCGCAGCGGCTAATTTAATACGACCAATATTTAAAATATTAACGGCAATTTTAAAACCGCCCTCACGCTTAAACAAGAGGTTATCAACCGGCACTTCACAATCCGTGAAAAAAATCTGACGTGTCGAACTGCCCTTAATTCCCATCTTATGCTCCTCCTCATTCATCGATATACCCGGGAATGAACGCTCCACTAAAAAGGCCGTTAAGTTTTTATCATCATCAATCTTGGCGAAAACGATAAACAAATCCGCAAATCCCCCATTCGTGATCCACATTTTTTGACCATTCAAAACATAATGAGTTCCAGCCTCATTTAATTTTGCCTTCGTTTTTGCCGCATTCGCGTCAGAGCCAGAATCTGGTTCCGTTAAACAATAGGCTGCCTTCCACTCTCCCGAAGCCAATTTTGGCAAATAGGATTTCTTTTGCTCTTCCGTCCCATAATAAACAATCGGTAGCGTTCCGATACCCGTATGCGCAGATAATGCCACAGCAAATGAATGCCCACCCCCACAGGCCTCCGCAACCAACATCGAAGTATTGAAATCCATGCCGAATCCACCAAACTCCTCCGGAACAGATGTCCCCAATAAACCCAATTCGCCAGCTTTATCCAGCAAACCCACCATCACAGATGAATCTTTCGCAAAATCAATCTCATCCAAAATTGGATGCACCTCGGTACGAATAAAATCCAGACAAGTCTGACCAATCATTCGCTGCTCTTCCGTAAAATCCTCCGGAATAAATATTTCTTCAGGTAACAATGGGCGAATCAAAAACTCTCCCCCTTTAAAGGCATTTAAACTACTCATGGCTTTGGATTTAATTTAGTTGACAAAGAATTAAATATCGTTTCTGATTCCGTCTCCAAAATATGGTTGATGGATCCAATGATTTCAAAAAAATCGGCGAGCTTCTCCTCCCCAATTCGTTGGTATACCAATTCATTAAATAATAGAACCCCCTGACGCGCCTGATCACGCTTTTGTTTCCCCAAATCCGTCAAAAAGATTTTCACAACACGCTTATCTGCATAATTCGCCTCCCGACGAATCCATTTCTTATCCTCCAAAGTCTTCAACATGCGCGTCAAACTACGCGACTCCAACCCTAACGCAGGTGCAATCTTCGTTGCAGGAGTTCCCTCCTTATCGATGTGCAACAATACATAGCCTATCGCCATGGTCATATCGAATTGCGCGGAGTACGTATTATACATACGACTAATCGCGTACCAACTGGATTTGATTTGAAAATCAACGGTTTTTTCTGCTTTCATATTTATAGAAGTATGCCGACATACCTTTGTAAATTTGAAACAAAAAAAAATAGGATGCAAGCATCCTATTTTCAAATTCCTGTAAATCGTTTAATTATTTGATTCGATTCCCGCGCATTCGTTTGCTGCTAACTTTCAAGCCAGAGAATGACGACTTCATAATCAGTAAACGAACCTTCTTTTTGTTGTAAAGCAAATACTTGTTACCATCATACGTCAAACGAGAAAATGTTGGACTTCCCGTTTCATCCACCAACTGGTAGTAATACTCGCCGCGTTCTCCCAAAACCGGTGCAAAATGTAAACTCTTTTCCTCCCCAGCTCCCGCTTCAAAAGAAATTAACAATTGATCTTTGTTCTCTTTAACCAAAACTCCTGGAGTTTCTTGCTCCAAGCTTACGCGGTTAATCGACTTACCGTTGACAATCGTGATTTTACCTGATTTTACATTCGCGTCAGACGCATTCAATTCTCGCTCCAAGAACAACGCATTATCATTGTAAAACTGAATCTTATCCAAAGGCAATTGATTTTCTTTAATTAATGACATCAAAGAACCTGTCAATTGCGTCTTCTCCGAGCATGAGCTCAATAAAATTACGCTTAGCAATAAAAAAACGAGCTTTTTCATAGAATTAGTTGACGCCTTCAGCGAGAATTAACACCTTATTGTTTAATACTTCAACAACTCCACCCTCAATTTGAAAGACCTCTTTGTCGGCAGAGAGAGTCCCCTTATCCAAGGTACTTACCAACGCCGCGTGATCATTCAAAATCTGGAAAGAACCATCCACGCCAGGCAAAGTAACAACAGATGCTTCTCCTGAGAATACTTTACGATCGGGTGTAATAATTTCTACAAACATATTTTTCTTATTTAGCAGCTTCTGCTAGTAATTTCTCACCTTTAACAACTGCATCTTCAATCGTACCAACTAAGTTGAACGCCGCCTCAGGCAAGTGATCATACTCGCCATCGATAATCGCATTGAAGCCTTTGATCGTATCGTTGATATCCACTAGAACGCCTTTTAAGCCCGTAAATTGTTCTGCCACAAAGAAAGGTTGTGATAAGAAACGTTGAACACGACGCGCACGAGATACGACTAACTTATCTTCTTCTGATAATTCATCTAATCCAAGGATAGCGATGATATCTTGTAACTCTTTGTAACGTTGCAAAATTTCTTTCACACGTTGAGCCGTATTGTAATGCGAATCACCTAAAACCTCTGCTGATAAAATACGAGATGACGAATCCAATGGATCCACCGCAGGATAAATTCCTAATTCAGCAATTTTACGAGACAATACCGTCGTAGCATCTAAGTGGGCAAACGTAGTTGCCGGTGCTGGATCCGTTAAGTCATCGGCAGGTACGTAAACCGCTTGTACCGAAGTAATCGAACCACGCTTCGTCGAAGTAATACGCTCTTGCATCGCTCCCATCTCAGTCGCCAATGTTGGTTGGTAACCTACCGCTGATGGCATACGACCTAATAAGGCAGATACCTCAGAACCCGCTTGTGTAAAACGGAAGATGTTATCAATAAAGAATAAGATATCACGACCTTGGCCTTCGCCATCTCCATCACGGAAGTGCTCCGCAACCGTCAAACCTGACAAAGCCACACGAGCACGTGCTCCAGGAGGCTCGTTCATTTGACCGAACACCAAAGTAGCTTGTGACTTCGCCAATTCAGTTTGATCTACTTTCGATAGATCCCACTCGCCTGCTTCCATCGCATGCTTAAATTCTTCACCATATTTAATTACGCCAGACTCAATCATCTCACGCAACAAGTCATTTCCTTCACGCGTACGCTCACCCACACCTGCAAACACAGATAAACCTTCGTAAGCCTTCGCAATATTGTTAATCAACTCCATGATCAATACGGTCTTACCAACACCGGCACCACCGAACAAACCAATTTTACCTCCCTTTACATAAGGAGCTAATAAGTCGATTACTTTAATTCCTGTAAATAATACCTCAGTGGTTGTTGCCAACTCATCAAACTTCGGTGCTGCACGGTGAATCGGCAATCCCTTATCTGATTTAGGCTGAGAAATACCATCAATTGCATCTCCAACTACATTAAACAAACGGCCCTTGATACCTTCGCCAGTTGGCATAGTCATCGGAGTTCCTTTGTCCACAACCTCTTGTCCACGCTGAAGACCTTCAGTACCCTCCATCGCAATCGTTCTTACACGATCCTCTCCTAAGTGTTGTTGAACCTCTAAAATAAGCTCCTGACCATTTGATTTGGTAACAGAAAGAGCATTTAAAATCGCTGGTAAATGTGAACCATCTCCTTCGAAGCTCACATCGACTACAGGCCCAATAACCTGAGCAACTCTCCCTTTATTAACTGCGTTTGCCATTTGAAATTTTAATTTATAAAAATGAGATATCCATTCGAACCGCAAAATTAGCTCGGAATTTCCAATAAACAAAAATGAGTATTGTATTTTTCTCCTTTTTTTTAACAAAATCAGCCCAATTCTTTGAATGAATTAAAGTTTATGCAGAAATTGGCCAAACTAAAAATGAGACCTTGAGCCCGAAATACCAAATTGCCTTTCCTGCTTTCATCTGCCTCGTATGTTTGTGTTGCCTCGCATCTTATTTCAGTGGCAACCCAAGCCCTCTCATGCTTCAGGCAGTCAGCGAAATTATTCCCGACAGGGCTGTCGTGGATTCGAACGGAAGCAGCCAACTCGAAAGCACGGTGTATTTTATTCGACAATCCTTTGTGGTAATCCCCCAATTCAATGATTTAATCCACTACGGAGCATACCTCATCAATATGTTGCTTGCGCTAATCCTACTACTCATCGGATTGAAGCAATGGGGCCAATTTAGTTATCGATACCTATTCGGCGGATTCCTTTCCTGGGCATTTGTTATTTTTTTCACGAACTCCAATGCCAACTGGGAGGCCATTTCCCTCATTCTCCTAGAACAACTTAATACGCTGGGCATACTTATCCTTGTTCTGACCACCGTATTTATTTCTGCCGCAATCCCACGAATTCTATTCCAACTAGGTCATACGGACACACCACTGCAAAGCAAAAAGAATTGGCTGTTTTTCGGCGGATTTTATTTGGCAAACTTAATCCTGAGCTACGGAAATAGTTATTTAGCATGGGAAATTCCCTTAGCGATACCTAGCTTAATTCTTTTCCTGTTAGCTTGGAGTGCCTATACATTTCTGCCCAATATCCTCAATAAGCCCTTGCAATGGGGATTGGCATTGGCAAGCTTGGGGACAACGCTACTGTTATTGAGCACAGGAAATGATGCAGGAATACAAGCCATTCAGCATTGGACACTCATCTGCTTTATTTTAATGCTCTTCTTTTTTCCCTTATTCATCTACAGTAATTTCAGAACAGCGCTCTCTCAAAATCTTCCCGTCTACAAAATCGTTCACAAAGCCCCACATATTGATCTGCGAATCATTTTCATCGGGGTAACTATTTTAGGTTTGGCTTGGGTTTTCGCAAAGAATGGAACCGTTTGGCATCAGTTTCAAGCCGCATACTACAATGAAAGAGGTGATTTAGCTTTACTCCGCAAAGTCAAACAAGATGCGGAATTTGCTTACCAACGAGCCATGATTCACAGTAAGTTAAATGCTAAAAGTAATCTACGTTTAGCAGCCATGGCACTTGACGTACAGGATATCGAAACGGCAGCCTACTACCTGACAACCGCCAATGTGAAACATCCGGAACCGCCCCAATACATAGCTTTGGCAGCGATATACCAACAAGCAAATAAGTCCTTTGAGGCGCTATTTGCACTCCAGCAGGGCCAACAAAAATTCCCCGAATCTTTGGAGCTGAACACACAATTAGCGCGGCAATTCGAAAGTTTACAAACGGCAGATTCAGCCAAGCATTACTACGAACTTGCGTGGCAGATGAAACCCAAGCATCCAATTGCGCTAGCCAATTATTTATATGCCTCCAAAGCCCATCAAGAAGCACTAGAGGACCCGGATGATCCCGCGATTCAAGCCAACCAACTAGCGATATCGATGTTGAGGGGTGAAAAATTCACTGAAACCAAACCCCTAGTAGAATCAAATCCTGGAGCGGATTTACGGATTTGGGCACGTTGGTACAATTATCACCTTTGGGCGAAAGATCAGGCTGCAATAATTCCCTCCGCTTGGATGAAAGATCCCGTCGTTGCAACGACCTTCCCCGAAATCAAACTTCTAGATGCTTGGCAAGATTATCACCATGGAAAATGCCTGCAAGCACTCCAAAAAGTCAATCTACTCATCAGTGCGGATACGACTTCGAAAACAGAGGGGCTCCAACAAATTTTAGGTTTCTGGAAGCAAAGCCTACTGAAGCCACAAGCCAGCCCGCGCATTGAAAATTGGCAACAGGCCCAAGCTGCGCTCGATAAGTTTCCATTCCAGATTGAGGTACTCCAACAATCACTCGCCATTTTGAACCAGGCGAAAAAAGAAAAAATAGGATACGATGCCGCCTTGGCTGCTCTACAATGGAATGAAAACATCCCAGTTTACTACCTAATCTATGCCATACAAGCGTATCATATTGGAGAGATCAGCTATGGAAATGAAGCGACGGAAGCCCTCAAAAAATTAAGTCTTAGTACCTATGAGGCCAATAAAAAAATATTGTTGCAAGCATTAGCTCAAGCAACAGAAAGACAAAAATTTAATTGAGGCCTTGTCTATCAGATAATTATGCCGTAGATTTGCAGACCAAAATTACATGCATGATGGAGTCAATGGTTCTTTCATCCTGCATTCACCTAATGAACCAAAAAAGATGAATCAAAAAATTCGCATCAAGTTGAAGTCGTTCGACCACACATTGGTTGACAAATCAGCTGAAAAAATCGTTAAGGCGGTTAAAGCAACAGGAGCTGTTGTTTCTGGTCCAATTCCATTACCAACTAAAGTTGAGAAATTCACAGTTTTGCGTTCACCACACGTGAACAAGAAAGCGCGTGAGCAATTTCAATTATGTACGTACAAGCGTCTAATTGATATCTTCTCTTCTTCAGCAAAAACTGTTGACGCTTTGATGAAATTAGAATTACCATCAGGTGTTGATGTTGAGATCAAAGTTTAACCTTCGGTCCCACTTCAATAAAAAACCTCTCCGAGCAATCGAAGAGGTTTTTTTATGACCAAAGTTGAAATATCTTTCGCAGCGGCTTCAGCGAAACGGTTATGAGGTAAGGCTTCAAACCATTCTCTCGCCAAGCCTTTCTATCTTCCAAATTGGCGATCCAGCGGTGCTTCAATGAGGCCGTGCTGGTACCCCCATTTCGCATCGTCATCAATAATTTGGGTAGATAGGCCACGGAAATCCCGTGTTTGTACAAGGCCCGCAACATAAATTCATAGTCCCCTGCGCAGGTGTAGTGCGTTTTGAAGTTTCCATACGCTTCATAAACGCTACGTTTCACATAAAATGTGGGGTGCGGCGGCATCCAACCCAACAACCAGTTGGAACGCTTGTATTCTCCAGCCTTCCATTTACGTACCACTTTTGAACTTACGGGGTCAATAAATTGCAAGTCGCCATAGACCGAATCAACGCCTTGCTTCTCAAAAACCTCCACGACAGAACGAATGACATCCGAGCTCGGGTAAAAATCATCCGCACCAATCACACCAATCACATCACCCGTCGCAAGGGCAAGCCCCTTGTTGAAGGCATCATAAATACCCTGATCTGGTTCTGATATATAGTTAATCCGATCTCCGTAGCTCGCCAACAGTTCTTTCGTCCCATCCTTTGAGTCTCCGTCGATAACCCAATATTCGATATTAGGGTAATCCTGAGCCAAAACACTCTCAATGGTTTGTTGGAGCGTAGTCACAGCATTAAAACTTACGGTCAAAATAGAAACTTTCAATGGATTGGATTAAAAACCAAAGATAATAAAATCCCTTTCAATGCACCTCGCTCTGTTTTCCCGAATGAAAAGTATTTTTTTTGAGGGAAGACTTGACAAAAATATATTTTTCCGTACCTTTGCAAACCCAATTCGATTCTAAATCGGATTTTAATTAATAAAGCAATGAAAAGAACATTCCAACCCTCAGTACGTAAAAGAAAGAACAAGCACGGATTCCGTGAGCGTATGTCTACTGCAAACGGTCGTCGTGTGTTAACAGCACGTCGCGCGAAAGGTCGCCATAAGTTGACTGTTTCTGACGAGAAAAGAGGTAAATAAGCCATAATTTAGTTTTAGCTGATTTAGGCCATTTACTTATTCCATAAGTAATCATGCCATGAATTTCAGTTTTCCTAAATCCGAACGATTAACCCAAGTCAAGCTAATCGATTCGTTATTCCAAAAGGATAGCACAAGCGTTTCACAACGGTTTGTCTATCCTTTTCGAGTTTTGTACCTATCCAATTCTAACGCAAAACTCCCTGCACCCCAAATTGTCATTTCGGTTCCTAAGCGAAAATTTAAGAAAGCAGTGGATCGTAATTTGCTGAAACGTCGAATTCGAGAAGCTTATCGTTTAAACAAACCGCATTTTATGGGCCCATCATTTGAGGCATTGCCAGATTACATTGGTTTTGTCTATATTGGATCTGTCATTGAGCCCTACGCTAAAATCGAAAAACGAATGATTGGCATCTTAAAAGACCTCACAACGCCTTCACCATGCGAATAAACAATCGTAAAATTCTCGCATTTTTACTAGTTTCGTGCCTACTTCTTGGTTTTACGAAACCGGGAGACCGCTTCTTTGAGATTGCCAAAAGTTTGGATATCTACGCCACTGTCTTTAAGGAGTTGAATACGTTTTACGTGGATGAGATAGACCCCAAAAAAGCGACTGAAACCTCCATCGAAGCGCTTTTAAAAAGCTTTGACCCCTACACAGTTTATTACCCAGAAGACGAAATCGACGATTTCCTTCAAATGACAACCGGTAAATACCAAGGCATCGGTATCATTCTATCGGAAATTGAGAAAAGCCATCGAATTACATTTATTGAGGAAAATAGCCCCGCCCACCGGGCTGGTTTAGGTGTTGGCGATCAGATTATAGCGATTAATGGTACCCGACTTCAGGACACCCCAGAAACTGAACCGGCCGTATTAATGAAGGGTGCTGCTGGGACGTTCGTCAATGTTGAAGTACTTCAAATCGGCAAATCCAATACGCAGATTTTCAAGATCAAGCGCGAGACCGTACAAATAAAAAACGTGGTAAATACGGCGATGATTCAACCTGGAATTGGCTATATTCTATTAGAAGATTTCAATGCCTCTGCCAATAAGGAAGTAAAGAATTCGCTGATAGAATTAAAGAGGCAAGGTATGAAAGAACTTATTTTGGACCTTCGCAATAATCCTGGGGGCTTGCTTACGCAAGCGATTGATATTTGTAACCTATTCCTTCCCAAAGGAACTAAAATCGTAGAAACCCGAGGAAAAGTCGAGGAATGGAATAAAAGTTACTTGGCACTCAACCAAGCCATTGATACGGAAACGCCCATCGTGGTTCTGATCAATAACCGCACAGCATCGGCGGCTGAAATTGTCGCAGGGGTGCTACAAGATTACGACAGAGCCGTCATTCTTGGCCAGAAAAGTTACGGAAAAGGATTAGTTCAAGTAACTCGTGACCTTCCTTACCGAACCAAAATGAAAATTACCACGGCGAAATATTACATTCCGAGTGGTCGTTGTATTCAGGCGCTGGATTACCAGCATAAAAATGCCGATGGTTCAGCCAAAGCGTTTCAAGATTCAAGTGCCAAAACCTTTTATACCAAGAATGGACGGAAAGTCGTGGATGGAGGAGGAATTCTCCCTGACCAAATTAACGACAAAAAAGCCCTATCCAATTTTGCCCAAGCTTTGTTAAAACAAGACATGTTTTTCCTATTTGCTAGCGAATACCATGCCAATCATCCGAGCATTGCGCCTGCAGACCAATTCTCCGCGGATGCTCCCCTAGTAGACTTGTTCAAAAACTGGCTTGGTAAATCGAAATTTAACTACGAAAACCCGGTTGAAAACCAAGTAAAAAAATTATTGGAATCTACCCGAGAACAATCCGAGTATGCGGATTTTCATAAAAATATGTTAACCCAATCAGCTAGTTGGACGACGAATATTGACCGAGAATTTAGCCGACATACCCAGGAATTAAAACCTCTCTTGGAACAAGAACTGATTATGCATTACTACCTCCAAAAAGGACTAAATGCCTGGTCGGTCCGTAGAGACCCCACCATCCTGATGGCCGTTGAATTATTAGGCAAACCCACTAAATTTGCCTCCATCTTAGCGCGACGCGAAAAACCATGAGCCTGATACTGAGCATAGAAACCTCCACACCTTTATGTTCTGTCGCAATTCATCGCGATGGAGAGCTCCTCTCTACGCATGAAACACTCGAAGAAGGTGGCCATGGCAAGCGCTTAACGCGATTAATTGAGGCTGCTTGCGAGGAGGCAAAAATTACCCCTAAGGAACTTGACGCCCTCGCGATTTCGATTGGCCCGGGTTCTTACACGGGACTTCGAATAGGTTTAGCCACCGCGAAAGGGCTATGCTTTGGCTTGGACAAACCCTTGATTAGCCTGAATACCTTAAAAATCATGGCAAATGCCTGGAATAAAGAGGCTGGCAACAATTTACTTATGCCCATGATGGATGCCCGACGAATGGAGGTTTACACCGCGCTATTCGATCCTCGAACGCATTCGGAAATCATTGAAACAGCTGCTGTAGTTTTGGAAGGGAATTCTTTTGAGAGCCTGGATCAACCAACCATTGCTTTCGGTAATGGTGCCTTAAAATGGCAAGAATCCTGCCTAAACCCCATGATTCACTTTTCCGATGAACATCCTTTCCCACATGCTAAGAATATGGGGCAAGATGCCTATCAGGCCTACCGAAATAAAAAATTTGCAGCCCTTGTGCAGGCTGAACCTGAATATTTAAAAGAATTTATGGGTACGAAACCCAAAATAAAATCGATCTAGCGATGGAGGAGATAATCAACAAAGTCCAACAAAGCGGACTAATTCAAATCGATTTAGAAAGTCTTCGTCCGAGTGGCGAGCGCGTCTTTTTTGACATCGCCCCCCAGCTTTACATGGGTCTAGCTTTGCGCGAAAAGGATTTCAGGGCCTTTGTCCAAAGCCATGATTGGCAACAATACCTTGGAAAGCATGTCGCCATCGGATGTAGTACAGATGCTATCATCCCGACCTGGGCGTATATGTTGGTCTGTACCCAACTCAGCCCCATCGCCTCAACCATACATTTCGGAACACTCCCGGAATTGGAAAATCAACTCTTTCAATCTATGATTCAAAATCTGGATTTAACACCTTACATAGATGGTAAAATTGTGGTGAAGGGCTGTTCCAAAGAGGCTGTGCCCACAGACGCTTATGTTGCATTGACGAATCGATTGCGTCCAATTGTCAGAAGCATCTTTTTTGGAGAACCTTGCAGCACGGTTCCTTTGTATAAAAAAGCTAGATAATCCGACCTATTTCATAAATTTACGCTTTCGATTTTCCGTATGTCCCAACAATCTCAAGAACAGTATCAATTTATTTCGGCGATTTTAGCGCAACATATTGGTGCGGGAACTCAGATTGATGACCTTCAGTTTTTTTATGGAGGCAACTTTAATTTGGCCGTTCGGGTGAAATCGGGCCATTCAGAATATTTCATCAAATGGACGCAAGGGGAACATTTAGGTCTTTTTGAGGCAGAGGCCAAAAATCTACAGCTCATTAAAAACACAGGGGCGATCGATGTACCGAGTGTATTGGGGGTTGGTACGTTAGATGAAAAAGAATATTTAATGATGGAATGCATCCAGTCGGCCGAAAAATCTGCGAATTATTGGTCGGACTTTGGTCATAAACTGGCGCAGTTACACCAAAATACGGGCACTTTAGGACATGGCCTCGATTACCCCAATTTTTTAGGGGCCGCGAAACAGGATAATGCCTGGGAAACCAATGGTGTCCAATTTTTCATTGAAAAGCGACTCAAAAAACAAGTTGATGCAGCGGTATATCACCGCCGAATTTCAGCTGAGTTGGAAAATCGATTCGAAGTGCTTTTTGAAAAACTTCCAAATTTGATCCCCAATGAAAACTCAGCACTACTGCATGGAGATTTATGGTCTGGAAATGCAATGGTCAATGATCGAGGTGAAATTACGTTAGTCGACCCCTGCTCTTATTTTGGATTAAGGGAAGCCGAATTAGCGTTCACGACAATGTTTGGAGGATTTCCTACGGAATTTTATGAAGCTTACCACCGAACCTTTCCGATTGAAAAGGGTTTTCATGAACGCATACCCTTATACAATTTGTATCCCTTAATGGTCCACGTAAACTTATTTGGAGAGGGCTACCTACCCGCGGTAAACAAAATTTTGGCGAGCTATTGATTGAAGGAATTTAACCATTCCTCGACTACTACATCAGGGTCTTTAGCACCAGGAAAGAAGGAGACAAGCTTTCGGAAAATTTCTTCCATCACGGCATCCGGGCACGAAGCACCACATGTCAAGAGAATTCGGACTGGCTGATTTTGAGGTATAAAATTAAGCGTTTGTATTTCGTCTTTTTTACGGTTATTGAAGTGTAAAATTTCCGATGGGCTAATCAGCTTATCCGCAGATTTAATAAAATAAGTAGGCAATTTTTCCGCACACAAATCCACCAAGTGAGCAGTATTGGAGGAATTATACCCCCCCGCTACAATCGCAAAATCGGCTTCAACCTCCAGTAATCCATACGTTGCACTTTGATTATCGTTCGTTGCGTAACAAAGGGTATCCCGCGTATCGGCAAAATGATCGGTAATCTGATCCGGCTTCAATTGGTAAAATTTAATTATTTCAGCGCGTAAATAGTCGACAATTTCCTGCGTATCCGTAGCCAACATCGTCGTTTGATTGACTACCCCTATTCGTTCCAAATCCGTTTCCGGGTTAAATCCTTTGGAAAATTGTCCCTCAAACTCATCGTAAAAATCCTCGGCCGACTTCTCTTTTCGGATGTAATAAGCTAACTGCTCCGCTTGTTGGAGATCTTTAATGACCAAGGTAGGAGTAACCGCTTGCGAATGCGAAAAGGTAGCTTTCGTTTCTTCGTGGCTAGGTTTACCATGAACGATGACAGAGTAGGACTTCTGACCGATGGCATTGGCACGATTCCAAACTTTCTCTACAAATGGACAAGTGGTATCGTATGCATAGGTATCGATTCCAATCGAACTCAATTTAGCTTGAATCTCCAAGGTGGTTCCAAAAGCAGGCACGATGACTATATCCGTCGATTGTAAGTCATCCCAAGGAATGATTTGTCCCCCCTTCGTATCTTGAATAAATGCGACACCACGATCTAACAAATCTGCATTTACGGCTGGATTGTGAATCATTTCAGACAGAAGGAAAATTCGCTTCCCGGGATTTTCGTCAATAATTTTATAGGCCGTTTCTACGGCATTTTCTACCCCATAACAGAAGCCAAAATGGCGCGACAAGTAAATCTCAACCGGACCAAAATTAAAATGTGCAGGGCTGTAATCTTTTTTAAGTTTGTCACGTAATCGTCTTTTTTCCTTGATCGAACCAATCAATGAACTGCTAAACAAGCTGGGAATGGAAAAAGATTTCATACGATATGATTTGCGTTATGATGCAAAAATAACCCTTAAGTAGGTGAAGTGTTTTCAAATTTACAAAACACGATTGGGAATCGGGCAAACTGAAGCTTATTTACCTTTAAATAATTGATTTACTTGGATGTTGTGTAGGAATGAATAGTTTATGTTAATTTTACATGTAAATATCTACGAAATCAACAACCCTTAAATACAAATGAGCAAGTCGAGAGCTAGCAAATTTAAATTTTGGCGTTCTGTTTTAACCAACCCAATGAGTGGTGGTTTGATTTCGTTATTCCGTAATCCGATCATCTTTTTATATATCGGATTATTCATTTTTGCGATTCTAATCAACGTAGAGAATTCGTTTAGTGAAGCCCCTAAGCAATCAGGTTATTTTTCAGGTTCCGTGTCATTCGATAAAAACCCTGCATACAACATTCAAACAACTAAAATAACAGCGACAATTTCCAAGATTAGCGATGAAACGATATTGGAAATAAAGGCAACAAGCGTAAATGACTCCGAAACGGTGTATACGCAGATTAAAAATTTTAAAGGGATTGGAACTTACTTTATACCTGGCGATGGCACTTCCAACAATATTGGAAATCTAATCAAGGACATACAAGATTATCAAAATAAAAACAATTTCTACGAAGCCACTCGCCCAAATTCGGCGGGAATTTCCAACGGAGTAGGTCGGGTAAATATCACCTCATTTTCTGAAGAGGCAATTACGGGCGATTTAGTTTTGATAGGGAATAATCCTTCAGGCCAACAAGCCATTTTGGGCTCGGCGAAATTCAAAGTTAAATACAACCTTGATGGAATTAATTGATTTTGAACCTGCTGTCGTCCAAGCATCTTGGGAGAATGTACTCGATTTCTTTGAAAAACAATTTAATAAGCGTCCAAGCGATCTCGAATCTATCTTGTTTTTAATTGGTGTTCAAGAATTGGGGATTGGCCACAAGGTCTTTACCAAAGAGGAGAAACAAGATCTCATGCACATCGCCACTTGCAAAGTGTTAAGTTATAGTGGATTTTACGAATTAGAAGGTTTGGATGAAGCCGGTTGGCCCCATTGGAATCTAATCAACCCGGTTCCCTCCCTGAATCTAAAAGAGCAAGATCTCTTGTTGAAAGCCCATATAATTCATTATTTTGAAACTGAAGTCTATTAAACGATGACTAAAATAATTAGTTACAATGTGAACGGCATACGTGCTGCAATCCAAAAAGGCTTCATATCTTGGTTGGCCGACCAACAAGCCGATATC
>Ga0228702_1001238_pt1 | contig 16809 bp, 15 predicted proteins | sample McNCre217_Aug_MG_2_FD_178018 | JGI IMG/M metagenome (GOLD analysis project Ga0228702, IMG submission 178018) | Freshwater microbial communities from McNutts Creek, Athens, Georgia, United States - 20-17_Aug_MG | ecosystem: Environmental > Aquatic > Freshwater > Creek | place: USA: Georgia... | reverse complement strand
CACCGACGGACACATCAAACAACCTAAGCCGGTGTAAAAGGTTGCCGTCATAGCACCATAAGGAACTAATGTCGGGTCTGTGGCAGCTAATCCTGCTGCTGTTCCACTTGTGGTTCCCATTAAACCCCCAAAAATCATGGCCGATTGAGGTGTCTTTAAGCCAATATAAGGAGCAATTAGGGGCGTTCCTATCGTTACTAAAATCGATTTAACCACACCTGCTGCAATGCTAATAGCGATAATATCGGAACTTGCTCCTAAAGCAGTTCCCGTGACAGGACCTACCACAAATGTACAAGCCCCTGCGCCGATTGTGGTCATACTTTCGACATCCGTGATTCCTAAGGCATAAGAAATAATCGCACCTACAGTGAAAGAAATGATAACCCCTAAGAATAGGGATACAATTCCAATGGGGCCAGTCTTTTTAATAATGGCAAAGCTGGCACCCATCGCAGTTGAGACGATGGCAAAATCGCGGAACATAGGGCCGCCCATGAGTTCGAACCCGGCAAATCCGGGAAGATCGGCCATTCCTTTTTTTCCAAGTGTTTCAAGGCCTGCGAAATAGGCTAAAACTAAGCCCATAAAGATGGAGATGGCAGAACCTGGGATTTTGCCACGAGTCAAGGTTTTGGAGATTACTTCGGAAAAATACATAATGATTCCAGTTACTAAAAAAGCAAAAACCAGGCCGTTTTTGTCGAGAAAGGTGATGATATATTCCATTAGTCTTTGGGCGCTAGTTTAGATAATAGGGGCATTAATGCAAGGCAAGCTAGTACTGGAATGACCCCTGCTAAAAGGGCTAAAACCCCATTTGAAAAAGCCACACGAACGTTTTGGACTGATGACATCGCCACGATGATGGGGATGTACATTTTAGACCAAAAATGCACGCCCTCTCCCATTTCGAGATGAAAGATACCGCGCTTTTCGAGCTCGTTTTGAGCCAAAATCAGAAAAAGCATAGCAAATCCAACTCCCCCCACGTTTGCTTGAATTCCCAGAAGGCGACCGAGGGTTTCTCCCAGAATTTGGCCTGCAACGAAACAGGCGGCTAATAAGGCAACTCCGCGTAACAGCATAATTATTTAATTAGATTAATAACCTCTTTTTTGGTAACTTTCCCCATGGCGTTTCGAGGCAATTCTGCCAACCGATGGTACGCCCGTGGTGTTTTATAAGCAGGCATTTGTTCCCGCATCCAAGCATTTAAAGCTTTTGTATCTAGTTCTTCTTTACAGACAATCGCAGCACTTACAAGCTCTCCCCATTCGTCATTTTCTACTCCTACAACGCAACAATCATCGATTCCTGGGTAGGTGCGCAGGACTTCTTCGATTTCCAAAGCCGAAATTTTATAGCCTCCTGATTTAATAATATCCACCGAATTTCGACCCAAAATCCGGTAACCTCCCAGTTCATCCATGGTGGCGATGTCACCCGTTTTGAAGAAACCATCCTTGGTAAACGACTCCGCAGTAGACTCTGGTTTTTGCCAGTACTCATGGAAGACATTTGGCCCTTTGACCTGAATCTCCCCTATCTCAGTACCTGGAATGACCTTATCTTGTTCATCCGCTAAACGCACTTGGACTCCAGGCAATGGATAACCCACGTGCCCTGGAACGCGCGGACCATCGTACGGATTACTCAAGGCCATCCCAATTTCAGTCATCCCATAACGCTCTAACAAACTATGTTCGCTAATGGTCTTCCAGCGCTCCATCACAGAAACCGGCAACGCGGCAGAACCCGAGATCATGAGCCTGAATTTGGACATGATGCGGGTCATCTTTTTTTGGTCCACTTCCGGCAACGATTCCCAATGCGTAATCAGCTTATAATAAATTGTAGGAACAGCCATAAAAACATTCAGCTTACCTTCTTTGAAAATCTCAAATAAGGCCTCGGCAGAAAAACTAGGCAAGAACTGACAAGTTGCCCCTGCCCAAAGAGAGCAAGAAACAATATTAATTACTCCATGAATGTGGTGTAAGGGTAAAATACAGATCGAATAATCGGCAGAGGTCCAACGCCAAGCATCTATCAAAGTGGAAATTTGCGCATTCAAATTGGCATGAGTGGACACCACACCTTTAGGTAAATTCGTCGTGCCTGAGGTGTAAAGCATCATGGCGCGGCGGGAAGAGGGAAAATCAGGAAGGGAGTCGCTAGTTACTAGTCGAGAGTCGCTAGTCGTTAGTAGACGAAGATTTAGCTCTTCGCATAAAGGTTTCAAAAGGTCCTCGAATTCTGGGGATACGACCACGATGCTCGAACCTGAATTCTCTATCGTGTAACGCAAAGAGGGCAATGGATAGGTCAAACAAAGTGGAACAGCCACTCCGCCAGCACGCCAAATCCCCCATTGCACACGAACATAGTCAAAACCAGGGTTCACCATATAGGCTACTCGGGCTTCATTTAGGTCCGCATTTTTATCTAATAAAGTAAAAGCAAAGGCTTTCGAGGAATCTAAAAGCTGTGAATAAGTATACTGAGTTCCTTCCGAAATAATGGCAGTCTTTTCCAGGTGCTTCTCAGCTTGGGCAAATAGGGATATCATGAGTTTGAATAGGTTTCGGTAAATATAGGGAAATAATGGTAAGTGGTGAATGATAAATGAATCTTTCTAAGCGTTGCTATTTGAAGTTGCGCCAGAGGTGCACTTTTACCATTCATCTCTTACCATTTATCATTTTTCGAAAGCTTCCCTACAAGGAGATGTAATGTATATTCCCCTTCAAATCCTTCAACAATTTCTTCGTTCTTTCTGGACGTGCGTCCGTGATAAAAACTTGGCCAAAGTGTTCTTCAGCCATCATCTGAACTAAACGCTGAATGCGGCGATCGTCCAGTTTGTCAAAGATATCGTCAAGGAGCAATAGGGGTTTACGCGGTTTAGCTGCTACGAGGGAGTCGAATTGTGCTAGTTTTAGCGCTACTACAAACGATTTTTGCTGGCCTTGAGAACCAAACTTGCGCAAGGAATAGCCATTAATTTGAAAGTCAAATTCATCGCGATGAATTCCAATGGATGTCCGCTGCGCGGACAAATCCAGCGGTTCCGCGGCGCGAAGCGCCGCGTCAAAGCCACCCGCTTCAAAAGTTGAATCTAACTGAATATCGACCTCTTCGCGGTCGTCAGACAGTTTCGAATAATGAAATTTAAAGCTGGGCAAAAATACCTCGAGAAATTCCTTCCGGGCTTTTGCCAAGGCTTCACCAAGTTCAACAAGCGGCGCGTGGTAACTATCCAAATGCAAACGATCGACCTGGCCGCGTTCTGCGAATTGTTTTAACAATACATTCCGCTGCTGGACGATGCGATTGTACCGTAATAATTGGTCAAGAAAATTGCGATCCAACTGAGACATCATGCCATCAAAGAAACGGCGGCGTTCTTCACTTCCTTCTCGCACTAAATCCGTGTCATGTGGATCCATTAAAACGACAGGAAAATGACCAATATGATCTGCTAAACGAAGATAAGGCTTGTCATCTCGAAGGAATTGCTTTTTAGCTCCCTTTTGGAAAACGCAAGTAATCTGCGTTTCTCTGTCTTGGGTATCAACAAAATCACCTTGCACTCGGAAAAAATCTTGCGTATGCTTAACACAGAGTTGATCCGAAATTCCCCTCGCGCTTTTGGTCATCGACAAAAAATGGATGGCGTCCAAAAGATTCGTTTTACCGATCCCATTCTCTCCTACAATGCAATTTATTTCTGAAATAAAGCTAAATCTAGCCTCCTCATAGGATTTAAACTGATTCACCTGAAGAGATTTGAGATGCATGGAAATAGGAATGCGATTAAAAGCGTGTAAAAATAAAGATTTTGTACTAATTTTGCAGGGATTAGACCCGGAATTAAACCGGCTTACCGCTTTAAATATATTCTATCAAGAAGATGGCAAAGAAAAACGCAGACGCGCCCAAGTATTCTAAAGAGACTTACAAATATTGGTACGAATCCATGCAATTGCAACGCAAGTTCGAAGAGAAATGCGGTCAGTTGTACGGAATGCAGAAAATAAAAGGCTTCTGTCACTTATATATTGGACAAGAGGCTTGTTCTTCAGGTTCGAAATCTGCCCTAATTGAAGGTGATAAATACATCACGGCATACCGTGACCATGGTATTCCTTTGGCCTTAGGAACCTCTCCTAACGCAATTATGGCAGAATTATATGGCAAAATTACGGGTGCTTCAAAAGGAAAAGGTGGCTCCATGCACATCTTCGATAAAGAAGTTGGCTTCGTAGGAGGTCATGGTATCGTAGGGGCACAAATCCCAATGGGAGCAGGCCTTGCATTTGCAGAAAAATACAAGAAAACGGGGAATGTTTCTATCACTTATTTTGGTGACGGTGCTACTCGCCAAGGGGCTCTTCACGAGGCCTTTAACATGGCAATGACCTGGAAATTACCTGCGATTTTCGTTGTAGAAAACAACGGATACGCCATGGGTACTTCCGTAGCTCGTACCTCCAATGTAACTGAATTATACAAAATCGGTGAAGCATACGACATGCCATCTGAGCCCGTTGATGCGATGAACGTAGAGGCTGTTCACGAAGCCGTATCTCGTGCTGCAGCGCGCGCACGTGCAGGCGAAGGTCCTACTTTCTTGGAATTCAGAACCTATCGTTACAGAGGTCACTCGATGTCTGACCCACAAAAATACCGCTCGAAAGAAGAGGTAGAGGCGTACAAAGACCGCGATCCAATCGAGCAAGTAAAACATACGATCTTAACTCATAACATCTTAACGCAAGCAGAATTAGATGAGATCGATGCTAAAATCAAAGTTCAAGTTCAAGAATCTGTTGATTTTGCAGAAACATCACCGTTCCCAGATAAATCTGAAGCATATAGAGATGTGTATGTTGAAGAAAATTATCCGTTTGTGGAGGAGTAATCGTCACTGCGTGACTTAGTCACGACTGCGTCGTTTAGTCGCGGCAAAGCCGCTTAGTCAAAGAGTCGCAACTGCGTTGCTTAGTCGACTTCGTCTTAGTCAATAGTAAAAAGCTCATTCGGATAGCCGGATGAGCTTTTTACTATATATCAATTCATTCGATATCCACTTTTGTCCAGCACCCTTATAAAGCCCTTAATCATTAGGGAAATTTCCATTAAATCACTTTGTAATTGTTTTGCCTCCTCTTGCGTTACATAATTTAATTGATGAGCGATATAAATCATCGATTTTACTTCACTGAAAGACCCTAATGAGATAAACAAAAAGCGTCGAAAATCAGTGTCAGATCCTCTTTCAAATCCTTCTGCTATGTTATTAGAAATGGAGATAGCTGCACGTTGGATTTGATTTTTAAATCCGTAGTCCACATTTTCTTGAAGAATTTTATAAATCCTTATCGCGACGACTTGAGACTTTTTCCAGGCCTCGATTTCTTCAAAGTGATATAATTTCATAGTTAAACAAGATTACACGATTTTTACCTATTATTGTAACAGTAAATTGATAAATACGACTAAATCGCGAAGCGATGACTAAACGACAAAGTCGTGACTGAGCGGCTCCGCCGCGACTAAATCGCGAAGCGACGACTACTATGACTATTAACTGCGACCTTGGCGAGGGCATCGGAAATGATGCCGAACTCATGCCCTACATCGATGAAGCCAATATTGCTTGTGGATTTCACGCAGGGGATGCTTTAACGATGCAAGCGACGGTTAACCTGTGTCTACAATACGGCGTGAAAATAGGGGCACATCCGTCTTATTTAGATCGAGAAAACTTTGGGAGAAGTGAGATCCAGCTAAGTGCTGACGAAATCTATGAGCTAGTCCAAAAACAGATCGAAACGCTGAATCAAATCGTAAAAACAGCAGGAGGAACCTTACACCACGTTAAACCGCATGGGGCTTTGTACAATACTTCGGCAAAAAATCTGGAAGTCGCGATGGCCATTGCAAGGGCTGTGAAAGATATCGATCCAGGTTTAATTCTTTTTGGATTAAAAAATAGTGTTTCTATCAAGGCAGCAAAAGAAATTGGATTAGAAGCTTCAGAAGAGGCTTTCGCGGATCGTAAATACGAAAGTGATGGCTCATTAACTCCTCGCAATCAGCCAAGCGCCTGCTTCACAAAGGTGCAAGAAGTGCTAGATCAGGTAAAAAAAATAAAGGCCGACACCTGGTGTATTCACGGTGACGGCCCACATGCTTTGGAATTCGCGAAGGCGCTAAAAGCGATGCACTCCTAAGCCCTAAAACTCAACGATAAATCCAATCGTGGGCGTCACTTGTGCCTTATCGTTTAAGAATTGGGTAGGAATGGCGTTGCTGCCGTCTTTGGCAATAGGAAAGCCATTCGTCGTCGCAAAAGCTGAATTGTCCTCTAATCGCTTAAAGGTATAAGTCGGAATTCCTGGATTCACCGCGATATACCAATTAGTCACATCAAGGAATAAATCGATCGTCGTTTTCTTCAAATTGTATTTTTTATCGATCCGGACGTCACTGGAATGATAGTTTGGCAAACGCTGTGTATTCAAACGAGCATAATCAAAAGTTCCTTGTCCTAAAGTCAAATAACTAGCCTTGGAGGCAGATTCATCATAAGGCGTGTAAGGAGCCCCGCCTTGGTAGCGGAAGCGGAGTCCTAATTCCCAGTTCCGCGGAAATTTGTAGCCCCAAGTAAGGCTCAGCAAATGTTGATTATCCCAGCTAGAGGCAATCAGATTTCCATCAAATCCACTGTACATACTGCGGTAATAGGTATAAGAAAGAATGCCAAAAAACTTGTCAGTCAGTTTCTTTTGGGCAAATAATTCAAATCCATACGCACGACCTTTTCCAGAAGTGCTGACATCTTCATTACCAAGAATGTTAAAATCCCCTCCTAAATTCGCCAAAGAAATTCCCCTGCGATCCGAAATAGGAACATGGGCATATTCCTTTACAAAGGCCTCTGCCGTAAAACGTAGCGATTCGTCGTACAAATATTCAAGCCCAGCGACATAATGATCACTTTGCTGGTATTTCGCATCCTGATTCACTAATTGAGGCGGCATGTAAGCGAAATTATACTGAATCGAATAGAATGGAGGCACACTCGCATAACCTAATATCGTATAAGGTGCTAATTTAAAATAACGTCCGACGGAGGCATTGGCCGTCCATTTCTCTGATAGAATGTAGCTGGCAGAAATACGAGGTGAAATGGTTTCCATAGGGTCCATTCCGGTAGTGGTAAAGCTGTTCATATCGGTGCGAAGACCGGCACTTAGCCCTAATTTGGCGTCAAAAAACGTCTTCGAAACCTGCGCAAAAGCACCGTATTTCCAAAGAGAGTTCAAAGGGCTCTTGTACGAAATAGAGGTCGTAGGATAAGCTAAACGAATAGCAGGGCTTGCATCAGTATTATTAAGTACTTGGTACGTGCTGTTCGCATATTCTACAAACTGAGCAGAAAGGCCATAATTGAACTTCCAGCCATTCGCATTGGTGTTCACATCTAGACGCAATTTGTTTTCTGTCTCACGCGAGGCATAATCAAAGTTAAGTTCAGCCGGGTTTTTCTTTAAATTATCCTCATAGCGCAAGAAATTATTGTCAAACACATTTCGTGAAAGCGCCACGTTGAAATAGCCCTTGTCGAGTAATTTCTTCAATGATACCCCTAAGGTATAATTCCACTGATTAATCAGCGGATTCGAATTATAGATATACAATTTCTCCGGCGTGGCTTTTTTCAACGTGCCAAAAGAGAAGTCATCAATCGCCCCCAAGCCCATCATGGAAAGAGTGGTAGTGGAATTAAGCTGCTTGGTGATTTTGAACTGCGCATCCCAGAAATTGGGACGAATCGGAATATCCAAAGCCTGGAAAAGGAATTGTAAATAAGAGCGACGAACAGAGGCTAGAAAGGTAGTCTTTCCGGATTTGGACAAAGGCCCTTCCGTCGTCAAAGCAAACTCCGTTGCACTCAGGCGGGCATTCCCTTGGAATTTATTCGGATTTCCCGTGCGTTGCTTGAATTGAAAAACAGAACTTAAGGCATTATCATAGCGCGCATCAAAGGCCGATGAACTCAGTTTTACATCTTCAATAAAGGACACATTGAGTAGGCCTTGTGGTCCTCCGCTGCTGCCTTGCGTTTGGAAGTGGTTTAAAACGGGAATTTCAATCCCATCTAGGTAATAGACGTTTTCATTAGGTCCACCTCCGCGGATAATGATGTCATTTCTAAAACCGCCCCCTTGCGGTCCTCCGCCTACGCCTGGTAACGTTTGGATTACTTTGCTAACGTCAAAATTTCCGCCAGGATTACTCTTGATTTCCTCTGAGGTCAAGCGCTGAACACTTAAGGGAGATTCTAAAGTGGCTGCTTTTGCGGTGCGGCGGTTTTGGGAGACCAGCACCTCTGTTAATTCTTGATTAGAGGGCAATAATTCAATGTTTAGGTAGTTTTCGTTACCCGCATTGATGATTACATTAAAGGCAGTATAAGAAGAATAACCCACCGCAGAAAAATGAATATTATAGGTCTTTAGCGCCAAACCAGTGAAACGAAATGTCCCTTTATCATCTGCATTTACCCCTTTAGTAGACCCCTCTAAGGTAACAGAAACCCCTGCAATGGGTTTCTGTGTAAGTTGATCGACAATTTTTCCAGCGATGCGACCGTTGTTTTGGCCCAAAACCGAAAAGGAAAATAACAGTAATAATAGGACATTTTTCATCATAGCCCTATAACTAACAACTAGCTATAAATGTTTCTGGTTAAGAAGGCATTTTTCCATTTGCCTTGTGGATCCATCTTTTTCGCAAGGGCTAGGAAATCTTTGAATTTAGGGTAGCGACTTTGAACTTCTGCAGCGGGCATGGTGAAGATTTTTCCCCAATGTGGCATCGCTCCCAAAGGCCGTAATTTCGCTTCAACCTGAGGAATAACCTGCATCACTTTCTCCACTTCTTGCTTCCAGGTAAAGTGAATGGCGATAACATCCTTTTTATAGGCGGGGCTTAACCACAATTCATCAGCGGCAATGCTGCGCACTTCTGTCACAAACAAAACCGGTGAAACAATAGAATGTAAACTTTCAACAGCCATAATCGCCTTGTAAGCATTTTCACGTGGGACGAAAAACTCCGTCTGCAATTCCGCACCATTACTCGGCGTAAAACCCATCTTAAAGTGAGGTAAACGCTCATACCAAGGCCCCGGAACGCCCATTTGGTCCGTACAATTCACAGGAGAATTCACCTTAATCGGGTGTAAATTAGTGGTCGCAGGTGTCGCCCCATAAAAATTTGTTTTAGGCACTGGAACCCCTACTTTTTTCTTTACCCAGACCTGATTGATGTTCTTATCCAGCCAGTGAGTAAACATACTCACGCTATAACCCGCGGAATAAATCTCATCGAAATGATGCTCCAAAGCACTCATTGGCAAATTTTCATATACTTCTTGCGTAACTTGGAAAGTAGGTTCTATGGCTAAGGCAAGCTTAGTCACAATGCCCAATGCCCCAATATTGACCACCGCACCATAGAATTCTGGATGCGATATATCCCACTGAACCAAGGTTCCATCCGCTTTCATGATTTCAATCGCTCGAACCGCAGAGGAAAGGTTTCCTGTTTTACCGCCTGAACCATGGGTTGCCGTCGCACAAGCTCCTGCTACTGAAATATGAGGCAAAGAAGCCAAATTATGAATCGCATAACCGCGCTGGTCAATGTATAATCCGAGAGTCCCGTATTTAATCCCCCCTTCTACCCAAACCCACATTTTATCCTTATCAATCGACAAGACCTTATTTAACTTCGAGGTAGAAATCAAGGTCTCCGTCGTATCAGCCACGGTATTAAATGAATGCTGGGAGCCCAAGGCTTTCCCTCCTTTTATTTTCAAAACTTCTACACGCAATTCTTCGACGGTTGTAGGATAGACTACATTTTTGGCTGAATAACGTAGATTGCCTGCCCAGTTTGTCAGGCCAGTATCGGGCGTTTTGAATGAACTACTGAAAGATAAAATAGTGGTTCCTAGCGCAAAAAGGCTAGATTTCTGTAAGAATTCTTGACGATTCATCGGGTTTTATAGGTTTAGTTTTTTGAATTTAGCCAAATTAAGGCAAAATCAAAACCTTCTGAGTCACAGAACCTTGTGTCGATTCATATTTCAACAGATAATTCCCTGGTCCGGGTAAAGGCGCCGGAACCCGCAAGGTTTCCCCAGCCTCCACAGGAATCAATGGACCCAATACACGCCCCGAAAGGTCAAACCAATGTAATGTGCCGGAAGATTTTACCCTTACATTGACGAGTGAGGAAGCCGGGTTAGGCCAAACATACAAAGCTTCTGATGGGATTAAAATATCTGAAGTATTTTGAAACAACTGAACTCCTCCAGAAGCCAGCCCTACAATGATGTCGACTTTCCCATCTCGGTTAAAATCAGCGGTAGTGATTTGAGCATTTTGGCCTACCTGAAAAGGTAAACGTTGCATTTCAAGGCCTAAGCCAGACACATAGAGGTAGCCAGAGGGATCTAGCGTGATTTGCTCTGCGTTGCCATCTCCCGTTATATCCGCGTAGGCGATTCCCCTAAAGGTCGTTTCGATTCGCTGGTAGGGTTTGGACAAATCCGACCCATCATACACCCGCGTAGCCCCTAAATAATCTAATACCACCAGTTCAAGTGTGCCGTCCTGATTTACATCATAGAAGCGCGGCGTTTCATGAAGACTCACTACATTCAACGGCTTTTCTTCACCTAGTTGGCCCCCGAAATAGTCCCGAAAATACACCGCTGAATCTTTTGCATAATACAGCAACAAACGGCCATTGACTACTTGCAATTGAATATAGGCAACACCTGTCAAAGGCAGAAAATCACGCGTTTTAAATGCAAGCGTTCCGTTTTGGTTTTCAAATAGCGTGACCGTGCTGCTTCCGATCAGCAAATCCAAGTCGCCATCCCCCTCCACATCAAAGAAAACGGGTGAGGCATGATCTCCCACGTCGATCATTTCTTCTTGGAGGAAGGCTTTCGTTTTTAGCACTAATTGCCCATTTTCAGACCGATAATAAGAGGCTGTTTCCAAAGCTGAATTTACATCAGGCAAGTTAGACGAGGCGAGTAAATCCAATGCCCCATCTCCATCCAAATCAATCGGAGATCCACTCGCTAGCGAGGGAACGGTATGTGGCGTACCGGCAGGGAAATTATAATCCGCATTGCGGAACTTCGGTTTATCGCGCGTGCCCTCATTTTTCATATAGATAAATCCCGAACAGCCCACATGACCAATGATCAAATCTAAAATGCCGTTTTTGTCCGGATCCCATAATGCTAACGTATTACCTGCATGTTGCACTGCGGCGGTGGATTGCATTTGCTTCATCGACTCAGGAACAACATTAAACGAAATGTCTTGGCAGTCATTCAAATAGAAATTCCCCCAATTCATGGACTTCGTCGTATACTTCAGATCCCCTACATTTTCATAATAGGTGATATAGTGTCCCGCTGATTCAAATGCCAAAATATCCAAATCGCCATCCCCATCCACATCTGAGATGGCGGGAATGTCTGACGTGCTTACATAGATATTAATCAGTCCATTAAGACCAGTGGATTTAAGCGTACCAAGCGACTTAGGAAAAGTATTTCCCAGGTTAGGATAAACCTGAATCCCGCCAGGCGTAGATGTGAATAGGTCTTTGTCTCCATCCCCATCATAATCCAATAGATTCATCCAATTTTCGATGAGCGGGAAGCGCTTTTGGTAAGCCGGAGAATACGTAAACCCTCCGGAAGCATTCTTAAGAAAGGTCTTCAAGTGCTGGGCACTTCGGTCAAAAACGACGAGGTCTTCACGCGCGTCGCCATCTAAATCGACAGGGAAAAATTGCACGGAATTGAATCCCCCAGCCCAGGGGTTTTTCAAACCAGAAACGGGGAAGCTACTGGTTTGATCAAAGGAAATCTGCTGCGCTTTCATTTCGAATACACAACAAAACAATAAAAACACCTGCCAGTATTTCCTCATAAAACCAAAGATAACTACAGACCTAGAACAAATAACTGATATGAAAAGAAAATCTATCGATTGCCTGCAGGTCTCCATTTGAAAGGTTTTGAGCTACTGGCTTTGCAAAATTAAGGCCAAGTACAAAATGTTTTGAATAGGTTTCTAGTCCAGCCCCCAGCCAATGGATCCCACCACCTGTATTTGCTATAGTATTCCCTGCGCGTGAATCACGTGAGGCATATTCTATTGTCGAATTTATGTAAGGCATCAAGGTAATTTTGTGTCCTCTCCCATGGGCATAAAATAGCGTCATGGCTAAACTGCTTCGCGCACCAAAATGATACAAATCCGGATTTTCACCCGTGAATCGGTGCTGTGCATCTGTATTAATACCCCAAGCAGCATAACGCACATTATACTGCGCACTTAACATCCAATCTGTACTGCCAGTGCCCAATTGAAAATTAGCATTTGCGACCTGATTTGGATTAAATTCTTCGTATCTAAATTTCCCCAAAGCTGGCTTTAATCCACCCCCTACTAATAATGATTGATTCACCACATGCAAAGTAGAGTCTAACAACGTATTAACTAAGCTGTAATGCACAAACAAGGAGGGGTCTGCCATTCCATTAATTTGGATAGATTGCTCTTGCGCGATTTGCTTTTGGGTGTGAATCGCATAAGGCAAAATCCCCATCACTTGAATCTTATTAATGGGATAAAAACGGCCCCAAACTTCCGTCGTTTGAAAGGATTCTTCCGTTTTTAATACGTTACTCGCTATATGTGAGCTAAAGTTTTGGTACCGATAACGCACACCCATAAATCCACGGTTTGAAGCCGGCATTAAACCTAAAAAGGCATTACTATTTGCACAACCGCAAAGATCACATCCGACTGATGGGTACGCAAACAATAGAAAAATGAGTAGTTTTTTCATCTTAGTTTCCTGCAAATTTGGGATTAGTTAAAAACTCCCTGTCTGTCAATGTCTTTAAAAAAGAAATAATGTTTGCTTGCTCCTCTGGAGTTAATGGAATTCCATTTTTTAGTGATGCATCTACATTCGTTGTTTGCTGAACGTTAGAAGCATAGTGATGAAGTACTTCCTCTAAGGTATAAAAACGACCATCATGCATATAGGGCGCTGTCATCTCTACATTTCGCAAACTAGGCACCTTAAACTTAAATCGATCTTCTACCCGTTCTGTAATTCGAAAACGGCCTTCATCTTTTGATCCCTGAATGTTTAGTCCATTGTTTCGGTAACTTTGGTCTGTAAAAAGATTCCCCGCATGGCAGGAACTGCATTTTTGTTGAAATAACCTCAATCCTTCTAATTCCTCAAAACTTAAAATAACGCCCTCTTTCCGCACGTATTTATCATAGCGAGAATTCGCAGAAACTAACGAAAGCATAAATTGGGATAGTGCCTTTAAGAATTTCTGAGAGGTTATTTCCGTAGACCCATACGCTTTAGCAAATAAGGCAGGATACTTTTGAGTTGACTTCAGCTTCTTTAAAACATGGTCCAAATTCTCATCCATTTCCAACGGATTTTCGATGGGGGCGACGGAAAACAAGTCCAAATCGCCCACACCGCCATCCCAGAAAAACTCCTTTTGCCAAGCCATATTTTGCACTGCAGGCGCATTTCTTGTACCTACTCGATTATCCACCCCATGACTTAGATCATGTCCATGATGCGTGAAGGCATAAATTTGGTTATGGCATTCTGAACACGAGATGGTATTATCCCGCGATAACAAAGGATCATTAAATAAAGCTTTCCCTAGTTCAAAGCCCTCCTCCGTCACAGGATTAGACGCTAGTGCATAGGCAGGGGCAGGAAAATTAGTAGGCTGCTTGAATAAAGGTTCCCTCACAACAGGGTCAGGATCCTTCTCTGGAGATGTGCAAGCCATCAACCAAAAAGACAAAAGAAGAATTTTCCGCATCTTAATGGATATGATCTACACTAAATGCTTTAGCATAATTGTTTGCAATAGGACCTGCAGCCGTCGGTGACATGACTACCGCACCACTTGCAATTTTTAAAGGGGATACTCCTGAGAAGACCTTAGAAATATCAGCAATTAAATGGATGGTGGGAGATTTGCTTTTACGTACGGAAGCTACACTGGGTAAGGATACCGTAACCGTGCGCAAATTATTTGCTGTTGCAGCTGTTCTTCCACCAAAGCCGCCTACGTGGTATTGGTATTTAGTCAATCCTGCCGTATTTATAGGTGCAGCAGAAGAAATTCCTTCCATTTTAAAGAAAATATAGCCTGAATTCCAAGACCAATACATATTATCTGAACCATAGGAGGCAACATCCAATACCCCTATTCGCTGATCAATAGCAGAAATACTTTTTATACTATCTACCCCGATTGTAAATGTCATCTCGGTGTAATCAGCTGCTGGCACATCCTTTAAAACAGGCATCAAAGAGCCCTTGTCCGCCTGACGTACAAGGAAATATTGATCAGGCATTTTCACAACCGTACCGTCTGTCTTTTTAAGAGCTACATTAGAAATAAAATAATTCAGCGTTGTAATGGTGAAATCTTCTCCAGAAGAATTGGTGTATTTTGTGTCATTTAAGACCAAAGTCTGTGCAGCTACTCGATTATCAAACTCAAGGGTTACGATGTTTTTATCATTTGGATTAATGGGTTCCAAACTTTCTGAACTGCATGCCGCTGTCAATAACAACATGCCTATAAATAGTTGTTTCATCTATAATTAATTAAAATGAGAAATACCCGCGACGTTCTGCCGCAGGGAAAAAACAAGAAAATTAATTAGACCTGTGGTGGGTGAAAAAAGCCATTAGCGGCTGCGTTAGGGAAGAATCCCGAAACGGTAAAATGATTTTCAACGACAATTGCAGGTATGAATTGGGCTGTAAATACGGGTTGAATGGATTGAAAGCTTAAAACTACCTCGGGCATTTTTTCCAAACGCTCTGAATTCGATTTTTGCTCTTTTTCTTCAGCTGCTTTCAATTTTTTCGCCAAATAACATTGGCCATTACAGTTCAACATCGGTTTGTCGCGGTTTACGCATAGGTTCTCCGCAATATAATCACGGTTAATACGGTAGTAAGCGACAGCGCCCCACTGGTTCATCAGTGGAATCTGCATAGCTAAGAACAATATCAGTGCGATTAAGCGTTTCACGACGTAAAGGTAAGACAGAAATCGCGAAATAATTACTAATTTACAGGGAAATAATACGAAAAAACAGGGCCAAATTAACATGAAAAAATTCCTTCTATTATTGCTTATCTCCTTTTCACTAACCGCTCAGCAACGCCAAAAAGTCATTTTCGATTGTGACCTGGGTGACGACATTGATGATGCTTATGCCTTGGGTTATTTGTTGACGCTACAGGATCGATATGAGATTTTAGGTATCACGACCTGCTATGGCCGAACCGAGGATCGTGCCCTATTAGCTCAAAAGTTTCTGGCTGTTATAGGCGAAACGCATATTCCTGTCTATGTGGGGAAAAACACCTCTACCAGTTCGGAACGAGCGAATTGGTATGCAGATCAGTTTTATTGGGCCAAAGGCTTTAAGCCCAAAGAGCGCCCCGAATTTAGTAACCAATACCGGCAAGCCATTGGATTAGCCCCATTAAAAACCAAGGCCCCAGACGCGACTGATTTCATTCGATCACAGTTGAAAAAATACCCAGGAGAAGTTATTATTTTCTCGGTAGGGCCCGTGACTAATTTGGCCCCTATTGGAGTCGAATTACAGAAAGCCAAGGCCATCTATGCGATGTTTGGCTCCTTCAGAATAGGATATGATGGTAGTTCAAAAGTTGATGCCGAATGGAATGTAACCTGTGATATTCCAGCGGCGAAAGCATTCGTTCAATCTGGCGCAAACATTATTTATGCTGGGCTAGACGTGACCGCGATGGTCAAGTTGTCTGCCGAAAATCGATTGAAATTATTAATGCGCCAATCCCCCCTCACCAGCGCCATGCAAGGCTTGTATGTCTTGTGGGGGCAAGAAACACCCACCCTTTTTGACCCCGTAGCTATCGGAATGGAGACAAACCCTGAGCTATTCACAACAGAAAAAGTACATGTCTACGTGGACGACAAAGGTTTTACGAGGATTGATCCCGGCAAACCAGCAAACGCAACGATAGGGGCATCGATTAAAAGCGCTGACTTCCTTCAACAACTGATGCATCAGTATATTTATCAGAATCTGAATTAATGAAAAAATCCCCAGCGAGAGTCTCGCTGGGGATCAAACATTCAATTAAACTAATTTACTTTATATAATACCTCTTTTGTCCACTGGTCGTTATAACATACATGTTAACGGCAGCACCTGGACTAATAGAAAATGATGTTACGCCACCGTTTCCACTGCTACTTGTATAATATTTAGTAGAAGTTAACACATTGGATGTCCAAGTACCATTGCTATAATTACAAACTGTTAACGTAAATCCATCTGGTAAATCTTCTGGAAAATTAGGCATACTTGTATGCTGAGTTGCGATTATATATCCAGAATATAGGTACAAATTAGCTGCAGAAATAAAGGGCCAATCATCATATGTTTTAGTTGTTACCGACTGCCAAGAAGCTACACCATTCGAATTAGCCGTCAATACTTGCCCTGCTGTACCATTCGTATTGGGATAAGTAATTGTACCAGCTGTTAATGTTCCGCTCGTTTTCACATTTGTGACGGAGGCATTTCCTAACTGAATACTATTGCTAGCTGTAACTTGAGCTCCATATCC
>Ga0228702_1001237_pt1 | contig 16812 bp, 34 predicted proteins | sample McNCre217_Aug_MG_2_FD_178018 | JGI IMG/M metagenome (GOLD analysis project Ga0228702, IMG submission 178018) | Freshwater microbial communities from McNutts Creek, Athens, Georgia, United States - 20-17_Aug_MG | ecosystem: Environmental > Aquatic > Freshwater > Creek | place: USA: Georgia... | reverse complement strand
ACTTCGGCCCACGGCACAGCATTTGCACTAAGCATATCGTGTGCCAAACCAACACAAAATAGCCCAAAGTTTTGTCAAAATCTCTTGACATAAAAATCTGGATTTTTCTCTTGAAACCTAAAGATTCCATGGTATAATGTCGATATAAGAAGTAGAAGAAAGAGAGAGTGAAAGATGAGTTGCCCTGATCCCCTTTACGATTATGAAGATTTCTACGATTCGGATTCCGATGATGGTTACGATGCCGCTAAGGATAACTGGGTGCTGGGTGACGAACCCATGACCCGTTGGCAGCGTGAAGAAAATGATTCGTGGAATGAGACTTGCCGACAGAACGGTTGGTGAGTATACTAGGGAAAAGGAGAAAGTTTATGCTGAAAAAGTTTATTGACGCAAAGGCTAGGATTTGGGGAAGTGAGTCCTATGCCTGTACGATTGTTTACGAGGTTGCATCTGGCAAGTATTTTGCCGAATGTGATTCTACGATGGCTCATCGGCGTTTGACCGAGAAAAACCATCTTGAAGTTTTGAACGATATGTTCTATGATTACTGTGTGGAAAACGCGGCTTGGATGGGAGTATCTTGAAGATGAATCCAGAAATCGTTTCTCTTGCTAACTCGTTGGGTGTGGTCGTTGCTAGCGTTTGGGATGGATATTCTAGAAAGTGGATCGTTCAAGAGAGGGACGGCTACTACCCCCTCTTTACTACTACCGACTACGATACGCTTGTTCAGCGGTTAAAAACTGGCCGCATCTATCCTGGCCAAAGTTGAACGCAAAGCCTTGTCGCATAAGGATTTACGACGAGGCGGGCGGGCCGGGTTCGTCGTAAGTTGTTGAGAGATAAGTACTTACGCACGATTAGCAAATCCTATACCGCAAAAATATTTTTTGTTTGGCACAAGATTATTTTTTATTTTTCCCAAAGATTTTGCTTGCAATGGTCGATAATATCTGTATAATGATTGGTAGAGAAAGAAAAGAGGAAAAGATGAGAATCCCCAAGACTAGCACGATTCGCAAGAAGATTTACGGTTATGCCTACAAGGCTGGTTTCACTGTGATTCACAACCCGAACGGTACCTATAGCCTGTTCGACATTCGGATGGCCTACTATACCCACAAGAACGTGGATATGGATACGGTGGTTCGCGTGGTGGTCGATGAACTGTACGCTATGAAGTTTCGCCTTGAAGCCTCCCTCACTGTGGGGGCTTGACTCCTGTTTCGCACTTTGCTAGAATCCATCATCCAAAGGAGAAAAGAAGAAATGGCTACTAAGTTCAAGATTATCGAAGATGCAAAGCGTCAGGCTCGTATGTGCTTTCTTGGGATTGCGATTCCTTGCGACAAGAAAACCGTAGATGGTAGCATGATTCGCTCGGAAAAGGTGCTGAAGTTCAACCGCAAGGCACTCCGCAATATGGGCAAGAAGCAGAAGGAAAAGGCCGATCCTAGGCTTGTGGGTGGTGAGGATTCCATGATCGTGAAGGTTGGCAAGCCGGGTTCGCGTGAGCGTGTGGAGGCTCTGATCGCTCAGTATGCCGCGATTCAGGCGTGTGGTGAGGAAGTATCCCCCTTTGCGTGGGAGGGTTGAAAGTATGTTCAGTGCTCTTATGTTCATCATAGGCTATATCGGCTTGTTCTATTGCTGCGTCACTGCTAAAGATTGAACGCAAACCCTTGCATCGTAAGAACTTACGACACGCGGGGCCGGGCGGATGCATCGTAAATCCTTGCGGCATAAGAACTTAGGTATTATTTCAGAAAAAATATTTTTTATGAATTTTTTTGCTTGACATGCCGATAAATATAGTGTAGGATTGAGGGAAAGAAAGAGAGTTGAAAATGTTTGCGATTGCTCATGATGGATTTGTTCAAAATGCCAGATATGCTACGATTGAGGAAGCCAAGATTCAGTGGAAAAAGGACATTCAGAATAAGTGGCTGTATGAGTACGATTGTTCAGTCTATGAGGTGGACGAAAAAGGTTGGGCGAAGCGTGTGATCGGCTATGATGAGTTGACAGCCTAAAGTTTTTACTGTAGAATACCGATATATGAAAAAGCAAATCGAAAAGAAACTCGAAAAGATTGGTTATCGGTTGGTTTCCACTAAGTTCGGAATCTATGGGGATTGGGCTGTGGTGGATACAAAGGGTAATAGTTTCCCTTTCATCACACTAGGGTCGGTTCGTCGTTGGGTTGATCGCCAACCCGCTTGACACGTAGAGGCATATCGGGTAAAGTTAATAAACAGAAAGAGAGAAAATGACTCACTCCGAAGCAGTTAAGATGGTTCGTGGTAAGCGTAATGCGGAACGTCGCAAGGTTGGCAATAATACCTATGCTGAGATTCTGCCTAATGGTAGCGTTGGTATCATGCTGCATAGTACCTATGTGGTAAAGATTAACGAGGATGATACCTATACTCTTAATAGTGGTGGCTGGCAGACTGTGACCACTAAGGATAGGATTAATCAGTATAGTCCAAAGCGGGTATATCAGCGTGATTTTCAGTGGTATATTAAGTTGAATGGAAAAGAATATCCGTTTATGGATGGGATGGTGGTGCAGTGATAATCTATCTGTGCGGATTGTTGGCATTGGTGATTTTCGGTGGTATAATGTGTGCGATCCTAGAGGCTGGAAAAAACTTTTAAAGAAAAGGAACACGGATGTTCGATACTATATATATAGATTGGATTACTTTCGGTGTGGGATGTGTTGTTGGTGTTCTTGGCTCTTGGTATGTTTCTGATCTTGTTTTTCCTGTAAAAAAGGATTAAATAATGTTGACTAAGGAAACGATTGTTCTTAGCCTTTCTTTTATTCTTGGCTGTATTGTCGCGGTAGTTGTGAATAGTTGACCTAAAACCTTGTCGCGTCTAGGATTACGACGGCAAGGCCCGGCCCCGCGAAACGTAAGTCCTTATGCCGCATAGACTTATGATCACTAGCAAATACTGTGCCAGAAAAATATTTTGATTTGGCACGCGATTATTTTTCTTTTTTGCCAAAGATTTCTCTTGCATTGGTCGATAAATACTGTAGAATGATGGCATACCAAGGAGAAATGATAATGAGCATCTTCGAAGATACGGATACGATCAACGCGATTCTGGCTGAACTGGCTGACCGCGAGATTGTCGAGCCTATGGCCGAACCGATTGACGAGGCTGACTGCCATCCTCTCGATTGGGCAGAAGTGGTCGGCATCACCGATGAAGTCTTTGATGAGATTTATCCCGGTGCGGCTATGGTTGACGAGAACGGCATCACATGGTATGTTAGTTGAAAAGGAGAAAGTTTATGAGCCATCCCGATCCACTGTTCGATCCCGATAACGCCTACGAGGACGATATGAACTACGCCGATGATGTTGATGCGTCGAACTATGATGATTACAATGATTTCTATGGTGAGAGCATGGACTACGAAGATTATAACGACGAGGCCGATGATGATTCGTATGATGATAGTATGGATGGCGATCATGAGAGTGCATTGTCTTCCGCCGGATGGGGAACCGATGAGGACTACGGTTATTATGGAGACGATGTAGACTATCGTGAGGATTTTCATGCTGATGAGGCTATAGGCTTTGTGGACTATAACGAGGATGGGCCGTATGAAGACTAAATGTAACCATAGTATGGCGAGTGATTTTCAAAAACTGCAAACTTGGCTGAAGAATTATATTCCTTATAACACGAAAGAGATGAAGCATATGATGAAGGTTGTTGTTACTCATACGGATACTTTTGGTGGCGAGCCTAACTACGGCTGGGTGAAGCGTCATGAGTTTACTATCCATCGTGACGCGGCACAGCGTAATATTACACGCAAGGCTAAGTTGATGGCCGGTATGACCGGTGTTAAGGCTGATACTTTTGATTACGATAGCGGCCTGACCATTCGGCCGCGTGGATATAATCAAGTTATTTTCGTAGATTTTGAGTAATGCTATCCGCAAACCCTTTGTGCATAAGCACTTAGGGCGAGCGGGGCGGGGCGACTTTGGCGTAAGTCCATATGCTGCAAGTACTTGCATCAAAAAAAGATTTTTTCAAGACTTGGGGCTTGACAAGCCGATAATCATAGTGTAGGATAGGACACAAGAAAGAGAGGCTTCTATGCAACAGCGTTTTTTTGATATCGTGATCGAGTCGGTTGAGAATGGTCAAGAGGTTGCACTGAATCGGGAGTTTGTGCTTGATATTCCAGAGCATGATATGTCTACTCCTATGGATCGTCTAGAGTATATTGGTATTCTGCTTGATAGCATTACTGCGGCCAGCGGATGTGCTGTATGTTCGTTCAGGAATGAGCCGGTCGAGAGTATCAACCTAACTGGTTGATATTCAAGACCTTATAGCAACGGGCCGGGCCGCGTTCGTCGTAAGTCCTTGTGGCATAAGCATTTGCGTCTTAAAAAATTTTTTCAAGTTTTGCTCTTGCATTTGCCGATAAGTATGATAGACTTAGGGTATCACTAGAAGAAAGGGTATCGCCATGAGTCCTGATGGAACCTATAACGGCTACGCCAACTATCAGACTTGGAACGTTTGTCTCTGGATTAGTAACGACGAAGGATTGAACGAGTTCGCTGCTGTGTGTCAAGACTTCAACGATTTCAAGGCTAGGCTGCGGGAACTGGACCCGTGTTCACCTATCGCATACGAGACGCCCGATAGCGTATCATGGAACGATAGTGCGGTCAACCTTGCGGAAATGAAAGATTTCTGGCTTGACAATTTTTCTCAAGTTGGGGCTTGACAAACGTCGATAAGTATTGTAGACTTGTGTGAAACGTGAGAATTGGTTTTTATACGAAAGGGTAGATATGAACGATAGCATGATGATTGTGGCTGGTGTTGTTGCGGTTGTTGCGGTTGTTGGTTTCTTTCTGTATGGTGCGTTTCGTGGTGTTCACGGTTCGCTCACTACGGCCAAGGTTGGTGATATTTACAACTTTGAATATGAACAGCCGCATCATGGAGAGCCTGAGCGAGTGCTTGCTAAGGTTATTCGTCCAGTGTGGACGCTTGATGAGGCTACTATTCGTAGACTGAACGCTCGTAGTTACTATCGGCGTAATGATCCTAGTTTTCAGCGTAGTAAGCATCTTGTTACTTGCGAGATGCCGAATGGCGAAGTTAGGAACTTCTACGCAGAGCGTACCAAGAATGTGCGTCGGTCGGTCTTCGCTGGACGCATGTTCCGTACCGCAGTGGCGGCTATGCTCTAAAAACTTGACCGAAACCCTTGCTCCTAAGTTGTTGAATAGCAATGACTTAGGACGAGGGCGGCCGGGTCGATTTGTCGTAAAGCATTGTCTCATAAGCATTTAGAAAAAAACTAAAGACGACTTGACAATCTGCCGATATTAGTTATAATCCAAGAAAACAAGGAGTAAGCCATGTATGCTTGGAGAGTATGGAAAGATAATCGGTTTGCGGGCTATGTAGTATCTCCATCAGAATATGGTGCCTATATTCAAGCCCAAGATAAGTTTGGTAGTCATGTGTGGGTAGAACGTGTTTATCGTACCTGTCTTGCCTAATCCTTCGGATTTGGGCGGTGTGGGCGTAGTCAGTCAGAAGTCGGTGGTCTTGACAAACGACACTCTATAAGATAGAATCTTAGCAAAAGGAGAGAGATATGCCTAACTGGTGCTTGAATAATCTGACTGTTGAGCATGATGATGCGGCTATGGTTGATCGTTTTATGACAGCCTATAATAAAGGTAAAGCCTGCGAAGAGTTTTTGCCTATGCCAGAAGGATACTATGATGATGAACGCTGGTATAATTGGGCTATCAACAACTGGGGAACTAAATGGGATATTGGGGCTGATGTTGGTACAGAAAAAGAGGAGCGTTATGGGTTGAAGGCAACTAGGGTTGATAACCAAGTAAGTTGCACTTTTGATAGTGCTTGGGCTCCTCCTATTGGTTTGTATAATCAGTTGACCGATTTGGGATATAAGGTTGAGGCTACATACTTTGAGCCGGGAATGTGCTTCTGTGGTATCTATGATAATGGAGAAGATAACTATATAGAGTATCGAAACAAGGGTGAGATTCCTAAGCGTATTTGGGATGACTATAATCTTGATGAGTTTTTTAGTGATGACGAAGAAGAAGTAGAAGCATAAGTGCGGCCCACTCTAAGTTCTTTGCCCAAGGGGACTTAGGGTGGGTTTGCCCCGCTAAAATTATCCTAACTCCTTATGCCTTAATGACTTGCGTCAAAAAATATTTTTTCAAGAAACCCTCTTGACAAGCCGATAATATACTGTAGAATACAAGAGTTCGAAGCGATCATTGACAATACAATAGGGACTGCAAGGTTGCATGAGCAACTTCCCGGTAAAACGGCAGTGAAGTAGATGGTCCAGTTGAGAGCGCGGGCTGAGGCAGACGCCTGTGACGCCATAGCATCAACGAATCCATCCGTCCCTAAAACTTTCGTGGGTCCATGCCTGGGACTAGATTGGGATAACCTATTTCGATAAACTTTCTCTGAAAGACTGGGGGAGTTGCCAACGGGGTTATACGTTGGATAGAAGTATCAATCTATGGGGGATAGCATCCTCACCACGACCAATACAACGCGGTCCTGCTGAAGTAGATGAAACGTAATCATCTATACCGATTCGGAGCGAAGAATCGGCAGGGGTAGTAAGGCAATCGCAAGCCTGAAATGAGAAAAGCCACAGCAATTACCACCGTGGCACCGCAACAATACAACCAGTAACCGTTCCCAAGAGCCAGACCAGAGCGGGTCTTATGTGCTAGCAATGCCCGCTTTGCAGGGAGGATTTCCGTGGACGGTTTCCACCAGTTTTTACCTTGCTCCAAGGGTTCAAAATATCGGAGTATTGGTGGGCTATAGAATCGGGGCGTAAAAGATTCGCTGGTTTTAAATCTGCTGATAGTTTCCTTAGATAAGGTAAAACCTTGAGGTTGAACGGATTAGTACCGAGAGGCTGTTCGTAAAACTATCGGTGGTCGGTACGCTGTCGGCAATATTCGGCTAGGGAGTTGCGTGTGCTACCCGCCAACCGACGTTAAATAAGTGATTCAACACGACTTTTTGGCGGGCCGCGTTCGTCGTAAGTCCTTTACCGATAAGGCTTTGCATCAAAAATATTTTTTCTATAGAGAACCTATTGACATAGCCGATAATAGATAGTAGAATACGAGGAAAAGGAGAAAGAAAATGTTTCAACGATACGCTTTGAGCAATAGAGTCAATCGCTGGGTTAGCCATGATGGTGGTACGATTACTTTTAGTGGCACTACTACTGGCGGTCGTGAGTTCAGTATTGTCACTTATCTCGACGACGCTAATGAGTGGATTAACGGTGGTTTGATTCAAAATTGTTTCCCGTATCTCTCTGCCGATGAGCGTGAGATTCTGATGACCGGAATTGATAGCCAATCGTGGAACGAAATGTTTGCCGGATCGGAGGACGAGTGATGACCGTTGCTGAACTTATTGAGCAGTTGAGGGATTATCCGGGCGACATGAGGGTATTGACTCTTGGGTATGAGGGTGGGTATAATGATACTCAACTCAAGACCGATGAGGTTGTATTCAACTTCTCACAGAATGATGCTTGGTATTATGGGCCTCATGAGAGTGTGAAGTTGACTGATAGTGATACTAGTACTAAGTGTTTAATTATTACGAGGACAAAATGAACTGGCGTTATGGACAACCTATCGTAAACGGATCGTATCTTTGTTGTATTAAGGGGTATTCTTCTCCTATTGATCTTCATTGGAATACAGAACAAGGAGGATGGGGAGAATGGTGGCATGGTGAATACGATGACGGTTTGGCCCAATGGAATCAGTTTGACAACGATCTAGTTGTATGCTATATTGGTTTTGATGAGATTCCTATGCCGGAGAGTTGGTAATGAAAACTGAAACTGTTGACTTGACTCACACCGAAATAAACTATATATTGAACCTGATAGGTGAGAATATTCGAGAGGGTTACTATTGGGGTAACGAGAAGCAGTTCAGAAAAATGCAATCTAAGTTACTCGATAAACTTTTAGAAATCCATGACGATGAAATTCTTAGAAAGGTTCGTAGTGCTAATGGAATGGATTAGTTTTTTTGGTCCTCGTCGCCCTATCAATGGTCAGAAAGTTTATTATTTTGGTGAGTATATCGGAGTGTGGCAGGGAAGGTATGAGATTCATAGGGATGATCCTGTGAGTGAACATATTCTTATTTGTGAGGAATCGCCCGGTATTGTAGATCGTATGGATGCTCCGTGGTGGATGCCAGACGAAGGACAAGATAAACCACAACCGCCGAGCGAACCATACCCAAAGGATTATCCACATGGCTAAAAACTTTAAAGATTTACATACGGTAGACGCCAAGGATATGACCCGTGATCAAGCTATGGTTTATATCATCAACTTTTTTAACTCTCGTATGGCAACAATGAGTAATGCCCATAGAAATAAAGTTAAAGAGTTGATTGGTTTGCATAAGATTGATACTACTGAACTTGTCAATAAATATCTGGAGTTAGTCCTTGAAAATTCTTAGTAATATTTGCCAATGCGGCGAGAACAATGATATAGCCTATAGGCTAGATAATCATGGTGTGTGGTGGTATTGGTGTGGAACGTGTGGTTGGTGGCATCTAAGTGATTGGAATTAAAGGACTTAGGAGCAGGGCGGCGGGGCAGATTCGTTCTAAGTTGTTGTTGCTCAATACTTTACGACTAAAAAAATTTTTCAAGTTTCGCTCTTGACTGAGCCGATAATAGATGTATACTTAACTCAAGACGATAGATGAGGGCCGTTGGCAGAATGATATCAAAGAAGCCACGGTTAAATGCAAAGCCGAGTATGGCATAACCCAATCTATCTGTCTAACCTAATCCTACGGATTTGGCTGGTGTGGCTGTAGTCAGCGAAAAATACTGGACTCTTGACAAACGATTGCCGATAAGATATATTAGAAGCATGAAACCTAAACCACTACATGGCGAAGTCCGATTTCATTTGAGCAGTGGCGAACATTATATGCACTGGCAGGTGAAAGTAAAGCAGGGCGGTAAAACTGTTGATGTATACTATTACAATCCGGCTGAATATCAGTTGGAAATGCGGGGTTGTAAACTGTGGAATAGGCCAAATAAGGCTAAACAGGTATTTGAGGCTGGTGTGCATGATGTGAGTGGATGGGTAAGATGCGAAGAGGTTATGCTTCGTAAGGATTTTCATCCGATTCTGCCTATTGACAATCTTGAAAAGTTATATTATAATCCAATCCGTGATCCACACTGGCGACGAGAAAGCGATAGCAACGAGTTTATTTGGGATGGTACAGAGTACGCTACTCTACTGACTAACGGCAAACAAGTTTATATTTTGGAAGAAAGGATTTGAGAATGATCAATCTGCAACTGAGCGTTCGTGAGGCTATGAATCTGGCGACGAACTGCAATCTGGAAATCTATGAGCGGATCGTGACCGCTTTTGAGATTGCGTTGGGCGTGAACCAGCACAGGATGGTTACTATCACCGCTGGCATGACGCTTGACAACCGTATTCCTTGCATCAAGGCTATTCGACTCCACACCGGCTGGGGTTTGAAGGAGGCTAAGGAGTGGACGGATTTTCTGGTCGGCGGCTGGAAGTACGACAAGTGGCATCCCGCTCCTGCCAACACCAAGCAGAGCATCACGCTCAAGACTCCGGAAGCAGCCGAGAATCTGCTGCGTGATCTGACCACTTTGGGTTGTGAGGGGTTTCTCTCATGACCTAAACCCTTGCTGCTAAACAACTTAGCACAAGGGAGCCGGGCCGAGCGTGACGTAAGTCCTTGCAAATACAAGACTTAGAACCGAAAAGATTTTTTCGATCATGGCTCAAGTTCACGGCTTGACAATGCCGATACTATACTGTAGAATGATAGAACACGACGCAAGTGGCTGCCACGATGCCAACAGAAGAAACCTTCATGGCAGACTTGACAAGTGGGTATCAGTAGCGTATACTGGTACTGTGATGATTGGAGATTGTAACACTTTTTGGAGAATCTAAAATGAAGAAGTTTTCTTTTGCTGTCGATATTGTTGCCGATACCCTTGACCGTGATACGGTTGTCGAGTCGATTCGTGAGTGCCTGAGTGGTAGCCTTCCGGGTGATGTTCATGCGAATGTCAAGGCTGGCGAAGTCAAGGCTTTTAGCGAGCAGGGCTATAAGGTGTGGCGTGCCCGCGTGACGGGTGTGACTGCCGAGCAGGCCGGTGACGCCCATAACGCCAAGGTGGAAGCCGAGGCGACTGCCTGAGTCAACAACTGGACTATGCCAGTATAAATAGATTTTAGGCATAGTGCGGCGGGATTCGTCCCGCGTAATGGGTTCGTTGCAGACCAAGGTGCAACCTAGTAGCGTCTAACCAACTGATAACCAGAATGGTACTCTGGGAATAGGATTGGCGCTAGAGAATATACTATATTATGGTATCAATCCAACCATAAAACCGTATAGCCTCAGTGGGACGCCACTGGGGCTTGCGGCATTGAGTGGGTATGCTATAATAGAGACAGGGCCCCATAGTTAAATGGATATAACAAGTGCCTTCTAAGCACTGGTTAGAGGTTCGATTCCTCTTGGGGCTATTTGGGGAGCGTAGATCAACTGGTTAGATCGCCAGCCTGTCACGCTGGAGGTTGCGGGTTCGAGTCCCGTCGCTCTCGCTAAATCCTTACCAGACAAAGACTTAGGACGAATCGGCGGGGCCGGGTTTGACGTAACTCCTTATGCCACAAGGGCTTGCGTCACAAAAATAATCTTTCAAGAAATAACCTTGACAATGCCGATATTCTAGTGTAGAATCGAGAGACACGCTAGGAGAAGAACGATGAAAACGGCAGACGGTAATGATAAGTTGGGTAAGGGTTGTATTGTGGTTTCGCGTCCGGTTGGCGATACTTGCCCGCCCGATTGCGATTATCTTGACAACGGTTGCTATGCAGAGCAAACCGAAAAGCAGTATAAGAACGCTCGTACTGCTGGTTTTGCTAATATTATTACTGAAAAGCACAAGATTCGTGCTATGATTCTTGATGCAAAGCGTAGAGAGAAGTCTATTCGCTGGCATGAGCGTGGCGATTGGTTTCTCAATGGCGAACTTGACCTAGAATATGTTGCTAATGTAACGTGGGCTTGCGAGAGTATTCTTGCCGATGGTGATACGCTGCCGAATATGTGGTTTTATACCCATATCTATGATAGTCGGCTTGTTAGTCTGGAAAAGTATATGGCCGTCTATGCTAGTGTGCATGATGATAATGATATGAATGAGGCTAAGTCTAAAGGCTTCAAGTTGTTTGCATGGTGTGACAGTGATATGAAGATTGCCCCCAAGCGTCCTAAGCATAAGGCCAAAGCCGATTTGTGGAGACAGGCGTTGCCCAAACTGGTAGTCTTGAACGCTGCGAAGTTTGTTGTATGTCCTGAAATCCGTCGTGGTCGCTCGGTTATCACTTGCACCGGGACGAAAGATAGTATATCATGCGATATGTGCGTCAAGGGTCTGGCTAACGTATTGTTTCCTGCACACTGAGGGTACTATGAAAAGTTATGCTCATGAATATCTAGACTTGCGAGAAGTCTGTGATTATAATAGTCTTGATTATTCTGCTGTCACAGATGCTATTTCCAATAGTGACATTAGTTTTGGAACTAACTACGATACCTTGATTAGTCAGGAACAACTACAGTCTATTCTGGATGATAATGATTTTGGTGTTGAGTTAGAGTTTGGGAAGTACGATAATACCGTAGTTATTAGTTTAGGGAGTTGATATGCCTAAGTATAGTTATGTTGGCAAGTATACTGACAGTGGAAGTCAAAACTCTTTTTATAAAGTAAAGGGTAAAGACTACGGATTCAAAGGTTTTCCGAATAAGAGTTTGGCTACTTTTGCTCATGCTGTGCAGTCACACCTGGCACCTTTGTCCGCACCAAAAGTTTATAGTCCGGTTTGCAGGATCAGGGTTCCTAACTATTTTGTTGGGCCGGGATATACTACTGTTACTCAAATGGTACTGAGTGATTGGGGTTATCTTACTGAGATTGCTAAGCCTTATGTTTGTAAGAGTGAAGAATGTGATGGTGATTGTGCTTGTTGTGATTGGTGTCCTAACTATTATAGCATCCAAGACTTGCTGAATGAAATGCACGATGCTGGAATAGATTATATTGATGCTCACGAAAACAATCTTGGCTATGTCAAGCGTGGCAAGTATAAGACTATTGTGGCTATTGATTTTGGTCGAGAAAGTTTGACACCCATAGACGAGAAAGATTGGCCTGAAGTGTGCTGGGATGGTGCAAATGATATGGAGTGTTGTTGTGATGCCTGCTATGCCAAATACGGAGAATCAGAGTATGCCTAAGTATTATATTAAATGCGGAACATTAGAGTTAAAGTATAGCACAGATAAAAGTCCTGCTGATGCGGCTGTTACTGCTCTATGGGAAACAAATAAGTTTGATGTATTGGATGAGTATTTTTATATAGATGAGCGTGGTTTCAGAGATTATATTACTGCTGATAAATCTACCGAAGTTATCGCATTGAATAAGATTTGTAGGCTGGCTGGCTGGCAAATCAACAAATCGCAAGACTAGCGTGTGCCGCAAGTCCTTGGTGCGAAAGCACTTAGGGCGAGCGGGGCCGGGCCGATTCGTCGTAAGTTCAATGCCGACAAGTACTTAAGAAAAAACTAAAGAATCGCTTGACAACTGCCGATAAATATGGTATGCTCACTAGACGCAAAGGAGAAAGGATGATCCAGTGGATTGGGGTTTTGATTGCCCTATTGGGATTGGCCTATAATGGTGTAAAAGACTACCAGAAAGGCGACATAAAGTTACCGAAACTTCCTCAAAAACAAGTATTGACAAAACCCGTTTATCCTGTACAATACTGCTTGATGGCTTACGATCCTAATGTAAACAAGGTTTTTTATCTACACGAAAATGGTCAATGGTATGATTACGCTCCACAACAACGACGATATGCGTCCACGCAAGAATATAATCAAGGTCAAGGTCAAGCAGCCTTGGGAGGTCAGTACGGGTCACAGGGAGGATCGGGCCAACACTACCTTCGATAATCGACCAAAACGCAAACGTACTCGTGGCGACATTGACAGGAGTTGGCGTCAGGAGTATGATATATAATATGATGGGGAGTAGAGTAGTCCGGTCTAACTCACTGGTCTCATAAGCCAGTATTCGTTGGTTCAAATCCAACCTCCCCCATTGGTATGCCGATGTAGCACAACGGTAGTGCAATTGATTTGTAATCAATAGGTTGAAGGTTCAAATCCTTTCGTCGGCTCTCCGAGGTGGTGTAACGGTAGCACTGGAGACTTTGGATCTCTTTGTCTGGGTTCAAATCCTAGCCTCGGAATTATTGCCCGATAGCACAATGGTAGTTGCAAGCGGCTGTTAACCGCTGGGTTCTAGGTTCGAGTCCTAGTCGGGCAGTTTATTGGCGTAGTTCAACGGTAGAACGACGGTCTCCAAAACCGTAGATGGGGGTTCGATTCCCTCCGCCTTTGTTGGAATCTTGGCCGAGCGGTTTAAGGCAGCGGTTTACTAAACCGCCGAGGGTTAAAATCCTCCACAGGTTCGAATCCTGTAGATTCCGTCGGTGAGTTTCCAGAGCGGCAAATGGGCCTGACTGTAGATCAGGTGCTTCGGCTTCGGGGGTTCGAGTCCCTCACTCACCACTTCGGAGGATAAGCGAATGGTTAGCAGCGACATTGGAAATGTTGTGCCTCGTAAGGGGTTGTGGGTTCGAGTCCCATGTCCTCCGCTAAAAACCGGGCCGAATTCAACGTAAGTTGTTTCTGCACAAGGACTTAGGATTTTTTCAAGTTGGTGCTTGACAACTGCCGATAACTAGAGTATCATTGACATACACGGGGCGTAAGGTAAGCCGGTTGCATCCGACACTCTTATAAGGTGTTCATAGGTACGTTCGACTCGTACACGCCCTACTCGGAGGCTGACGTTTTTTTTGAGTTACGAAGTGGCCCTATCGTCTAACGGTTCAGGACTTCGGATTTTCGTTCCGAATATCGGGGTTCGAATCCCCGTAGGGTCATTCTAAAGTTTTGGTCTTGACAAGTCGATAACTTTATGATATACTAACTAAACGGGCCTCTAGCTCAATCGGCAGAGCATCGGACTTTTAATCCGTAGGTTGTGGGTTCGAGTCCCACGGGGCCCACTTGACAATATTCGGTCATTGGTGTATGATAGTTTTAATAGGAGTAGTGTAATGCTTTACGACAACGAGTACGAATACGACTATCATAACTTAGCCGAAAACTCAGAAGATATCTATCCAGAGGATGAGTGCTACTATAATGATGGCACGGATGAATCATGGATGGGATTGGATGAGGATGAAAATAGCATTATGGATTCTCATGGATGGGATAATTATTATCATAACTTGACTGACGAAATAATTGACGACTGAACTCCTCCCCAACGGATGCCACTTGGTGGGACAAGTATCTCTCTTTTCTCTCTTATCTTTTTAGTACGTTCGAATCGTACCATCCGTTATTTTTATGAATATCTTGAACCAAGCCATAGAAGATTGTCGTAAGACAGAAGATGGTAAATATATTCAAGGCGCTAGCCATACTTGTCATGTTCTAAATCATAAAGAACGTAATCGGATTATTATCAAGGCGATATGTGATCTTAGAAAGATTACGGATGAGTTTGACACCATCGCTTGCTGTGGAGTAAGCGGACTAATGGTTGTTCCACAAATCGCAGAACTACTGAATAAACATATTCTTATTATTAGAAAAGATGAAAAACGATACAGCGAGTTTAGAAGCGAGGGCGTTGCTCCTTTTCGTTATGTGGTTGTTGATGATCTTATTTGCTCTGGAGCCACGATAAGACATATTAAAAATATTATTAGGGATGAATACCCTAGGGCTAGATGCTTAGGTGCTTATTGCTATCTACCTAATGAATGTGCATACAAAGCAGACAGTGACGGATCTAAACTTTGCCAACGCGATCTTGGCATCCCTCTCCTAAATCTATAGCCTGTAAAGACTTAGAACGAGGCTGGCGGGCCGGGCGTGTCGTAAGTCCTGTGCTGGCAACGACTTAGAACAAAAAAATTTTTCCACAAGTTTGCCCCTTGACATGGCCGATAACATACTGTAGAATCAGAGCATCAGAACGAAAGAGTTTAAACACGAAAGGGTTAGATATGCCTGCTATGGTTGAAAAGATGATGTTTGTCGGTGCTACTCCTTGGCACGGTGAGGGTACGAAACTCGATGAGAATCCCTCGATTTCCGAAGCCATTGTGGCTGCTGGTCTGGATTGGGAAGTTGGTACTAAGCCGCTGTTTACTGCGGAAGGTACGGAGGTTAATGCGAAGGCTACCTATCGCAAGAGCGACAATCGCGTTCTTGGCGTAGTCGGCCCTCGCTATACTCCTCTCCAGAATCAGGATGCGTTCGATTGGTTCCAGCCTTTTCTGGATGCTGGCGAGTGTCAGTTGCATACCGCTGGTTCGCTGAGTGAAGGCGAAAAGGTCTGGGTGCTTGCTCAACTTAATCGTGCGAACAGCGAGATTGTTCCCGGTGATGAGGTAAGCAAGTTTATCCTGCTGTCTAATAGTCACGATGGTTCAACGTCCATTCGCGTCGGATATACTCCGATTCGTGTGGTCTGCGTGAACACTCTTGCGGCTGCTCACAGCAACAAAGATAGCCAGTTGATTCGTATTCGTCATACCCGCTCCAGCAAAGTTAATCTGGAAAACGTGCGTGACATTATGGATAACATTAATGTTCAGTTTGAAGCGACTGCGGAACAGTATCGGTTCCTCGCGTCGAAGAACTTCAATCAGAACGATATTAAGAGGTATGTTAAGGTTATGCTGGGTATCGAAGGCACACCCGAAGAGGATGTTAAGACTCGCACCAGAAATATCATGGACGAGATTCTTGCTCTGGTCGAAGGGCCGAAGCAATCCGCAACGGGTGTGAGAGGTACTTGGTGGGCCGCTTATAACGGCTACAATGAATATCTCAACTACAATAAGGGTCGCACGGTGAGCAATCGCCTCGACTCGCTCTGGTTCGGCCAGAATGGGGTTGACAATCTCAAGGCTCTCAATACTGCTATGGAGTTTGCGAACGCCGTCTAGCCTTTCGTGTCGCGGTGAAAAGGGGAGGGTCGCTGCTGGATTCGTCTGGTAGCGGCCCTCCTGCTTTTTATAGATGCGTGTCGTAAGTGCTTGTGGGATAAGGACTTACGTCAAGGCGGCCCCGCGAAATCTTGTCCTAAGTTTAGTAATATCAAGGACTTAGATCAAAAATGCTATAGACAAACGCCACAAGTGCCGATATAATGGAAGCGGCTAGTAGTCGTAAGGTGTTGGTATGTAATAGGTTAGGTAAAAAACTTGGGATTATTCTAAAAAAGTTTTAATGATTCTCTGTCTTATCTAATCCTACGGATTTGGTGGTCTTAGTGATAGTCAGCCGAAAAAGGTGGTACTTTGAAAGTATATGTAGTATTTGATTTTCCGGGAGTTGATCCTAACGATGAAGAAGCAGATGATATTATTGAATCTCTAGAAATTGATTTGGATCATTTTGCTGAAGATTGTGGACATATTTGGTATATTGATGATGCAGTGGAGGATTAATTATATGAAATTGATTACTATTAATATGGAACTTATTGTGGATGAT
>Ga0228702_1001235_pt1 | contig 16848 bp, 18 predicted proteins | sample McNCre217_Aug_MG_2_FD_178018 | JGI IMG/M metagenome (GOLD analysis project Ga0228702, IMG submission 178018) | Freshwater microbial communities from McNutts Creek, Athens, Georgia, United States - 20-17_Aug_MG | ecosystem: Environmental > Aquatic > Freshwater > Creek | place: USA: Georgia... | reverse complement strand
GTGCAAAAAGGAAGCAGTAAATGAGGCTCAAAAGAGCAAAACATAGGTGGGGCGAATGCCCCTAGAAAGGGGCATTTTTCATGCCAACAGTAGAAGCAATTCTCGATTCCTACGCCAGTCAGCACTTCAGAATCAAACACCAAACCTTCGCCCCTAGCGAAGCCAACCAAAAAGACACCAACCTAAAAGGCTTCATCATCTCCGCCTGGAGCCCTAAAGGGGAAGAACTCACCCTCGAAGAAAACGAACACCTAGGACGCCAACTTCTCCTCGAACTTTCCCGATCCAAAGAAGAATACAAATTCGAAAGAGTCACAGTCTTCGAGAAAACCAAGGCCTGGGTCGAAGACGCCTACCTAATCGAAAACATCACCAAAACCAAGGCAAAGGCGTTAGCAAGAAAGCTAAAACAAAAGGCGCTAATCCAGATTGATGGCTCAACCGCAACCGTTCACCTCACCCGAGGCAGTGAAACTAGAACCTTCAACATCCACGAGATCAAAAGCTTCTTCGGCTGCCCGGCCCAAGAAAACGGCGTTGAGAACAACAGACACTGCAAGCAGTATGGCTACTGGTCAACCAGCAGTGCCATCTCAGCGCTGATGGAATGGAAACGTAACCTTACCGTTGTCACCTCACGCCTTGGTTGCACAACCTGCGCCAACGTTACCGCTCACCCAAACGTCTTGGTTCAAACCAAGTTAGGAAAAGAACGCGACAACATAATCGTTCACAATCGCTTCTCTGAAAACCCGTGGATCAGAGTTCCCGCCAATTAGGGAAACGGATTTCGTCTCAGCAGTTATCCATATAGGGATACGGAAGCAAGGGAGAGAACTCTCCATAGGGATACAGAAACTCTGTACCGAAACTAACCAAGTAATGACAACCAATACCGAAAGGCAACCATGTCACTAGACAACGAACTAAAAGAACTTCTAGCCACCGATTTCATAAACAACGCCCACCCGCTCGACTTCGCCGAGGCAATAGCCAAAACCAAAGCACCCTTAGCCGACAAGATCACGATTCTCATCAAGTTCAATCTCCACAAACAAGTACCACTCGCAATGGTTCCGGTTTGCGAACAAGCAGTTAACCTAGCCAACCTCGGCGAACCAATGACCACACTGGTAGACCTCCCAGAAAACATCTGGTTCAAAGGCGACACCAAGTGCACCATCCAAGACATCATCGATGGCCACCGACTCGAGGCACTTCTCAACACCTATAACCGCGAAGAAATCGAAGCTCGAGAAAGGGCATTGTTGGATGACCGAGAAAACTAACGAATCACCAAAAGTGAGAGTTTCTATTGTTGGAACTCAAACCGATACAGGTGTTCACTGGCGAGTTTATTGTGCAACGTGCAACGTTGGCATCGGTGACCGTCTTCCAGCAAATGAAGAAAACGATGCCCTATTAGACAAGACCTTAGAGATTCACCGAGAACTTCATCTCAGCAAAATGTCACACCACTAAACCAAACTATTCATCGGCTGTAATCAACCAAGGGGAATAAATGACTACTCAAATCGCGCATCTCAACTACTCCGGCATAGCTTGAATAAAAATTGAGCGGGACTTGTGCATTGCCTACTCGCTCAGTTTGTAGGTGATAGGCGGTGGGAAGAGCAAAGGCAAATCTTCCGGTCGAATTTTGAATAAGTAACCATGGTCTCTAGATTGGCCATTAGCCTTCAAATGCAGTGTGTAGTCCATCGTGATTACATTTGCTTCTATCAATGGACCAAAATATTCGGCAATGGGCGAAACGGTATGTGTAACTGTTGAATATAAAAAGTGTTCTTTCCCGTTAACTACCTTTTTCTCAGCAGACACCCAAAATGTTTCTGCATGTTTTTGAAGTAATCGCAATTTCAGAACTTCGACATCCCATTGGTTTATTTGCTCTTTAGTACCATTTCCGGTTTCACGAACGCTCTGCAGTTTTTCGTAGTCTTCGTCCAGTTCAAACCGAAGTCCCTGAGCATTTGGTTTTGACGAAACTGTAACATAAAGTGCTAAGCGGTTTCGCTCTTGATCTACATATCCAACACGATTGAGGATATCTAGTCCGCTTTTACAACTGCTCAGTTTCCAGTCAGGAATTTGGCTAAATAGGTTGGACCTAGTGGCTGCGCTAAGCCGCTTGGTTTTTATTTCAATGCCTTTGTAATCCGGGTTCTTGCTTGAGTTAGCTTGAATACCAAGAAGGGACTCCAGTGTAAAACCGACACCGGTATCTCCAGATCTTAGTGATTCGATAAACCCTTGTTTATTAATGGATTTCAACTTATTTAGAAGCTCTGAGGCAAAAGACAGCCCATGGTTTGACAACGTTCCCTTGATTTCGTTGTAAAAATCCCCACCCTGTTTGTCGAGGGCAGATATTGTCGAAGGTGAACTGAAGTTAATGGCATGGAGAGACTTTAGTTCGTCTACCCAGATTGCCAATAAATCTGTGGGTTTGCTAAAAGTGCCTAATTGTTGAATCCAAAGCCTTGGATCGCCATTCTTTGTATTTGGTCGATATAGTGAAATTTTTGAATCAATAGTCCCCGTTGGGCTATGAAGCGTTATTGGTAAGAGTTTTTTGAACTCAGGGCCTTGAGCCTGAAGAGTAAAATCATGAACTCCAAACCGTGTAAGTAATTCGCGAAAGGAATGATGGGCATCGAGTATGTTCTTTTGAAGTCCGGTACTGGTTGGCGAAACAAATGCTGCGGAAATTCCCAATTCTGAAAGATACCTAATTGCGGTTGCAATTGAAAAGTTTGCCTGCGAAAGCATGTTCCCCCTATTTGAGCAAGCGATTGATCAATTCTCCTACGCTTTTCGCGAGAAACGGGGAAACCGCGTTTCCGACTTGAGAGTACTGAGGTACCTCATTACGGCGATTTAAGCCACCAGTAGTTTCCTTAGCCCGAAATTCAAATCCATCTGGAAAACCTTGAAATCTGGCAAGTTCCCGAACAGTAAAGGTTCTTGGTTCGATTGGATGAACATAGTCATCGCCAATGGTAACGACAGTTCTAGCAACTTTGTCCAACGGCAAAACTCTCTGCGAATGCTTCTTGGTTCGAAGTTCCCAAACTAAATCTGCTAATTCAGTTGCAGTTTTTGCGACTGTTTTTCCATTTGGTGTTTTGGCCGGAAATGCCAGTGATCCAAATTTTGTTTGTAGCATGGATTTTGCTTGATTTTCCGGAAGAACAGCAGCTTTGGAGACAATCTTCGCGTCCAAGCCAAACGAGGCAAGGGCTTGATATAACTCAAAGCGCAAAATGGCCTGTTTTGTGTGGTTGCGCTTGACATGGTTTTTTATTCCTCCTGATTGGTTGGATAAGCCCCAGACAGAAGAATTCTTTACCTCTTCTATAAAGGGGTTTTTCAATTTAGGTGAATCAGGTAGCAAATCTGCCAAGGCATCTGAGAGTGTAGGAGACTGGTCGGCCCGGACGCTTGGAATTGGCGCCAAATCGGGCACGGCAGCTGTCAAATTATCTAGAAAGTCAGACTTCCATAGGTTACCCGTAGAAGCCAAATTCTTAGAACTTGCAATGTCCGCTCTAAGGCCAATAATCATTAGGCGTGGTCGATGCTGAGGAGCACCGTAGTGCATCGCATTTACTTCAACACCTTGCACTACGTAACCAGCACCGGTTTCACGTAGCGCTTGCTGAAGTTGGTCAAAAACAGGTTCCGTCTGATCTGCACTGAACTTATGACGCATTCCCACAACGTTTTCAATTACAACAACTTTAGGAGAAACACTCGAGACTAGGTCCAAAAATTGCCAAGGTAGTTGATTTCTTAGGTCCTCAGGATTTCTCCTCCCTGCAAGGGAAAATCCCTGACATGGAGGACCACCTGCGATTACATCAATGTTGAGGTTTGCCAATTCGGTTACTAATGAAGGTTCATCTAAAAGAAACTTAAGTTCGCGTACTAGCAGACCATCATGGACTTGATCGCTCACTGATCGATTTACATATTTGTCCCATTCTGCAGTTGAGACCACTGGAGCAATGAGATTATGGCTGAAAGTTTCGGCGGCCATGGGGCTTCGTTCTACCGCTAATACAAGTTTCCCGCCTGAACGTTCGAAGCCTAAAGAGAGCCCGCCGCATCCCGCAAATAGGTCGATGTAGGAAAAGGTGTTTGATTTGCTCACTTGACTATTTTGGCAGTAAATGCAATAAAAATCCAGGGCCTCTAATTCTTGTTGATGATGCAGAACTCACACCATATGTTCTCTAGTAATTAACTACAGTTGTTTTGATAGCTCATCGAGTGTCGGCGGCTCCGCCCCAACCCTCTCACACGTGATGCTTGCTGCGATGCCGGCGATGCGGATGTATTCGTGGAGGGTTTCGTTGGGGATTGCTTGGAGTTTGTCTTGGGGATTGTTTCCGAGGTGGTTGTTCTCGAGGAGTTGGGCCATTAGGTTGGCGGTGAAGGTGTCGCCGGCTCCTACGGTGTCTTTTACTTCGATCTTTCTAGATGGAACGTTGAAGAGTAGTTCCTGGTTTTTATAGACATCGGTGCCGTCGGCGCCTCTGGTTACTAGGACTAATTTGTCTTTTGACCAGTCTTTGGCGGTTTGTTCTGGGGTTTGGTTTGGGTAGAGCCATTCGAGGTCTTCGTCGGAAGCTTTGATGATGTGGCTGAATTCGTTTACTCGTTCGACTCTCGCTCTCTCTTTTTCTTGGTCGAAGCCGAGGGCTGGGCGCATGTTGATGTCGTGGGAGATGGTCTTCTCGTTGGCTTGGGCTTTGGCCCATTTTTCGATTACTAGGTTGCCTGGTTCCATTGCCATTGTGAGGCAACCGAACTGGATTGCTTTGGCATCTAGGTTTGGAAGTTCTTCAGGGGTCCAGCCCCAGTCGGCGGTGCCATTGACATAGAAGGAGTAACTGGCGGAGCCGCTTGGTTGGATGCTGACCACTGCGAGGGTGGTTGGTTCGTCGGTGGTGATTGCGTGGTCGGTGTTGACCTTGTTCTTGTTCAGCTTCTCGGTGATCTGTTGTCCGAAGGAGTCGGTTGAGATTCTGGCGAGGAAAGTGTGGGGAGCGTTGACTCTGGCTAGGGCGATTGCAACGTTGGCGTTTGCGCCACCGACGATGGCTTTGTATTCGTCGTGGTTGTTTTTGTCGCGGATGAGGTCGATGAGTGCTTCGCCAATAACAATGATCATTTTTCGTCCTCTTTTATTTAGTAATAATCTTGGCAGGTTTGGGAGTAGTTTGAAGATATGAATAGAAAAGCATGGATTGGGCTTCGGATGTCTCTAGGCTCCGTTGTCGTTTTTTGGTGGGCATTGCTAGCGGCATCTATATATGATCTGCAGTACTCAGGAGCTACGTATCAGGCTGAAATAAAGGTATCGAGTTACATCATCCTTGGTGGTTTGACTTTGGCAGCCTTCATGATTCTGGTTGGTTTCAGGTTTGCTGATTCTGCTCACGCGTCTGATGAGGGTGGTTTTCCTAGGGCCGTTTATCGCCTGGCATCTTTGATGTTGGTGTTGGTTCTGGTTGGGCTTGCAGTTTTTGCCTTCGGAACCTTTATTAGTTCGTTCAATAACACCGGCACTACAACCCTGGTTGGGCGTTTGGTTGGGGTTTACCTGCCAATCGTTCTGGCTGCCGGAGTTGTTGTGGTTGTGCTGTTGCAGTCGATGATGAAGCGGAAGTCGGTTTCTCAGGATGGCCCTGAGATGTCTTCGACTCAGAAGGCTTTGGCAATTGGTTACTCCCTGCCAATCCTGGGAACCGCTGTTGCTGTGATTCTGGGAATGATTCTTTATGACGCCCAGGGCAAGCAGTTGCAGATCTGGAGCTGGGTGGTAATTCAGGCGATCATTGCGGTTTCGATTGTGTTCGGAACGAAGTTCGCTGCCAAGGCGAGATCTGGTCAGGTTGTGGTTCGTGCTCCAAAGGTTGCCGGGGCCTCCGGTGCTGTTGCGTTGAACTACGTTCTTTCGATTGTGTTCGCTGCGGTTGTGTCGGTTATGTCATTCACATTCCAGCAGGCTGCGGTTGATTCGCTTCGTAACTATGGTGCCTGTGATGCAAATGGTTATTGCGCTCCTCCAACAATTGGATCCATGGATTACAGCTGGTGGATGGACAAGCTTCTGCCTTCGTTCATCTTCCTGTTGATTGCCCTGGGTGCTGTGTTCGTTGCAGTTATCTGGCGTAACCGTGAGGTGAAGAACTAGGGAGCCTTGCAGGCGTCACTAAAGTCAACGTCTCCAAAGTTGGCTGGATCGCTCGTCTTGTAGCTCAGGTTGAGTGTGTAGAACATTCCTGGGTCAGTCATCCCAAAGTGTTCGTTATCCCAAGTGACGATTGACATGCAATTAGCCATGAAACCTCCCGACTCTGGAAAGTAAAGCGCCTTGGTTTTTCCCTTGGTGGTGATTTGTTTTGTCCCTGGGAATTTAAGGCTTGCAAGAATCTTCGAGAGTGATGCTGGGCTGTAGGGATCTTTGCCGGGGTTCCCTCTTCGGAACTTGGAAATTGCCTCAAGTGTGATGACCTCGATCATCTTGCCGTCGTCGACTGGCAAAAGTTTTCTGGCGGCGTCTAAAGTTACCGGATTGAATTCAGAATCACTGTTGCCCTCTAGGAAGGTGCTCACATGTATTGCCGCAGTGCCTCCTGGTTGAGGTTCCATAACCCAACGGTCCTTTGGGTTAGTTTGGTCGTTTCCAAAAAGGCGGAAGTTTTCACCGTTTATACACGCTAATTGAGCTTGGGGTTCGAAACCCTTGTAGTAATAAACGGTTTGAGAGTACTCTTGCCAACCGTAAAGACCCTTAGACACTGCGAAGTCAATCATTGCCTTACAGGCAGCGATCTCAGTTGTCTTGGAGTCGTCCATGGTGATGATTGCGGCGAAGTCGGGTGAGCAAATATCAATCCCACAGCCAGGGTTGTCATCGGCACTCATGGTGTCCCAGCCTGTCGGCAGACCACTAGTGAGTGTTTTTATTTCTAATTTTGCTCGGTCAACGGATTCTGAATAGCCCGGAGGAGCAAAGCAGCTTGTGAGCGACAGGCATGTTGCAATTGACGTTGCGATGGCTAAGATTGCTCGATTGATTTTCATATTTCCCCCCAGATTGAAATTTCTATAAGTTTAGGCTCGTTTTATGGAGTTATCTGTAGCGGGTTTGTTGTTCGACAACGATGGTGTGTTGGTTGACTCGCACCAGGCTGCGATTGAGGCGTGGACGAAGTGGTGTGATCGGTATCACCCTGGGCTCGATTGGGATGCGCAGGGGACGGCTGGGGTTCGGGCCGAAGACATGGTTCGGATGTGGGCGCCGGCTGAGGTTTTTACCGAGGCGAATGACTATATAAATGCCTTGGAGTTGGCTACGGCTTCGGAGACGGTTGCAATGCCTGGGGCCTTGGAGTTGCTTAGTTCATTGCCTGCAGGTGTTTGGACCATCTGCACTTCGGCGAATGTTCATTTGGGTAGGGCTCGAGTTACGGCGGCTGGGTTGCCGGTGCCTGCGGAGTTTGTTTCCGGCGATGATGTTTCTCGGGGCAAGCCTTTCCCTGACCCCTATCTTTTGGGTGCTAAACGTTTGGGTTTGGATGCTTCTGCGTGTGTTGTGTTTGAGGATGCGGTTGCTGGGGTAGAGGCTGCTCGGGCTGCAGGAGTTGGGGCGGTTGTTGGTGTTGGTTCAAGGGTTCTGTCGGCGGATGTTTCTTGTGTGGTTTCATCGTTAGAGGGAATTACCTGGACCGATGGGGTGTTGAATATTCCTGAACGCGTTTTACTGAAAGGTTGATCATGGCTGCTGTAACTTACTTTGGTGCTGACTGGTGCTCAGACTGCCGCCGCTCGAAGAAGCTAATGGACACCCTTGGTGTTGAATACGTTGAGAAGAACGTTGAGCAGTCTGCCGAATACACCGCCGAGGCTGAGGCCATTTCTGGCCGCAAGAACATTCCGGTTATTCAGTTCGAGGATGGCCACTTCCTGGTTGAGCCAACCGACGCCGATCTATTTGCCGAGCTGAAGGTTCGCGGAATAGTCGCCTAAGTTTCTAACGAGTTACGGTCGTCGCCTATAAAGGTTGACGACCGTTTCTTTTTGCATGATCTTCTGGAATGAGGTGATGGCAAGAAGAGTGAAAATCACCGGGTAGACGTATGGCATGGCGAAGTAAAACCAGTCGTCCATCCAAATCACGTTTGCTTGGTAGCCGATCAGGCCGTCGGCAGTGGAGAGCAAAGTTATGATGCTTGCCCAAAAGAGAAACCTGGTGATGTTGGTTCGGTGGCGGTACTCCCAGTAGTCAGCGAGCTTTTCATAGAAGTCTTCGGAGGTCAGCACAAAAAATAACGGGACCATTGGGAGAATGGCCAGCGCCGTTGTTAGAAAGGGTATTGGCTCGAAATAGTTGCAGGATTCGATGCCTTTGGGGGTTTCGTAATAGCCCACATACTTAGTGCTTCGCCCGCACCACATGACCAAGGAGAATCTAGTTACCAGGTGAAGCACCTTCAGTGCCAAGGCAACCTGGAGCTTGGTTTTTAGCGGAAGCCCCAACATAAATCTGATCATTTCGTCCTCCCGAGAAATCGAAAGGTCAGGCTATCGGCCTAGTGCGACATTTATTTTGGGTCTATCTTTATCGATTCGTTACCTGTAACCTTGAAGAAGTCGCAGTCTTTGCGACAGTAGTCGTATGCAGCACTACCAAGTAGTGCCAGTCTTCCTTCGTTTGAGAGTTCGCCGTTTTGCGAACGTGTTCTCGTGTGTTGGTTCAGCGCTTTCGACTAACCATCAGTGCCGAACAGCTACTCCCTGCCAGGCACACACGAAAACTGAAGAAAGAAAATAATGCCAAATTTTGGTGGTAGAAAGCCGCGCTCAGCAGCCGGCAACTCGGGCGCAGGTCGCCCATCAGCAGGTTCAACCGGTCGCGGTAAGCCTCGCGAAGACGGCCGTGGTGGTCGTTCACCGCAGCGTGAAAACAACTTTGAGAAGAAGCCAGGAAAGCGCCCAGCGTTTTTTGAGGCTGATGCTCCACGTTCGGAGCGTCCAGCACGCGACGAGCGCCCAACCCGTGGTTCGCGTGACGAGCGACCGGCTCGCGACGACCGCGGAGGTCGCCCGTTCAGCCGTGACGAGCGCCCAGGTCGCGGAGACCGTCCGTTCGTTCGCGATGATCGCGCTGGTCGTGGTCGTTCAGGCGACGACCGTGGTTTCTCGCGTGATGAGCGTCCGGCTCGCGATGACCGTGGCTTTGGTCGCGGCGGCGATGACCGTCGTGGTGGTCGTTCGTTCGATGGCGGCCGTGGCCGTGAGATGAGCGGTGGTCGTGAAGACCGCGGTCGTGACTGGAGCCCAGAGGGTCGTCCAGCTCGTGGCCGCTTTGAAGACAGAGGTTTCTCGCGTGACGATCGCCGTGGTGGCGACGACCGCGGTGGCCGTGGTTTCTCTCGCGACGACCGTCGTGGTGGAGATGACCGTGGCTTTGGCCGTGGCGGCGATGACCGTCGTGGTGGTCGTTCGTTCGATGGCGGCCGTGGCCGCTCATTCGAAGAGCGTGATGGTCGCCGTCCAGACCGCGTAGCCCGTGACGAGTCGCGTGAGCGTTCGTTCTCTGGTGCTCGTGATCGCAACGGTGGCAAGAAGACTTTCGTGGAAGACAAGGTTTTGGAGCGCATGGAATCGGTTACCGATGCCGTGGTTATGGAAACCTTCGAGGAGATGGAACTTCACCCTCTAGTAATCAAGGCTCTTCAGGGCATGGGTGCTGAGAAGCCGTTCCCAATTCAGGCCGCAACCATTCCGGTTGCCATGACCGGCGTTGACGTTCTTGGTCGCGGTAAGACCGGTTCTGGTAAGACAGTTTCGTTCACCGTTCCTATGGTTCAGAAGCTGATCAAGGCTGGTTCGGTTCCTCGCAAGCCTGGTAAGCCTCGCGCTTTGATCTTGGCTCCAACTCGTGAATTGGCAGACCAGATCGACCGCACCGTGAACGGTTTGGCCCGCCCGGTTGGTTTCTACACAACCTGTATCTACGGTGGTGTTCCTCAGCGCAAGCAGGAGAACGCAATGAGCCGTGGCGTTGATATCGTTGTTGCTACCCCTGGTCGTTTGGAAGACCTAATGGCTCAGCGCATCATCGACCTGTCTGAGGTTGAGACCCTGATCGTTGACGAGGCAGACCACATGAGTGAGCTTGGCTTCATTGAGCCGCTTCGCCGCATCATGGCCACCGTGAACGAGGACTGCCAGAAGCTTCTTTTCTCGGCAACCTTGGACAAGGCCGTGAAGTCGATCGTTGACCAGTTCCTTCCTGCGCCTTTCATTTACGAGGTTCCAGAGGAAGACGAAGACCACTCGAACATCACCCACCGCGTTCTCGTGGTTGAAGAGGTAGACCGTTCGGCCATCGTTCTTCGCCTGGTTCAGGGCTTCGGTAAGTCGCTGATCTTTGCTCGTACCAAGATGACCGCCGAGCGTTTGTCTGAGTCGCTAACCGCTGCCGGTGTTCCAGCTGCTCGTTTGCACGGTGACCTAAACCAGAGCCAGCGTAACCGTAACCTTCAGCGCTTCACCTCTGGTGAGTGCCGTGTGCTGGTTGCAACCGACGTTGCCGCTCGCGGTATTCACGTTGACGACGTTGCACTGGTAATTCAGGTCGACCCACCTCAGGAATACAAGACCTACCTTCACCGCTCGGGCCGTACTGGCCGTGCCGGCAAGGAGGGTACCGTGGTTACCCTTATTCCTCGCTCACGTCGTCGCAGAATGGAAGACCTTCTGAACCGCGCCGACCGCGATGGAATCTACTCTGAGGTTCGCCCGTCGAACCCACTGCTTGAGGAGCTAGCCGGACCAATTGCTCCGCCTCCTGCGGCGCAGTCGCTTGACTTTGGTGACTCTCGTGGCGGTGGCCGCGATGGTGGTCGTGGTTCTCGCGACGGCGGTGGTCGTGGTCGTTTCGGTGACCGCGATGGTGGTCGTGGTTCTCGTGATGGTGGCGGCCGTGGCCGTGGACACCACTCGCGTCCGACCGGTGCTCGCAAGCCTCGCGACTAATTAGACTATTTTTACAGTGTAAATTTCGGATTACACTGTAAAGGTGACTATCACCACAGGCCTATTACGCAAACGGGCGTCTGTTGACGACCTGATGCTTTCAGGCGTGCGTGCGATTACCGAGAAGGGGATCGACCACGTGAGTGTTCTCGACGTGGTCACCCTTTCCGGTGTCTCCCGACCAACCTTCTACACCTACTTTGGTGACATCCACGGTTTCTATGCCGAGATTTGGTTGCGCTATGGCAAGGAATGGCTGTGCGCGCAGTTGGATGAAACCAAGCCAATCGACCCTGCGGTAGATCAGGCGCTACTTGAAATTTTCACCGCTGCCAGAAGAATCCCAGAGGTATTCGAGGTTCTTCAGCCGGAAATATCCGAGTGGTGGGAAAAGAGTTTTGGTGGCGACAAGGTGGCTGAGCTAAACGGTTCGTGGCTGCTTGCCTACCGAATTGGGCTCAAGATCTCTATTGGCATTTCGCACGATGTTGCGAAGTCGAAGCCTCTCGTCGATGTTTTCAAAGTTCCGACTAATGTTTTCGAGACTCCAGTGGTTGCCAATCTTGCACCAATGCCCGAACGTTTCACGAGCCTTCCTGGTTTCGGCGACGTTGGAAATAACGTGGACGCCGTGCTGCAACAGGCTGCGATTGAAGTTATTGCTAGTGCCGGTGTTGCCGCAGCGTCCATCACTCGTATTGCTCGCAGGGCTCGAGTTTCAACCGGTTCGATCTACCCTCGCTATAAGAATTTAGATTTGCTCGTTCAGGCTTCATTCAAGAGGACCATCGAAGAAATCGTCGATGGAAATGTTGGCCGTTTTGAGGCGGCAGACTACGACCTCGACGCCTATGGAAACTCGGTGAACGCCGGATACGGCCAGAGCAGAACCATTTGGCGAAACTACCGTGCCGAGATGCACCTGGAGGCGGCACACAACAAGGTTTTTGCCGAAGCCATGGCACCAGGTTTTTACAGTGCGATGTCTTCGCTTAGGTCGCTCGCAAATCGCTGGGGTCTAAGCGGCGAACCGGCCGAGCAGCTTGGCTGGTTCCTGCACGCACATGCCATCGGTGCGACACTTCTATTCAACGCACTTCCTGCAATCGAGCGCATTGACAACCGCGTGATGACCCGTTGGGCAGGTTACACCTTGCAAAAGAAATACCAACTCGGCTAAACTGATAGAAGCCAAAGACCGTCGGTTTTGGAAATCCGCAAGGAAATCTAACGAAGGCCCGCTAAAGCGGCATCCCACGCAGGTGATCGAAAGTTTTCACTTTTCAAAAGTGTTTTGCTCCGTTCGCGCTGCGTACGGGGCTTTTTTATTGGGTCTGGGGCTACCGACATAAATAAACCAAGGAGTGCCATGGCGAACAAGGAAGCAAAAGTCGCCGAGCTTACTGAACTATTCAGCAGCTCGAGTGCCGTACTGCTAACCGAGTACCGCGGACTCACTGTGGCTCAGCTCAAGGAGCTGCGCAAGAACCTCAGTGGGAATGCATCATACGCCGTGGCAAAGAACACGCTTTTCAAGATTGCAGCTGCAAACGCTGGAGTAACCGCTTTCGACGGTCACCTAGCCGGTCCATCTGCTCTCACCTTCGTAAGCGGTGACGTAGTTACCGCTGCAAAGGTATTGCGCGACTTTGCCAAGGCAAATCCTCTACTGGTTGTGAAGAACGGTGTCATGGATGGCGTCGCTCTTTCGGCAGAAGAGGTTAAGAAGCTTGCTGACCTCGAGACCCGCGAAGTTCTACTGGCCAAGGCCGCTGGACTATTCAAGGCTTCGATGTTCCAGGCTGCTTACATGTTCCAGGCTCCACTTGCTCAGGCCGCTCGCGCGGTCGACGCCCTGCGTCAGAAGCAAGAAGCTTCGAACTAATCACTCGATTTAGACAATCTAAAAACCAATACAAGGAGAAACATCATGGCAAAGCTGACCACTGACCAGCTAATTGACGCGTTCAAGGAGCTATCGCTCATTGAGCTAAGCGACTTCGTTAAGAAGTTCGAAGAAGTATTCGAAGTTACCGCTGCTGCACCTGTTGCAGTTGCTGCTGCAGCTCCTGCTGCCGCTGCTGAAGCTGCTGAAGAGAAGGACTCGTTCGACGTTGTTCTTGAGGCTGCTGGCGACCAGAAGATCCAGGTTATTAAGGAAGTTCGCGCACTGACCAACCTAGGTCTAGGCGAGGCTAAGGCTGTTGTTGACGGCGCTCCTGCAACCGTTCTTGAGGGTGCAAACAAGGAGACCGCCGAGAAGGCAAAGGCTGCTCTTGAGGCTGCCGGTGCAAAGGTTACCCTTAAGTAATCTCTGTAACATTTGGAAACCCGCTCAGATTCTGAGCGGGTTTTCGCTTTAATAAAGCCATGGCTAAACAGGTTCTGATTCTCCACGGTTGGCGCAATCGCAGGTGGGAGGGGCACTGGCAGCGCCTTGCCGCGGCGGCTCTTCGCAAGCAGGGGCACCAGGTTTTCTACCCTCAGCTACCCTCAACCGACGAACCTCGTTTCGCCGATTGGGCCGAGGTTGTGACGGCAGAGTTGGACCTTATTCGTGAAGCCAACCAGGGTGAAGAGATCGTGGTCATCGGGCACTCACTCGGTTCTGTCACTTGGTTGCAGCTGGTTGAGCACGGGCTCGTCGGTGCTCCGGTTGGCAGGGTTCTTTTGGCGGCGCCGGCCGATCCGTCGCTGGTTTCCGAACTTGAAGGCTACGACCTAAAGCTCTCCGGCTTGGCAGCTTCTGTCGCGTCTTCTGCCGTCTCGACAACCATCGTTGGAAGTGATAACGACCAGTGGATTCCCCGAGGACTTGAGGCCACCTTTGGCGAGCTTAATGTTCCCATCGTTTCCATCGAAGGTGCCGGGCACCTGTCTTTGGCCGACGGCTGGGGCGAATGGGCGGGAGTTATCAACTGGGTGAACGACCCTGCTAGCGACTTGAGCGTTCGCTAGGTAGGCTATTGCTACACTCCCGATTTGCCCCACGGAGTAAACCTAGGTTAGGTAAAAACCAAAATGAGGATCCTTCTTGTAGGAGCCGGAGGCGTAGGAAACGCCATCGCGAAAATCGCAGCCACTCGTAATTTCTATGAACACATTGTTGTGGCTGATTACAACCAGAGCAGAGCAGACGAAACCATCGACTGGATTGCCAACAAGCACGGTAGCGAGGTGGCGGCAAAGTTTTCATCGGCGAAGATCGATGCTGGCAACGCTGCCAACGTAACCGAGCTCTGCCACGAACACCAGATCACCCACGTACTGAACGCGGTTGAACCAAAGTTTGTGCCAACCGTTTTCTCTGGTGCATTCAGTGCCGGGGTTCACTATCTAGACATGGCGATGAGCCTTTCGGAAGCGCACCCAACCGACCCGTTCCACAAGCCAGGCATCAAGCTAGGCGACCAGCAGTTTGCGCTAAGCGAGCAGTGGGAGCGCGCAGGTCTTTTGGCGCTGGTTGGAGTTGGTGTTGAACCTGGTCTTTCAAACGTTTTCGCACGTTACGCCCAGGACTACCTTTTCGCCGAGATTGATCAGGTTTCGGTGAAAGACGGTAGCAACCTGGTTGTCGTCGACGAACACGGCAACGAGATCTTTGCACCATCGTTCTCGATTTGGACCACCATCGAAGAATGCCTAAACCCTCCGGTTCTTTGGAGCAAAGACAAGGGCTTCTACACCACGGCACCTTTCAGTGAACCTGAGATCTTCGAGTTCCCTGAAGGCATTGGCGCGGTTGAGTGCGTGAACGTTGAGCACGAAGAAGTGACCATGCTTCCTGCCGTGATCAAGGCGAACAGCTTCAACTTTAAGTACGGTCTCGGTTCAAAGTTCATCGGGGTATTAAAGACCCTGCACGAGCTTGGGCTCGACGCCACTAAGACTGTGCGCGTTCGTTCGCCACAGGGTCCTGTCGATGTTTCACCTCGCGATGTTGTGGCAGCGGTTCTTCCAGACCCGGCAACCATTGGCCCTCGCATGAGCGGTAAAACCTGTGCCGGTGTCTTGGTCACGGGTAAAGACACCGACGGAAAACTACGCGCGACCTACCTCTACCACGTGATGGACAACGACTGGACAATGGCCGAGTACGACGCTCAGGCGGTGGTTGTTCAAACCGCATTCAACCCGTTGATTGCACTGGAACTTTTGGCAACCGGCATTTGGCAGGGCGAGGGAGTTCTTGGCCCGGAGAGCTTCGACGCCAAGCCGTTCCTTGATCTAATGTCATCTTCGGTTGGCTACAAGCAGCGATGGATGGCGCAGGAGAGACTTCCGGCCAACCCGCTGGCGCTGCCTGAGTCGCTGACTATCTAAGGAATTTCAATCTTCCCTGGGCAACCAATGCACCAAGGATGATGATCACGCCGCCGAGCACCTCGTACCAGTTGATGGTTTCTCCGAGAATAATCATGCCGAGAATCACAGCGACGACCGGCTGCACGATGGTTACCGACGACGCGATGGTCGATCCGGCTTCATCGATGATTCGGTAGTAAAGGATGTAGGCAAGGCCAGTGCCAAGAACACCCAGTGCGGTGATCGAGGCAAGCGCTCCCCAGTTGGTGCTTCCGGTGGTGAGTGGTCCGAACAGGTAGAACGGCAGGGTAACAACTGCTGCTGTGGTTAGTTGCATGAACACGGCTACAGTTGCTGGGAGGCCAAGCGGCGAAACGTTCTTGCGAATGTATGGGCTGCCGAAGCCGTAGCAAAGGGTGGCAAGAAGCAGTGCGCCAACTGCCAGAGGGTCGTTCTCGCCGAAGCCGTTCCAGATGCCAAGAAGCACCAGGGTTCCAACAATGCCAACGCTTAGGCCAATCACCTGAATGCGGGTTGGGGTTTGGTCGCGAAAGGCAACCATGATCACGAGCACGGTCATCACCGGGGTGGCGGCGTTGATCATTCCGGCGAGCCCGGAAGAAATGTGAAGTTCGCCGTATGCGAAGAGCGCGAACGGAATCGCACTCATGAACAGACCGGCAACGAGAGTCTTTCGCCAAGCGTCCCAATTGGTTGGGATCTTGTGGCGTTGCACCCTAATCATGATGAACAGGGCTGCGGCACCGAGAGCCATGCGCCAGAAGGCGACTCCTGCCGGTGGCAACATCTTTCCTGCCACCGCGATGAACAAAAAGCTGGCTCCCCAAATTAGGCTGAGGATAGCGAAGTCGACTTGCCAGGTTCTCTTGGGTTTGCTCATTCACCAAGCCTAAGACCAACCGAACTGGAATAATTGTTGTCAAGTGGGGCTTTACTATTCTGTAAAGCTAGAAAGAAGAGCGAAATGCCAGCGGTAACAGCCGACACCCTAACCCTCCCAAGACTCGAACTATCGTCGAAGGTTTCCCGCCCGGTGAAGAGCGTGACCTATGGTCCGCAAGGGCACGAGGGTGAAGGCTTCCCGGTGACTCGCGCGTTTGCCGGAGTTACCTACCAAGACCTCGACCCGTTCATTCACATGGACCAGATGGGCGAGGTTGACTACGCACCATACGAACCACGTGGAACCTCTTGGCACCCACACCGCGGGTTCGAGACCTTCACCTACATGATCGACGGCACCTTCATGCACCAAGACAACCACGGTGGCGGTGGCATCATCCAGGACGGCGCAACCCAGTACATGACCGCAGGTCGAGGCGTGCTTCATATCGAGACCCCACCTCAGGAACTGGTGATGAGCGGTGGACTGTTCCATGGAATTCAGCTGTGGATCAACCTTCCAAGCGATAAGAAGATGAGCGCACCGAACTACCAAAACCT
>Ga0228702_1001233_pt1 | contig 16868 bp, 21 predicted proteins | sample McNCre217_Aug_MG_2_FD_178018 | JGI IMG/M metagenome (GOLD analysis project Ga0228702, IMG submission 178018) | Freshwater microbial communities from McNutts Creek, Athens, Georgia, United States - 20-17_Aug_MG | ecosystem: Environmental > Aquatic > Freshwater > Creek | place: USA: Georgia... | reverse complement strand
GGGGGATAGCTTAAGGGCGAGCGCGGACACTGACCCCCAGTACCACAAGCGGACACTGGTGTGGCGCAGCAGGAAATGTGTGTCGACAGGGGTAGGGATGCCTAAGAAGACCGCTAAGCAGCTAGCAAACGAAGTCAAGAACAAGAAAGCAATTCACGCAAAATCCCCTCAAGCGCAGGCGATCCATCATGCCCTAGATACAAAGATGGGTAAACTAGCAAAAGAAGTCAAAAACAAAAAGGCCACCCATGCCAAGAGTATCGAAGCTCAAGCAATCCACCATTTACTGGACAATAGAACGTTTCGTACGGCGGTTGAACCATATATGATTGAACAAGTAGGGAAACAAAACTTGAGAATGTAAATTTTAAAAGTCTGATCTCCTAACCATTTCCACCAAGTAAACCCGTTTGTAACCTTTTGGTCCAAAGTAGTAAAAGGTTTTCGTCCATGCAAGTTCATAAGGCATCCAGTTTGTCTTGGAGCAAATGATCTGGTACTGATGACTTGGTGAGAGATATATTTCTGACTGAATGGTGATCATTGTCTCAAAATGTTGAATTCTAGATGGCCCCTTGATCTTCTTTTCCAGCTTAGCAATGATCTCCTTTCTAAACATTCTTCTCAAATGTTTAAAGATCATCAACCATATTTCAGGAGGTAAATTCATGGAGAAAATTTTTATCAAAAGAATTCTCGAAGTTCGTTCCCCCGAGCGTCCACGGCTGAAAGGATGTAGGCAAGGTTTTTTCTACGAACTCGGACGAAGTGATGAAAAAAGTAGACAATATCGTCAGGTTCTCTAATTGGGGGACTTCGGACCATGATTTCAATGGAGTGCCATCGGTTGAGAGTAACGTGGAAAAGCGGGTCCCAGTAAGCGTTGACGTAGTTTCTCTGAATCCATAAAGGACGTATTCTTTTTGAATCTTCTAGTTTTCTCACTTTGTCTAGGAAGTATAGTCTTCTCAGATGCTTGAAAATCATCATCCAAAGTTCAGGAGGTAAGGACATTGAAAAGAAAAAATTTTTATTCAGTATAAAGACGCATATGGTCATCCTCGTAAACGTTCTTCTTCTTTCTCCTACCATGAATACAAGCTTCACGCCAGTATATTTTTTCATGTGTAGACCGCCCAGTGAACCATGTAACTTTGTGAGTGATAAAAATATTCAATACAGCAATCGCAGTGATAGTATTCAAACCTGTGTGTGGAGAAGTGCCATAAGACATAGTAACAGAAGGTTTGTGAATAAGCATGGTGCTTTCAATCTTTCTCACCCTATCCAAAAAGTAAAGTCTTCTCAAGTGTTCAAAGATAATCAACCAGAGTTCAGGAGGTAAAACAGCCATCGCGGAAAAGAAAAATTTATGGAGGACGATTTATAAGTTTCCAGTCAGACCATTCGACAACCCTTTTACGACGTGTGCGAACCAGTTCAGAAAAATGAGGGCAATTGTCACCGTATTCTTCATTCTGTCCCCAATCATCAAACCCATGAGTTTCATCAAAACATATCCAAACTTGCTTATCAATATAACGATTGATGTAAATAAAATAGGTGCCAGAAATAGGTTCAGGCTCTCCTTCATCATCATGATAAAATTGGATTTTAAAAGGTCGTATTGTTTTTGAGTAATAAAGCGCTCTTACCTTGTCCATAAACCAAAGTCTTCTCAAGTGTTTGAAAACAATCAACCAAAGTTCAGGCGGCAAGACAGCCATTGTAGGAAAGAAAAATTTTTATTCCCGAGGTTCGTCGGCATCGGAATAATCTTCACCGAGGTAGGGGTTGAGAGATCCCGATCTGACCAGATGTTTCAGTTCTGAAAAGGCAAGGTTCATTTCCTGTACAATGGCGATCTTTTGTGCTGCAAGAAGAGGCTCTTGAAAATTCAAAATATCCTCCTGGTATATGCTGTGAAGTTCTTGGAGAGCGACTTTCATTTTTGACATGGTAATGGATTCTCTTGTTTCAAAGTGCATGCGGGAAAGTTTGGACAAGATATGACCCATAAGAGGAAAACTTTTTATTTTCTTCGAGCAAACGTTTATCCAGTGTGGCGCGCGAGGTCATCAGAATACGCACCATGAGATAGATCACCTTTTCCTTCCCGTCGGGGACTTCATTTCTAATAATGTACCGTAAGATACGCATCATCTCCGTATCGTTTTTGATAAGACGATCTAATAGGTAACGCATCCCCTCATCCTTGCAAGCCATGTAGATCTTGAGGTGAAACCGATTAGACAAGGTAATAAGTTTAGCAAGACTGGTTGCGTGGAGTTTTGTTTCGACTTCAATCATTGTTTAGGAAAGTTTATTCAAAATTTTCATGGAGAGATAAACGTACTTGTCAAAAAGTTCTTTGAATCGCATCATCCCATATTGAGTTTGTAGGAACCCTGGAGTGTAGATCATATCGTCAAGGGTGCGATAATACTGGTTGTGCGTATCCAAGGCGACTTCCATTTGAGCATTAGGGCGGCAACAATGATCTTGTACCTTTCGAGCCACTTCCCATTGGAAACGGGTGATTTGCTGCCAGTAGTCTTCAGGAAACTCAAAACCTCCGAAAGATGCAAAAGCCATCGATTTCTTTATGGTGAAGAAAGAGGAAGCAATGCAAACCAATGGAGTAGGTGCCGCCGCCACTTTTGGAGCTGCGCCATGTCACAAGTATCGAATCGGGGCATCACAATCTCCTCGGTCCCGAAATGCTCGGAGATCTCCCGACACTGCTGCACAATCGATTCGCAATAGTCGTAGTCATCCTCGATGGTGGGCATGAGATCGCTAAATCGAGTAGGGTCTTTCTTGACAATCTCCAAAGTGATTTTGATTTGAAAGACCAATTTAATCAGAGTCTGAATAGTGGAGATCTGAAGACAGTTCCCTCCCAAAGGTGTCTGCGGCATCAGACGATGTGTCTTCTAAATATTGGTAAAACACAATTTGATCAATGTCAGGATTATCACCAGAAAACGTTTCCCAAAAGTCATCGTCGCCTCCCATAACATACTTTGATTTGAGAGGATAGTATTGGTTGAGGTGCTTAAACAGTTTACGCCACCCATTGACAGAATCCATCAAGAGATCAACGAGCATTCTCAATTCCTTATCGTCAACCACATCGGCAACTCTTCTCATGACAATCTTGACAAAGTAGCAAGACTGTCTAACAGAGTAACCTCTCAACCCACTGATTCTAGAGCCAGTGAAAAACCTGTCGTAAATGTAATCAAGGTTGGGGACTACAGCGTTGACAAGTCTTGCAGCATAGTGTTTCTTTTTGTAGTCTAGAATGATGGCCCAGAGTTCAGGAGGAAGGTGCATAAAGAAAAAATTTTACTGATTGACGATAGGGTAGAGAGTTTCACCCATTCCATTTCCAGAGGGTCGAAGAATACCTTTGAGTTCTCCTTCATTAAACTGGACAATCTTGTGCATGTGTCTTGTGTAAACACTGGTGGAGCCTTCAAAAGTGAACTGTGGAACATCCAGTGAAAGTGACTTGTCCAAAACGAGTTTCTTCATGTTTTCATAATTGACAATATGGGAATGACCCTGCTTGACAGAAACGCCCTTGATTTTCACTTCAGTTGTCCCATCAGCCATCTTCAATGCATACGATTTTGGACCAAGACCTACAAATCCAATAATACGCTTCTTTGAGAAATCCTCCTCGGCCCATTGGCCCAACTCGTCACCCTCAACCAAATCAGGATCTCCGGCTTGCTGAAGATAAATCATGGAATCAGTATCGTGATAAAGCAACTGACGTTCAGGATCTGGAAGCTGCATGACTTTCTCCATGAACATCATACGACCGTAAGCGGGAACAGCAGCACCAGCTGGAATGTAAAGTTTGTGCAGGTTTCGTTCAGTCTCCATATCAACAAACTTGTGGGTGGTCAGACCAGTCGGCCCTCGCTGCAATGCTTCTGTCTTGATTAAACCAAGACGGTTCTTTTCAAGCGTTTCATCAATACGGTCACGTTCATTCCAGCTATGCATTTCAATTTGTGGTAGATGCAGCCTCTGGCAATGTTTTCCCCAACCGGAATTCAAGAAAATCTTGGCCACCTTTTTAGAAGCACTGTTCTTTCCCCAATCATTCTGTCTCAGCGCATCCACAACTTCACGATGCATCCCCAACTTTTTGTAATGTTCAACAAAACCGGCCCACTGTGTTTGAGGAGGTTTTGGGCCCGACGTCTTCATCTTTGTAATGTAGAGTTTTTTCATGATAGGGTTCCAAAGCCCTTCAGTTGAGGCATAACGATCAAATCGATGAAACTCTCGAACAATAAGCCCGTAGCGCATGTAGCATTTGAGTTCTTCAGTAAACATGTGAAGTTCTTTGTGAATACCGTTTGATGCCATGCATTTGTTTCGTTCACGGTCGTAATGTACCACAAAAGGCACAAATGAGTTTTCAGGCACTTCGATGGTCACACAGACGTAGCCAAAGTAAGAGTCATCATCCAAAAATTCTTCAGCAGGAGGCGACTGCCCAATCTTTTCAACAATGTCGAGCGCTTTAAATCGTGACTGTCGTTTTCTCTCAATACGGCAGCTGCATGTCATGATAGGGTTGTTTGGGTCCTTGCTGTTGTTCTTTGAGGGATTCGAATGAATGTTGCATGGGTAATGTTTTGGATCGTATACCAAAATGGTGGGATACCCTACAGGAAACTTTCGAGTGAGTTGAACATAAGGGTACATGGAAGTGACATCAATGTAAACAATGCGATCTGGACTATCTGGTTCAATTTCCAAAAACGTACGGCGACATTCTGTTCTACCACCCCTGAGGGCTGCACGCACAAATTGGTGCTCTTCGTTCAATAGGGTCACCCAAGTTTTACGACCCATCGACCTGATAATTTGGTGTCTGTCATCTGCATCTTCAGGAAGAGCAATTTCTTTTGCGATGCTATCACAAATGACTTCATGAACAAATCCTGGAATGGTTGTATTTCCAAATGGAGAAAAGCCAACAAGATCAACAAGACGATCATGCGTAATCTTCATGAGTGCTGCCAGGATTTCAACGTCATTGTCACAATACTTGAGAAGTTCCTCTCTAAAATTCCAAACAGGTCCTTTTGCAACCTGTTCAGCATGCCATGAAGTAAAGTCTCGAAGTTCACTCTCGCTCTTGATAAATCCAATACTGAAATACTTTTTGTCTGGAATCATACCAACATAATTTTGGTGATCTGGCGTGTTGAATAAATGTGGAAAGTAACCCTTGACCATTCTAAGAACGTTTGGATTTTCAGGCGTTGGTTTAGGAAGCATCTCTTTCGCAAGACTGGCCAGTGACCCAGGAAGAAATTTCATCGTATCTCTAAAAACAAACTGGTCCTTGTTGAACATGAATTGAACAATCTTGTTCCCCGCATTAATGGGTTTACAGGGCATCGCTTTTTTCATGACAATGTAATTTTCAATGATACGGTTGTCATACCCGGCAGCATTATGGGCAAAAAACAAATGAGGTTGTGGAACTACCTTTCCGGCACCATTTGTCGTTGTCACCGTTTTCATGGTGGTAAAGAAATCATCAAGTGAAGTGAATCGAAGAAGCCTGCCGTTGGGGTCAAATACGTTTTTGCAAATCAATAGACAGAATTGATGTACTTGGCGCTTGATGACTCTTGTACGGCATACAGCCCGATCGCCATCGCGTGTCATTTTAAATTTGCCGTAATTTGGATTGGAACGCCCATCAGGAAGTTTTTCATCCATATCTTCTTCAAACAGCATATCGCTAAACTCTGGATCGTCTACCATCATAGTTTCAATGTCGTAAGCCCAGAGCATAGGTCTAGGGGAACCATCTTCATTCAGCGGTTGTTCAGGCGTCCAGTAATACTGAGGCTTTTTGATTTTGGCAATCAGACATCTAGAGCCTTCACCAGTCTTGTGAAAATCATCACACTGCTTGCAACGCTTGGTACACCGATTAGCACTATGATCGTGAGACCCGCAATGACGGCAGGCGGTCTTGAGTTTGAACTTTTTTCGCGTACCATCCTCATTAAGCAAATACTTGTCGCGACTAAATCCAGGTCGTTCACAGCCACAAAAAGAGTTGGGAGCACTTCCTCGAACGGCTTGACCTGTGTAGTACTCACAGCATGCGTGACAAAACCCATAGCTACCACATTTAGGACGTTCTTTCAAAACGCAGACATGACCGACACCGCAAGTAAGATCAAAGTGAATCCCAATGTAAAATGTTTTTGCGATTCGAGTACATCGCGCAGGGCTACATTAAACACAAATACCGATTGTTGGGATCAACAGTACTAACCCAATTTTCTCCTTGAAACTTGTCGACATACCGATTCTGGTTTTGAAACAAAATGATGCGATACGACTGGTACTTTTCCACAAAGTCTTGAAGGATGCTAATGGGTTCAGTGACATGCCAGACAAATTCTTGCATCAACTGACGTGCACGTCGCAAGACTTCAGGTTTGTGTTTTGGAAGCAGAGATCGTTCGGGTTTTGCCGTCCGACCTCTTGGTGGATTCCAGTGTCGACATCTAACCATCCAATAAGCCAAAGCAACAGCGATGCAGTTGAGGGGGCCAACATCGTCATGGAAAACAGATTCGGTTTGAAATGCAATCGTATGCTTTTCAAAAGGCATGGTTAAATCCACCCAACCTTCTGCGGGCTTTCCAGGACCAGCCGCGCGTGCATAAGAATTGAAACTAAATGCAAATTCATAAATGATAGCACCAGGGTCCACATCTTGGCCAGAAGTATTGATCTGTTCCTGAAGAGCAGTCAGAGTCAAAGGAGCAAAGATGAAGGGATCAAACACATGAACATGTTTTGCCGTAGACGAATTATTGTTTTGATTAGTGACAGTCAACAAAGCCCGAATACGTTGACGCTGACTAAACGAAAATCTTCTGAACTCGTCGTCAAACGTACCCATCATAACGGCGTACAAAGCATCGACATTGATAAAGCTAATTTGTCGACGATCGCCATGGTACGCCAATTGGAATCGAGCGTAAAAAGGAGGGTGATCAGGATTGGCAATGTTTTCAGGCGTAGGTGGATTTTCAGTATTGATAATCGTATCAGCATAGTTGATTTCTGGAAGGTTTGGATTTTGAGCCATTTTTTCAAATCAGCAAAGAAAAATTTTCTCAACCCGTGCCCCTTGAATTGGTGTACAACATGGGTGCTCACAATTGTAAATCACGTGACTTCGGAGATCACCGCCGATACCCCTCGGAGATCAATTTATTATTTTGTGAGCATCATCATTTCTTCCTCAGTCAGGGGCTCCTCGGTTCGATCCTCCACCCCTGCTTCGGAGATTACCAACCGCTTCGGGCCATGCGTCTCCGAACTGATAGATTTCGCCACTGAGATCGGCACCGGTCTTACGTAATCAAGAATGGGTTCCAAGGGTTCCCATGATTCATCAGTGTTGTTGAACACATTCTCAAAGTACTTGCAGATCAGATCAAAATCTGCATCAGATTCATCGAGTCTGTTAAAGTAAGCAATTGCAAAGATCTTGATCGTTTCCTTTTGATCAGCTCTCTGGAAATGTCCGAGCGCTTCGGACATCTTGTAAAACTTGATCCATGGGTCGCCCGTTCGAAAAGCGACGACGCCAGAGACATGAGTCAAAGCATCCAGCCGAGGAGGTTGGAGATAAGAAATATATGGACAATGACCAACACGGTACAGATTATTGATAGCGCAAGCATCCTCATTAGATACCTGTTTTCGAAACGCATCCCCGGTAGTGTTAACATAAATGGTGATTCCTCCATCAAATGAAGTCATTGCTTCAGGAGCTCTTGACATTGAGACTTCATGTTCCTCCATCGTTTGTTGAGACATTTCAAGAAAAGAATTTTATTTCAACGGCCCACTTCAACGCGCTTGCGAAGCTTATCATCGAGGTACCCATAGTGCGCGGCAAAGACGATGCGTGACATAACATAAACTGCAAATTCCTCTACCATGTAACAGTACTTGTAGGTTCTTGTAAACGAGTTGATGCGGACAGCATAAGGTTCATCTGGAAAAAACAGGTTCCACAATCCTTTGACAAAAGCAACATGATGGGAATGCGCTTGAAACAAAATACACCCATGATTCACATGGAGCCATTCAAAGAACTGCATATGGTTAGGTTGGTAGTTCCAAAAACAAAGGGTGATCACCAATCCAGGTGTTTCCCGAACACAGATCTCGTAGATCATGATCCCGTAATCATAAAACAAGGTCAGGTAACAATTCACAACATAAGTGAGGCAGTCTCCGTAAGGATTATCATCCAACACAATCACCAGTTCGTAAGTAGTGTCGACTTTAAACTTCATATCACGGGTCGCTCTGCGTAAAACAAACGAGTTGCGCAATAACTCCTCTGCTGAATATGGTGTACTCATAGCCTGTAAGGTTGATGATCTGCACCAACAGCTCTTCCCCTTTTTGTACGGGGACGGCCGCCACATGTACACCGGGATAAGCCACAGGAGGGGGTAGCACGAAAAACACAAGATTCGGTGTTTCTTCAGGTTCGGTGTTCAAGATCACACCAGTAGGAATGATCACAGACTCTCCATGAGGTAAAACAAAAGGTTCGGCTATTTCCGCACCCAACAGTGTAAGCGCATAGTTGCAAGACTGAAATACAGCTTGATCTACTAAGAGGTAAAAGTTGATTTTGATGTGACCCTCCCCGCGCGGGAGTAAGCACCAGACGTGGCGCATGGTGGCGTAGTCTAGCATATAAACACGCACAATTGAAATTCTTTACTACGAAATGTACAAGGCTTCTCTTCTCAAGTTTGCTGATCTTGCTATTGAAGAACCGGTCAAGATCAATGATGATCTTTCTTTGATGGAAATCAAGTATCAAGGAAACCCTCTCTTTTTGAATATCCATGGTGTCGCTGCCTCCAATGTGTTTCCACCCAACGAAAAGTATAATTCTCCTCATGCTTTCAACTTGAAACCTGATCAGGAAGATGTCCCCAATCTTGCTGGATTGGAAGAGATGCTCGAGCAACAGGAGATTGTTCAACATGTAACGTTGCACAAATCCTTTGGAAAGGATTACAAGCTCAACATCAAGCTCAAGAAAGGTAAGGATGGTAACTGGGTCTTTACCTCGAACATCAACCCATTTGTGCCTGAAGAGCTTATTAAGCAGAACACCCAATTGAGCGTGACCGTGAAACCTGGCTTTTACATTTCAAAGGAAAAGTATGGTCTTTACTTTACGTTGGACAACATCACTTTTGACGTTTCGAAGCCCTCTGCGATTCAGCCTGTGACTCTAAAGATTGGGACGAAGAAGCGTCACTCTCAAGCTGTCGCTTCCTAGTCTTTTCTTGGGCTGGAGCATTTTCAATAAAGACATGCTCGTCAAAACATTTCATGATCCTGAGTCGCTTTTCCTTGATCTGCATGTTGTAGTACAAAAAGTTGAAATCACCCGACACACAGTAATTGTAGACTTGCAACCAATCGTTAAACTTGAGCCCCATTGGGAATTCTTCATACAAGGCTTTGATCTCTGCTTCGCTCAGAATCTCAAATGCAATCAAAGCACTAAACTGCGTTCGAATGGTTTTTGGGATTTCCTTGAAAGCTTGAGAAACCATAATCAATGATGCTGACTTGTGACGATGGTTGGTGTTGAGCATTTTGAACGCGTTTTGACGGTTGTTTGAAAACAAATTGGATCCTACCATGTCATCAAAGATAAACAAGATACGGTTGGCGAGGTGTTTGGATTTGTTGTGCTGTTTCAAAAACTCGACCACCTTTTGCTGTTCGTTCAAAATATCCAAAAGATCCTCTTCACTGTAATCTGCATAAAAATGGTTTTCAGGAATCTTGCCGTCAAAGTCTTCTTCATCAGGAAACTCAATGTCGGGTACAGATGGCCGTGCATGATCCACAACAGGATTGGTGCGGTCCTGCTTGACCTTGATTTTTTCAACAAACTCTTTGAGCTTTTTGTTGTACGCGAGAAGTTTTTGATCTTTGACCCAATCCCACTTGTCATCACTATCATTAAACCAATTACTTTTTCACAGTTGGCGAGAAGATGATAATGTTGTGAAAGTAACCTTTGTATGCATGAAGCAAGTTCGCGATCAATGTGGTCTTTCCAGATCCCTACTTTCAATTTAAAAAACTTTTGGCGCAATAAGCCCCATTGTAAACTCATGACGTGGTAGCTCTTCAAAGGTGGGTTCAGGATGTTTGTTACCTAACGGTACAGGGATAGGTTTCACTTTCAATACCTTTTTAGTTGGAACCTTTGGCATTTATTTTTATCACTCACAATTTTCGACCTGAAAACATCATCGAGTACATACGTCCAAGATGCTTTTCGTTTTCATTTTGAATGCGGTCTCGAGTGTAGCCATCGTTCCAAGCCTTTGAAGCATGTTCCTGCACTTCTGCCTTGATGTCTGCTTTACTTTTCTTTTCCCCGGACTGCACCAGCTGTTCTTTTTTCACGCCCTCCAAAAACGTCGTGAACCATTTTGGTGGGTCGTTGGCGTCCACTTTTGCGCGCTTAGCCTTCACGGGTTGTACCTCATTTTCATTAGTTCCCCCACGCTCTGGATTTACCTCTTCAGGAACAGCTTTGCGCTTTCGTTCCTTTTTTGGTGCTTGCGCTGGTTCGACTGGTTCCGCAACTTGATCAGACGTGCTTGCGACTGAAGGTGTTGGTTCCTGTTGCGCCTTTTTAGCTAAACGTGCTTGTTTTCGTTTTTCAGCTGCGGCTTCCTTTTTCTTTTGCAACTCTGCAAGTTTTTCCTCTTCCTGCTTCTTAGCAAGCGCTTCTTGTTCCTCTTGCTGTTTCTTCAAGGCTTCTTGTTCAGCCTTTTTCTGCTGACGACGCTCTCTTGCTTTTTCCAAAGCCTTGAGTTTCTTTTCATTTGGTGCTACTTTAGCGGGGTCACCAATTGTTTCGTCCACAGTCACTTCCTTTGGTGTTTCGTCAGTATCGAGTTTCTTTGCGTACAGTTTTCCCATGTTGTTGGTTATGAAGTTGATGACACACAATTTGCATTCTATAAATGACAAAATTTTTGAAAATTCTTTTCTACAAAAATGTCAACCGTGCAACAGCAACCTGCTGAGGAAAACTGGAAGGTCAAACTTTGGAAGCTTGTGGATTCGCATCAGACCGAACTGTCTCAATTGCGTGACTCTCTTGCTCGTGATTTGATTGCGACCGAAGACAAGCTGACCAAGGATTTTTCTGAAGGTGTGAAAAAAGCGATTGGTGATTTTAACGCCACCATGGAAAAGATTGTTGCTGAAAGTGATAATGTTGGAGAGGTTAAAAAAGAATAAAAGGAGTTTATATACTCATTAGTACAAACGTAATGTTCACTTTTAGGGCTCCAGCACCTGTTGAAGAAAAAGCAGTGGCGTTACCATCAGAGTTTGCAAATTGAAAAATATTGTTTCCGGAAACACCTGCGTTGTATTGAAGTGTGTAAGGACCTGTTTGACTGGAGAATGAGATTTGGGCTGAGCTGGATAACGTACTACCTAGTGATATGTTCTGACCACTGATGAGCGTTTGACCATTGTAAGTTGTTTGAACACCTGGAACCCAGATTACATTTGAAATTGAAGAACTTCCGTATGTTGCTTCTAACGCCAATCTGATGATGACAAAGCTACCCATTGCAGCCCAGGTATAGTACGCGGATGTGTAACTTACTGAACTTGGACTTCCGGCAGAACCTGTTACATATATGGATGAATTTGTTCCTTGTGAGTACTGGAAAAACGCTCCACCAGTTGACAATCCATTGACGTTCGCTAAAAAGAAATTTTTTGTCTGTGCTGTACCAGTCGCACCAGGTCCACCATCACCACCACTGAAATACATGGTCTGTAAGTTGGATGATGTGTTCAAAACCGGTTGGTTGTTTTGGTAATTGATCCATCCTGGACCATCAAGACCAACAAGGAAACCAGTACTTCCATTCGTAGTACCCAGCACAGAGGCTTTCCCTTCATCATTAGATGCTTCTAAAAAGGCCGCTTGATTGTACGTGTAAAACTGGCAAAATGGGCGGCCGCTTAAAAGCCTCACACCAAGCTGATAAACATCAGTTCCTTTTTGAGGGGTAAACAGTGAGTTGGTTCCATTTGCAAAAGGCACAAAATTAAAGGTTGCGGTTGAAAAAGAAGCGGTGGTCCTAACGGCGTTGGATGGAAGATCAACTGTAGCCAAGGCTCTGAATGATGGTGTACCGTTGGAAGCGGATGGAGCAGCCCAAACATAGTTTTGCGTTTTGGATGTGGTGATTGCAATATCTGACGAGGTGAATGTGCCAGTAGACGAAAGAGATGCCAAGAGAACAGCTGTAGCGTATGAATTACCGTTGTACCAATAGTAACCTGAAGTAGATGGGTATGCAAAGAAAACAGGTTTTCCAGGTTGCAGATTCAGCAGACCTGTACCATCCAAAGCACATGTCAATGAGTTTCCAGTAACACTATTTCCCATAATAGCTGAAGCCGATGCACCAGACGCGCCGGAATTCACATTGAAGATCGATTCAGTAGCAGCCGTATTCCAAATCAAAGTTTTGTTACTGTTTGCAAAATAAAGCTGGTAGGGTGTATCTGCTTGATTTGAAGAACTTGTTGCCACCAAGACACGATTACTTGTAAAGTTGGAGGACTGTGTCACAAATGAGCTTGGAATATCTGCAGGCACAAGGGTCCTAAATGTAGGAGTACCGCTTCCGGAAACTGGACCTCCATAAAATACATTTGGCGCTATTGAGTTGGTCAGTGAAAGCGATGCCCCTTGTAATGTCCCAGGTGTTGCCACACCGCCTGAACTAATTGTGGCCAATAATGTTGGAGATGTTCCATTGTAAAATCTAAAAATATCCGTACCAGCATTGGCTGACCAGAAGAAAGGCTGACCTGCAAAATTGTTGACCGTACCAATACCTTCAATACCGACCCAATGGCCTCCTCCAGAAGTGGAATTACCGGCGAGGTACCCGGCGCCATATCCAGAAACACTGGTTGAAGCGTTAAACAATGCTCTCTGAGAATTAATGGTCATGATCAGCTGCGTTCCAGTCCATTGAATATTGACGGGTGTTGAAACAGATGTGGCAGAACCAGCGAAAACGAGGTACCCCGTTGTCAAGCCGGAAATAAATCCAGATAGGGTTGTAAATGATGGTGCCGAAGTTCCATTTGATGTCAATACCTGACCAGAAGTACCAGTTACAGCCGTGAGACCTCCTGAACCATTTGAAACCAAAGCGGCGCCATTGGTAATGCTTGAAAGACTTGTACCCCCTCTTGCAACAGCGAGTGTCCCAGAAGTCAACTTTCCAGTGTCCAAATTAGGAATATCTGCGGAAACCAAAGCTCTGAACGTAGGTGTAGCGGTAGAAGATCCTGAAGACGGTCCAGAATAAACAGTATTTGGATTTTGAGCGGCTGAAATCGCATTGTAGTAACTTTGGGCATTTGAAGCTGATGTTGAGGCGCTTGAGGCAGATCCCGCAGCCGCAGCTGCTGATACACCCGCTGCTGCAGCTGAAACACCCGCCGCAATAGCCGATCCATCTGCAGCCGTAGCACTAGCACCAGCAGCAGTAGCACTGGCCCCAGCAGCGCCCGCACTCGTTGCAGCAGCGCCGGCGGAGCCGGCCGCTGCCGTAGCAGATCCAGAAGCAGCAGTTGCAGAGGTGGCAGCCGCGCCAGCACTCCCAGAAGCTGCTGTTTCACTAGCCAAAGCTGCTGATGCAGATGCCGCGGCGTTGGTGGCTTGTGTAATGGCGATGTTGGCCTGAGTAGTTGCAGTGACAGCAGATCCTTGCGCTGATGTTGCTGAAATTCCCGCATTTGTAGCGCTTGTTGCCGCAGCAGTAGCAGAACCAGCCGCTGCAGTAGCAGATCCACCGGCAGCAGTTGCCGAAATAGCCGCAGCCGAAGCAGATCCTGCAGCCGCAGTAGCCGACCCCGCAGCAGCCGTAGCACTTGTTGCAGCTTCAGCACCAGCCGCAATGGCTGTCGAGGCTTCGGTAGTTGCAGTTCCAGCAGCGGTCGCAGCCTCACCAGCAGACGTTGCCGCAGCGCCTGCCGAAGTCTCAGCGGCGGTAGCTGACCCCGCAGCAGCTGTAGCACTACTAGAAGCCGCAGTTGCGGAAGCAGCAGCATTGGTAGCTTGAGTGATCGCGATATTGGCTTGAGTGGTCGCAGTAACGGCTGATCCTTCTGCTGATGTTGCCGAGATGGCCGCATTTGTTGCGCTTGTAGCTGCAGCAGTAGCTGATCCTGCAGAGGCTGTGGCCGAACCTGCAGAAGCAGTTGCAGATCCTGCGGCCGCAGTGGCAGAGGTAGCAGCCGCAGTTGCTGAAGTAGCAGCTTCTGCACCCGCTGCAATGGCTGTAGAGGCTTCTGTGGTAGCTGTGGCCGCGGAGGCTGCTGCTTCAGTTGCTGAAGCTGCGGCAGCCGTAGCTGAGGTGGCTGCTTCTGATCCTGCAGCAATAGCAGTAGTTGCTTCTTCTGTTGCGGTTGTTGCAGATGCGGCTGCTTCGGTAGCAGATGTAGAAGCTGCCGTAGCACTACTCGCAGCCTCGCTTGCTGAAGTTTGAGCAGCGTTTTTGCTAGTGTTTGCCTGACTTGCAGAATTGCTTGCACTGTTGGCGCTAAATGCCGCACTATCCGCAGAATTTTTAGCTTCGTTTGCTTTTTCAGTACATTCATCCACATAAGTTTGCAAAGAAGGAGTCATCTTGTTTCCAATTGCGTTCGCGAGTGGGGTATCAAAGTCATCAGAGTTCAGTTTACGGAATGTTGCACTTCCACTGGTCAGAGGAGGCCCTGCAAAAAAGGAATTCACATTGGTGTTATCAACACCAGTTCCTCCATTCTTCAGTGGGACCACTCCTACGATACCTCCACCTGACACTGGCTGGAAGGTAGGAGCGTGAAGTGGGCCGTTTGATGTTAATACTTGTTGAGAAGTACCAGAATCAGTAGAATAGACATTGACTGTATCCGTATAAAGGACACCTTCAGGCTCAGGATCTACTACAATTCCGTAACCGTTAGTAGTTTTTCCTCGACTAAACATCTGCCTTTACCATACTTTGTACATACAAATTGTATGATACATACCTCATGGCTTCGCATTTTAAGTGGTACCCTGATTCATCCGAAACCGTAGTCCCCTGGAATGCCCGTTATGCATTCCCAAGTCAGGCCAACAAAGCCGAAAAGATCACCCCTCGTATCCCTCCAAAGTCTGGAGCCCAATTCAATCCTGGTCAAGTCATCAGAGTTGAATTCCCAGCTCAAGGTTTTAATTATGATATTAGGTTACGTAAACCCAGCCAACACCTTTTTGGAATTTGATGTGACCTTGCAGGGTTACAAGGGAACTGGGTCCAACTCCCAGACCACTGGTGGTACTGATTCCACTGTTTTGACTGCATCCAACGTCTTTGGTCAGACAAACTCTCAAGTTGTCCGATTTGAAAACAACATTCAATCGATTTTCCAGCGTGTGCGTCTCCTTTATGGTGCTACACCTTTGGAAGATATTATCGACTATAATGGTTTTAACATTAATTCTAGTCATTGTCAGAGAACTCACTGAATGGACTTCTGGTGGCTCGACTCTTGACCAAAACTCCATTCGCGAGGGTATTGGTGGTGTTGTTGCTGGTACTCAGCTATCTGAAGCCATTGTTCCTGCAGGTGCTGGGGTTGGAAAAGGCTTGCCATTGATTGATCCACCAATTGGTTTGATGAATGTGCGTCAAAAGTTCATTCAGGGTATCGATACCCGAGTTAATTTAACTGGCGCTGTTACTAGCAGTATTGATAGCAATTATCAAATTACTGGTCAAGGATATGGCACCGTTCCTAATGGATCTTCAGGACAGTCTACATTGGCTGGAGATACTTATAGCATTACCATTTCTGATGGAACCAACTCGTTCACGGGTGCCTACAATACCGTTTGCACTAGACGTTACCAGGTCCAATTTGCTCTTGGATTGTTTACTCAAGATAAGCTCATTCCTACAAAGTACATGGCTTCTCAGCTTGCCATTGAATTGACCCTTGCTCCTGAAGCTTCTTGTATCTTTGTTGAAAAGGTGCCAGCCACCTTTACTGCTACTCCTACCTATCAGGTGACTAATGTCAATTTGATCCCTGAAATTCTGCAGTTTGATTCTTCTTACGATGCTATGTTCCTCAGGGGATTGCGTGAAGGGGGTGTCCCAATCAAGTTTTCTTCTTGGCATACTTTCACTACTCCTGCAACTTCTCAAAATATGATGATGTTGATCCAGGAACGCTCAAGATCCGTCAAGGCATTGTTTGCGCTTCAAAGAAGATCAACTCCTTCTTTGACTGCTGATTCTGGAGCAGCCTTTTTCGATAGCTCCCTGTCTACCTCTAGCTTGCAGTCTTATCAGTACCGTATTGGTGGAAGGTTTTTACATTGATATTAGATATTTCCCTGCAGCACCTGTTCAGTGCTCTTTGTCTCTTGGTTCTTCCGTACCTAACGGTGGTGCAGAAGCTTACGCTGAGCTTGAAAAGGCTTTGAACATTGTTGGAGACTATAGATTGAATACCGCCAATAATGCCTCACGCTTTGCCGTTACCCGTGGTAACAATTCAAATGTGAATCCAAACAGCGCCGATTATGCAGTTGTTTCCCCTAGCTTTGTGGCAGGCGGTCAAACTGCACCAACGACTGCTCTTTTGAAAGCACCATACAACGGTGCTACAGGTTCCACTTGTTTCTGTATGGCTACTTCTTTGGAAACTAGCAA
>Ga0228702_1001232_pt1 | contig 16874 bp, 13 predicted proteins | sample McNCre217_Aug_MG_2_FD_178018 | JGI IMG/M metagenome (GOLD analysis project Ga0228702, IMG submission 178018) | Freshwater microbial communities from McNutts Creek, Athens, Georgia, United States - 20-17_Aug_MG | ecosystem: Environmental > Aquatic > Freshwater > Creek | place: USA: Georgia... | reverse complement strand
AGCGGGGGTCGAACCCACGACAAACGGATTAAAAGTCCGCTGCTCTACCAACTGAGCTATGGTCCCATCACGTAGGGTATTTAGCGTTTGCTTCGTACCCTGCGAAGACTAAGAGTATAACGCATTTTTCAGCTTTTTGGCAAGGCGCGCGAAGAAATTTGATCAAGCACCCAACCCGCTGCACATTGACCAAAGGTAGCCGTCACACTGACCACGGAGCCGTAGCCGCTGCAGTTCAAAGAGCCATCGCTTTGCCCATCATTTGAGAGATTGCAACTGGCATCTGGTGGTGCAACAGGCTCGCGGCTAAACACGCAAGCAACGCCCATTTTTTTACCATCACGTACAGCGCCATGCTCGCGGCGTAAGTTGTAACGCAGCTTGGCGAGCAAGGGGTCGTGGCTGGTGTTGGACAAATCATCGATGTCTACTTTATGCGCATGGCGCTTGCCACCGGCCGCGCCAACGCTGACGAACAACACGCGTTGCTTAAGGGCCCAAGCGGCCATGGCCGTTTTGGCTTTAATTTGATCGCAAGCATCCACCACCGCATCCACCACGGCACCATTCAAAAGCTGCGGCCAGTTGCTGGGCTCCACAAAATCGTCAATACAAGTAACCACGCAATCGGGATTGATATGGGCGATGCGTTGGCGCATGGCCTCAACTTTGGCCATGCCCACGGTGTCATCGAGCGCGTGAATTTGGCGGTTGATGTTGGATTCGGCGATGTGGTCGAGGTCAATCAAGGTCATGCGCCCCACCCCGCTGCGGGCCAAGGCTTCGACCGTCCACGAACCTACACCGCCAATGCCCACCACCACCACATGCGCCGCACGAATGCGGGCGGCGCCGTCCACACCATACAAGCGGGCCAAACCGCCAAAGCGGCGATCGTCGACGATAGACGGCGTGGTTGTGTGGGTATCAGGCACAGGCTGCGCTGCGCTCTAAGCGCACAATTTGGTGACGCAAGGACACGACAGCCCCCAACACAATGCCTGCCAAGGCCAACACGGCATTGAGGCTCAAGGTCGACATGCCACTCAAGCCTTGGCCAATCGTGCAGCCCATGGCGGTAACGCCCCCCACGCCCATCAACACACTGCCGATCAGGTGTTGGCCCAGATCACGCGGGTCAGCAAAGCCTTCCCAACGAAAAGTTTGGGTCTGAACCGCAGAAATTGCAGAGCCGATGATCACACCAGCCACCGACACAATGCCCGTGCTGAGAACTTTGGTGGTGTCGCTGTAGAACATCAACCAATCCAAGGTGTAAGCCACGGGGGCCACAAAGTTCAAGGCTTCGATGCGGCCCGAGCTGGTGCCTAAATACACAGCGTCCAAGGTTTGAGGATGCTCAGGCACAAAGCCCAAATGCCCACTCACCCACCACATGGCGACCACCAAGCCACCTACGCCTAAGCCGGCCAGCAAGCTATCCAAGGTCCAAAAGTCTTTGTGACACAAAGCCCAAAGCAGCAAAGCTGCGCCCACGACATAGCCCAAGCCTGGCACGCCCAAGATGTTGAGATTCGCGCCCGAGGGTATGCTGACAAACACCGTGTCGACCGTGCTGACACGCAACACAGCGGTGATGCCTTTGAGCGTCGCAAAGGCGCTCACGCCCATGACCACCAGCACCACCAACGATTTGAGGTTGCCCCCACCCACGCGTACCAAGGCTTTGTTGCCGCAGCCCGAGGCGATGACCATGCCATACCCAAACATCACGCCGCCCACCAAGGTGGAGAGCCACATGAGGCGATCGCTCGCGTACAAGGTTTTGCTGGGGTCAAGCCAGCCGAGGTCGCACAGCGCCGCAAAGCCCACCATGGCAACGCCCACGGCGCACGCCCATTGCCGGGCACGGGTCCAGTCCCCAAGGTTGACGACATCCGAGATCGCGCCCATGGTGCAAAAGTGCGTGCGTTGGCTGATGAACCCCAACAGAAGTCCACCCACAAAAAAGGCCCCGAGGACCTCTTTGGCGAGCGTGGCTAACTCGTTCACTTGAGTTTGGCCAAGCGCTCGCTGGCAGCAGAAGCAGCTTCGGTTTGAGGATAGGTTTTGACCACATCACCCAAGGTTTTGCGTGCTGCCTTGATGTCTTTCAAGTCCAATTGGCAGTTGGCCACAGACAACATGGCATCTGCAGCGCGCATGTGATTGGGGGATTTGCTCAACAGGGTGTTGAAGTTTTTGATGGCGTTGTTGTAGTCGCGGTTGGCGTATTGGGCATTGCCCAGCCAAAACAGCGACGGCACGACGTAGCCGCTTTTGGGGTTGCGCTTGATAAAGTCGTTAAAGGCACTGCTGGCAGCGCCGAACTCACCCTTGCGAAAAACAGCCAAGGCCTCTTCGTAGGCTTTGGTTTCTGCAGGGTCAGCCACGAACTCCACGCCGTCAACTCTGACTTTGGTGGGCTCAAACTTTTTCAAGCGGTCGTCCACGCCCTGCGACAGCTCTTGAGCGCGGCGCAACTCTTGGGTCAACTCTTCTTTTTCGCCGCGTAAGCGGGCGGTTTCTTCGCGCAAAGCTTCAAACTGGTTTTGCTGCTCAAGCAAGCTGCGTTGGAAGTTTTGAATTTCCTCGCCTTGGCGCTCCACGCGCTCACGCAATTCAAGAATGGCGCGGCGGGCATCGGTGTCTTCAAACAGCGCGGCACTGGCGTTCAGGCTCAACAACACGCCTGCGGCAACAGCCACAGCGCGGAGCGAAAAAGAAGTGTTCAATGTCATTGGTAATTCAGCGCTGCACGGCGGTTTTGTGAATAAGCGGACTCGTCAGAGCCTTGGGCCACTGGCTTTTCTTTGCCAAAGCTCACCGATTCCATTTGTGCTTCGGGCACGCCCAAGGCGCTCAAGGCACGGCGCACGGCATCTGAACGCTTTTGGCCCAAAGCCAAGTTGTACTCGCTGCCACCACGCGCGTCGGTATGGCCTTCGATGTTCACGCGGCGGTTGCGGTCTGCACGCAAGTAGCGCGAATGGGCTTCCAACACGCTTTGGTATTCGCCCTTGACGGTGTAGCTGTCGAGGTCAAAGTAAATGATGTGTTCCACACCCACGGGACCTTGCTTGATGCCTTCCATGGCGCCAAGGTTGCGAGAGTTCAGACCATTGACACCGCTTTGACCTGTGGTGCCGCCCGAGCGGTCGTCCACTTGCACGTCGTCCAGCTTGACACCAGATGCACAGCCAGCCAAGACGGCGGCGACAGAGACGAGTAAGAGAAATTTTTTCATAAGATTGGATTCAAAAAAGAAGAAAAGAATTAAGGCAAGATTTTGCTGAACGGGCCCCAGTTGGGCTCACGCAAGTCGCCCCCCTGCCCCGATAAGCGGGCTTTGATGCGGCCATCCAAGGTGGTGGTCATCAGGGCTTCACGGCCATCTTGCACGGTGGCGTACACGATCAAGCGACTGTTGGGCGCAAAGCTGGGGCGCTCGTCGCGGCTGCTGTCGGTGATAGCTGCCACGTTGCCGCTGGCGATGTCCATGACGTGCAGTTTGAAAGCGCCGCCAATGCGCGAGATGTAGGCCAACCAACGGCCATCGGGGCTGATGGAGGGCGAAATGTTGTACGTGCCATTGAAGGTCACTCGGTTGGCTGGGCCGCCAGAGGCTGGCATCCGGTAAATCTGGGGTGCACCGCCACGGTCGCTCACAAAGTAAATGGCAGAGCCATCCGGCGAGAAAACGGGCTCGGTGTCAATCGCTGCCGATTGGGTCAAACGGCGCGGTTCACCGCCGTGCGCGTCGATGGCAAACAACTGCGAACCGCCATCGCGGCTGAGGGTGACCGCCAAGGTGCGGCCGTCGGGCGACCAGCTAGGCGCACTGTTGGAGCCGCGGAAATTGGCAATCACACGGCGCTTGCCAGTAGAGACATCGTGCACATACACCACAGGCTTGCGCGATTCAAACGACACATAGGCCAATTGCCCGCCTGAAGGCGACCAGCTGGGCGAAATGATGGGTTCAGGGCTGGCCAAAGCAGATTGGGCGTTTTCACCGTCGGAGTCAGCCACCCACAGGTTGTAGCGGGCACCGGCCTTGGTTACATAGGCGATTCGGGTGGAGAACACACCTTTGTCGCCCGTGAGCTTTTCATACACAAAATCTGAAATGCGGTGCGAGGCCAAGCGCAAATCACCCGTCACCACCACATAGCTCATGGCACCCAGGTCTTGACCTCGCACCACATCCCACAAGCGCACGCGCACGTCGTAGCGGCCATCGCCCATGCGGCTGATGCTGCCTGTGAGCAACGCGTCAGCGCCCTTTTGGCGCATCGCGTTCACGTCTGGGCGCTGCGTTTCATCGGTCACCATGCCGGCAGAAACGCCTTTGAATTGGCCGCTGCGTTCAAGGTCAGCTTGCACGATGGTGGAGATTTTTTGTGGTGAGGTCTCTTCGCCACGCAAGGGCGCAAACGCAATGGGCACTTGGGTCAAGCCGACCCCCGACACTTCCACGCGGAACTGGGCCGAAGCTGGCAAGGCCAGCAAACCAGCGGTCAAAAGCCCAAAAGCGAAGCGAAAAAGTTGACGTGTCATAGTGAGAGCGTGAGCCAAATGAATCCTCTGATTTTAGGGGGGAACGAGTGGCGATAATGTGACGTATTGCGTTTCTTGCGACCCTCTCATCTATGACCACCACAGCCCCCTCCTCTGCGTCCGATTCTTTGCTTCAAAGACTCAAGCGCGTGGCACCTTGGTTCGCGGGCCACCCAGGCGCACTGGCCTTGGGGATTGTGGGCATTTTGATTGGCTCAGCCACAGAGCCCGCGATTCCCGCCTTGATGAAACCGTTGCTTGACTCGGGGTTTGACCGCGGCACGCTAGAGCTGTGGAAAATTCCTGCTGTTTTGCTACTTTTATTTGGCGTGCGTGGTTTTGCTGGTTTTATCGCCGCGTATTGTTTGGCCCGCGTGACCAATTACTCGATGGAACGTATGCGCCAACGGCTGTTTGAAAAGCTCTTACGTGCCGATCCCCAGCTGTTTGCCGACAAACACACCAGTGGCCTGACCAACACCATGGTCTACGAAGTCAACAACGGGGCCAGCTTGCTGGTCTCGACCATGTTGTCGTTTGCCAAAGACTTGGTCACCTTGCTTGCCCTCCTCGGCTACTTGCTGGTGCTCAATTGGAAACTGACCCTGATTGTGTTTGCCATCTTTCCGCCGATTGCTTGGGTGGTCAAAAACCTCTCTCGCCGTTTGGACAACGTGACCCGAGCCAGCCAAGATGCCACAGACGAGTTGGCGTATGTGGTGGAAGAAAACGTGTTGGCCTACCGCATGGTGCGCTTGCACAACGCGCAAAGCAGCCAGACAGACAAGTTCGGCACAGCCAACCACAAGCTACGCCAGTTGGCGCTCAAAGCGGTGGTGGCCAACTCGGTGATGACGCCCCTCATTCAAATGCTGGCCGCGTTGGCCTTGTCGGGCGTGATCACCGTGGCCTTGTTGCAAAGCAGCGGCGACAGCACCACGCCTGGCGTGACCGTTGGTTCGTTTGCAGCCTTCATCACGGGCATGTTGATGCTGATTTCACCCATCAAACACTTGTCTGAGGTAGCGGGCACGCTCACCCGAGGTGTCACATCGCTGGAGCGAGGTTTGAACTTGCTCGACCTCGCCCCCGATGAAACCCAAGGCTCGCACACCAGCGACCATGCCAAAGGTGAAATTTGCTTCGACCACGTCATCTTGCAATACCCATCGGCCACCTCGTCCGCACTCAACGGCGTGAGCCTGACCATTCAGCCCGGCCAGACCGTGGCCTTGGTTGGTCCCTCGGGCTCAGGCAAAACCACGCTGGCCAATTTGCTGCCCCGCTTTCTTGACCCTACATCTGGCCAAGTTCGCTTAGACGGTGTATCGCTCAAAGACTGGTCACTGCCGAGTCTGCGCAAGCAACTGGCGTTTGTGAGCCAAGACGTGGTCATGTTCAACGACACCGTGGCAAGCAACATCGCCTTGGGCGAAACCATCGACACCGCCCGTGTGTGGAAAGCCTTAGAAGCCGCCAACTTGGGCGACTTTGTGCGCGGCTTGCCCGCCCAAGAAAACACGCTGGTGGGCCACAACGCCACCCAGCTCTCAGGCGGGCAACGCCAGCGCTTGGCCATTGCACGCGCAATTTACAAAGACGCACCTATTCTGATCTTGGACGAAGCCACCTCAGCCTTGGACACCGCCTCTGAGCAAGCCGTCAAAGACGCGCTGAATGTGCTCATGCAAGGACGCACCTCATTGGTCATTGCCCACCGTTTGTCCACCATTGAGCATGCAGACCTGATTGTGGTCATGCAGGCGGGCGGCGTTGTGGAGATGGGCACGCACAGCGAGCTCATGGCCAAAGGCGGTGCGTATGCCGCGCTGCACTCATCGGCAGCGTATCAGCAGGACCTTGTGGCTTAAACCTCTCCTCGACCAATCGCGTAGTAGGCAAAGCCTCGCTCTTTCATTGCCTTGGGGTCAAACAAATTGCGTCCATCCACAATGACCGGAGCTTTGAGTGATTGTTTGAGCAACTCAAAATCGGGCGTTTTAAACGCACGCCACTCGGTCACTATCACGAGCACATCGGCATCTTGCAAGGCAGCTTCTTTTGTGCCTGCGAGTACCAGATTGGGCGTTTGACCATAGATACGTTGCGTTTCTTCCATCGCAACAGGGTCGAACGCCTGCACTTTAGCGCCTGCAGCCCACAGCGCCTCCATCAGCACGCGGCTTGGCGCATCGCGCATATCGTCAGTGTTGGGCTTGAACGACAAGCCCCACAGCGCAATCGTTTTGCCCTTGAGTTGCCCCGCAAAATGCTTGTGAAGTTTTTCAAACAACACATGTTTTTGCGCCTGATTTCGAGCTTCAACCGCATTGAGGATCTTGGGCTCAAACCCAAGCCCCTCAGAAATGTGAATCAGCGCACTCACATCCTTCGGGAAACAGCTTCCACCGTAACCTGCGCCGGGATAAATGAAGTGATAACCAATGCGAGGGTCACTGCCAATACCAAGACGCACAGACTCCACATCCGCGCCTACGCGTTCAGCGATGTTGGCGATTTCGTTCATGAAACTAATCTTGGTCGCCAGCATACAGTTGGCGGCGTACTTAGTGAGTTCGGCACTTCGCACATCCATCACCATCACACGGTCATGGTTTCGGTTAAAAGTTTCATACAGCTCACGCAACAAAGCCTCCGCACGCTTGCTGCTGGTACCAATGATGATGCGGTCAGGACGCTGGCAATCTGCAACAGCGGCACCTTCTTTCAAAAATTCGGGGTTGGAAACCACGTCAAACTCAAGCGCTAAGTTGCGTTGGGTCAAGGCGGTTTGTACTGTTTCAGTCACACGGTCAGCGGTACCAACGGGGACAGTCGACTTGTCAACAATCACCTTGTAGGTATTCATGTGGTCTGCAATCGTCTTTGCAACGGTCAGCACGTGCTTCAAATCAGCACTGCCATCCTCATTCGGAGGCGTTCCCACAGCAATAAAAATCACGGCACCATGTTCGACAGCCTCTGCCGCGTCTGCCGTAAAACGCAACCGACCATCAGCAACCGTGTCTTTCACAATGGGCTCAAGACCTGGCTCATAGATCGGCAAAATGCCTTGACGAAGACGTGCCAACTTGCCCTCGTCAATGTCCACACACATCACCTGATGGCCGGCATCAGCCAAAATTGCGCCTTGAACGAGGCCAACGTATCCGGTTCCAAAGACTGTAATTTTCATTTGAGATAAGCAAAATTTTGCGAAGAAGTGAAATTTTAGCGCAGAGTTAAAAGCAACTCTCAAAACACTTTCAATGTTAAAATTTCACATCTTTTTTTGACTTAGCAAACCTTTACAGAAGAAAATAAATTTCTCTTTTGAAAAAATTAAACACATAAATTATTTATGAATTTCTCCTTTGTAATCACGAACTTAAAAAGCGGCGGAGCGGAAAAAGCTTTCATAAACACCATATCCATACTAATTCAGGCTGGACACACTTGCAATTTATTTTTACTGGACGCACAAATTGATTACTCTATCCCAGAGAATTTTAATGTAGAGATAATTAAAAAATCAATATTTGGAAGAGGCTGGCTTGGCAAAAAAGTTATGGCCGCCCGTCTAAAGCAAAAACTTATCCGAGCTAAACCAAACGCAGTAATTTCAACACTTCCTTTTGCTGATGAAGTAACCGCTCTGGCAAATCCCAAAAACCACCACTGCCGCATTGCAAATACGCTCTCAGCAGAAATTGAAGAATTAAATTTACGAAACAAAAGCAAGGCCGCAAAAAGAATTAAAAAATACAAAGATATTTATGGATCTAGAAATTTAATCGCAGTATCAGAAGGCGTCGCAAAGGACTTATCCAGAACTCTGCAAATAAAATCAAAAATAATAGTAATCTACAATCCCTTCCTAGAAAAGGATATCATAAATCAATCCACTCAACCTATTTATTTAGATATAAAAAATCCATTCTTACTATACGTAGGTCGCTTTTCCCAGCAAAAACGTCTTGATGTACTTCTAGATGCTTTTTCGGAAATTCCAAGTGAATACGATCTTGTCATGCTTACTCCTCAACATATCGAACTAATCGATATGATTAATTCACGAGGCATCAGCCACAGAGTGCATGTACTAGGATTCAAGAAAAATCCTTATGCTTACATGTCAAAATCAAAGTTACTAGTATTAACCTCAGATCGCGAAGGGCTTCCAAACGTGTTAGTTGAAGCGTTGATTTGCGGAACTCCTGTGGTATCTACAGATTGCCCGTCAGGGCCACGAGAAATCCTAGCAGATACAAGTCCCAGCTCTCTTGTTCCCTGTGGCGATTTGCAATCTTTAGTTCAGGCTATAAAGATGAAACTACAAACCTCCCAAAAAAATCAACCTTTAATTTTAACCAAATTTAATCCCGAAAAAGTTTTAATGGCATACGAAAATATTGCCACATCTATGGAGTAAATAAAATGTGTGGCATATTAGGAATTATTGGTACTCGCTGGGTAGACTCTGCAGAAAGAGCACTGGATAGCTTAAATTCTCGCGGCCCAGACACACAATCTATTCACAAAGATGGCGCTGTAGCACTTTGCCATACACGACTTTCTGTAATAGATATTGCTGGTGGCTCACAACCGATGCATACACACGATAGACGCTACTCTATTATTTTTAATGGTGAAATTTACAATGCAAAAATTTTAAGAAATCAATTAGAAAGCATTGGGATTTCATTTACCTCAGACCATTCCGATACAGAGGTGTTACTACACGGCTATCGTCATTGGGGGAAAAAATTAATTAACAAACTTGATGGAATGTTTGCTTTTGCAGTTTGGGACAAAGAAAAACAAAAGCTATTCATTGTGCGAGATAAATTCGGTATTAAACCAATCTTCTATTCCAACCTGGATAGCGGCTTGATATTTTCATCAACACTAGCACCTTTCTTTACACTAGAAAAATTCCCTCGAAAATTAAACCCCTTTGCACTACGTGACTACTTAGCTTTTCAAACCCCACTTGCGCCTGATACTTTTCTGAAAGACGTTCTTCAACTTCCCCCTGCTCATTGGTTGGAATACGATTTTTCTAAAAACAAACTAGAAATTGAGCGTTGGTGGTCCATTCCTGAAAAGGTTAACCCAAGAATGGACCAGCAAGAATTATTAATAGTTATTGATGAGGCACTCAGAGAAAGTGTCCAAAGACAAATGGTTTCTGATGTTTCACTAGGGGCTTTTTTGTCAGGGGGCATCGACTCTAGTCTGATGATTCACTACATGTCTCAACTGACATCCAAACCAATAGATACTTTCACCCTTAAATTTGAAGATGCGGGATTCGATGAAACTCATCACGCAAGAGAAGTTGCACGACATTTCGGATGTAACCACTATGTAGTTGAGGCACCATCAATTGATGCCGATTATTTTGTCCGCAGCATACAAAGCTTAGATCAACCATTAGCAGATCCCGCGTACGTCATGACGTATGCGCTATCAGAAAGGACAAAGGAGAATGTTACGGTTGCTATTAGTGGGGATGGAGGCGATGAACTCTTCGGGGGATATGATCGTTTCAAAATCACAGAAGATAATTACCCGGAGAAGTACTGGCATAGTTCAATTAGAAAATTAATTGATATTGGTTTATTACCAAGCAGTCTGACTCGTAGAGTCTTGAATGGTCAAGAAAGACTTCTTTATTCAAAAATAGAGACCGGCCCTTGGAGGGGACGAAAAGATATGTCATCCTTAGTCGATCACAGGCTTCTTCAGACAATGAAGCCAGAAAACACACTTAATCTGTGGCGTAACCTCTTACAAGAGTTTGGTGGACGCATGGATTCAGATACTTTGATGAAAGCAGATCTTTGGACATACCTCTCAGAAAACTGCTTAGTAAAAACAGATCGCGCAAGCATGGCTCACGGATTAGAAATCAGAGTTCCTATGCTAGGCGAACCTGTTATAAATGCTGCAATTCAAATTCCAGCATCTATTCATCTTCAAGCAGGCAGTAAAACCTTATTGACTTTGCTTGCACAAAAGCACTTACCAGAAACAGTATGGAACAGACCTAAGCATGGCTTCTCTGTTCCATTAAGAACACTATTTAACGAGTCTTGGGGACCTTTGGTGAAAGATTATATCTCAAGAACTTCAAAAATAGCCCCGTTCATGCGTCAATCTAATCTAGAAGATCGGTGGAGTAGAATCAATCAAAACGGTCAGTCTAGGCGACTAATGTATGCCATTCTTGTTCTGTTGATTTGGATGGATAAGAATGAAATCGAATTCGATTCATAAACGATCAAACATCTCGCCTAAAGAGTGTTATATTTTTTATACCACTCTACAAACTTCGCCAAGCCTATATTTAGTGGTGTAGAAGGCTTAAAATCGGTTACCGCTTCAATCAGCTCTGTATCTGCATAAGTCGACAAAACATCCCCCGCTTGCATAGGAGCAAGGTTGATAATGGCGGGTACGCCTGCAACTGCTTCCATCGTTTTAACATACTCGGTTAACTGCACAGGTTGATGGTTGCCGATGTTAAACACGCGGTGAGGTGCAGTCCCATCACCTTTGCTCGGCGGTTTATTTAGCACCTCAACCACGCCCCTCACAATGTCATCAATGTAGGTAAAATCTCGGCTCATTTTCCCATAATTGAATAATTGAATAGGGTTTCCCTCAAGAATGGCCTTGATAAATATATAAGGAGACATGTCCGGCCTTCCCCAAGGACCATACACAGTGAAAAACCTCAATCCGGTGGATGGAAAACCATACAAGTGGCTGTATGAGTGAGCCATTAACTCATTTGATTTTTTAGTTGCTGCGTATAAGCTGACCGGTTGATCAACTTTATCGGCTTCAGAATAAGGAAGCTTTGTATTTTGCCCATACACACTAGAGCTGGAAGCATAAACCAAATGCTCTATTCCATAATTGCGGCAAGCTTCAAGAATATTGAAAAAGCCCGTGATATTTGCTTCAATATAGGCTTTAGGGTTGACAATCGAGTACCGCACACCCGCCTGCGCTGCCAAATGAACAACCCGTGCAAACCCATGCTCGGCAAACAATTGATTGATTGCATTTGCATCGCTGATATCCATTTTTCGAAAGCTGAATCCAGGAACCCCTTGAATCTGCTTGAGACGATCAAGCTTTAGCTGAGGGTCATAGTAATCGTTTAAATTATCAATGCCAATGATCTCGTGCCCTTGGTTCAATAGGTACTGAGAAACGTGCATTCCAATAAAACCGGCACATCCTGTAACTAAGATTTTCATAATACTTATTTCTCTTTATTGTTTTTGAAGAATTTTCACAATATCATCGGTAATAGGCTTTGCACCGGCTGTTGAGAGATGATTGGTGTCATAGTAAAAAGGCACGTATTCATGCTGCGCAACGCAGCGGCCAGCCAAATAAGTGTTGCAAAAATAGTTTTCTGGTTTTATTCGAATCAGATTCAATGCTTGGAATTGATCTAGTGTTCGATTCGAAAAACTATTGCGCCTTTTAAAAAGCTCATAGGATGTTGAAACCGTAGACTGCACAGCCCCAGTTTTGGCATACGTATTGAAGTTATAACGTGGTATATCCCAACCAGCTTCTGGAACTGGATATACAAGAATGACTGGTTTCCCAGTCGAAGTGAATCGATTCAAAAGCTTATGAACAGCAAGTTTTTTACCCTCGCCCCCTACTGACCAAACACCATTCTCATCTTGTGCAAAGTTAGAGATGTTGGGTTTAAATTCCACTCCACCTTCTTGATTATTAAAAAAGAACTCTTCTACCTCTCCCGGTATTGGAGCAAATCGAGCGGTCCACCTGATGCTCAACACCAAAGCATCGGCATGTTTTTTGAATAAATTAGAAAGCTCATCGTATGTGCTAGAACATTTCTCTGCAATGGCAATCTTTTCTTCATTGACAGAAGCTGAAATCATTCCTGGAATTTGATGTGCGCATTTAAGTACTTGAACACGAATACCTTTGATCGATTTTTCTTTGAAGGACTCGTGCAAACCGCCTAGCAATGCGCTGGCATGAGAATCTCCAACAAGAAAGACTGTTCGTTTGCCGTTTGGGTCACCAAAATCGCACCTAAGTAAATTTTGAGAATCAAAAAGTGGTTTGAAGTGACAGAAATTGTCTTCTTTAAACTCATGTGGGTAAAACGCCTCAGAGTATTTGCCATCGAAGCGACTAGGCAACCCATTCTTTTTGTAAACGTATACAGATAATGTTGACAAACCAATTGTGGCAATAACAGCAGAAATCCAAATTTGGCGGCGATTGAACCTTTGCTTATCGCGAAATGGTTGCTCAACAAACCGCCAACTAAAATAAGCCAAGACCATCACACACGCAACCAAACCGGCGAGAGCGAGAGGCGCAAGACTATCAAGACTTCTATACCGAACAAATGCCAGCACCGGCTGGTGCCAGAGATAGGCGCTGTAACTGATTAACCCAACAAATACCATTGGCTTCAAAGACAAAAAGCGTTGAACCCACGTGTTTGGAACTGCAAAAAGTAAGATTAGAGCCGTCCCCAATGAAGGAACAAGGGCGGACAGCCCAGGAAAAGGCGTATTTTTGCTATAGAAAAAAATGGGATACGCAACCATCGCAAAACCCAGCGCACTCAACCACTGCCGAACGTTCAAATACAAAGTGTGGGTGGTAGGCTGAAGCGATACATAGTTGTAATGCACCAAAGCTGCCGACAAAGAACCTACCAGCAACTCCCAGGCGCGACTGGTTGTAAAGAAAAATGAGGCACGTTCGTTGATGTAAAGGACATGCTCCGAGTAAACCAAACTGGTAACACCCAGAATTAACAAAATAGCAAAAACACTTTTGGCACCGCGTTTGACTAAAAATGCCAACAACAAAGGCAATACAAGATAGTACTGCTCTTCAATGGAAAGGCTCCATAAGTGCAGGAGCGGTTTTATTTCTGAAGCAGCATCAAAATAGTCTGTTTGCTGGTACGAAACAACGTTTGCCAGAAAAATATTGGCACTTAGCAAACTTTTGGCAAAAGCTCTGAGGTCTAAGGGGCTTAGGATCGCGTAAGCAAATGGCAAACAACATGCCAAAACAAGTATCAGAGCAGGTAAAATTCGGCGTGCCCTTCGTTCATAAAAGGCAGCCAGACTAAAAGCCTGATGCTGATGCTCATCAAGCAAGATAGACGTAATTAAATATCCACTGATAACAAAAAATATATCAACACCGATATAGCCACCAGAAAACAACTGAAATCCTGCATGAAACAAGATAACAGGTACAACAGCGATGGCTCTCAGGCCATCAATTTCTTTTCTGTAACCAATCGTCATATCGACCCGCTCATTAAACAGTTTGAGATGAAAACTTCGCGTATTTCCGCATCACTTGACGGCCTAATGCATATTGCTCAGTAATGTTTTGTTGAGCTCTGACATAAGCATTGGCACTTCGAATAATTATTTTTGCCTCTTCTGGATGAGCCTCGTAATAACGAAATTTTTCTTCAATATCTGAAAAATCTTCAGAGATTTCAACATAGTGCACACCGGCTTTAAGCAGACCTTCAGCAAACCAACTTTCATACCTAGGCTTGCGCATGAGACATAAAGAGTTTGAATTCATAGCCCACTGAATATTGGAAGCGATGTCATTGCCTTCAATAATGAACAAATACTTGTATGTCATTTGTTCCTGTGGCGTGAGCCAGTTTTTCACAAACTTTTGGCACCGTTCAATTGAAGTGAACGAAGCCGCGATGTCACAAAACGGCAGAGTTGCGCAGGCTTCAAGCAGTTGCGCGCGATGCTCTTTATGTACTGCGCCGCGCCAAGCAATCATGGGTTTCTTATCCTCAAAAGCATCGGGGTCTGGATAGACCTCAAATAAGCGACGAGAATTGAGTGGCAACAAAATTGAATTCTGGTTGTGGTCCCCAATGGGACGGCTTCTGACTACCGTAGGTACATCAGGCACATGCTTGATATCACCAGGCAAATAGGTAAATTGCAACCGTTGAAACGGAGCCATGATGCGATGCAAGTCAAAGCTGTAGCCCGTTTTCTTGAAATACGGCAAGGCTTTTGCAGTTACAGCATCAGTGACTTGGAAGGGCTGGTCAAGTTTGCAACAGTAATTAATCTTGTTGAGCTGTGTATCACTTGAAATATCAACCAAGTCAATCGGGTCTGGTGCAATCGACACTGGTAGTAACGAACGAATGCGATATCCAATAACCCAGCTAATAAACGATGAGATGGAGCGAATTTTGTTGGTACGGAATGGTTTCATTTGGAATAGCTTGGTTTTGCAACAAGGTTTTTATAAAGTTCTAGCAGGTTTTGTCCCATATTTTTAAGGGTAAAAGGCTCAACACAAGATCTGGCCGCTTGCCCTGCTTTCAAAGCAAAGTCAGGTTGTCTAAACCTCTGCATGGCATCCGCCATACTTTGATGTTCCCAGGGACTCACGCAGATACCTGCCGATTCATCCAACAACTCCATCGCACCGCAGTAAGGGCTGGTGATGATACCAAGACCACACGCCATACCTTCAAGTACGGCATTCGGGCAGGGGTCGTAAAGTGTAGGAAATACCATGCCATCGGCAGCCCACAAATAGGGCAAAGGATCTTTTTGCGGGCCTGCAAAAATGACACGATCATCAAGCCCAAGGTTTTTGGCGAGTTTCTGATAGCGCTTGATGTGTTTATCTCCCCCCACAATCATCACGCGCACATGAGGGCACAGTGCCAAGGCATGAAGCAGGTGATGAACACCTTTTCGTTCGAACCCTGCACCTAGAAACACCAACACGGGTTCATTTCCGTCCAAGCCAAGCGCGGTTCTTGCCTGCGCTCGTTCATCCGTTGTTGGGGGACGAAACTTTCCAGTGTCTATACCGTTGTAGACGACATGGATTTTTTTTTCGTCAATCCTGAAATTCGACAAAATTTCTCGCTTCACCATCTGCGAATTGCATATCACCGCTCGCAAGGTTTCAGACTCGTACAAAAGTTTCTCCTGGGCCAGTTGGTAACGATGAAACGGGTCTAAATCCATCAACCATTTTCGTAACCACCCAATGTCTTTTGCTCGTTGGGCCATCCACACGCGGTGCACACCATCACCGGCCCTGAACACATCAAACCCAGGAATACGTTCATGGGTTTGAACCAACTCAAACTCATTGTTATTTACCACTGCATGGACTGAATTTGCAAAATGCTGGGCGCGTGCTGTGCGCGTTATGCCTTGAGGTTTTGGTGTCTTAATAATGGGAAAAGGCTGCACCTCACCCGACGATTTCCAACTTTGGCAAATCAACGAGGGTTGAGCCCCAACCATAACCAAAGCATCGAGTGCACGGTCTACAAATTTTTCAGCGCCACCGAAGTAGTTAAATTTCGTTCGTACCAGTGCAACTTTCATCTTTTCATTCCTGTTTACAAAAGAACAATGTCGTACTGCTCTTGCGACATCGCCCCCTCCGCCTGCAAGGAAATCGGCTTGCCAATGAAGTCGCTCAACCCTGCCAAATGCTGACTTTCCTCATCCAACAAGACATCAATCACCGCCGGAGAGGCGATGACGCGGAACTCTTTGGGGTGGAATTGGCGGGCCTCGCGCAGGATCTCGCGCAAGATGTCATAGGCCACGGTGCGCGTGGTTTTCACACTACCCTTGCCTTCGCACACAGGACATGGCTCACACAGCATATGGGCCAGTGATTCGCGAGTGCGTTTGCGCGTCATCTCAACCAAGCCTAAGGCCGAATAGCCGCTCACCATCGTCTTCACGCGGTCGCGGGCGAGTTGTTTGCGGAATTCGGCCAACACGGCTTCGCGGTGGTCTTCGCGGGTCATGTCGATGAAGTCGGCAATCACGATGCCACCCAAATTACGCAGGCGCAGTTGGCGGGCAATCGCGCCTGCGGCTTCTAAGTTGGTTTTGAAAATGGTTTCGTCAAAATTGCGCGCACCCACGTAGCCGCCAGTGTTCACGTCAATCGTGGTCAGGGCTTCGGTTTGGTCGACGATGAGGTAGCCGCCTGATTTCAAATCCACGCGACGACCCAAGGCCTTGCCCACTTCGTCGTCGATGTTGAAAAGATCAAAAATCGGGCGTTCGCCTTTGTACAGCTGCAGCTTGTCCACCGCGCTAGGCATGAACTCTTGACCGAAGGTTTGCAGCTTCTTGAACTGCTCGGCTGAATCAATGCGAATGGTTTGCGTGGTTTCGCTCACCAAGTCGCGCAGCACGCGCTGCAACAGGCTCAAGTCTTGGTGCAAGAGCGATTTCGGCGGT
>Ga0228702_1001231_pt1 | contig 16879 bp, 16 predicted proteins | sample McNCre217_Aug_MG_2_FD_178018 | JGI IMG/M metagenome (GOLD analysis project Ga0228702, IMG submission 178018) | Freshwater microbial communities from McNutts Creek, Athens, Georgia, United States - 20-17_Aug_MG | ecosystem: Environmental > Aquatic > Freshwater > Creek | place: USA: Georgia... | reverse complement strand
GTCCATCTTCTGTGGCTTCTGTGAAGAAAGCTGCCCGGTGGACTCCATCGTCGAGACGCAGATCTTCGAATACCACGGCGAAAAACGTGGCGACCTGTACTTCACCAAGGACATGTTGCTGGCCGTGGGCGACCGTTACGAAAAAGAGATCGCCGCTGCCAAAGCGGCTGACGCTCCTTACCGTTGAACGTGGCCCAGTCCTGAACATTTAAAAAGACAGACCTATGGACGTCAAGACCGGTTTCTTCTACCTCTTCTCGGTGGTGCTGATGTTTTCAGCCTTCCGCGTGGTGACGGCGCGCAACCCTGTGCACGCTGTGCTGTACCTCATGTTGGCCTTCTCCCAGGCCTCAGCCGTCTGGCTGCTGCTCGGTGCCGAATTCCTGGCCATCACCCTGGTGCTGGTGTACCTGGGTGCGGTGATGGTGCTCTTCCTGTTCGTGGTGATGATGCTGGACATCAACATCGACACGCTGCGTGAGGGTTTCTGGAAGCATTTTCCGCTGGCCGCTACGCTGGGCGCCATCGTGGCCCTTGAAATGGCCGCCGTGCTGATGAGCGGTTTCCGCTTGTCTTCAGCGCCTCAAGCGGTGGCTGCCGTGGCTGGTGCCGCACCGGTCTCGAATGCCAAGGCGCTGGGTATCTTGCTGTACACCGAGTACCTCATGCCCATCCAGATTGCTGCGGCGATCTTGCTGGTGGCGATGGTCGCTGCGATTGCCTTGACGCTGCGTCAACGCAAGGACAGCAAGGCGATCAATCCTTCGATCCAGGTCCGTGTGCGCGCTGCCGACCGCTTGAATGTGGTCAAAGTGGCCGCCACCCAAGCGGCGCCAGCCCCCGTGGCCCCTGAAGCTGCACAGGAGAACAAATGATGGCCTTGACCCTCGGACATTTCTTGTCGCTCGGCGCCATGCTGTTTGCATTGGCCGTGATCGGCATCTTCTTGAACCGCAAGAACCTGATCGTCTTGCTCATGGCCATCGAATTGATGTTGCTGGCCGTGAACATGAACTTTGTGGCCTTCTCGCACTACCTGGGTGACATGCACGGCCAAGTGTTCGTGTTCTTCATCCTGACGGTGGCGGCGGCTGAATCGGCCATTGGCCTGGCCATCCTCGTGCTGTTGTTCCGCAACAAGAACAGCATCAACGTGGACGAACTCAATTCGCTCAAGGGTTAATAAGAATATGAGTCAAACCCTCAACGCAAGCACGCTGCTGGTTGTGCCGCTCGCACCCCTGGTGGGCTCGGCACTGGCCGGTATCTTTGGTACGCAATTCGGTGGCAACTGGATTGGCCGTCGCCTCTCGCACACCCTGACCATTCTGGGCGTGCTGGTGGCCTTCATCCTGTCGGCCATGACGCTCAAGAGCGTGATCGATGGCGCCCGATTCAATGAGACGCTTTACACCTGGATGGTGGTGGGTGGCCTCAAGATGGAGGTGGGCTTCCTGATCGACAGCCTCACGGCCATGATGATGTGCGTGGTGACCTTCGTGTCGCTGATGGTGCACCTCTACACCATCGGTTACATGGAAGAAGACGAAGGCTACAACCGTTTCTTCGCCTACATCTCGCTGTTCACCTTCTCCATGTTGATGCTCGTCATGAGCAACAACATGCTGCAGCTGTTCTTTGGCTGGGAAGCCGTGGGCCTGGTGTCCTACCTGTTGATCGGTTTCTGGTTCAACAAGCCGACCGCCATCTTCGCCAACATGAAGGCCTTTTTGGTCAACCGCGTGGGTGACTTCGGTTTCATCTTGGGCATTGGTCTGATCGCGGCCTACGCCGGTACGCTCAACTACGCCGAAGCCTTTGCCAAGACCGCCGAGCTGGGCGCACTCACATTCCCTGGCACCGACTGGATGCTGGTGACCGTGATCTGCATTTGCCTGTTCATCGGTGCCATGGGCAAGTCGGCCCAGTTCCCGCTGCACGTGTGGCTGCCTGACTCGATGGAAGGTCCGACCCCCATCTCGGCGTTGATCCACGCTGCGACCATGGTGACCGCCGGTATCTTCATGGTGGCCCGCATGTCGCCGCTGTTTGAACTGTCCGACACCGCTTTGAACTTCATCATGGTGATCGGCTCGATCACGGCGCTGTTCATGGGTTTCCTGGGCATCATCCAGAACGACATCAAGCGCGTGGTGGCTTATTCCACCTTGTCGCAACTTGGCTATATGACCGTGGCCTTGGGCGCATCGGCTTACTCGGTGGCCGTGTTCCACCTGATGACGCACGCCTTCTTCAAAGCGCTGCTGTTCTTGGGTGCCGGTTCCGTCATCATGGGCATGCACCACAACCAGGACATCCGCTGGATGGGTGGCGTGCGCAAGTACATGCCCATCACCTGGATCACCTCCTTGCTCGGTTTCTTGGCGCTGATCGGTACGCCTTTCTTCTCGGGCTTTTACTCGAAGGACAGCATCATCGAAGCCGTCCACGAGAGCCATCTGGCCGCTGCTGGCTTTGCCAACTTCGCCGTGCTGGCCGGTGTCTTCGTGACCGCCTTCTACTCGTTCCGCATGTACTTCCTGGTCTTCCATGGCAAAGAGCGCTACGACCAGAACCCGGACGCCCACCATGGTCACGATGACCACGGTCATGGCCACGACGATCACCACGAACCCCACGAGTCCCCATGGGTCGTGACGGTGCCACTGGTCCTGTTGGCGATTCCTTCGGTGGTGATCGGCTTCATGGCGATCGAGCCCATGCTCTACGGCGAGTTCTTCAAGGACGTGATCTTCGTGAACGCCGAGAAGCACCCCGTGATGGAAGAAATGGCCGAGATGTTCCATGGCCCCGTGGCCATGGCGGTGCACGCCCTGAGCACCGCGCCTTTCTGGCTGGCTTTGGCCGGTGTGGTGGTGTCCTGGTACATGTACCTTGTCAACCCCAAGGTGCCTGCATTCTTCGCACGTGTTCTGCGTCCCGTGATCGTCATCCTCGAAAACAAATATTTCCTGGACTGGATCAACGAAAACATCCTGGCCCGTGGGGCCCGCATGCTGGGCACCGGTTTGTGGAAAGTGGGCGACCGTGCCTTGATCGATGGCCTGGTGGTCAACGGTTCCTGGAAAGTGGTGGGCCTGATTTCGGGTGCCGTGCGTCGCTTCCAGTCGGGCTACCTGTACCACTATGCCCTGGTCATGATTCTGGGTGTGTTCGCGCTGATGACGTATTTCGTCTGGCTCGCTTAACGGTTTAGAGGACGATATCAAAATGGGATTGTTAAGCCTTGCCATCTGGACACCGATTGTTTTCGGCGTCATCTTGCTGGCCATCGGTCGTGACAGCCAAGCCCGCGCCGTGCGCTGGCTGGCCTTGATCGGCTCTGTCGTCAGTTTCCTGATCACCTTGCCGCTGTACAAGGGCTTCGAGCTCGGTACTTCGGCCATGCAGTTTGTCGAAAAATACACCTGGATCGAGCGCTTCAATGTGCACTACCACCTGGGTGTGGACGGCATCTCGCTGTGGTTTGTGTTGTTGACCGCCTTCATCAACGTGATCGTGGTCATCGCGGGTTGGGAAGTCATCACCCGCAAAGTCAACCAGTACATGGCCGCTTTCCTGATCCTGTCGGGTCTGATGATCGGTGTGTTCAGCGCGCTGGACGGCATCCTGTTCTACGTCTTCTTTGAAGCCACGCTGATCCCGATGTACCTGATCATCGGTATCTGGGGCGGTCCGAACAAGATCTACGCCGCGTTCAAGTTCTTCCTGTACACCCTGATGGGTTCGCTGCTGACTTTGATTGCGCTCATCTATTTGTACACCGCATCGAACGGCAGTTTCGACATCCTGGCCTGGCACAAGCTGCCGCTGTCCGGCACTGTGCAGACCTTGTTGTTCTTCGCCTTCTTTGCCGCCTTCGCCGTCAAGGTGCCCATGTGGCCTGTGCACACCTGGTTGCCCGATGTGCACGTCGAAGCGCCTACCGGTGGCTCGGCCGTGCTGGCCGCCATCATGCTGAAGCTGGGTGCCTACGGCTTCCTGCGTTTCTCCATGCCCATCGCACCCGACGCTGCACGCGAGTGGGGCACCTTCATGATCGTGCTGTCTTTGGTGGCCGTGATCTATGTGGGTCTGGTCGCCATGGTCCAGCAGGACATGAAAAAGCTGGTGGCTTATTCATCGGTGGCGCACATGGGCTTTGTGACCTTGGGCTTTTTCATCTTCAACCCGCTGGGCGTGTCCGGTGCTGTGGTTCAGATGATCGCGCACGGTTTCGTGTCGGCCGCCATGTTCCTGTCGATCGGCGTTTTGTATGACCGCGTTCACTCGCGTGAGATCGCCAGCTACGGTGGCGTGGTCAACACCATGCCCAAATTCGCAGCGTTTGCCTTGCTGTTCTCGATGGCCAACTGCGGCTTGCCTGGCACAGCCGGTTTCGTGGGCGAGTGGATGGTGATCCTGGGCGCCGTGAAGTTCAATTTCTGGATCGGCGCACTGGCCGCTTCGGCCCTGATCTTCGGCGCCGCTTACACCCTGTGGATGTTCAAACGCGTTTACCTGGGTCCTGTGGCCAACGACGATGTCAAGGCACTGACCGACATCAACAGCCGCGAATTCCTGGTCATGGCGTTGCTGGCCATCGCCGTGCTGGCCATGGGTCTGTTCCCCAAGCCATTCACCGATGTGATGGACACCTCGGTGATCGACTTGCTCAAGCACGTGGCCTTGTCCAAATTGCCCCAATGACCATTCAGTACTGAACTGAAGAATAGAAAGAATGATGATGGACAACACCAGTTGGATGACGATCTATCCTGAAATCGTGTTGCTGGTCATGGCTTGCGTGATCGCGCTGGCCGACCTGTTCGTGAAAAGCCCCAAGCGCACCGCCACTTATGCCCTGACTTTGCTGTCGCTGGGCGGTGTGGCCTGGCTCAACGCCATGTACGCCAATGCCGGGCAGACCTTGTATGGCTTTGGCCACTTGGTGGTCAGCGACCCGATGGGCCACTGGCTCAAGTGCTTTGCCTCGATTGCCGTGATGGTGACGCTGGTCTACTCGCGTCCTTACGCCGCTGACCGCGACATGTTGCGCGGTGGCGAACTGTTCAGCCTGAGCATGTTTGCCTTGCTGGGCATGAGCGTGATGATCTCCGGTCAGAACTTCCTGGTTCTGTACCTGGGTCTGGAACTGCTGACCCTTTCGAGCTACGCCCTGGTGGCCCTGCGCCGCGACAACGGCCAGGCCACGGAAGCGGCCATGAAGTACTTCGTGCTGGGTGCCATGGCTTCCGGTTTCCTGCTCTACGGCATGTCCATGCTCTATGGCGCCACAGGCAGCCTTGAGCTGGCCGCTGTGCTCAAAGCCATCGCTTCGGGTCAAGTCAACCACCAGGTGCTGGTGTTTGGTCTGGTGTTCATCGTGGCCGGTCTGGCTTTCAAGATCGGTGCCGTGCCATTCCACATGTGGATCCCCGACGTTTACCAAGGTGCCCCCACAGCCGCCACGCTGCTGATCGGTGGCGCGCCCAAGCTGGCGGCCTTCGGCATCATGATCCGCTTGCTGGTGGAAGGCCTGTTGCCTTTGGCCATCGACTGGCAGCAGATGTTGTCCTTCCTGGCGATCGGCTCCTTGCTGATCGGTAACCTGGCTGCGATTGCACAGACCAACCTCAAGCGCATGCTGGCCTTCTCGACCATCGCACAAATGGGCTTTGTCCTGCTGGGCTTCGTCGCCGGTGTGATCAACGGTCAAACGACTCTGGCGGCCAATGCCTACAGCTCGGCCATGTTCTACATCGTCGGTTATGTGCTGACCACGCTGGCCAGCTTCGGCATCATCATGCTGTTGGCCCGTCAAGGCTTCGAGAGCGAAGAGATCTCCGATCTGGCCGGTCTGAACCAGCGCAGCCCCCTGTACGCCGGTGTGATGGCCGTCTGCCTGTTCTCGCTGGCGGGTATTCCCCCCATGGTTGGCTTCTATGCCAAGCTGGCTGTGCTGCAGTCGTTGGTGGCTTCGGGTCAGGGCTTCTACATTGGCCTGGCGATCTTTGCCGTGTTGATGTCGCTGATTGGCGCCTTCTACTACCTGCGCGTGGTCAAGGTCATGTACTTTGACGAGCCTGTCACCGCCACCACCGTGTCGGCCGATGCAGACGTTCGCATGGTCCTGTCCCTGAACGGTTTGCTGGTGCTGGTGTTGGGCATGGCGCCTGGTGCCTTGATGGCGCTGTGCGCAGACGCTGTGGCCCGCATGCTGGCGGTCTGACCTTTCATGACCGCTTCCTGGTCAATTGGCTTGTTGATTGCGCTGGCTCTGCTGGCCGCCAACTTGCCATTTGCCAACCAGCGCATCTTGCTGGTAGGGCCTTTTCGCAGCACCAAATCACTGGCCATCCGGTTGGCTGAGTTGGTGCTGCTCTACTTTGTGGTCGGTGCTGTGGGCTTGGCGCTGGAAAACCACGCCGGTCAAATTGCTCCCCAGGGCTGGGAGTTCTATGCCATCACAGGCACCATGTTCTTGACCCTGGCCTTTCCCGGTTTCGTCTACCGTTACCTGATGCACCGAAAGCACTGAGCGCGGCTTCGGTCTCTTTCTGGGTCTCCCGCCATGTCTGACGATCACCTGATCGAACACCGTGTTGAGCAGCAAGAGCTGCTGCGCGGAAATTTTCTGCACGCTTTTCGCGACACGGTGCGCTTGCCCAACCAAAGCCTGGCCACCCGTGAATACGTGGTCCATCCCGGCGCGGTGATGGTGATCCCGATGCTGCACATGCCCGATGGGCAAATCCGTCTGGTGCTGGAGCGGCAATACCGCTACCCGGTGGGGCAAGTCATGATCGAGTTTCCGGCGGGCAAGCTGGACGCTGGTGAAGACCCCTGGCTGTGCGCTCAGCGTGAGCTGATGGAAGAAACCGGTTACCGCGCCCGCGAATGGGCCAAAGCCGGGGTTTTGCACCCGGTCATCGCTTACTCGACCGAAGTGATCGAGATCTGGTTTGCACGCGACCTGACCCTGGGTGAACGTCAGTTGGACTCGGAAGAATTTCTGGATGTCTTCACCGCCACACCGGACGAGCTGATGGCCTGGTGCCAACAGGGGCGGGTGACCGACGCCAAAACCTTGACCGGTGCGCTCTGGCTGCAGAACGTGCTGTCGGGGGCTTGGCCCCTGAGCTGGCAAAGCGCCTCTTGAGTTCTGGCCCATGAAAGTCCTCGACCTCCAGTGTCGTCAGGGCCACAGCTTCGAAGGCTGGTTCGGCTCCCAAGACGATTACGACGCGCAGCGGGCGCGGGGACTGGTCACATGCCCGATGTGCAACGACAGCGAGATCACCAAAATGCTGTCAGCGCCTCGCCTCAACTTGGGCCACGGCACAACACCCGCAAAGCCCGCAACAGATACCGCTGCCCCCTTGGCCGCCGCTGAAACCGCCCCCGCAGACACCAGCCCTGTGGTGCAAATGCAGGCCGCCCTGATGCACATGGTGCGCCACGTCATGGCCAACACCGAAGACGTGGGCAACAAGTTTGCCGAAGAGGCCCGCAAAATCCATTACGGCGAACGCGAAGAACGCAACATCCGCGGACAAGCCACACGCGCAGAGACCGAAGCCCTGCTGGACGAAGGCATCGACGTTTTGCCATTGCCCGTGCCAGACGCGCTGAAAGAACCGCTTCAATAAATCGGCAGGTAGGTCGGCAGCTGCAACTGAAGCCCCGTAGGTCGGCAGCTTCAGCTCCGACAATGGCGGCTGCGGCACAGGCCCATGTCGGGGCTAAAGCCACCGACCTACGAGGGACGGTCGGCAGTTGCAGCTGAGACCCCGTAGGTCGGCAGCTTCAGCTCCGACAATGGCGGCTGCGGCACAGGCCCATGTCGGGGCTAAAGCCACCGACCTACGATGGATGGTCGGCAATCGCCGCTGAAGCCCCGTAGGTCGGCAGCTTTAGCTCCGACAATGGCGGCTGCGGCACAGGCCCATGTCGGGGCTAAAGCCACCGACCTACGAGGGACGGTCGGCAGTTGCAGCTGAGATCCCGTAGGTTGGCAGCTTCAGCTCCGACAATGGCGGCTGCGGCACAGGCCCATGTCGGGGCTAAAGCCACCGACCTACGAGGGACGGTCGGCAGTTGCAGCTGAGACCCCGTAGGTCGGCAGCTTCAGCTCCGACAATGGCGGCTGCGGCACAGGCCCATGTCGGGGCTAAAGCCACCGACCTACGATGGATGGTCGGCAGTCGCCGCTGAAGCCCCGTAGGTCGGCAGCTTTAGCTCCGACAATGGCGGCTGCGGCACAGGCTCATGTCGGGGCTAAAGCCCCGACCTACGAGGGACGGTCGGCGGTTGCAGCTGACGCCACCGACCTACAAGCATCATTCCAGCCGACACGAAGTGTGACCACCATCACCGCCAAGCTCCAGCGTCTGCGGCATACTCCCGACCACCCATGCACACGCTCCACATTTCCGACACCGAGGTTGAACTGACCGCCATCCGCGCACAAGGCCCGGGCGGTCAAAACGTCAACAAGGTCTCCACCGCCATCCAGCTGCGCTTTGATGTGGCGGGTTCATCCTTGCCCGAAGACGTCAAGCAGCGCTGGCTGCAATCGGGCGACAGCCGTTTGTCACAAGACGGCGTGCTCATCCTCAAGGCGCAAAGCTACCGCACCCAGGAAGCCAATCGGCACGATGCATGGATGCGCCTTTATGCGCTGCTGGCGCAATTTGCGAAAGCGCCCAAGGCCCGCAAGGCCACGAAGCCCACGCGCGGGTCGGTGCAACTGCGACTGCAGGGCAAGGCGATCAAGTCCGAATTGAAAGCCTCACGCCGTTCGCTCGATTGAAGAGGGCGCCGCCGTGCTGCGGGTTCATGCATGCCTGGATTGCCGTGTCGCTGCGCTCCCCGCGATGACGTCTGCCATTCTGCGCGCGCGAACTGTAGGTCGGAGCTTCAGCTCCGACGGTGGCCGCTACGGCACAAGCCCATGTCGGGGCTAAAGCCACTAACCTACAGGGGTCGTAGATCGGAGCTTCAGCTCCGACGGTGCACGAGTGCGCTCAGTGCGGTTTGCAGCGTCTGCCCCAGCGCATCCGGCGCATCGGCGGCGATCACATGGCGACCCGCCATGCTGCGCAGCCAGGTGATTTGGCGTTTGGCCAGCTGGCGGGTGGCGAAGATGCCGCGCTCGCAAATCTCGGCCTCGCTCCAGCCTTCATCCAGGCCTTGCCAGGCTTGGCGGTAACCCACGCAGCGCATCGAGGGCAGGTCGGGGTTCAGGTCGCCGCGTGCACGCAGCTGGCGCACTTCGCCCATGAAGCCTTGCGCCATCATTTGCTCAAAACGTTGGGCAATGCGCTGGTGTAGCCAGCTGCGGTCTTGCGGCTCCAGGCTCAGCACCGGGATGTGCCACTGGGGCGCAGCGGCCTTGGCGCTTTGGTGAAAGGACGACAGGGTTTGGCCCGTGGCGCTCCACACCTCCAGGGCACGCCCGATGCGCTGGCTGTCGCCCGGGGCCAAGCGTGTTGCAGTGACAGGGTCGATCTGCATCAACTGGGCATGCAGGGCAGGCCAGCCGACTTGTTCGGCGCGGGCCTGGATGTCGGCGCGCACCTGCGGGTCTGTGGCGGGGATGTCGTTCAGACCTTCGAGCAGGGCCTTGAGGTAGAGCATGGTGCCGCCCACCAGCAGCGGCACATGGCCGCGTGCGCGGATCTCGCCGATCAGCTGTGTGGCATCGCGGGCAAACTCGGCCGCGCTGTAACTTTGCAAGGGGTCGATGGTGTCGATCAGGTGGTGGGGCACGGCGGCCAGCTCTTCGCGGCTGGGTTTGGCGGTGCCAATGTCCATGCCCCGGTAGACCAGGGCAGAGTCCACGCTGATGATTTCGGCGCCAGCTTGCCCCTGCTTTTGCAGGGCCTGAGCCAAGGCAAGCGCTGCGGCCGTCTTGCCGCTGGCGGTGGGGCCGACGATGGCGATGGCATCCACCGTGTGCGTGTCTGGTCGCTGGTTCATGCGGCTTTCAATTCCAGGGGCTTGCCATGGCGTTGCACAGCGGTCCACGCGATGATGGCCAGCACGGTGCTCCACAGCAGCATGCCGTGGGCCAGTGCGAAGAGCGGCACGTCCATGTTGCGGCCCAGCCAGCTGCCCATTATGAAGGCACCCAGCATCATCAAAAAGCCATTGAGTGCCGATGCCGTGCCCGCCTTGAGCGGGAAGGGCGCCACCGCCGCGCTTTGGCCGCAGGGCTGGTGCACGCCATGGCCAAACATGAAGCCATACACCGGCAGCATCACGGCCCAGGCGCCGTACCACGCCTGGCCCAGGCCCGTGTGGGCCAGCACGGTCAACAGCACGCCGCCCGCCAGGGTGAGCACCGCCGCCACGCCCACGGTGCGGTGCACGCTGGTGCGTCGCAGCATCCAGCGGCCCCAGAACGTGCCGAGGATGTACGACAGGGACATGGTCAGCATCAGCAGCCCATAGGTGGTTTTGCTGTAGCCCAACTGCTGTGTGAAGACGAAAGACGAAGTGGCCAAAAAGGTGAACAAGCCGAGGTAGGACGCCGAGGACAAGCCGCACCAGGTGAGGAACACCGGGTGGCGAAAAATCTCCACATTGGACTGCCACAAAGATCGCCATTGCAGTGCATCCATGCGGCGCTGGGGCAGGGTTTCGCGGTAGCCCCACAGCAGCAGGCCCAGCGTGAGCAGGCCAAACAAGGTCACTGAAAACAGGGCGTAGCGCCAGCCTACCCAGTCGCTGAGCAGACCGCCCACGGGGGCGCAGGTGCAGGCGATCATGCCCAGACCCGTCAGGGCTTGTGACATGACCTGAGCGCCTTCGTGCGGAGGGTACAGATCACGCACGATGGCGCGTGCGGCCATGACGGCTGCGCCCATGGCGATGCCTTGCACCGTGCGTGCAGCGATCAGCCAGTCTATGCCGGGTGCAGCCACGCAGGCCATCGAGGCCAGCACATAAGCGCCCATGCCCCACAGCAAAATGGGTCGGCGCCCAAAGCGGTCCGACAGCGGCCCCCAGACCAGTTGCGAGATGCCAAAGGCCAACAGCAGCGCGGTCAGGGTCAGCTGGATTTCGCCCATGCTGGTGCCCAGGCTGTCGCGAATCGCCGGCAGGGTGGGCAGGTACAGGTCGGTGGTGACCGCCTGCAGCCCCAGCAAAAGGGCCAGCAGCACAACGACAAAGTGCCGACTCATCAACGCCCCCGCAAGAACAAAGCGTCCAGATCGCGCATCGTCATCTGCCGCCAGGTGGGGCGGCCGTGGTTGCACTGGTCGGAGCGTTCGGTCTCTTCCATCTGGCGCAGCAAGGCGTTCATCTCATCCAGTGTCAGGCGGCGGTTGGCACGCACCGCACCGTGGCAGGCCATGGTGGCCAGGATCTCGTTTTGGGCGCGTTGCACCACCGTGCTGGCGTCGTGCTGGGCCAACTCGGCCAGCACGCTGCGGGCCAACTCGACGGCATCGCCTTGCGCCAGGCTGGTGGGCACGGCGCGCACGGCCAGGGTCTTGGCCGACAGGGGTGAGATTTCCAGGCCCAGTTGTTCCAGCGCCTCGGCGCAGGCTTCGGCGGTGGCCACTTCGGTCGGGTTGGCGGCAAAGGTGGCGGGGATCAGCAGCGGCTGGCTGGCGATGCGCGGGCCTTCGCCATCGGCGGTGTTGAGCTGGTTTTTCAGGCGCTCGTACACGATGCGCTCGTGCGCGGCGTGCATGTCCACCACCACCAGGCCTTGTTTGTTTTCGGCCAGGATGTAGACGCCGTGCAGCTGGGCAATGGCGCGGCCCAGCGGCCAGTCGCCTTCGGGCAAGGGTGTGGGCTCTGCCAAAGTGGCTGTGGGCGGGGGCAGTGCATCCGTCTGGGCGCTTTGGGCCTGAGTGCCCGCACTTTGTAGCCAGGTGGGGGCGCGGCGCTCTTGTGCGCTCAGGTCTTCGCTGCGCTCGGGCGGGTTCCACAGCGCTTTCAGGTCGGCCATGGCCTGCTCGCCGTCCACGCGGGGGCGCACAAAATCGGCCGGTTTGTAGGTCGGTGCATTGAAGCTTGACGGCCCGGGGCGCTCGAACGCCATGCCGCCTTGCTGCCAGTTGGCCGATTCGGGCAGGGCTTTGGCGACCGGTGCTTTCAGGTCAAAGTCGCTGTTTGTATCGGTAGGCGCGTCAGCCAAATTTTGCGAGCGCGGTGCAGCCAGTGCGTTTTCCAGCGCGTGGCGCACGGCCTGGTGCACTGCCCGGCTGTCCCTGAACCGCACTTCGATCTTGGTCGGGTGCACGTTCACATCGACCAGCGTGGGGTCGATCTGCATGAACAAGGCATAGGCCGGTTGTTTGTTCCCGTGCAGCACGTCTTCGTAAGCGCTGCGGGCCCCGTGCATGACGACCTTGTCGCGCACAAAACGGCCATTCACATAGGCAAACTGGTGGTCGGGGCGCGAACGGGCGGCGTCGGGCAGCCCGGCGCGGCCAATCACCTTGAGCGGCCCGGCGTTGTACTCGACGGCGATGGACTGCGCCACAAACTCTTCGCCCAGCACATCGGCCAGGCGTTGCTCCAGGCCCGCTGCACCGGGGTGCACGCGCCACTGCTCGACCAGCTTGCCCTCGTGCCAGATGGCAAAGCCCACATCGGGGCGGGCCAGTGCGTGGCGGCGCACGGCTTCAATGCAATGCGCCAGCTCGGTGCTGTCGCTTTTCAAAAACTTGCGGCGAGCGGGGGTGGAGAAAAACAGCTCTTTTACCTCCACCGTGGTGCCCACGGCGCGGGCCGCCGGGCGAATCTCGCCGGTGCGGCCATCGAGCGCAAAGGCGGTGGGCTGGCCATCCATGCGCGAGAGCAGGGTCAGTTCGGACACCGAGTTGATGGCGGCCAGCGCCTCGCCCCGAAAACCCATGGTCATGACCGATTCCAGCTCGTCGAGGTTGCCGATCTTGCTGGTGGCGTGGCGTTTGAGGGCCGTAGCCAACTCGTCCGGGGCGATGCCGCCGCCGTCGTCTTCCACCGAAATCAGCCGCGTGCCGCCGCCCATCAGGCGCAGCGTGATGCTTTGCGCACCCGCGTCCATGGCGTTGTCCACCAGCTCGCGCACGACAGATGCGGGGCGTTCGACCACCTCGCCTGCGGCGATCTGGCTGATCAGTTCATCGGGGAGTTCGCGGATGGGGCGGCGCGCGGTCGCCGGGGTTTGTTGGGAGGTCACTGCCCGATTTTAGGGCTTGAGCGGTACAGGGCCGCGCGTGGTGGCGGGGATAATCGGGGCATGGACATCCTTTTGCAACTCCTCGATTTCATCCTCCACGTGGACCGCTACCTGGAGGCCTTTGTGGGCCAGCACGGCGCCTGGGTGTATGCCCTGTTGTTCGTGATCATTTTTGTCGAGACGGGCCTGGTCATCATGCCGTTCTTGCCGGGTGATTCGCTCTTGTTCATCGTGGGCGCTTTGTGTGGCGCCGAGGTGTTGAACCTGCCCTTGACCCTGGCCTTGCTGCTGGCGGCCGCCATTTCGGGCGATCAGACCAACTACAGCATCGGGCGTTACTTCGGCCCCAAAGTGTTCCAGTGGGAAAACTCCCGCTTCTTCAACCGCCAGGCCTTTTTGCAGGCCAATGCCTTTTATGAAAAGTACGGCGGCATCACCATCATCCTGGCGCGCTTCATGCCCTTCATCCGAACCTTTGTGCCTTTTGTGGCGGGCGTGGCCGAGATGACACGCCACAAGTTCACCCTGTTCAACGTGGTGGGCGGCACCATTTGGGTGGTGGGCCTGACATTGGCCGGTTACCTCTTTGGCAATTTGCCCTTTGTGCAAACGCACTTGTCCAAAATCATCTGGGCACTGATTTTTGTGCCGGGCTTGATCGCCGTGATTGGCGCCTGGCGGGCACGCCAGTCGGCGTGACGCGCTGAACAGCACGTTGGCAGGTCCGCGGCTTTAGCCCCGACACAGCGCTTTCAACGGTTCATGTCGGGGCTAAAGCCACCGACCTACGGGGGTCGTAGGTCGGAGCTTCAGCTGCGACGATGGCGGCTGCGGCACAAGCCCATGTCGGGGCTAAAGCCACCGACCTACGGGGGTCTTAGGTCGGAGCTTCAGCTGCGACGATGGCAGCTGCGGCACAACCCCATGTCGGGGCTGAAGCCGCCGACCTACAAGTTGCTGATCTACAAAATTGATCTTAAAACGCCAACACTTCTGCCTTGGTGGGGGGCTGGCAGCCTTGGCGGGTGCAGTTGATGGCGGCGGCTTTCATCGACAAATCGAGGGTGCTGGCCACGCGTTCTGCTGCGGCATCGACTTGCAGGGCCCAGTCGGCCAAGGTGTTGCCCCAGAAGGTGTCGCCCGCGCCCACGGTGTCGGCCACGGTGATGCGAGGCACCGGCAAGCTGTGGGTTTGGCCATCGACATCGAGGTAAGCGCCTTCACCGCCAAAGGTCAGGGCCACGCGGCTCAAGCGGCCAGGTGCCACGCCCGCACGCAACTCGCGCACCAGGCGGGGTGATTCGCCGATGGCGACGCCCGAAAAACCCAGGGTCTCCAGGTCTTCGTCGCTGGCCTTGAGCCAGTCGGTCAGCGCGATGACTTCGTGCAGCGCAGCCACATATTGGCCCAGATCCGTGGCCACTTTGGGCCGCAGGTTGATGTCCACGCTGATGGTCCAGCCCATGGCACGGGCGGCTTGCAAGATGGCCACGATTTTGGTGTGCTCAGGCGGGATCAGCAGCAAGGAGCCAGTGTGCAGGATGCCTGGCGCGGTTTGCTGGCGCAGCAAGGCCACGATGCCGTCCACGCTGTAATCGCGGTCGGCAATGCCTTCGCGGTAAAAGCCGTAGCTCGGTTGGCCATTCATCACCTGCACCACCGCCAAAGAGGTGGGCAGACGCGAGCTGCCCCCCATCAAGCGCACGCCGTCTTTTTGCAGCAACTGCGCCATGCCTTGGCCGAACAGGTCGTTGGACAAGGGGTTGAGGTAGGCCACGCTGGCCCCGTGCAAGGCGGCGGCGCGGGCCATGTTGAAGGGGCTGCCGCCCATCAAGGGGCGCAATTGGCCATCGGGCTGCGCGATGCAGTCCATCAGGGCTTCGCCCAAGACAAAAATCGGAGGGGTCATGGCAAAAGCAGGGCAGGGGGTTATTTCTTGAGCAGGTGCTTGCGGCGCACCACGTCGATCCAGACGGCCACGATCACGACCGCGCCAATCGCCATCATTTGCTTGAACTGCGAGACTTCCATCAGGTTCATGCCGTTGCGGATCATGGTGATCAGCACCGCGCCCAGCAAGCTGCCCCAGATGCTGCCGCGCCCGCCAAACAAAGACGTGCCGCCCAAAATGACGGCCGCTATCGCGTCCAGCTCGAACATTTGCGCCATCTTGCCGCTGGATGAATCCATGCGGGCCATGAGCACGATGGCCCCCAGCGCGCAGCTCAGGCCCGAGACCACATACACGCCCAGCTTGTACCAGCGGATGTTGATGCCGACTTGGCGTGCGCCCATTTCGTTGGAGCCCATGGCGTACACATAGCGGCCAATCTTGGTGCTCGACAAAATGAAGGCCATGACCACAAAAAAGAGGCCGGTGATCAGCGTGGGCATGGGGATGCCCAACACATCGCCGTAGCCCAGGAAGGGGAAGGGCTCGGGCAGGCCCGCGTTGTCAAAACCACCGGTCAGATCAAACGCCAGACCGCGCCAAAGTGTCAGGCCACCCAGCGTGACGATGAAGGCCGGAATACCCACAAACGCCACCAGATAACCGTTGAACAGACCCACCGCTGCACCGATGGCCAGCGCCACCCCCATGGCCAGGTAAGGGTCGATGCCGACCTTGATCATCAGGTGACCGGCGACAGCACCGGCCAGGGCGGTGAGGGCACCCACCGCCAGATCGACCCCGCCGGTCAGGATCACAAAGGTTTGTCCACCCGCCAGCAAGGCGATCACCGAGGCCTGCACCAGGATGTTGGACAGGTTGCCGGTGGTCAGAAAGTAGGGCGAGGCGAAGGTGAGCAAAACGCCCAGCACGATGACCGCCACCAGGGCGCCGTACCACTCTTGTCGGGTGATGGATTTCATATGTTTCTCGATATTCAATGGGTATCTTCTGTAGGAGCCCACCCCTGTGGGCGAATGGTCGTGGGTGTACGAACGCTCATTCGCCCACAGGGGTGGGCTCCTACACAAAGAGGGAAGCCCGGACCCGCAGGTCCGGGCGGGCCATATCCAGGCCTTGGTTTACTTGGCCTTGACCTTCATGAACTGGCCCACGCCGGAGTCGGCGGCGAACTTGTCCACGTTGGCAGGCAGCACCAGGAAGGAGCCGGTGTCGATGCGGGCTTCAACCTTCTTGCCTTGGGCGGCGGCCACAGCCGTTTCCACACCCACTTGGCCGATCTTGGCCAGCATCTGTGCGGCGTTGGCTTGCTGCCAGCCTTGCTTCATCATGTCCAGGCCGCCGGGGGAGCCGTCAAAACCGGCAATCTTCACGTCGCCAGGCTTCTTGCCTGCGGCCATCAGCGCGGCTTTGGCACCCAGGGCACCGCCGTCCCAGGCGCAGGCGATCACCTTCACGCCGGGGTTGGCGCGCAGCGCGGCTTCCACGCCGTTTTGGGCCATGGTCTGGTCCCAGGTGGTGGCGACTTCAACGATCTTGACGTTCTTGCGGCCTGCGTTCAGCGCGTCCACAAAGCCTTTTTTGCGCTCCTGGCCGGTCGATTGGCCCAGGTCGCCGGTGATGTAGATCACGGTGTCGCCGTCTTTGACTTCACCGGCAGCCCATTTGCCTTGCACATTGGCGGCTTTGATGTTGTCGGTGGCCACATAGGAGGTGATTTGCGCCCCGGTGATGCCGGTGTCCACAGCCACCACGGCGATACCGGCTTTCAGGGCCTAGTT
>Ga0228702_1001228_pt1 | contig 16912 bp, 14 predicted proteins | sample McNCre217_Aug_MG_2_FD_178018 | JGI IMG/M metagenome (GOLD analysis project Ga0228702, IMG submission 178018) | Freshwater microbial communities from McNutts Creek, Athens, Georgia, United States - 20-17_Aug_MG | ecosystem: Environmental > Aquatic > Freshwater > Creek | place: USA: Georgia... | reverse complement strand
TGTCACCACGGCCAAGTTCCTCGGCCAGCTGGAATCGCTGCGCGAGCGCGGGCTGCTGTCCATGTTCGCCATCGACGAAGCGCACTGCGTGAGCCAGTGGGGCCACGACTTCCGGCCCGAATACCGTGGCCTGGCGGTGCTGCACGAGCGCTTTGCCGATGTGCCGCGCGTGGCCCTCACGGCCACGGCCGATGCGCTCACCCGCGCCGACATCGTCGAGCGCTTGCAGCTGCAAAGCGCCCGCCAGTTCGTCAGCAGCTTTGACCGCCCCAACATCCGTTACACCATCGTCGAAAAAAAGGACGCGACAACCCAGTTGCTGCGTTTCATCGAGCGCGAACATGCCGGCGATGCTGGCGTGGTGTACTGCCAGTCGCGCAAACGGGTCGAAGAAGTGGCACAGCAACTGGTGCAGGCCGGCATCCGCGCACTGCCCTACCACGCGGGCCTGGCGCCCGAATTGCGCCAACAAAACCAGAACGCTTTTTTGCGCGAAGAAAGCGTGGTGATGGTCGCCACCATCGCGTTTGGCATGGGCATCGACAAACCCGATGTGCGCTTTGTCGCGCACCTGGACATGCCAAAGAACATCGAAGGCTACTACCAAGAAACCGGCCGCGCCGGGCGCGATGGCCTGGCGTCTGATGCCTGGATGGCCTATGGCCTGCAGGATGTGGTCAACCAGCGCCGCATGATCGACGAAAGCCCGGCCGCTGAAGAGTTCAAGCAGGTCATGCGCGGCAAGCTCGACGCCCTGCTGGCCCTGGCCGAGGCCACCGATTGCCGGCGTGCGCGTTTGCTGGGCTACTTTGGTGAGACCTACAGCGGCCAGCAGGATGCCGGTGGCGGTGTGTACATGCCCTACTGCGGCAACTGCGACAACTGCCTGAACCCGCCCGAAGTCTGGGACGGCACCGACGCCGCGCGCAAGCTGCTCTCCACCGTCTACCGCTGTCAGCAAGCCAGCCGCAGCGGCTTTGGCGCCGCGCACACCATGGACATCGTGCGCGGCAAGCTGACCGACAAGGTCCAGCAGCGGGGCCACAACACCCTCAGCACCTTCGGTGTGGGTGCCGACTACAGCGAACAACAATTGCGCGCGGTGCTGCGCCAACTGATCGCCCTGGGCGCCCTGAATGTGCGCAGCGAAGAGGGCTTCAACACCCTGGAGCTGACCGAAGGCTCGCGCCCGGTCCTGCGTGGCGAGCAGTCGGTGCTGCTGCGCGAATCGGTCACCGCAGAAAAGTCACCACGCGGCGCACGCGGCAAAGCCCGCGGCGCCCCTGCCGTGGCGGCCGCCAGCCTGGGCCAGGACGCCATGGTGCGCTTCATCCACCTGAAGGCCTGGCGCGGCGAGGTGGCACGCGAGCACAACCTGCCCGCCTACGTGATCTTTCACGATGCCACACTGGCCGCCATTGCCGAAGCCGCGCCGCAGTCACTGGATGACTTGCAGGGCATCAGCGGCATTGGCACCAAAAAGCTGGAGGCCTACGGCGAGCAGGTGCTGCGTGCCTGCCGTGCCTGAGGCCGGACTCAGGCCGCAGCCGGACGAACCACCGCTGGTTCGCGGATCGGCAGGTTGACCAGCGCGGCACCTGCGGCCAGCACGATGTCGGCGTACCACATCCAGTTGTAGTCACCGAAATGCGTGATGGCCAGGCCGCCCAGCCAGGCACCCATGAAACCACCGATCTGGTGTGACAGCAGCGTCATGCCGAACAGCGTGGCCAGGTAACGCGCACCGAACAACTTGCCCACCACTGTGGCCGTGGGCGGCACCGTGGCCAGCCAGGTGAAGCCCAGGCCAGCCGCAAAAACATAGAAGGTCCAGGCGGTCTTGGGCAGCAACAAATAGGCAATGACCAGCACCGCGCGCGAGCCGTACATCCAGGCCAGCACATGCTTGCTGCGGTACTTGGTCACGGCCGAGCCGGCATACAGGCTGCCAAAGATGTTGGCCAGGCCGATGATGGCCAGCGACCAGCTCGCCACCGAAGGCGGCAGGCCGCACAGGCTCACCTCACCCGGCAGGTGCGTCACCAGGAAGGCGATGTGGAAGCCACAGGTGAAGAAGCCCGCATGCAGCAGCCAGTAGCTGCGGTCGGCGAAAGCGGTTTTGATGGCCTGCTTCAGACCCGTGTCGGGTTCGGGATGCGGGTGCGTCGCATGGGTTTTGGCGGTGAGCTTGCCCACCAGGGGCAGCGCGGCCAGCGTGAGCGCGGCAGTGGCCCACATCGAGCCCATCCAGCCCAGGCTCTGGATCAGCTTCTGGATGACAGGCGCGAACACGAACTGACCGAACGAGCCCCCCGCATTGATCACGCCCGAAGCCGTACCGCGCGCCTCAGGCGGCATGCGCTGCGCCGCCGCACCGATCAGCACCGAGAAACTCGCCGCACCGGCACCCGCTGCCGACAGCACGCCCAGCGTGATCGCCAGGCCCATGCCACTGGTCATGAAAGGCGTGATGGCCGAGGCCAGCGCCATCAGCACCACGCCCGCCAGCAGCACGCCGCGTGGGCCATGGCGATCGGCCATCGCACCGGCGATGGGCTGGATCGCGCCCCAGACGAACTGACCGATCGCCAGCGCCAGGCTCAGGGTGACGATGCCCAGGCCGGTGGAGGTGTTGATCGGGCTGAGGTACAGGCCAATCGACTGGCGCATGCCCATGGTGATCATGAGGATGCCAGCAGCCGTCAGGGTGACAGCCATGGCGCCGGGGTGCTTGAGGGAACGGAACACGGGAAGACTTTCAGGCAAAGAGAACGGCAATGTTAGCCCGAGGCCACAAAACCTGCAGACACCCCCGCAACAGGCCGGCGGGCTAGACTGGCGGCATGCCCTTCCTGCTGATCCTCACCACCGTCGGTCAGGCCGACGACGCGCAACGCCTGGCACACACCCTGGTCGAAGAAGGCCTGTGCGCCTGTGCCCAGATCGAAGAAATCCGCAGCATCTACCGCTGGCAGGGCGAGGTGGTCTCAGAGCCCGAGTGGCGCATCCTGTTCAAGGCGGCGCCCGACCGGTATGCACAGATCAAACAGCGGCTTGCGCAGCTGCACCCGTACGAGCTGCCCGCCATCTACAGCCTGCGGCCTGAGCAGGCATTGCCAGCGTTTGCCGATTGGGTGGCGGGCCGCTGAGGCCCCTGCCCACCCACGACCCATTCAAGGCTGACGGCAGACAAAGTTCTGGCCGTCTTCCGGATCGCCAGAACCCTTGTAGTGCGCGTACTGCGGGTAGGGACACAGCGGACGGGTGCGCCCCGGGTACACCGCAGTGCCTTTGGCCATGATGCTTTGCGGTGCCTGGCCTTTTTCAACCCAATTGACCAAGGCCCCCAGGCCATCCCAGCTGTCGGTGGCGGCGCCACCCGAGCAATGGCCCATGCCCGGGATCAGGAACAAGCGGGCGAAGTCGGCGGTGGAAGCGCCGTGCTCGGCCTGCATGCGTTGGTAGTAATCCACCGATTCATGCGGCGAGAAAATCGCATCGGCCATGCCGTGCGCCATCAGCAATTTGCCGCCACGCGCCTTGAAAGGGGCCAGCTTCACATCGTCTGCGGTGTTGAAGATCCAGGCATGCGCGTCCATGCGCTGCGGATCCCGGTCAAAGTCGAACTTGTAGATGCTCAGGCTGCGGTCGGGCGGCGTGACGAAGTAGCCCTGCAAAGCATCCTGCATCAAGAACACGTGGCGCGAATTGGCCTGCGCCGTGCTGGAGTTGCCCAGCTTCCACATCCGCCAGTCGTTGGCTGCATGGCCCATGCCCGGGTCCCACGGCCAGCCAAAGTACAAGGCCTGCCCTTGGCTGTTGCGCGCGCCGGTCATGATTTTTTGCAAGGCCCCCACCTGCTGCGGTGCCAGGCATTGCTCGGTCTTGGCACCCGTGCATTGCAGCTTGCGCACATCGAACTTGCACGCCGCCGGGTTGGACACCAAGCCATCGACCACGCCATCCTGTGCATCGCAGGCGTCCAGAATGCCTTGGCGCACCAACCCCAGGTCGGCATCGCTCAAAGCTTGGCTGAGCACGGCTTGGCCATCTGCTCCTTTGGGGGCAATGGCCTGCAGGGCCTGCGTGTCCCAGGCTGCCGCCACAGTGGCCCCCTTGGACACCCGCATGGCAGGCGCCATCGCGATCACGCCATCAAAGTACGCTGGAAAACGCTGGGTGAACATCATGCCCTGGCGCCCCCCACCCGAGCAGCCAATGAAATACGACCTGTCGGCCGGCTTGCTGTAGTAGCGCTGAACCAGTGTCTTGGCCGCCACGGCCACTTTGTCGTGCGCGTTGTAGGCGTTGTCGGTCCGCGCGATCGGGTCAAAACCAAAATCGGCCGTTGGCCCCTGGTGCCCGGCATCGGTGGTGACCACCGCAAACCCCTGGTTGAGGGCATACCCCTGCGTGGCCTGCGGCCCGACGGCCGGACGCACCACACCATCGTTGCCGCCACCCCCTTGGTACAGCAAGCGGCCGTTCCACTGCGCCGGCAGGCGCAACTCGAAACCGATGTGGTAGGGCTTGCCGTCGGCGCCGGTGCGTTCGGCCATCTTGCCGCTCACGCGGCAATGGCCCACGAGCAAGGGCCCTGCCGTGGCACCGGGAGGTCGCACGGTGTCGGCCGCGATCGATTCGGTCTGCAGCTTGACCCCTTCAGGGGCCTGGCGGGCAAAGGCCGCGCAGTCCGCAGACTGTGCATGTGCCGTGCCCTGCACTGAAGCCGCCACAGCGAACGCGGCCCAGGCCACAGCCATTGGATGAAATGATGGATTCATGGTCATGTCTTTCTGTTCATTGGCACACAAAACTGGAGGCTGCTTCCACAGCGCCCGAACCCTTGTACCTGGCCGTTGTGGGGTAGGCGCACAGGGGGCGGCTGCGCTGCGCCGGCCAGGCAGCAGGCAGCTCGGCATTGACGCCACCCGCATTGCCCGCACCCCGCGCCTGGGCCAGCACCAGCCCCACCCATGCGGCTGCGGGCAAGGCCCCCCTGCGAAGCGCGGTCTGGGGGGCAGCGAGTACACGAAGTGACGAGCGTGGGGGCATGGGGGCATCCCGTTGTTCTGGGCAATGAGCGCAAGGTTAAACCCGCAGACACCCTACCCCTGTCATCCCATAAGATGACAGCACCGACGACTTCGAGTCATGCCATGAGGCAATGGACCCCCTCCGAACCCCGCACACCCACCGCCGATGTGGCCGAGCTGATTGGCCAGCTGGGCACGGACCGCTTTGAACGCACCTTGCTGTCCACCGTGGGGCGCTGGCTGCCCGTGTCTTCCCTGTCGATCTACCAGGTGGGCGGGCAACACCCCCCGCAACGCTTCATGTCGTGCAGCCTGGACATTCCGGACACCACACAGTCGTGCTGGCAGGCCTACCTGAGTGGGCCCTACCAGCACGACCGCACGTTTGAGCAGGATCGGCCGACGCCGCCACCAGGCCCGGTGCTGTGCCACATCCGCGTGGATGAAATACCGGCACTGCACCGCGCCCGGGTGTACGAACCCTTTGGCATGGCCGAACGCGTGTCGGTGGTCGACCGCAGCCCGGCGGGCGTGTTTGCGATCAATTTTTACCGGCACCAACACAAGAGCGCGCTGACCGACCAACACCTGGGCACGCTGGACACGCTGGCCCCGGTGCTGCTGGCGCTCACCCACAAACACCTCCAGCTGGCCCCAATGGCATCTGGGCGCAGCCTGCACGACTGGTCGCAACGCCTGCGCCAGCTGTGCCCAGAACTCAGTGCCCGCGAGGAGCAGGTGTGCACCCGCTTGCTGCAAGGCATGACGCACGACGGCATTGCCCAGGACCTGGCCTTGGGCTTGCCCACCGTCAAAACCTACCGCAACCGGGCCTTCAAGCGCCTGGGCATCCATTTCCGCAGTGAGCTGTTCAATCGGGTCATGCAGCAGGCCGGATCACCCCACTGAAAAGCGGGTTTCCCATTCACGGCCCCAGCGCGCTAACCTGATGCCCTGACGACTCCAAGGGGTGCCGTATGCACAGCAACATCAACACCATGTCGGACCTGTTCAAGCAACTGGGGCTGGCGTCCGACCCGACCTCCATGCGCAACTTCATTGCCCTGCATGAAGGCGTCTGCACCGACTGCGCCTTGCCCCACGCGCCGATCTGGACAGAAAGTCAACGCGACTTTCTCGAGCAGGCTGTGGCCGAAGATTCGGATTGGGCATTGCCCGCCGAAGAACTGGCGGGCATGCTGGGGCACTGAGTGGTGCCTGGTCAGCGGGCCCGCCGCTTTTGCACCGCCTGCGCCAACGCCTCCAGCACCGGCACGGTCTGCTCGAAGCTGATGCAGGCGTCGGTGACCGACACCCCGTACTGCAGGGGCTGACCGGGTTTCTGGTCTTGCCGACCTTCGTTGAGGTGGCTCTCGATCATCAGGCCCGTGATGCGGCGGTCGCCGCCGGCAATCTGGCTGGCCACGTCGTAGGACACCTCGATCTGCTTTTGGTGCTGCTTGCTGCTGTTCGCATGCGACACATCCACCATCACCTGCGGCGCCAGGCCTGACGCCTCCAGCACCTTGCAGGCTGCATCCACATCGGCCGCCGCATAGTTGGGGGTCTTGCCGCCACGCAGGATGATGTGCACATCCTGGTTGCCGCGCGTCTCGAAAATCGCGGCCTGGCCCATCTTGGTCATGCCCATGAAGGCGTGCGGCGCCTTGGACGCCACCACCGCATCGGCCGCCACCTTGACGCCCCCATCGGTCCCGTTCTTGAAGCCCACCGGGCACGACAAACCACTGGCCAGTTGCCGGTGGCTCTGGCTCTCGGTCGTGCGTGCGCCGATCGCGCCCCAGCTCACCAGATCGCTGATGAACTGCGGGCTGAGCAAATCCAGAAATTCTGTGGCCACCGGCAAGCCAAGGTCCAGCACGTCGAGCAACAACTTGCGCGCCATCTCCAAGCCCTCGTTCATGGCAAAGCTGCCGTCCAGGTGCGGGTCGTTGATGTAGCCTTTCCAGCCCACTGTGGTGCGCGGCTTTTCGAAGTAGACACGCATCACCACGATCAGGTCCTTGGCATGTTTGTCGGCTTCTGCTTTCAGCCTGCGCGCGTAGTCCATGGCCTGGTCGTGGTCATGGATGGAGCACGGGCCGACCACCACCACCAAGCGGTCGTCCTTGCCCTGCAGCACGTCCGAGATGGCCTGCCTGGAAGCCTCCACCAAGGCCAGATGCGCGGGCGTGGCGGGCAGGCGCTCTTCAAGCAATGCGGGGGTCATGAGCGGACGAACCGAAGCAATGCGGGTGTCGTCGATGCGGGTTTTGTCTTGGGTAGAAAGCATGAAAATCTCTCGGAAACTGGCAGCAGTATAGGCAGGCCCTGATGCTTTCCTGATGCAGAGCGTGCTAGCCTTGTTGCGCATGCGAACATCTTCCCCCTGGCCCGCCCTGCTGATCTGGCTTGTCACCGCCGGCGCCATTGTTGCGCTCGACGGATGGTGGAACCTGGGCAACCTGGCGCTGTTGCTGGTGTTGGGCAGCACGCTGGCGAGTTTCTGGCTAACGGCCACGGCCTCGGTGCTGGCTTCGGCACTGGCGGTCGCGCTGTTCAATTGGTTTCTGGTGCCACCGCGTTACACCCTCCATGTGCAACTGCACCAGGACCTGTTGTTGTTGGCCACGCTCTTGGGCACCAGCACCCTCATCAGCGTGCTCACCTCACGCCTGCGCCAGCACGCACAAGCCCAGGCGGAGCAGGCACGACAAGCCGAACGACTGCAGCAACTGGCCTCTCGCCTGCAGCATGCGGGCAGTGTGTCCGAACAGGTGCAATTTGCACGCGATCTGCTGCAGGACTGGACCGGTCTGCCGATCACACTCTGGCTGGGCAAAGATGCCCCTGCGGCGAGTCACCCATTGCACCGCGCCTGGCTGGCCAGCCAACAAGAACAAGGCGCGATTGGCCCGGGCACTGGCCGCCACGACGAAATCGGCGTGTGGGTGCTGCCCTTGCGCGCCGGGGTGATGCGCATCGGCACCCTGGCCTTGGGGCCTGCCAGCGATCCGAACACCTTGCCCCACTGGCCGCTCGACCGGTTGCAAGCCCTGGTCCGCCTCACGGCCGATGAAGTGCAGCGCCTGCAATCGGGCCTGCAGACCCGCCAGGACCAGGACCGCCTGCAAGCCCAGCAATTGCGCAACACCTTGCTGGCGGCCATCTCTCACGACTACCGCACCCCATTGGCCACCATCACCGGCGCCGCCTCCAGCCTCCAGGACACCACCGACCTTGCCCAGGTGCAGACCGCTGCACGCACCATCCTGGACGAAACCGAACACCTGCACCGCATGACCAGCAACACACTGCAAATGGCAAGGCTGGACACCCTGGATGCACCGCTGCAAACCAGCTGGGAGTCTGTGGAAGAGCTCTGTGGCGCTGTTCTGGCCGGCGCCAGGCGACGCCATCCAGACCGACAAATCGAAACCCATGTCCCTGCTGGCCTGCCACTTTTGGGCTGTGACCCGGTGCTGGTGGTGCAACTGCTCGACAACCTGATTGAGAACGCGCTGCGTTACAGCCCACCAGACCAAGCCGTCGCGCTGTGTGCGCATGGGAACAGCGGTGCCGTGCAATTTGAAGTGCTGGACCGCGGCATCGGCATTCCGCCTGAATGGCACAACAAAGTGTTTGACCCGTTCCGTCGCGTGCTGCCTGAAACACGTGGCGACACCGGTTTTGCCGAGGCCACACGGCGTGGCATGGGTCTGGGTCTGGCACTGTGCCAGGCCATCGCACGCGCCCACCATGCCCACCTGTGGATCGAAGACCGCGAAGGTGGTGGTACCCGGGTGTGTCTGCGTTTTCACGAGCAAACCCAACCTGCATTCAACCCAGAAGCGCCATGAGCCTGCACGTTCTGCTCGTTGAAGACGATCGCCAGCTGCGCCAGACCTTGCAGGCGGCATTGCAGGCGCACGGCTACGCCGTCACCGGCAGCGCCAGCCGGGCCGATGCCGAGGCCGTGTTGCGGCATCACCCCCAGGCCATCGACCTGGTCATTCTGGATCTGGGCTTGCCCGATGCCGATGGAAGTGAATTGCTGGCCGGCTTGCGTCAACAGCGGCAAACGCCGGTGCTGGTCATTTCGGCACGGCACGACGATGCCGGCAAAGTGAAGCTGCTGGATGCGGGCGCGGACGACTACCTCGTCAAACCCTTCAGCGTGCAGGAGTTGCTGGCCCGCATGCGGGTGTGCCTGCGTCATCGGGGCATGGCCGTGCAAGCCCCGGTGTTGCACTACCGCATGAACGGACTGGCCGTGGACGTGGCCGCACACCGCGTGAGCCTGCAGGGTGAACCGGTGCACCTGACACCCACCGAATTCCGCTTGCTGGCGCGGCTGGTGCGCCAGGCGGGTCAGGTGGTGACACACCGCCAGCTGCTGGCCGATGTGTGGGGACCGGAACACGTGGACCAATTGCAGTACCTGCGCCTGTACATGGGCCAGTTGCGCGCCAAGCTCGAAGCCCGCCCGGCCGAGCCGCAATGGTTGTTGACCGAACCCGGGGTGGGCTACCGGCTGGTCGAAGCCGCTTGACCCGGTTCCTTATGCGATCCTGATGCCTGCCAGGGCAAGCTGTGGCCCATTGTTCACCGCTTGGTCTTTGCATGTCTTCCGACAACCCATCTCCTACGACACGGCACAGCCTGCCCGCCCTGACCCTGGCCGCGCTGGGCGTGGTCTACGGTGACATTGGCACCAGCCCGCTCTACACCGTCAAGGAAATTTTTGCGCCCCACACCGGCGTCCCGCTCGATGCGACCCACATCGTTGGCGCGGTCTCTGCCGTGCTCTGGGCGCTGATGCTGGTGGTCACGCTCAAATACATCATTCTCATTCTGCGCGCCGACAACCGTGGCGAAGGGGGTGGTCTGGCGTTGACCGCTTTGGCCGCCCGGGCCGTGCAAAACACCCCCCGCATGCGCCAGGCGGTGCTGCTGCTGGGGCTGTTTGGCGCCACCCTGTTTTATGGCGACAGCATCATCACACCGGCCATCTCGGTGATCAGCGCGGTCGAAGGCATCGAGGTCATCACCCCGGCATTGCAGCCCTATGTGGTGCCGATCTCGGTGCTGGTGTTGCTGGGTCTGTTTGCCATGCAGCGCTTTGGCACGCATTCCGTGGGGCGCTTTTTTGGCCCGGTCATGGTCTTGTGGTTCACGGTGCTGGGCGCCTTGGGCGTGATGCACATCCTGCACGAACCCGCCATCCTGCAAGCCCTCAACCCTTTGCATGCAGCGCGCTTTCTGTGGGACCGTGGCCCGCATGTGCTGGCCGCCGTGGGCGCCATCGTGCTGGCACTGACCGGTGCCGAGGCCCTGTACGCCGACATGGGCCACTTTGGCCGCAAACCCATCCAGATCGCATGGTCCACACTGGTGCTGCCGGGGCTGGCCCTGAACTACATGGGCCAGGGCGCGTTGCTGATGCACAACCCTGCTGCGCTGGAGAATCCTTTTTACCGGATGTTCCCCGATGAGCTGATGGTGGGTGCGGTGGTGCTGTCCACACTGGCCACCATCATTGCGTCTCAGGCCGTGATCTCGGGCGCGTACTCGATGACGCGGCAGGCCATCTTGCTGGGCTTCCTGCCCCGGATGGAAATCCGCTTCACATCGGCAAAAGAAGCCGGCCAGATCTACATGCCTGGCGTCAACCGCGCACTGCTGGTGGGTGTTGTGCTGGCGGTGTTGGCTTTCAAGAGTTCGTCGGCACTGGCGGGGGCTTACGGCATCGCGGTGTCACTGACCATGGCCATCACCACGGCATTGACTTTCTTTGTCATCCACATGGGCTGGCGGCTGTCCCTGCCACTGTCGATCCTGGCCACAGGCTTCTTTCTGGTGTTTGACCTGTTTCTGTTCGCGGGTTGCGCCATCAAGTTCTGGGACGGTGGCTGGTTCCCGGTGGCCATGGGCCTGGCCCTGTTTGTGTTCATGACCACCTGGTCGCGTGGGCGCGAGTTGCTGGTGCAAAGCATTCGCAGCGATGGTCTGGAATTGCAGGCCTTCATCGACATGCTGCAGGCCGAATCGCAACGTCTGGTGCCGCGCACCGCGGTCTACCCGGTGGCCAACCCCGACACCGTGCCACAGGCCATGCTGCACAACCTCAAGCACAACCAGGTGTTGCACGAGAAGAACATCATCCTCACCGTCGTGTTTGATGAAATCCCTTTCGTGCCCGAAACCGAGCGCCTGCAGGTGCAGCCCATGGGTGAGCGCTTCTGGCGAGTGACGGTGCGCTACGGCTTCATGGACAAGACCGATGTACCACATGCGCTGCAGGGTTGCGCTGCACAAGGGCTGAACATTCCCGAATTCGAGACCAGCTACTTCCTCAGCCGAGAGACCGTGGTGTCCACGCCAGGCGCAGGCATGGCCCAGTGGCGCGAGAAACTGTTTGCCACCATGAGCCGCAACGCCGGTGGCGTGGTGGAGTTTTTCCACCTGCCCGACAACGCCGTGGTCGAGTTGGGCACACGGGTACAGATCTGAGCGCTGCTATAAAGCGCACATGACCGAGACCCTGCCCCCACCCCAGCTCGAACACGTTTGCGACCTTGCGGTCACGATTGCACCGCCTGTCGAGGTGGGCCAAACCACCGCCGGCCTGCGCCGCATGATCCCGATCACGGGTGGTGTGGTCACCGGCCCACGCCTGAACGGCAAGGTGCTGGCCGGTGGCGCAGACTTCCAGCTGATTCTGGGCGGTGGCACGCAGGCCCACCTGGATGCGCGCTATGTGATCGAACTCGACGATGGCACGCGGGTGTTTGTGCAGAACACCGCGCTGCGCTTTGCTTCTTCTGAAAATTCGCAGCGCATCCTGCGCGGGGAGCCGGTCAACCCGGCCGAGGTCTACTTTCGCTGCCAGCCCAAACTTGAAGCCGCAGGTGACAAGTGGGGCTGGCTGGCCGAGAGCCAGTTCATTGGCAGCGGGCGGCGTGCGCCCGATGGGGTGTTCCTGAGTTTTTACAGAGTGCTCTGAACCTCAGTCCACCCGCGCGCCACTGGCCTCGACGGCGCGCTTCCAGCGTTGCAGGTCTTTGCGGAAATACGCTGTGAAGTCCTGGCTGCCCACGCCCACCACATCGGTCCCTTTGGCCTGCATCGAGGCCTTGAACGTCGGATCAGCCAACAAGCGGGGCAACTCCTGGTCCAGCCGGCGGACCACCTCGGTCGGCAACCGGGCCGGGCCCACCAGACCAAACCACGAGGTCACCGCATAGTCGTTCACGGTCTCGCCAATCGCGGGCACATCGGGCAAGGCCGGGTTGCGTTTTTCGCTGGTCACGCCCAACACCCGCACCTTGCCGGATTTGGCCAGTGGGATCACCGTCGCCAGTGTCGGGAAGCCAAAACCCACGTCGCCCGCCATCACCGAGGTGATGATCTCGGGTGCACCCCGGTAAGGGATGTGCACGGCACGTACGCCTGCCATCGACTTGAACAACTCGGCCGCCAGATGCGCCCCCGTGCCATTGCCGCCCGATGAATAGTTGTACCTGCCCGGCGCCGACCGGAGCATCGCCACCAGGTCGTGCACGCTGCGCAAGGGTGAGTCAGCCGCCACGATCAGGGCATGGGGCATGTCGAAGCTGAGGTTCAGGAAACTGAAATCCTGTTGCACATCAAACGGCACCTTGCGGTAGAGGAAGGCATTGATCCCCAAACCACTGGTGGCCAGGCCCAGGGTGTAGCCATCGTTCGGGGCCTTGGCAATCGCATCGAACCCGATGTTGCCACCCGCGCCCGGTCGGTTGTCCACCACCACACCTTGTCCCAGGGCCGGACCCAGCCTGTCCGCCAAAGCACGCGCCAACACATCGGGTGCACTGCCCGCGATGTAAGGCACGATCAGCCTGATGGGTTTGTTGGGCCAAGCAGGCGCTTGCGCCCAGGTCGGCATCTGCGCCCATCCTGCGCCCAGGGCCGCACCAGCGAGCAATGTTCTTCGTTGCATGGACTTGTCCTCAGTGTTTTTTCTCTGGTGCAGGTGTGGCACCTGCGGCCCCCAGGGTGGCTGCGACGGCAACACCCCCGTGGCTTTCGATCATGGCCTGCTGGTCCTGCTTGGCCAGCGCGTCCATCGCCTCCGGGTCACAGATGGCACGCAACTCGGCCTGCAAGGACTGCAGCACCGCAGCATGCGCTGGGTCGGCCGCCAAATTGTGCAACTCTTCAGGATCGGCCTGCAGGTCGAACAGCTCGGGCGCATGGCGCACGTAATGGATGTACTTGTAGCGGCCGCGCCGCAGCATGAAGGCTGCGGTGTTGCTGCCGGCCGCGTGGTATTCGCTCAGGATGACGCGCTCGGTCTGCACCGGGGATGCGGCCGTCTGCAGCAAAGACTGACCGGGGCGTTGCTGCATCTCGGGTGCAGGGTCGAGGCCTGCGCACTGCAGGATGGTGGGGAACAAGTCCAGCAGGTCCACCGGTGTGTCGCACACCCCGGGCTGGATGCCGGGGCCCGCCACGATCATCGGGATGCGCGCCGATTCTTCGTACAGCGTGGACTTGCCCCACAGACCACGCGCCCCCAGGTTGTCGCCATGGTCGCTGGTGTAGACGACGGTGGTGTCATCGGCCAGGCCGCTGTCTTGCAGGGCCTGCAGGATCTGGCCCACGTTGTGGTCCAGGTAGCTGCACAGGCCCCAATAGGCACGGAAAGCGCGCTCGCGTTCTTCGGGGCTGGTGAAGTTTTCTTCGGTGTAATCGAAATTGGCATAGGCCTCGACCCAGGGATGCCGCTGGTGGCCTTGGGCCGGGTGCAGCTTGGCAGGCGGGATCGGCTGGTCCTGGTAGAGGTCATAAAACCGCTCGGGGGCGATCAAGGGGAAGTGCGGCGCCACCAGCCCGACATAGAGCACAAAAGGGCCATCTTGCTGCTGGCCCCGTTGGCGCAACCAATCCACGGCCGTGCCGGTGACTTCGTGGTCGTACTGCGTGTAGGGCGAATCGCCCTTGCCCACTTTGGGGCCGAGCATGCGTTTTTGGTGAAAGCGGGTGATGTAGGGGTCGCGGATCGAGGCCCAGACCATGCCATGCCCACCCACCACATGCATGGGCAAATGCTCTTTGTCAAAACCTGCCGGGTCGCCTTCGGCGCGGTAATGCAGCTTGCCAATGCTCTCGACCCGGATGCCGTGGTCCTGGAGCACATGGCCCCAGCTGCGGATCTGTCCGTAATAGGGCAAGGCGTTGTCCCACAAGCGGGCCTGGTGCACCCGCATGCCGGTGGCAAAGGCGGCACGCGCCGGCACACAGATCGGGCTGGGGGTGTAGGCATGGCTGAAACGCACACCGCGTGCAGCCAGGGCGTCGATGTTCGGGGTCTGTACCCAGGGGCTGCCATAGCAACCCGTGTGACGCGGATCGTGCTCGTCCGACATGATGACGATGACATTGCGGGCCACACTTGCTCCTCGTGTGCTTGTTCAGGGCCAAACCAGCATGCTGCCCGAATTGCCCGAGAATCTCTGTTCCCGCAGGAACAGGCATGCACCCGGTCATCTTCAACACCCGCACCGAAAGTCACCAGTGGAGCCGCCGGCTCGGCCAGGCGCTGGGCGAGCGCCTGGCCGTCGGCTCACAGCCCGTGGTGCGCGTGCCCGCCGGCAAGACCCTGCTGCCCGCCGGTCAGGCCATCACCCGCCTGCCCTTGCTGTTGTCGGGCCGGCTCGACTGTGTGCTGCCGCTGCAGGACAGCGAAGCCGGCAGCCTGATCCCGATCTCGTTTGAAGCGGGCGAGATCGCGATGCTGTCGCAGCTGTTTTGCAATGCCCCGGTCTGGGTGGATGTGGTGGCCGCCCAGGACTGCGCGTTGCGCTGGTTGCCCGTGGCCGAACTGGAGAAGCTGCTCGAAGCCGACCCTGCGCTGCTGCTGATGCTCACACGTTTTCTCGCGCAACGGCTGCGCGAAGTGCAAATCCGCGAACGCAGCTGGGTCGAACGCAGCGTGCACCACCGTGTGTTCATGCAGCTGATGCGCCTGGCGCAAAAGATCACCCCCGATGCGCAAGGCGGCCGCGTGATCCAGGCCACCCACGAAGAGCTGGCGGCTCGCTGCGGCGTGAGCCGGCCCAAACTCACGCTGGAGCTCAAACACCTGGAAGCCCAGGGTCTGATCCGGCGGGGACGCGGGCACATCGAGATCCTCAAGCGGTTCACCGACGCCGACTGCTGAGCCTCTTGGGTCGGGCAGGTGCCCGGCGCTTCCAACGGCCAGGGCCGATTCAATGGCTTTGGGCCTGCCTCTGCAACACCGAGCAGCACCAGTCTGCGGTATCGCGAAGGGCCTGCATCGCGATCGGCGCCTTCAGCCGGGTGAACCCGTGCGGCATGGCTTCGTAGATGCGCAGGTCCACGGACACGCCCACCGCGTCGGCACGGCGCGCCAGGTATTCGGTGTCGCTGAGCATGGTCTCGTGGCTGCCGATGCCGAGAAACAGCGGGCAGCAGCCACTGAAGTGAAAGCCCACGGGCGACGCCAGCGGTTCCTGGATGCGCGAAGGATCGATGTAGAGCGAAATGGCTTTTTGCCCGATCTCGCGGCTGGCCACATCCTTGTCATGGTTGTACCACCACGAGGCGCCCGGCAAGCGCAAGTCGGTCATGGGCGAAAGCACGGCGATGCCGGCGGGCATGGCCAGCGCGTGCGCATGCAGATCGACCGCCAGGCCCAGCGCAAGGCAGCCCCCCGAGGATTCACCCACCACGGCCATCGCCTGCGGCGGCAGGCCGCTGGCCAGCAAGGCTTCATACACCTGGCGAACATCGTTGGAAGCCGCAGGGTACGGATGTTCCGGCGCTTGGCGGTAACCGATGGCGATGACCTGGATGCCCGTCAACTGCGCCAGCAGCGCCGCATTGGCCCGCCCCAGGGCCAGGCTGCCACGGATGAAGGCACCACCGTGCACATACAGCAGCGCATGTTGCTCATCGGCACCATCGGTCTGGATGATTTCGCAGGGCACCCCCGCGATCTGGCGGGGGACAACCCGGACATCGGCGGGCGGCTGGCGCACGGCGCTGTGCATGAGCAGGGAATCCGTTCCCTCTCGCATGGCCTGCAGGGTCTGTGGGCCGGCGTAGGCGCGGGCATAAGCGGCATCTTGCAAGATGGTGCGCGCCGCAGCGAGGTCCTCTGGCGTAGCCCGGATGTATGCGATGTTCATGTTCGGCGTCCTCAATCGAGCTTCACGTTGAGCGACTGGATGAGCTTTTGCGCAGCGGCCCTGCGCGCCGCCATTTGTGCGCCAAATTGCGCGGGGCTGCTCGCAATGGGGTCGATGTCACTGGGGGCCAGCACCCGCTCAATGTAGGCCTTGGAATGCACAATGGTTCTGACATCGGCCTGGATCTTCTGCACGATGGCCGCAGGTGTGCCCTTGGGCACGGCCAGACCGACCGAGGTGCGGTAATCGACGCTGGCATAGCCCAGCTCGGCAAAAGTGGGGATGGCCGGCGCGGACTTCAGGCGCGAAGCACTGGTCACGGCCAGCATCTTGAGCTGCCCCTTGGCCACAAACGGCAGCACCGTGCCCGCGCTCAGGAACACCGCGTCAATGCGCCCCCCCAGCAAATCCTGCATGACCTGGGGCAGCACTTTGTAGGGAACGTGCGTGATCTCGAAACCTGCCTTGCGCCGGAAATCCTCCATCGCCAGGTGCAAAGGCCCACCCACGCCGGAGGAGGCATAGGCGTATTTCGCACCGTCCTTTTTCATCAGATCGATGAATTCGCGCAGGTTCTGCACAGGCAGGTCGGCACGCACCACCAAACCAAAATAGACCTCGAACAACTCGCTGACGGGCAGCAGGTCGATGGCCGGATCAAACGGCATCTTGGCGTAGAGG
>Ga0228702_1001226_pt1 | contig 16916 bp, 12 predicted proteins | sample McNCre217_Aug_MG_2_FD_178018 | JGI IMG/M metagenome (GOLD analysis project Ga0228702, IMG submission 178018) | Freshwater microbial communities from McNutts Creek, Athens, Georgia, United States - 20-17_Aug_MG | ecosystem: Environmental > Aquatic > Freshwater > Creek | place: USA: Georgia... | reverse complement strand
GTACTGGCCGGTTGCGTAGCGTGTCGCTGCGCGGCGCAGCTGGCGAGACTCAAATCAGACGACTACACATGTAGAACTGCGCGAAGAAGGCTTGTGGACGGGGGTTCAAATCCCCCCAGCTCCACCATATGCAATGCGAGAGACGCACTCTCTCGCTTTTTGGAAACCCCGCTGAGGCCCAGTCTCTGCGGGGTTTTCGCCATTTTGGCTCGTGGACACGGACCTTGGTGGCGACCCTAAAAAACACCGTTTTTCAGGAAATTTCGCTCTCTATTCTCCATTTCTCGTGGACAGGAGAACGCCGTGTCCACAAGTCCAACCCTTATAAATCAAGGACTTATGAGAGTTCTCCAGTCCCCCTTTCCTTTTGACACACTGCCTACCCAATATTGGCAAAAAACACAAAACCGTACAACAAGTGCTTATGGTTTATGGTGATTGCTCTCTCAAAGGATACGGAATTTGCGTACGCAATCAGGATTCCTTCTCTTCAAGTCCACGAGGCGCCTGGCTCAATGTGTTGAGTGGGAATTGGGAGTAGGGCGCCTCAACCAGTATCTCTTGAGCGGCCGAAGTCGTTCAAAAGCAGACGTCTGCTATTTCATAACAAATCGAGCGGTAGCCTGCTTTCCGCCTGAAGAAACGACCGCCACGACTTTTGTACCCGGACTCAATTTGAAGCTGCCCAATGCTTCCAACTTGTCTCCGCTTGCCTTGAGTTCGACCTCTTGCTTCTCAGTCCCGCTTAGTAGCGTCAACTTAGCAGTGGCTTTCGAGACGTCTACAGGCTTTCCATGATCTCGGACATGCAGCCGCAGCGCGGTGGGATTGGCGACCAGTTCGTAGTCGATATCCTTGACCGTGACCAGAACGCCGCCGTGCATGGGCTTATGTTCTGCATCACTTGGACCCGCCCATGCAGAATTGCTGAGCGACAAAATCAAACTGATCATGAGGGCGAAGATTTTCATAGGATTTCCTTTTCGTATGAGTCAATCAAATCAATGTCAAAACGCCTCGGCGTCCTTTTCCTCTAAAAGCGCTTGAGCAGGCTTTCGCCCAAACAGCCAGAACATGGCGGGTGTGAGGAATGTGTCCAGCAGGGTGGAACTGATCAAACCGGAAAAAATTACCACCGCTACCGGATGCAAGACCTCCGTGCCTGGACGCTCAGCTTCGAAAAGCAAGGGCGCCAGAGCGAAAGCGGTCACCAAAGCAGTCATCAAGACCGGGCTCAAGCGCTCCAGTGATCCCCGCAGGATCATTTGCGTGTTGAAGGTCTCTCCCTCAAAGCGCATGAGGTTGATGTAGTGGCTCACCTTCAGGATTCCGTTACGCACGGAAATTCCAGCCAGTGTGATGAAGCCGATCAGTGCTGCAACCGACAGGGGTTGCCCAGACAGCCACAAGCCCAGCACAGCGCCTACTAGTGCCAGCGGAATATTTACCATGATCAGCCCGGAGAGCACGACGGACTTGTAGCGGCTGTAAAGCACCACAAACATCAAAACCACGGAGATCACGGACAGCAGTGCGATCAGCCGAGAGGCCTCCTCTTGCGCCTGGAACTGCCCGCCCAGGGTGATGAAGTAGCCCTCGGGCAAGCGCGATTCAGAGACGACTTTGCGGATGTCGACAATGACCTCCGACAGCGGACGACCTGAGGCGTTAGCAGAGATCACGATTCGACGCTTGCCGTTGTCGCGGCTGATCTGGTTGGGGCCATCGGCATCCTCAATCAAGGCGATCTTGGACAGTGGCACCCTGCCAGAAGGGGTCTCAATCAGCATCTGTCCCAGACCTTCGAGCGAGCGTGCAGACTCAGGCAACCGCACTACCAGTGCAAACCGTCGTCCGCCTTCCATGATCTGGGTGATCCTTTCACCTTCGACCAGCGATTGCAGCGTAGAAAGCACTTGCGAGCCGGACAAGCCATATTGAGCCGCAGCCGCATAGTCCACCCGAACCTTGATCTGGGGTGCCAGGACCTGTTTTTCGATTTGCAAGTCCGCAATGCCCTGTATGTTGGCCAGACGGGATCTCAGTGCATCCGCCTGGCCCCTGAGCACATCCAGGTCTTCGCCAAAGATCTTGATGGCGATTTGAGATCGAACTCCAGAAAGCATGTGATCAATCCGGTGAGAGATCGGTTGCCCCACTTCAATGGATGCAGGCAAGTTGACCAGACGCGCGCGGATGTCCGCCCGGACTTCGTCCATCGAGCGGGTCAACTCTCCGGCGGGCTTGATGCCCACGTCCAACTCGCTGACGTGGACGCCTTCGGCGTGCTCATCCAACTCAGCGCGCCCACTGCGTCTACCCACATGAACAACTTCAGGCACCTGCTTGACCAGAATTTCGGCCTGGCGAGCCAGGGCTGACGACTCCGTCAGGGTGACGCCCGGGTTGAGACGCAAGCCCACCAGAAGCGTGCCCTCATTGAAAGGGGGCAGGAATGTGGTGGGGAAGAAGGGGACCGCAACAGCCGCCAAGACCACGGCGGCACCGGCGCTGGCCAGGGCTGCGCGAGGCTTGTCCAGAACCAGTTGAAGCCCACTCTTGTACCGATTTTTGAGCCACGCCAGGACCTTGGTGTCGCCATGGTCCAGATTTCTCATTCGGGGCAGCAAGTAGTAGCTCAGCACGGGAGTCACCGTGACCGACACCAGCAATGAGGCCAGCGTGGAGACGATGAAGGCGATGCCCAGTGGCACAAACAGCTTGCCCTCCAAGCCCGGAAGCGCAAACAGCGGCAGAAACACCAGCACGATAATGACGGTCGCGTAGAGGATGGCGGAGCGAACCTCCATAGACGCCTTGGCCACGAGGTGCAGCAAGGGCAGACGGTTATTGGCATCCTTGGAACGGTCTTCTTTCAAGCGTCGCAGGATGTTTTCCACATCCACCACGGCATCGTCCACCAGACCGCCGATCGCGATCGCCAAGCCCCCCAGAGTCATCGTGTTGATCGACAGGCCGAAATACTTGAACACCAGCGCGGTAATGAAAATCGACACCGGAATGGCGGTGAGCGCGATGATGGTTGGGCGAACTGTTCCCAGGAAGAAGAACAGAATCGCCGCCACAAATACCGACGCGCCTATCAGCTTGCCTTGCAGCGTCGAGATTGACGCCTCGATGAAGCTGGCCTGACGGAACGTGACGCGAGGAGCTTCCATCCCTTCAGGCAACGATGCCTTCAGGCCGACGATCGCCTCTTCAATGGACTGGGTGAGTTTGGTGGTGTCTGCAGTAGGCTGCTTTTGAACCCCCAGGATGACAGCCGGTTTGCCCTCGAATCCCGCATCACCACGCTTGATGGCTGGGGCAAATGTCACCTCCGCGATTTGCCTGAGCAAAATGGGTTGCCCGTTTTTAGCGGCGATCGCCAAATTTCGCAAGTCATCAAGCCGGGAGGTTCGCCCCAGGTTGCGGATGAGGTACTCGCGGCCATTGAGTTCAAGAAAGCCCCCTGACGTGTTGGCCGAGAAGCTGCGCAGCGCGGCTTCCAACTGGTCCAGCGAGATGCCAAGGTCAGACATGCGCGCTGTGCTGGGCTGCACTTGAAACTGTCGCACTTCGCCACCGATGGGAATGATCTGCGCGACGCCCGGGATGGACATCAACCGGGGACGCAGAACCCAGTCGGCGTATTCCCGAACTGCCATTGGTGAAATCTTTTGTGGATCGACTGGGATAGCGATCTGCATGATTTCTCCCATGATGGAACTGATCGGACCCATTCGGGGCGTGACGTTCGCAGGCAATCCCTGATCCATGGCGGAGAGTCGCTCAGACACCAGTTGACGCGCCCGGAAAATTTCGGTGTCCCAATTGAAGGTCACATATAGGAAGGACAGGCCAGCCGACGAGGTGGAGCGGATGGACTCCACCCCTGGTAATCCGTTCATCGCTGTTTCCAGCGGGAAGGTGATCACTTGCTCCACTTCCTCGGCGGCCATCCCTCCTGCCTCGGTCATGATCGTGACCGTGGGCTTGTTGAGGTCGGGGAAGACATCCACAGGAGTTCGGGTCAGGGTAAATGCCCCGTAGCCCATCAGCACAGCACCGGCAATAAGCACCAGTAAGCGATTGGCCAGACTGTTTTCGAGAAGCCACTTGAACATGTTGCGGCTCCCTCAGCGAATCTGATTGATCAGAGTGGCCCCTTGAGTGGCCACACGATCGCCTGATTTCAGGCCGGAGGTTACGGCCACTCGCGTGCCATCCATTGGCTCGAAAGTCACTGTGCGGGGCTCAAACTTCTCGGGGGCCGTCTTGACCCAGACCACCGTTTGGTTGGCGGCGTTTTTCATGAGCGACGACAAGGGTACAGGAATGCCCGAAGTCTTTTGCTTGGACTGCACATAGACTTTGACTGGCTGCCCCACAGCCAGGCCCAGCGCTTGCGGGTTTTGTGCCTGAAAGTTCAGGGGCAATGCCTGTTCACGCAAGCTGCTTGCCGCGCCGATGAAGCTCAAAGGAACGTGCTGCTCACCGATGGCCAGCGACGCACCACCAATGTTGTTGGCCAAAGTCCCGTCAAATGCCAAGGCTTCGATCCGCAAGCGTCGGGGGTCGACGATTTCAAAGATCAGTTCACGCGCGTCCACGACCTGACCCGTGACCGCCTGGGCAGATGCAATGACCCCTGAGACCGGGGCAAGGAGAGCTTCGCGGCTGGCCAGCCCACCGCCCACGGCGGCAATGCGGTCAGCCAAACTCAACACCTCACTCTCCGAGGCCTCAATATCCTTGCGTGGAACGGTGTCAGACAACTCCCGCAAACGTGCAAGACGCTTTTCGGCCAGGGACTTGGCAGCACGCAACTCGGCCAATTGAGCCGACTGGCTGGCCCTCTCCAGTGGTGCCACTGCCGGAACCACATAGGCCAGCACATCGCCCTTTGTCACCGCTTGTCCCGCACTGGGCAATCCCTTGGGACCCGGTTCAATCCGTCCGGCGTTAATTGGCTGCACCTTTCCACCCGCATTGGGGTCCATCAGCACCCGGCCATTGAGTTCGAATGAGCGCGGCACGTCGGTAACTTCCACTGCCAGTGTTCTCACATTCAGTTGTCGTTGGGCTGGTTTAGGAAGAAATACGCTGCCATCGGCCATGCGCTGGGGACCGTTTGAACTTGTCACGACTGATGCCGCGCCGTGGTCATGCCCTTCGCCGGCGAAAGACGGCACTCCGGTGCTTGCAAGGCTCAAGGTTGTGCAGAGAGCGAGCCAGCTAAGTTTGTTCGAATTGTTTTTGAGTTTCATGTGGATTACTCCTTATGCACGACGAGCTTGGTGACGAAAGCGGACGATCGCGCCCAGCGCTATCAGTGCCAGCAAACCGGCACCGATCCACATGGCGATAGCTTTCCATGCATCGCGGATGCCTGGCGCATCTGCATCTGCGTGTAAATCAAGTTCGGTGGCAAGCAAATCGATCAGTTCGCCCGCGTTGATCGTTGCGGTGATTGCCATCACGCCAGGTTTAAGCGGTTCTTTAATAGTGACCTCGTATTCGCCATCGGCATGCTTTTGCGCTTGGTATTTGCTGCCAGCGATATCAATTTCGATTTGGGCGTCGTTGACCGGGGTGTTGTCTTTAAAGCGGTCCAGATAAAGCGTGATCAGCTTCCCCTTGACGATGCCAACCAATTCCAGATCCTCTGAGACTGCAGTGAAGCGAGGCAGCGCGGAACTTGTGGCTTGCGGGGCTGTGTCGCCATGGTCGTGTCCAGGGCCTGCGATAGCCAATGGGATAAACAGGGTAAGTAACAGTGCCAAAAGAGTGGCCGCTGTTGAGTGAATGAGCTTCATGGTGTTCCTTGAGTTTTTGGGGGGCGTCAACGTCACTGGGGCAGCAAGCCCAAGGACTGCCGCCACGCTGAGATGGCGCTGGCCAGATCGATGTGGCTGCGAGCCTCTTGGCGTTCTGCTTCGACGGCCTCAGCCTCGATGCGCAAGCGGGTTGGCAGATCGGTTTCTCCAAGCCTGAATGACTTGTCAAAAAAGCCACGTGACTCTCTGGCCAGCCTGGCCCTTCGCTGGGCGGCGTCGAGTTGTGTGCGAGCGGCCTCCACGCGTGATGCAGCTCCCCGCTGATCGGCTTGAATGCGGTCCCTCTCGAGGGTGAGTTGGGACTGCACCTCAATGGCTTCGGCCTGTGCTGTCGCGACACGAGCGTCATACCTGGGGCCTGCGCCAAAGGGAACTCGAACGCCGATAAGCACAGTCTGGCCGTACCGCTCTCCAAAAGCTCCTCGGTCTCTCGTGGTGGCGACCGTCAGTTCGGGGTTGGCGCGCTTTTGGGTGTTGATCAGCTTGGCCGTGCGCTCGGCAACGGCGATGCGGTCTTCCAACTCTGCGAGCAGCGGATGACGGGCAGTTTGAGACGGAACAGGTGACGGTTCACCCGTCCCGTTGTGGATCGAGTCTGGTGCCGCGATCCCGCCTGTGAGCGCAGCAAGCTGCGCAGACGCAACGGCTGATGCAGCCTGCGCCTGAGCGGCAAGTGCTTCAGCCGCAGCCACGGCGCCTTCTGCCTGGTGCTGGTCTGACCGTGCCAGGTCACCTGCCTGTTTCCGCTTGGCAACGTCAGCGGCCAGTCGTCTGGCATTGGTCAACTGCTCGCGCGCCAGCTCTGCATCGACCTGAGCACGCTGCCAGCTCCACCAGGCATCCCTGACTGAAGAGGCCAGCCGCAACTGGGAGGCAAGGACTCGGCGCTCAACAAATGAGATTTCAGCCTGAGCCAATTCGGCGCTGGCCGTACGCTGCCCGGGCAGCCAGAGCGGAACCGCAATACCGACCTCGGTTTCTCGCAAACCGTTGTTTCCGGTCGCCTGGTCGGATCGCTGACTGATTTCCAGTGAGGGTGCTTCCGGCGAGAGCAGCCCAGCGGCTTTGGCTTGGGCTTGCGCGGCGTCACGGCGCGATTGAAGTGCGCGTGCCTCGGGTTGCCTTTGCCAGGCTGTCTCGAAAACTTCCTTCAACGACGCCGCGCCGGTAGGCACACCGGCGGTATTGCCTTGTGCATGGGCGCTCAGGACTCCACAACTCAATGCAATGGCCGACAGCACCAATCGAAGGGGGGCTGTCTTTTTTTCACTCAAACGCATAACTCATCTCCAATGGTGAAAATATCCAAGGAGATCAGCGAGCGGCGACGCAACGGTCGCGGGCTTCAGTGCACAACGCTCAATGCGTCATGCACGTCAGCGCACAAGGGATTCGAAAAAAGGGGAAGAGGAAACCCGAGGCTCGCCGATCAGGCAAGCCTGAGCCATTGCGGCCGTTCGGGCCGCTCGGTGTGAGCCCGAGTGGGGTTGACGTGGTAGTCGGATTGATGGCCCTGAGCCGTTGCCGCCGGGGGCGTCTTCAGATCACTGGTCAGCGCAGCTGCGCAACCCAGATGACATGTCGCACAGTCGTGGTGTACCCCAGTTGATGCAGTGCCATCTTTGCCAGATTCGTGGAGGTCAGCTGCTTGATGGTCGTGGGTGTGGTGTCCAGGGTGGTTGGCAGTCACACCGGCCTCATGTTGGCAATAGCCAGCCACTGCTGCCCAGCTGAACTGCAAGGGCAACAGAACCAGCAAAAAGATTGCCAAGAACTTTCTCATGTTAGATAGTTTAGTAGCTTTAGGCTTTGAACGCCACTTGCCAGGTCCTTGACCTCATGATTCTTGAGGCCAATGCAGTTCGATGGTGTAAGGATGACAGCACTCATTTGGCTGCCTTGAGAAGACGCAGTCCGTTGAAGACCACCAACAAGCTCGCACCCATGTCTGCAAAAACCGCCATCCACATGGATGCGTCATCAAAGATGGCCATCAGCAGGAACACTGCCTTGATGCCCAGAGCGAGGGTTATGTTCTGCCACAAAATGACGTGCGTCTGCTTGGACAGCCGGATCGTCTCTGGCAGTCTACGCAGATCGTCGTTCATGACCACGATGTCTGCGGCCTCCATCGCTGTATGGGTTCCAGCCGCACCCATTGCAAATCCGATGTTTGACTTTGCCAGTGCAGGGGCATCATTGATGCCATCGCCTGCCATGGCTGTCACGCCGTATTGACCCTGAAATTCTTCGATAGCCCTGAGTTTGTCCTCGGGCAGTAAGTTGCCCCGGATTTCAGAAATTCCAGCTTGGTGTCCCACCGTCTTTGCTGTCAGCGCATTGTCTCCCGTCAGCATGATGGGCGTGACGCCAAGCGCTTTCAACTCAGCGATGGCCTGTGTCGACGATGTTTTGATCGTGTCCGCCACCGCGAAAAGTGCGATCACCCGATCTCGGTTTGCCAAAATCGTCACGGTTCTACCAGCGCCCTCATGTTCAGCGAGCCGGGCCTCCAGCGCTGACGAGCATTGATTGCGCTCCTCGATCCAGCGGTGGTTGGCCAGGATGTAAGGGTGCCCGTCGATAACGCCTTGGACCCCACGACCCGCAACGGCTTCAAACGCAACGACCTCTTGGGTAGATTCAGTCAGGCCCTGGGCAATTGCTTTCGAGACGGGATGATCCGAACGTACGGCTAGACTCTTTGCCAAACGCTCAAGGCGTTCTCGGGGCTCATCCAAGGCAATAGCTTCAAATGCGACAAGTTTGGGCTTGCCCTCGGTGATGGTCCCTGTTTTGTCCAGGGACACGGCTTTGATCTTGCGCGCTTCTTCCAGATAAACGCCACCTTTGATCAAAATGCCACGCCGTGCCCCGGCGGCAAGTCCACTAACCACAGTGACAGGCGTGGAGATGACCAACGCGCAAGGACACGCAATCACCAGCAAAACCAAGCTCTTATAGATTGCTTGCAGCCATGTGATGCCTGCCACCCAAGGCAGCAGCAAAGCGACCAACAGAGCAAGAGTAAAGACCGCTGGCGTGTAGATTGCAGCAAATTGATCAACGAAGCGCTGGGTTGGTGCGCGGGTGGCTTGTGCCTCTTCTACAGCTTTGATGATTCGGTTGAGCGTGCTGTCAGAGGCCAGGGACGTGACCCGGATTTCCAAGGCTGCTGCCTGGTTGATCGTCCCCGCATAAACCCCGTCGCCCGGCGTCTTATCTACGGGCAGACTTTCTCCAGTCAAGGGCGATTGGTCCACTGCACTTTGACCTGCTGTGATGGTGCCGTCCAGTGGAACTCGTTCACCCGGAGCGATGCGAACAACCGAGTCCAGCGAGACCAACTTGACGTTCATCCGAATCCATGTGCCGTCGTTTTGCCGAACTTCGGCCAACTCGGGGGACATGGCAAGGAGACTCTTGATTGCGCCACGTGCGCGATCGACTGCACGCGCCTCAATGGCTTCTGCAATGGCGTATAGGGCCATCACCATGGCGGCTTCTGGCCACTGACCAATCAAAAAAGCGCCGGTGACGGCTACCGTCATGAGCGCATTGATGTTCAACCGCGCCTGACGCAGGGCAGCCAAGCCTTTGGCGTACACGCCAAACCCCGACAAGAAAATTGCACCTAACGCCAGGACCATGCCGATAGCGACGATCCATTGATTGGTCGGAAATGCAAATGCAATCGCTTCGGCGATCAGCGCTAAGCCGAGTGCCAGGATAAGTTTTCCCCACGATGACCAAAACCCGGTCGGGACTTGATGGTTGTCAGTTTCCTGGGGCAAGGGCTCAGGCTTGAAACCAGCTTTCTTGATGGCCTCCAAAGCTGGTGGGATGGCGACCACGTCGGCACTGATCGTCAGGACGCGCTCCCCAAGATTGAAATGCAGTCTATGGATTCCGACAACTTTGTCCAAGGCTTGTCGGATCTCCGACTCTTCTGACGAGCAGTCCATGTTAGCGATTCGAAATCTGCTCCCGACCGGCGCTGACGAAACCACGCTGGGGTCTTGAACGGGCGACAACGCAGAGGCGCAAGTTGACGCCCCGCAGCAGGACGTGCTGGCGGAGGTCTGCTCCGGTTGGTCTGCGCAGGGAAGGATGTTTGATTTTTGTTTCATATGGATATTAGAAACCCTGTAGCCACTTTAGTGTCAAGGGGCTAGAATTTTTCTAATTCTGAGCATGTAGCAGACCAAGGTGTCTTTATGAAAATCGGAGAACTGTCCAAGGCAACTCATACACAAGTGGAAACCATCCGGTACTACGAGCGCGAAGGCCTGCTGCCGCAAACCGACAGGACAGAGGGCAACTACCGGGTTTACGGGCCAGCACATGTTGAGCGCTTGTCCTTCATACGCCACTGTCGTCGCCTGGATATGACATTGGAGGAGGTCCGCACGCTCTTGCGTTTCAAGGATTCGCCGCCGCAAGACTGCTCGGTGATCAACGACTTGGTCGATGAGCACATCAAGCATGTGACGATCCGCATCAAAGAACTGAAGTCTTTGCAAAAGCAATTACTCGATCTTCGAAACAGCTGCGCGGGTGTCGGTACGGTTGAGGCGTGTGGGGTCCTGTCGGGGTTGTCTCGTGCCTCACTAGCGGGGTCGACAATTCAAGCGCCAATGGAACAGCATGTACATGGAACTCATAAGGTTTTTGGGCAGCGCAGATCCAAATGATCACTTTCTCAAGGAGTTCTATTGTTTTTATATTGAGTCAATCGATATGATGCGCTAGCAATCTTCTCTTGGAGTCGCAATGACAACATTCGCAAATCAATTTAAGAGCGAGGTAAGTCGCCTGGCCAAAAAAGAAGTCAAAGCTGAGACTCAATCGCTGAAAAAGGCAACTGCGGCTTACCGAGGTGAAATCGCCTCCCTGAAGCGAAGGCTCGCTGAACTAGAGGCGCTGGTCAAGAAAATGTCAAAGGGGGTGAGCCGTTCAAAAGCAATTGAAACGACTGAGGGCGATTCAGGGGCTGGATTGCGCTTCCGCGTCGCAGGCTTTGCTGCTTTGCGCAAAAAGCTGGGCTTGAGTGCAGCCGAGATGGGCAAACTCCTGGGCGTATCTGCACAGAGCGTTTATCACTGGGAATCTGGCAAAACTAAGCCTCGTGCAAGCCAGCTAGTTGCCATTTCTGCCGTCCGTAAAATGGGTAAAAAAGCTGTTGCCGCTAAGTTGGCCGAATCTCCAGAGTTATGAGATTGGACTTGCCCAGCGATCTTGAAAAAGCTATTTTAAATACTTCAAAAATAACGGCCCCGAAGAGCCGTTATTGATCAACACCAGAGGCGTTGATAGATTACTTCCCATCGCGGGGATGGTAGTGTTTAGAGCGATCATTGGCAGCGTTTGGCTTTGCAGACTTCTCTGCGTTTTCAGTCTGCTCAGGCGCAGACTTATTTTCAGTTGCTTTTTTCTTGGCTGGTGCTCCATAGCCCTTCTCTTGAGTGTGTGAGTGAGGAGCCATTTCTGGTTTGGTTGCGGAAGAATTGTCATCGGCGGCCATAGAAACAACAGGAGACAAAACGGCCATTGCTAAAGCCAGTGAAGATGCGAGGTGAGAAACTTTCATTTGATACTCCTTTGAAGGTTTTGCTAAAAATGCAATTCGATTATTGTGGTCATTGACTGACAAGGCCCTGTCATATTGATTACAAATATGTCAGGTCATATCCTTATTGTTGATTTAGAGATCATTTTGATTTGAGCTCTTGTAATTTGACCAAGGCATAAAGTGCAGGAATCACTGCCAGCGTCAGTACCGTTGACGAGATCATTCCACCCACCATTGGGGCGGCAATGCGACTCATCACTTCAGAGCCCGTACCGGTGCCCCACATGATGGGAAGCAAACCGGCCATTATGGCAACCACTGTCATCATCTTGGGACGAACCCGCTCCACGGCTCCATCCATCACTGCCTCATAGAGATCCGAAGAGTCAGGGATTTTTCCTTCTGCAATTCGTTTAGTTTTGATCTGTTCCCAAGCATGATCTAAATAGATCAGCATCACCACGCCAGTCTCTGCAGCCACCCCAGCCAAGGCAATAAAGCCGACCGCAACGGCGACCGACAGGTTGTATCCAAGCAACCACATCAGCCAGACGCCTCCTACCAGCGCGAAGGGGACCGACAACATGACAATCAGTGTCTCGGTCAACCGCTTGAAATTCAGATACAGCAACAAGAAGATGATCAGCAGCGTCACCGGAACCACCAGCTTCATCTTTTGTACAGCACGCTCCATCGACTCGAACTGACCGCTCCAGGTCACGTAGTAACCAGTAGGAAATTTGACCTGTTCGTTTACCGCCTTACGGGCATCCGCAACGTAACTGCCGATGTCACGTTCACGAATGTCGACGAAGATGTAGGCGGATAGCAGCGCGTTTTCAGTACGAATGCCTGGTGCACCTTTGGCCACCTCAACCCGAGCGACTTGTCCCAGAGGCACCATTGCGCCGTCCATGGTGGGCACAAGAACCTCCCGTGCGATTTGCTGCGGGTCCGAACGAAGTTCGCGAGGGTAACGGACAGTCACTCCAAAGCGTTCGCGTCCTTCAACGGTGGTGGTCACCATGTCTCCGCCAAGCGCGGTACCGATCACCTCTTGCAGGTCACCTACTGCCAGTCCATAGCGCGCCAGTTGTGTGCGATCTGGTTCGATGTTCAGGTAGAAGCCGCCAGTGATGCGTTCGGCAAATGCAGATGTGGTGCCTGGAACCTGCTTGACCACCGTTTCAATCTCACGGGCCAAACGTTCCATCTCGTTGAGATCCTTGCCGAACACTTTGATGCCAATCGGTGTACGAATGCCGGTGGACAGCATGTCGATGCGCGCTTTGATCGGCATAGTCCATGCGTTTGATACGCCCGGAAACTGCAACGCCTTGTCCATCTCGGAAATCAGTTTGTCGGTCGTCATGCCCTTGCGCCACTCCGAGACAGGCTTGAGGTTGATGACCGTTTCAAACATCTCTGTCGGTGCCGGGTCCGTGGCCGTGTTCGCCCGGCCAGCTTTGCCATACACCGAAGCCACCTCAGGGAAACTCTTGATGATCTTGTTCTGCGTCTGCAACAACTCTGCAGCCTTGGTGATCGACATACCTGGCAACGACGCGGGCATGTAAAGCAACGTGCCTTCATTGAGTGTCGGCATGAATTCGGAGCCGAGCTTGCTGGCTGGATACAGCGAAATTCCCAGCACGAAGAGCGCTACGCCAACAGTTAGCTTTTTCTTGTGCATCACGCCAGCGATGATGGGGCGATACACCCAGATCAAGAAACGATTCACCGGATTTTTGGCTTCCGGCATGATTCTTCCCCGGATGAACAGCATCATCAGAACTGGCACCAGCGTCACCGAAAGCATTGCCGCCCCCGCCATGGCGAAGGTTTTGGTGTAGGCCAGCGGTGAGAACAGACGTCCTTCCTGCGACTCAAGCGTGAAAACGGGCAAAAAGGACACGGTGATGATCAGAAGCGAGAAGAACAATGCTGGTCCCACCTCCTTGCACGCAGTGATCATGGCCTCGACCCGTTGCGCGTTATCGTGATCGTCGGGTAAGCGTTCCAGATGCTTATGAGCGTTTTCAATCATCACGATGGCTGCATCAACCATGGCACCAATCGCAATGGCAATTCCTCCCAAGCTCATCAAATTCGAGTTCATGTCCAGCAGGCGCATGGCAATGAAAGCGATCAACACCCCCACAGGCAGCATCAAAATTGCCACCAGAGCCGAGCGCACGTGCATCAGAAACACAACGCAGACCAAGGCAACGATCAGACTTTCCTCCAGCAGCGTGCGCTTGAGCGTGTCGATCGCGCGGTGAATCAAATCAGAGCGGTCATACACCGCTTGGATGCTGACCCCTTCCGGCAATCCTGCTGAGACTTCCGTGATCTTTTCCTTGAGGTTGTGGATCACCTCTAGGGCATTTTGACCGTAACGAGACATGGCGATGCCGGAGACGACCTCACCCTCACCGTTGAGTTCGGTGATACCGCGCCGCTCATCAGGAACCAATTCAACTCGTGCAATATCTCGCACCAACACTGGCGTTCCCTTGTCGGATTTGACGACAAGATTCTCGATATCCGAAACGCCGCGCAGGTAGCCACGTCCCCGAACCATGTATTCAGTTTCGGCCATTTCGACCACACGGCCACCAACATCCCGGTTGGATTCCCGCACCACCTGAGACACTTTGGCCAGAGGAATGCCGTAGGCGCGCAGTTTCACAGGATCGACAGTGATCTGGTAGGTCTGGACAAACCCACCGATGGAAGCTACTTCGGCGACCCCATGTGCTTTTGTGAGTTGATACCGCAAGTACCAGTCTTGCAAGGTGCGCAGTTCAGCCAGGGTTTTGTCCTTGGCCAGCAAGGCATACTGGTAAACCCAGCCCACTCCAGTTGCATCAGGACCGATTTGAGGCGTCACCCCCTTGGGCATGCGACTGGACGCGAAGTTCAAATACTCCAGTACACGTGAACGCGCCCAGTAAATATCTGTGCCATCTTCAAAAATGATGTATACGAAGGAAGCACCGAAAAATGAAAAGCCTCGAACGACTTTCGATTTAGGAACCGACAACATGGCCGTGGTCAGTGGATAAGTGACCTGGTCTTCAACCACCTGCGGGGCTTGTCCTGGGTACTCTGTGTAAACGATCACCTGAACATCAGACAGATCGGGTAGCGCGTCCAGTGGTGTCCTGATGACGGCGAATAACCCGCCAACGATGACAAACAAAGTAGCTAGTAGGACCAAAAATCGGTTTCGTCCTGACCAATCAATGATCTTTGCAAGCATGGTGTCCTCCAAAGATCAGTTGTGACCAGCGTGTGGATTGGCCGCACTTGCCGTGACAGGCTTGATGGCGGTGATGATCCATTCGCCCTGGCCGCGCTCAACAAACTCAAAGCTCAAAGACATTCCAGGCTTCAGACCAGAAAGCAGACTGCTGTTTGCAACCTTGAATTCCATGGTCATGGCAGGCCATTTAAGGGTGGATACCGGTCCGTGTGCGATCGTCAGCGAACCAATTTTGGTATCGATGTCCTCGATTTTTCCTTCTGCACGATGGCCCACGGATGCCGTGGTCTTGGATTCTGTCGATCCTCCTTTAGAAGCTGCCGCGCCGTGTCCCGAGTGTCCCAACCCCCCGATCGCAGCCTTGAGGTTACTTTCGGCGTCAATTAAGAAGTTCGCAGCAACAACTACCATCTCGCCATCTCGCACACCCTCCAGAACCTCGATGCGATCATCGCTACGTGCGCCAAGCTTGACCTCCCTGGGATCGAAGCGTCCTTCCTGCACTTGAACAAGAATGATTTGACGTGCCCCGCTATCGATGACGGCGGACGTGGGAACGGTTAGCACAGAACGCTTGGTGTCTACGGGCAGTTCGACCTGAGCAAACATGCCAGGCTTGAGAAGTCCCAGTGGATTCGACAACTCTACGCGAACCGGAACGGTTCGAGTCTCCGACTTGAGGGTCGGGTAAACATAGGTAATTGCCCCCGAAAACTGCTTATCTGGATAGGCGTTGATCCGCACAGTGGCTTTGGCACCGGTTCGCACCTGACCGATGTCTTGCTCAAAGACATCGGCAATCACCCATACTGAGGCAAGATTGGTGACTTGATAAAGCATTTCACCTGGCATGAAGCGCATGCCCTGTACCGCCTTCTTCTCGGTCAAGATGCCTGCCACTGGTGATCGCAGTGTCAATGTGCGACGGGTCCCGGTGGATTGAGTCAATGCCTTGACCTGTTCGTCCGAAATATCCCAGTTACGCAGTCGTGACAAGCTGGAATCTGCCAGTTCGCGCATGCCTCGCTGAGTCTCCTCATTCGCGCCCTTTAAGGCCTCAACACCTTGCGATGCAATGGCGTATTCGCGCTGAGCGGAAACCAACTCGGGACTGTAGACATCGAAAAGCGGCTGACCTTTGCCTACAGTTTGACCTGTGGCATTGACATAGAGCCGTTCAACATAGCCCTCGAATTTGGGTGCGATGGTGTAGGTTTGGCGTTCATCCGGTTCGATCCGTCCTGCGGCACGGACAACTTTGTTCAATGTGCGCAGGCTTGCTGCCTCAACACGGACGCCCAGTTTTTGCACTTTCTCCGTGCTGATGCGAATGAGGTTTGGGCTGCCAGCGGTAGCTTCCTGCTCGCCCTCGTAAACAGGGATGTAATCCATGCCCATCGGATCTTTCTTGGGCGTCGGAGACGTGTCAGGTAATCCCATGGGATTGCGGTAGTAGAGAATCTTGCGCTCTGTGGATGAGCCATCGTTTAGCGCGCTTGACTTGGATTGTGTGTCTTGATGCGGGACGGATTGTTGTTTTCCAAACCAATATCCAGCACCTGCTGTCAAAGCGGCAACGATTAAAGTTGCAACGCCCATCTTCAAGCCCGTTGTCATAATTCTTCTCCTACGATGCGCTCAATTTCAGCGAGACGCATTTGTGCATTGATTCCTGCCTTGACTTGATTCAATTTGGCTTGACGGATTTGTCTTTGTGCATCTAGAAGGGTAGCGAAATCCACCTTCCCGGATTCATAGCCCGCAAGGGCCGAGCGAAAGGTCAGCTCTGACTGCGGCAAAAGATTCTCGGTGGTCAATGTAAGAGACTGACGCTCTGAATCAAACCCCGCTATGCTTTCATAAAGATCAGCCAAAATCTGACTGCTAACCAACTCACGACGGGAGCGTGATGCCGAAAGCATGGCCTCTGACTCCCGTTCCTGTGATCTACGAGCGCTTTGCTGCAATGGGATATTGATTTCAACCATCAACTCCCATTCACGAACGGAGTTGCCATACTGAATGGGTGATGCACCCAATGTGAAATCAGGATATCGATTTCGATACGCAAGATCTCGTGATTTCTCTGCGGCTTTGATCTGCGCTTCCTCGACTCTTAACAGTGGATTATTCAATTTCGCGCGCTGTTCCAAGGAAGAGAAATTTACAACTGCTTGTGTTGGAAGCACTCGAATTTGAGTAGGTTTAGCCAAAGGTTCGTCAGCTTGTCGGCCAG
>Ga0228702_1001221_pt1 | contig 17021 bp, 20 predicted proteins | sample McNCre217_Aug_MG_2_FD_178018 | JGI IMG/M metagenome (GOLD analysis project Ga0228702, IMG submission 178018) | Freshwater microbial communities from McNutts Creek, Athens, Georgia, United States - 20-17_Aug_MG | ecosystem: Environmental > Aquatic > Freshwater > Creek | place: USA: Georgia... | reverse complement strand
CGCAGGCTTGCCGAACACATCGGGGAGTAAGTGAGAGAAGCGCGCTAGCGCGGCTTCGCGAGCGGCGACCCGATGTCGCAGGCTTGCCGAACACATCGGTGAATAAAGCACACACCCAACCCGCTTAAAACAAACACCGCCCCAGCTAATGTGTGGGAGCGGTGTTTTGTTTTGCTCTAGGAGGCTCTTAGCGCAGGGTGACCTTCACAGGCATGCGCTTGATACCATGCACAAAGTTGCTGCGCAGGTAGTCAATGTCGCCGGCAAGTTCAACCTTGTCAACGCGCGAGATTAGGTCTTCAAACATCACACGCAGCTCAATGCGAGCGAGTGCGTTACCCAGACACATGTGAGGGCCGCCACGCCCAAAGGTCATGTGCTCGTTAGGGTTGCGGGTTACGTCGAACTTGTTTGGGCTCTCAAAGATTGCTTCGTCGCGGTTACCCGAGGCGAACCAGGTAACAACCTTTTGACCCGCCTTGATGTTCTGTCCGTTGATCACTGCATCGGTGGTTGCGGTGCGGCGGAAGTGGTAAACCGGGCTGGCGTAGCGCAGGAATTCCTCAACGGCCCAAGGAATCAGGTCCGGGTTCTCCTGCAAGATTGCCAGCTGCTCAGGGTGCTCAATCAGGTTGCGCATAGTGTGGGTAATGGTGTGACGAGTGGTCTCGTTACCGGCCACAACCAGCAGCAAGAAGTTGGTGTGGAAGTCGCGCTCAGAAAGCGGGATTCCGTCGGTTGGCTCGCTGTTGATCAGAACCGAAACCAGGTCGGTGCCATCCTTGCCCTTGCGCTCGCGGGCCAGGTGGTCGCCATACTCAAATACCTCGAGCGCTGCAGGCGAACGGAATGGCACCAGACGGTACTTCTCGCTCTCGGGGTCGCTAATCAACACGTCGGCGTGCTCAGGGTCGTCAAAACCCACCATGCGGTTTCCCCAGTCAATGAGCTTGTGGGTGTCTTCTACCGGCACGTCCAGCAGGCGAACCAGAACGTTGATTGGGAAGTCTGCGGCTACCTCGGAAACAAAGTCAAAGGTTCCCTTGGCAAATGCGTTGTCCAAAGTGGTGGCGGTGATGCCACGCAGGAACGTCTCGTACTTGGCAACGGCCGGCGGAGTGAACTGGCCCTGCAGCAGGCGGCGCAGCGCGCGGTGGCGGGTGCCGTCGGTTTCTAGAAGCGAACGACGGGCGTCTTCCTGCTCCTTGTCAACCTCTTCCAGGTTGGTGAAGCGCTCGGAGGTAAAGGTCTCGGAGTCGCGCAGCACACGCACAATGTCGTGGTAGCCCAATACGCTCCAGAAGCCGTGGTTGGGAGCTTCTTCATCGCTCCAGTGCACCGGCGAGTTCTTTCGCAGGTCCGAAAAGGTTTCCCAGGGGGCTCCGTTTGCAAACAGATTCAGGTCCGAAAGGTTGACGTTCTTCATTGACATCACGCGCTCCAAAAGAGATTGTTTGGATACTAACAATCTCACCCTAGCGGGATTTCATTCGTTTGCTAACGATTTACTCAAATCGTTATCAAATGCGGGAATCGGGTTTGTGTTGGTGCGGTTCTAGCGCATAGATTTATTGGGAAAGCGAGCATCGATGAGTAATGAATTTGACCTGGACCTGGGTTTCCACAATGAGCCGGCAGAACCGGATTTGAGCCATCTCTCCACCGATATGTTGCAGGCGGCCGTGGCCGGTTTGCCAACCGCGCTGCGCGAAGTTGCCATCGGCCTGTTGCTCGAGAAACGCACCATGAGCGATGTTTCGCAGGCGCTGGGCATTCGTCAGAGCGAACTGGTAACCCGTTTGCACCGCGCCAAGAATTTGATTGCCGAGGGGCTGGCCTAACAGGGTTGGCAAACGCCTGGTTTTCCCCGCACCCAAAGATTTATCCACAGAATCGATTCGGTTGTTTCAGCTCGCGTCGATGCCATTGAAAAGATGAACCATGACATTTCACGAACATCTCGAATTTGATTCCTGCGGCAGCACCCAAACCCCAATCGGCGCCGTTTCCGTTTATGCAAACCTAGGCAAGATTGTGGCTCTTGAGATTGGCGCACCGGCTGCACCTCAGGGCGGCAACAGCGAACTGGTTATTGCCGCGCTTGCCCAGCTCCGTGCATATTTTGATGGCAAACGCAAAGAGTTTGATCTGCCCCTAAATCTGCAGGGCACCGAATTTCAAAAAGCCGTTTGGCAGCAGATTGCTGGCATTCCATTTGGCAAAACCATGAGCTACGCGCAAATTGCCAACGCCATTGGTAAACCCCAGGCATCGCGCGCCGTGGGTGGAGCGGTTGGCAGTAACCCGGTGGCTCTCATTGTGGGCTGCCACCGAGTGATGGGCGCTAGCGGGCGGATCACAGGTTACTCCGGTGGCAACGGTATTCCAACCAAGCGTTGGCTACTGGAGCACGAAGGCATTCACAGCGTTGACTGATTCACAGACCAGAGCACCGGAGCCGGCAACCAATTCCGCCACCTCAGCCATTGTTGGCTCCCTCACTCACCCGCAGAAGGCTGGCGGCAAAGTGCGAGTCTTTGACGACGGCCTGCCTCGTTGCTCATGGTTGAATCTGGACCCGCTTTACATTGAATATCACGACACCGAGTGGGGTGTTCCAGTTCACGGTAACAACGAGATGTTTGAGCGAGTTGCCCTGGAGGGTTTCCAAGCGGGCCTAAGTTGGTTCACTATCCTCAAGCGGCGCGAGGGATTCCGCTCGGCATTCCATGGTTTTGACTTGGAACGCGTTTCCGCAATGACTCCCGCGGAGGCCGAGGCGCTCATGGAAGATACCGGCATCATCCGCAATCGTGCCAAGATTGCCGCAACCATCAACAACGCCCGAGTGGCACTCGAGTTGCCGGAGGGGCTGAGCGAGTTACTGTGGAGCTTTGCTCCGGCGGAACCGCGCCAGGCGGCCATCGATGGTGGTTTTGAGTGGCACGCCACCAGCCCCGAGTCCGATGCCATGAGCAAGGAACTTAAGAAGCGCGGTTTCGGGTTTGTGGGTAGCACCACAATGTACGCGCTCATGCAGGCCACCGGCATGATTCCCGATCATGCTCCGGGCTGCTTTAGGCACTAAGCCGACTTGATCAAAAACAGTTTGTAAGATGTGGCCTCTCGGAAACACAAACCTAGTAGGTTCGAGTTAACGATTAGGGGTGCCATGGAGGCCGAGGACTTCACCAGAACTTTTAGGGAATACCTCGTTCCCTTGAGCAAGTTTGTTGCTCGCCGCGTGGATGCCGCTCGTGTTGATGATGTTTGCTCGGAAATTTTTCTGATTGCGTTCACCAAGCGCTCCTCCGCCCCCACCGGTCACGAGCTGCCTTGGCTGTATGCCATTGGTGGCAACGTAATCAACAATCTGCGCCGCAAAGACCAAACCTCGGCCAAGCTATTTGCGGCCCTATCAACTCCCCGATTCGCGCCATCAGCCGAATCTATTGCAGTTGCCGACGTTGCCTTGGCCGCCGCCTGGAAGCAGCTAAAGCCAAACGAGCAGGGCGTGCTGGCCCTCACCGCTCTAGACGGACTGAGCGTGAGCCAAACCGCAGCGGTGCTAGGGCTATCCGCAAACGCCACAAGTGTTCGCCTCAACCGAGCCAGAACGCGCCTAGCTCAGCTACTGGCCGAAACCGACTAGTCCTCCGCCGGTAAGAATCACCTATTAGGGAACATAAACCAGATATGAGTAAAGAATTCGAAGGTAACTCCCCCGAGGAGTTCGAGCAACTTACCAACCGCATTCAGGCTGCGGATCCCGCGGCGGCCATCGATGAGCCAACCGTGGCCCACCTTGAGACCCTGCTGAACCGTGCCGCAAACGAGGCAGGCGGCGAGCGCAGATTCTTTAGTCCGCGTCAACGTGTGCAGTGGGTTCGCTCACTCACCACCGTTGGGGTGATGGCTGCCGCCATGGCATTGATTTTGCCCAGCGTTCTTGGTTCGGGTAACACGGGCAATGGTGGGTATCTTTTTAGCCTAGGCAGCGGCGGTAGTGCTGCGGCTGCACCTGAATCGGTAGCTGCCGGCGGCATGAAGATTGCAGCCGACTCGCAGGCAGCGATGTGCCTTGGGCCTTGTGGTTTTCACCCCATGCAGTTTCAGTTTTCGGCGGACTCGAGCCTCTCTGACTCCGCAAGCAGCGCCGAAATCTTTAAGCTCGAGCCAACTCGCGGCCCCGGTCAAACCCTCAACGCTATAGCCGATGCTTTTGGTGTGCATGCGGCAACCGTAACTCAGGAACCGAATGCGGGTGACACCTGGTATTCGCTCTATAAGGGTTGGGACCCCAGTTCCACCGAACCTCAGACCAAGCCAATGGTTTCCGTGTACTACGACACACGCAATATGGTTCCCAACTGGAACTACAGCGTAAACAACATGCTGTGGACCACCTGCGAGTACCGTGAGGCTGCCGCAAATGGCAATCCTGTACCTTTAGTGGATTTCACCAAGTTGGAGCCAAACGAAAACACCTGCACCGCAGAGATTTCGGGCCACGCACCAAACACGGCACAGGCACTTGTGTTGGCAGCCAAGTACTTCAAAGCTATTGGTTACAACGCCAGCCCAAATCTGGCCAAGGTTGGCAATGGCGACCTCTTCCTGGTTGGCCCACAGGACAACAACACCAGCGGTGCGGCTATAAGTATCTCGGCCTATCTAAAGGTAGCCGGCAGCATCACCGCTATGTCTATGGGAATCGGCTGGTACGGAAGCACCAACGAGCTTTCATATGCATACGGCTTCGATGGCCAGGCCGTTACTAAAGGAAGTTTTGGCATGCTTAGCGCCAAAGCAGCGGTGGATCGACTCAGTAAATGGCAGTGGGCAGGCAACCCTTATCTTGACTGGAGCACCATCAAGTACAGCAAGAACATGAACATGCCTATGCTCTATGACACCGCCACAGGGGGCGGACAGTCAACCACCGGAACGGTAACGCCCGACGTTAGTACGAGCTCGTCCTCCGGCGCCAGTGCATCGGGTTCTAGCGGCGCCCCAGTGGACCCCGGAATGGCTGTAGACCCACTTCCCGCAGACGCAGGGCCTGTTGACCCAAGCGCCACACCTCAGCCAGAGCCATCGCCCATAGTTGTGGATATCACGGTTACTAAAGCGCAAAACGCACTGATGATTGCCTATGGCGAAGACGGTTCGGTTTGGTTCGTTCCTGGCTACATCTACTTTGACAACAGCGGTTACGTGGGAAACGTGTTTGCCATCGTGGATGGTGTAATCAAGCTGCCAGAAGTAACCACAATGATGGTCAAGTAGAGTTACTTACCCACCACTTGGTCGGTGACCAGAATCAGTTTGCCGTTGGGTTCGGTTGGATTCCCTAAGTAGAGTTCCATGCCGAGCCCTTCGGCAATTTTGGCGAGATCTGCAACCGAGCTCGGTGCGCTCTTAGCCCGCAACACCGCGCCAATGAGTCGCCCCTTGGCTAGCTTGTTGAAGTGGTTGAGTGCCTTAAGTTCGCCGTTGCTTTCGCGGCTCACCACTTCCACCCAGTGGTGCGGGATGTGTGTTGGAATTGGGGCAAGGTTGGCATAAACTTTTGAGCGCAGGTCAATCATCGGTGCCTGTGGCGCAACGCGTTCAAAGATTTGTTCGTGCGCCGAACTCCAAACCTCGCGCAACGTCTGAGCCTTTGCTCGCGGCTTTCCAACGGGTTTCACCGCGAGTGAGGTGCTGCCCGAAAGGCGATACTCCGGAATCAAGTCGGTAGCGGGTATCAGACCAAACAGCGCCGACTGAATCAGCACGGTCTCCTTGGCGCGGGTCCACGCGGCAGCACCCAAAGCCTCTGCATCAATCGCTCCGTAGAGAGTGCCCGTGTAGCGTTCCAAGGCGCGCATAGTTGGCGCCGTTTGCACCCCCAGGTTGAGCGGGATTGCGCCGAGTTGTTTGGGAGTGAGTTTGAGCACCTTGGCGGCCATCGATGGTTGCCTGCACAGCTTTTCTAGAGCAGCAAACACCGCGTCTCGCGCCGGGTTCAACCCACCAAAGGTGAGCGCAACCTGGCCAATGTTTAGGCTGCCGCCGCCAGAGCGCTTGGTCTCGCTGGGAGGCAGTAAAAACAACATGAATCAAGCCTAAACTTGGTGCATGGTGAACCTGACCAAGATTTACACGCGAACCGGCGATGAGGGCCTAACCGGTTTGAGCGACTTCTCGCGAATCCGCAAGACAGACCCGCGCATTGAGGCATACGCCGATGTTGATGAGGCTAACTCCGCTATTGGCGTTGCCGTGGCGCTGGCTCAGAGCGAGTTTGACCAGTCCACACTCGAACTACTCAACCAAATCCAGAACGACCTGTTTGACCTTGGCGCCGATCTATCAAATCCGCTCAAAGAAATCTATGAGCACGAACCGCTACGTGTTGGTGAGGAGTGGATTTCTGCTCTTGAGCAGGCGATTGATCACTACAACTCCCAGCTGCCCAAGCTGGACTCGTTCATCATTCCCGGCGGTTCGGGATTAGCCGCGGGATTGCACCTTGCTAGAACCGTGGTACGCAGAGCCGAACGCGCTGCCTGGCATGCTATTGAGGCCTACGGCACGGAACCGGGGAAAAAGGGCAACGCTGGGGGCGTGAACATTGTTGCCGTGCGTTATCTGAACCGCCTGAGCGATCTTTTGTTTGTGCTGGCTCGATACGCGAACCTTTCGCACGGCGGCGACGTGAAGTGGGTGCCCGCCGCCAACCGCCGCGCCAAGTAGCGCCGCAACCGACTAGCTCTACCTCCCGCCTCGCGTTAAAGCGAAATCCCCGCGAACCAGTCGCGGGGATTTCAAACTTTGCTAGAAACTAAGCCAGCGCAGCGTGACGTGCAACAATACGAACCACGTTCTTCTCAACCGAGAGGAAGCCGTCCTCGGCGTTAGCCAGGATGCGCTCTCCGTCTTCAAGAGTGATGCGAACCTCACCCGAGGCCAAGATGGCAAGCAGAGGTTCGTGGTGAGCAAGAATACCAATCTCGCCCTCAACGGTCTTTGCAATAACCTGCTTAGCCTGGCCAGACCAAACCGCGGCTTCCGCCGAAACCAGGTCCACGCGCATGGTGTTGTTAGACATGCTTAGTTGCTTTCCTTCTGGATGCGCTCGTATTCCTTCATGATGTCATCAATGCCACCGATGTTGTAGAACGCCTGCTCAGGAATGTGATCAAACTCACCAGAAGCAATCTTGCTGAATGCCTCGATGGTCTCCTTGAGTGGAACGGTAGATCCAGGAACACCGGTGAACTTGGTTGCCATGTAGGTGTTCTGCGAAAGGAAGCGCTGGATACGACGAGCACGCGAAACGGTGATCTTGTCTTCTTCGGAAAGTTCGTCAACACCAAGGATGGCGATGATTTCCTGAAGTTCCTTGTTCTTCTGCAGAATGGCCTTTACGCGGGTTGCGGTTGCGTAGTGGTCGGCGCTCACAAAGCGAGGGTCGAGAATACGCGAGGTGGAAGCCAGTGGGTCCACAGCTGGGTACAGACCCTGCGATGCGATCTCACGCGAAAGCTCGGTGGTTGCGTCCAGGTGGGCAAAGGTGGTTGCCGGGGCTGGGTCGGTGTAGTCGTCGGCAGGAACGTAAATTGCCTGCAGCGAGGTAATCGAGTGACCACGAGTCGAGGTAATGCGCTCCTGGAGGAGACCCATCTCGTCGGCGAGGTTTGGCTGGTAACCCACGGCCGATGGCATACGACCCAGAAGGGTGGATACCTCGGAACCGGCCTGAGTGAAGCGGAAGATGTTGTCGATGAACAACAGCACGTCCTGCTTCTGCACATCGCGGAAGTACTCCGCCATGGTCAAAGCCGAAAGGGCAACGCGAAGACGGGTGCCAGGTGGCTCATCCATCTGACCGAACACAAGCGCGGTCTTGTCGATAACACCGGACTCGGTCATTTCATCAATAAGGTCGTTACCTTCACGGGTACGCTCACCCACGCCGGCGAATACCGATACACCGTCGTGGTTTTCTGCCACACGGTAGATCATTTCCTGGATCAGAACGGTCTTACCAACACCGGCACCACCGAACAGACCAATCTTTCCACCCTGAACGTATGGGGTCAGGAGGTCAATAACCTTGATACCGGTCTCGAACATCTGGGTCTTGGACTCCAGCTGGTCGAACGCAGGTGCCTTGCGGTGGATTGGCCAGCGGTCGCTGATCTCAAACTTCTCGCCTGGCTTACCGTTGAGGATCTCGCCGGTTACGTTGAAAACCTTGCCCTTGGTTACGTCGCCAACCGGCACCGAAATAGGTGCACCGGTGTCGGTAACCAAACCGCCGCGAACCAAACCATCGGTTGGCTTTAGCGCAATGGCGCGAACCAGGTCGTCTCCGAGGTGCTGTGCAACCTCGAGAGTCAGAGTGGTCTTCTCGCCATTCAGGTCGATCTCGGTGGTGAGAGCGTTGTAAATCTCTGGGATTGCGTCGTGCGGGAACTCAATGTCCACAACTGGACCAGTTACGCGAGCGATGCGACCCTGAAGGTTCTTCTCGGCCATGTCTCTTTACTTTCTCTTAGTCTTCACTGGCGGTGACCATTGCGTCGGCACCACCAACAATTTCGGAAATCTGCTGGGTAATTTCGGCCTGACGGGCCGCGTTGCTGAGGCGGGTGTAAGTGTTGATCATCTTGTCGGCGTTGTCGGTTGCGCTCTTCATGGCCTTCTGACGGGCGGCGTGCTCGGAGGCAGCCGACTGCAGCATGGCGTTGAACAAGCGGGTCTCAACGTAAACCGGAAGCAAGGTGTCCAGAACCTTGGTGGCGTCTGGCTCAAACTCGTACAGCGGGTAAACGGTGGCTTCGTCGGCGTTTTCGGCCTCGGCAAGCTCGAGTGGCAGCAAGCGAACCACGGTTGGAACCTGGGCCACCATGCTCACAAAGCGGTTGTAGATGAAGTGAATTTCGTCTACGCCACCATCGGTGTATTCAGTATTGAAAGCGGCAACCACTGCGTCTGCGATTTCCTTGGCGGTGTCAACCTGAGGCAGGTCGGTGCCACCGATCCAGGTCTGAACCGAAGAACGCTTGCGGAAGTTGAAGTAGGTAACAGCCTTACGGCCAACCAGGTAGTAAACAACCTCTTTACCCTGTGAAACCAAAAGCTTCTCAAGAGCCTCTGCTTCCTTGAGCACGCTGCTTGAGAAGGCACCAGCCAAACCGCGGTCCGAGGTGAAAATCACCACGGCTGCGCGCTGAATAGTTGCCGGCTCGGTGGTGAGCGGGTGGTCCACATTGCTGTAGGTGGCAACCGCTGCAACCGCGTGGGTTACCGCGTGCGCGTAAGGAGCCGAAGCAGTCACGCGTTGCTGGGCCTTGTAAATGCGCGAGGCCGAGATCAACTCCATGGCGCGAGTGATCTTCTTGGTCGTCTTGGCAGACTTAATTTTCTGCCGGTAGACCCGAAGTTGCGCTCCCATGTCTCTCCTAGTTCCTTGAAATCCGTTGACTCATTCGTAAAGGGCTTACTTGCCCTTTACGATCTGCTCCTGGTTAACCTCCGAGGCAGCAAGTGCCTCAACGTTTACCGATGGCAGTGGAGTTCCCTCGTGAGTTGCAAACGACTTCTTGAAGGTTGCAACAGCCTCGGCCAGTGCGGCCTCGGTGTCCTTCTCTAGCTTGCTGGTCTCGCGAATGGTGTTCAGGATCTGGCTGTTGCGGCGCAGGTAGTCGAGTAGCTCGCGCTCAAAACGCAGCACATCTTCAACCGGAACTTCGTCGAGCTGACCCGTGGTACCGGCCCAAACCGAAACGGTCTGCTCCTCAACTGGGTATGGCGAGTACTGTGGCTGCTTTAGAAGCTCCATCAGACGTGCACCACGCTCCAGCTGCTTACGGCTGGCTGCGTCTAGGTCGCTAGCGAACATTGCGAACGCCTCAAGTGCGCGGTACTGTGCCAGTTCAAGCTTCAAGGTACCCGAAACACCCTTGATGCTCTTGAGCTGAGCCGCACCACCAACACGCGAAACCGAGATGCCCACATCGATAGCTGGGCGCTGGTTGCTGTTGAAGAGGTCGCTCTGCAAGAAGATCTGACCATCGGTGATGGAAATCACGTTGGTAGGGATGTAAGCAGATACGTCGTTGGCCTTGGTCTCGATGATTGGAAGACCGGTCATGGAACCGCCACCCAACTCGTCGTTCAGCTTGGCACAACGCTCCAGCAAACGGCTGTGTAGGTAGAACACGTCGCCTGGGTAAGCCTCGCGCCCTGGTGGACGGCGAAGAAGTAGCGAAACGGCACGGTAGGCCTCGGCCTGCTTGCTCAGGTCGTCAAAAATGATGAGTACGTGCTTGCCGCCGTACATCCAGTGCTGACCAATGGCCGAACCGGTGTAAGGAGCAAGGTACTTGAAACCTGCTGGGTCGGAGGCAGGAGATGCCACGATGGTGGTGTACTCCAGTGCGCCGGCCTCTTCCAGTGCACCCTTCACGGCTGCAATGGTGGAACCCTTCTGACCAATGGCAACGTAGATGCAGCGAACCTGCTTCTTTGGGTCGCCGCTAGCCCAGTTGGCTTTCTGGTTGATGATGGTGTCAATCGCAATAGCGGTCTTACCGGTCTGACGGTCACCGATGATGAGCTGACGCTGTCCACGACCAACTGGAATCATTGCGTCGATTGCCTTGATACCGGTCTGCAGTGGCTCGTGAACACTCTTACGTGCCATTACGCCTGGAGCCTGAAGCTCCAGAGCACGACGACCCTCGCTCTTGATCTCGCCGAGACCGTCAACTGGGTTACCTAGCGGGTCAACAACGCGACCTAGGTAGGCGTCGCCCACTGGAACCGAGAGAACCTCGCCGGTGCGGTGAACTTCCATACCCTCCGAGATGCCCTCGAAGTTACCCAGAACAACAACACCAATCTCGCGCTCGTCGAGGTTTAGTGCCAGACCAAGGGTGCCGTCTGCAAAGCGCAGCAGCTCATTGGCCATAACGCTAGGCAGGCCTTCAACGTGAGCAATACCGTCACCGGCATCAATAACGTGTCCTACCTCGTCGCGCGAAGCTGCGGCAGGCTGGTAGGAGTCAACGAATCCCTTTAGCGCGTCGCGAATCTCGTTAGGGCTGATCTTCAAATCTGCCATCTCGTTCCTCTTCTTCTGGGCCAGCTTGGCTGGGGGTTCCCGGTTGGTCTCTGCGGGCTTACGCCAGCGAAAGTCTTGCTTGGTTCAAACGGCTAGCCAGGCTGCCATCGATGATTTGGTCTGCAATCTGAACGCGAACGCCACCGATGATGGTTGCGTCGTGCTCAATGTTGAGCTTGATGTTGGTGCCGTACTGCTTGGCTAGCGCGGCCTGCAAACGAGTCTGCTGGTCGGCGGAAAGCTCCTGTGCAACGGTCACGGTGGCAACCAGGTTGTTGGCAACCTCGGCCACCAACTTGCCAAAGGCGTCTAGCACCAGCGACGCACGGCGCTTGCCGGCGTGAACCACCGCTTGCTGAATCACTAGCTCACCAAGTGCGCTGGCCTTGCCGGCCAGGAGCTTGGAAACCAGCGATGCGCGCTGCTCGTTGGAAGCACTCTTGGCCGCCAGTGCGAACTGCAATTCGCTGTTGGTCTCAATTGCCTGCTGGAAAGCGAATAGTTCGTTGGAAAGCTGTTCAACGCTGCCGTTTCCGGCCGCGGCACTGGCCGCTGCGTGAACACCCAACTGCTCAAGGGCAGAAACTAGGTCGCTTCCCTTTGACCAGCGAAGCGCAACTAGTGCAGTCACAAAGTTGAGAGTCTCGGCGGAAACGCTCTTGGCGAATACCGCAGAGGCTGCTCCAGCCTTTGCCTTTACCTCGGCGGAAGGGTCCGAGAGTAGATTGCGCAGCTGAGCCGAACCCGCGATGGCGTTTGAAACTGCAAAGAGTTCCGCCGCCAGGTTGGCTTGTGCGAGCAAAGGCTTGATTGCCTCTTTTGCACTCGCGAGTGACTGCCTAGTTGAACTTGCCATTAGTACTACTTGCCTGCCTTGTTTTCGGCTTCTAGGCTGCCCAGGAACTGGTCAACCACACCGGCTGCAACTTTGTTGTCCTGAAGGCTGGCACCAACCACACGACCGGCGAGGTCGATGGCTAGAGAGCCAACCTCGGCGCGAAGCGAGATGAGTGCCGCCTGACGCTCGGCTTCAATCTGAGCCTTTGCGGTGGCGGTGAGACGAGCTGCCTCGGCAGCAGCCTGCTCCTTGAGTTCAGCCAAGATGGCTGCACCCTCGGTACGGGCCTGTTCGCGAATCTGAGAAGCCTCGGCGCGTGCCGCTGCCTGCTCAGCCTCAATGTTTGCGGTCTGCGCTGCCGCCGCTGCCTGGGCCTTCTCGGCTGCCTCAAGGCGGCCTTCGATGGCTTGGGTGCGAGCATCAAGGTTCTGCTTGAAGTTAGGAAGAACCTTAACCCAGAAGAACACCAGCAGAATGGCAAATACCACCGATGACCACAGAAGGTCGGCTGGGCTCGGCAACAGTGGGTTCGGCGTGCTGCCGCCCTCTGCCGCGGCCGCGACGATTCTAGAAATCATGGTTTAGCGATCCTGACTGACTAAACGCCGAAGATGAATGGGGTGGCGAGACCGATAAGTGCCAGAGCCTCGGTAAATGCAATACCAAGCCACATGGTCACCTGAAGCTTTGCGGCCAGCTCTGGCTGACGAGCAATGCTCTCGATGGTCTTGCTAACAACGAGGCCTACGCCAACGCCTGGACCGATTGCTGCGAGGCCGTAGCCGATTACTCCGAGGCTGCCCGAAACGCCAGCTGCGATGGTTGTTACGTCCACTTGTTTGTTCCTTCCGTGGGTTTAAACCTGGTGGTTACCAGATTCTTAGTGCTCGTCCGACAGTGCCAACTGAATGTACACGGTGGTCAGAAGAGTAAATACATAGGCCTGCAGGAATGCCACCAAGATCTCAAAGAGGGTGAAGACAAATCCAAACAGGAAGGTTCCGGCACCAAAGGCCTTCATGATGCCGGTTGCGTTGAAGAAGAAGAACTGGGTTGCGCTGAAGCAAAGAACCAGCAGAAGGTGACCGGCAATCATGTTCATGGTCAAACGCAGAGCCAGAGTTACCGGACGAAGAATGAAGGTGGAGAGCAACTCGATTGGAGTTACCAGGATGTAGAAAGCGGCTGGCACACCTGCTGGGAACAGCGATGCCTTGAAGAAGCCGGCGCCGTGGGCCTTTACACCCGCATAAATGAAGGTCACGTAAGCGGCGAGCGCCATAACAATTGGCAAGCCGATGCGCGAGGTTCCCGCAATGTTCAAAGACGGAATGATTCCCGTAACGTTCATGCCCAGGGTAATGAAGAAGATGGTGGCTAGCAGCGGAAGGAAGCGGTCGCCATCCTTCTGACCCAGCTGATCGTGAGCAATGCTCTTGCGAACAAAGTCAACGGAGATTTCACCCATCAGCTGGAAGCGGCTTGGAACCAACTTGCCCTGCTCCGCCGAGCTCTTGAACTTGCGTGCCCAGAGCCAGAAAACGAAAACCAGAAGCGAGGTAACCAGCAAACGAATCAGCATGATTCGGTCTAGTTCAAATGGGGTACCCGCGAACAGCACAACCTGTGGGTAGAACTCAAAGATGCTTGGAGCCTCAAAGCCACTGCCGGATTCCTGGTGCGCAACCGCAATGTTGAGCAGGTCAAGTGCGTGAACCAAGGCTTATAACTCCTGTGTCTGGGGCAAACTAAAAGCGCCTGACGGCAACTTAGGGTGTGCTTCGGGCCGCAAACAGGTCACGGCCGATGGCTTTAGTTTACAGGGAAAAGTTGGGTGAAAACTCAGTTTTTTGGCAAGTAGGCAAGTTGTTTGTATGCACAAACTTTTTACTTGGCATCGATGGGTAGCCGCGCCTTGAGGAACACCATGGTGTCAATTGCCAAGGAACCCAAAATGCTGGCCACGAGAGTGAAAAATAGCGTTGGGCCATTGATGAACTCGGCGCGCTTCAGCAGGTAAACAATTACCAGGAAACCGCCCACCTTGAGTAGCCAGCCGCCCAGCACCACCCCGTAGAAACCACCCAGGTTGAGCTTGCCACCCAACCACACCGAGAGCGCAGTAAAGGTAACAAACAACAAGGCCATTCCCGCACCGATGAGCGCACTCACGAGTCCGGTTACGCCAACCAGCACGTAGCCCAACAGGCCGGCGAGAATCGCGATGCCCCCAATGAGGAGCGCGCCATACTTGATGACCTTACGGAATACGGTTGCGGTGCTGTCAGGCATCGGTGCTCACTTTCTTGCCGGGTGCAAACACCGGCCAAACGGTGTAGGCCAGGGTGGCAATAAAGCCCGGCAGGCTGAACCACCAAACCTGTTCGGCCGGAATCAAGAACAACAGCAGGCAACTGATGGAGATCAGGGCGGTCCAAAGATAGAACACCAGAACGCTGCCGAGATGGCTGTGGCCAAAGTCTTGCAGGCGGTGGTGAATGTGCTGGCGGTCGGCGGCAAACGGCGACTTGCCCGCGCGCAAACGACGAAGCACGGCCAGCGTGAAATCGAGTAGCGGCAACACCAAAATGGCGAGCGGCAAAATCAGCGGCAGGAACGCGGGAACCGAGGTGTTGCGGGTGGTGAGCTGCGGGTCAATCTGGCCGGTCACGGTGAGGGCGCTGGTGCTCATGAGCAAACCGAGCAGTAGCGCGCCGCCGTCGCCCATGAAAATCTTGGCCGGACGCCAGTTCCAGGGCAAGAAGCCCGCACACACACCAATCACAATGGCACTCAGCAGCGTTGCCAGGTTGAAGTAGTCGGTTGGGCTGGTCTGCTGGGTGAGCAGGTACGCGTAAGCAAAGAACACGGTGGTGCCAATCAGCACCACGCCGGCAACCAGGCCATCCAGGCCATCGATGAAGTTCACGGCGTTCATGACCAACACCGTGATGAACACTGTGACCACCAAGCTGGTACCGAACGAGCCAATGGTCAGGCCGGCAATCGGCAGGGACACGATCTGCACGCCCTGCCAGGCTAGGCCGCCGGCAACCAGGAACTGGCCCGCCAACTTGAGGGTCCAGTCCAGGTCGTATAGGTCGTCAAAGAATCCCAGCAGGTTGATAGCCACCGCGCAGATGAGGATGGTGACCACCTTGGTGGGATCTACAAATACGCTGTGGAACCAACCCAGCATTGCTGCAACGCCAATCGATGTGGCAAAGCCAATCATCATGGCTAAACCGCCCAGGCGCGGAGTGGGTTTGGTGTGCACGTCGCGCGAGCGAATGGCCGGGTAAATCTTGTACTTGTGGGCAAGCTTGAGCACCAGCCAGGTCACGCCAAAGGTGACCAGGGCCGCAATCAGCGCAATCAGTGCATAGGCGCGCACTAGTTGGCCGCCTCGGGTTCGAGTAGGTCGCCGGCAACAACTTCGATCTGTTCCCGGCTCAGCGCACCCAAACGCACAATGCGAATCTTGCCTTCAACCACCAGATTGGCATCCTCATCGTAAACATCGCGCACCGAGGTTAGGTCCAAAATGGTGCTGGCCTCGCCCTTGGGGCTGGGTCCGGCATCCAGGTAAACGCTCACGCTCTTACCCAGGTAGCGTTCGGCTACATCGGCGGTGGTTGCCGCTGGAAGGCCGGTGGTGTTGGCACTGCTCACGGCTAGCGGACCAGTCTCTTCTAGCAGAGCGAGTGCAATCTTGTGGTCAGGCATGCGCAGAGCAACCGTTCCCTTGGTTTCCCCCAAGTCCCAATGCAACGATGGCTGACTCTTGAGAATCATGGTGAGCGCACCCGGCCAAAAAGCTTTGGCCAGTTTTTGCGCAACTCCCGGCACGTGCTCGGCTAGCGCGTTCATGGTGACCGCCTTGGCAATCAGCACTGGCGGTGGCGACTGACGACCACGGCCCTTGGCGGCCAAAAGGGCGGCCACACCCTTGGCGTTGAATGCGTCGGCGGCCACGCCGTAAACGGTGTCGGTTGGGAGCACCACTACCTCACCGCGCCGAATGGCAATCTTGGCCAAACGCATTCCGGTGAGCAGCTCGGTGTCTTGGGAGCAGTCAAAAAGTTTCTCTGCCATGACTGCTCCTTTCCCTTACTAAATCTTGTAGTTCAAACTTTGGGCAAACCATGTGGGTTGGGCCTACCTGGTGGCGGAAACACAGCGCGGACGCTGGTTGAAATCCAAGTGCGGTTGCACGTTTTTCCAACCATCAGCCAATAGTAATTCAATCACTGCTGGGCTCTGAATGTCTGCGTGTTCAACCACAATCGTGCCGCCAGGGCGCACTAAACGCAGTCCCGATTGGCTAACCTTGCGCACCAGATCCAACCCATCGGTGCCGCCATAGAGCGCCAACTTGGGGTCGTGAAGCACAACTTCCGGATAAATGGGCACCATGTCGTTTGGAATGTATGGCGGGTTGGAAATCAGAACGTTCACTTGGCCGTTTAGGTCGGCAAACGCATCCGCCAAATCACCCTGATGAACCTCTGGCGCATTGGGCAATCCATTTGCGTACTTGGCGAAATTCTTGCGAGTCCAAGGCAGCGCGTCTTCGCTGAGCTCAACCGCATAGACCTTGGCGGCTGGAACCTCGGTGGCCAGCGCGAGAGCAATGGCGCCACTTCCGGTTGCCAAATCCACACCGATGACCGTCTCGCCGGCTGCGACCCGCGCCACCTGAGCCTTCAGCGCATCGATGGCAACCTGGGCAACGCCCTCGGTCTCCGGACGCGGCACAAAAACGCCAGGGCCAACAAAGAGTTCAAGGTTACGGAAGTGCGCAACTCCGGTGAGGTGTTGAAGCGGCACGCGCTCGGCACGCTGGTCAGCCACGTACTTGATGCGTTCAACATCGCTTGGCGAAAGTTCCAGACCGGTGATGGCCTTCACGCCTAGCTCGCCGCGGGTCATTCCAAGAATGTGCGCCACCAGGATTTCGGCATCGGCTCGGGCCGACTCAATGCCGGCTTCGCTGAACTGGTTGGTGAGTCCACCAAGAATCTGAGAAAGCTCCATTGCTCGCCTCGCTTTTCTTGACCAAAA
>Ga0228702_1001216_pt1 | contig 17100 bp, 17 predicted proteins | sample McNCre217_Aug_MG_2_FD_178018 | JGI IMG/M metagenome (GOLD analysis project Ga0228702, IMG submission 178018) | Freshwater microbial communities from McNutts Creek, Athens, Georgia, United States - 20-17_Aug_MG | ecosystem: Environmental > Aquatic > Freshwater > Creek | place: USA: Georgia... | reverse complement strand
GATGCTCGGTCGCGTTCCTGGCAATATTGAGGCGATTCGCCCTATGAAAGACGGTGTTATTGCCGATTTCACGATTACCGAACAAATGTTGAAGCAGTTTATCAAGATGGTGCATGAAACGAAACTGTTAAAACCAAGTCCACGCATCATTATTTGCGTACCATGCGGATCAACCCAGGTTGAAAGACGTGCTATTCGTGAATCAGCTCTTGGAGCTGGCGCATCTCAAGTTTACTTAATTGAAGAGCCAATGGCGGCTGCTATTGGCGCCGGCTTGCCGGTTTCTGAGGCTTCAGGCTCAATGGTTGTAGACATCGGTGGTGGTACAACTGAAGTGGGCGTTATGTCCCTAGGCGGCATGGTTTACAAGGGTTCTGTTCGTGTTGGTGGCGACAAATTTGACGAAGCTATCATCAATTACATCCGCCGTAACTACGGCATGTTGATTGGCGAACAAACTTCTGAAGCTATTAAGAAAACAATTGGCTCAGCCTTCCCAGGTTCCGAAGTAAAAGAAATGGAAATTCGCGGCCGCAACCTATCAGAAGGTATTCCTAGAAGCTTTACGGTAACAAGCAATGAAATCCTTGAAGCCCTAACAGACCCACTTAATCAAATTGTTACTGCAGTTAAAGTAGCTCTTGAGCAAACTCCACCAGAACTTGCCTCAGATATTGCCGATAGAGGCATGATGTTGACAGGCGGTGGCGCTCTATTGAGAGACCTTGACCGCTTACTTTTGGAAGAAACTGGCTTGCCAGTTCATGTGGCCGAAGATCCTCTAACTTGCGTTGCCCGAGGCTCAGGCATGGCCCTCGAGCGTATGGACAAGTTAGGCGGCGTTTTCTCACAAGAATAAGTCCCTAAGCAGCACGAGCATTAATTGCAGCTTAGTCCTCCACCACTCTTCAAACAAGGCACGCCAGCTTTAATCAAGCTGGCGGTTTGTCTTTTGGCTAGCCTGACTTTAATGGTTTTGGACTACCAATACAGAACCATTGATCAAGTTCGCTCTATTGCCAGTTTCTTATTAACACCTGTCGAAACAGTCATGTTATGGCCTAGGGACCTTATCAGAGGCACATATGATTACCTCACAACAAAAGGCACGCTTGAGCAACAAAACGAAGCTTTGGAAAAGCGCGTTGCTGAACTAACCCTCTTGGCTAATCAATCTGAGTTATTCATGTCTGAAAATGCTCAACTTAGGAAATTAATTGGCATTCAAGAGCAAACCAGGTTCAAGATCCTCATTGCCCAAATCTTGTACAACCCGCCCAATTCTCTCTCTCAAAAGGTCATCATTGACAGGGGGGCTAGCAGCAACATTACGGCTGGCCAGGCGGTTGCCGATCACCAAGGAATTGTTGGCCAAGTTGTTCGGGTCATGGAAAACAAATCTGAAGTTTCTTTATTAGATGACAGAGATATGGTGATCCCAGTACAGGTGGCCAGAAACGGTCTGAGAGCTGCTTTATATGGCAACGGCAGGGGTAGACCTCTTGAACTAAGACATATGGCTGCTGTGAGCGATTTACAGGTAGGCGATATTCTGATGACTTCAGGTATCGATGGTGTTTACCCCCCAGGATTTGCTGTGGCCACTATCGACAAAATTGACCGTAATGTTGATAAGAATTTTGCCTATGTTTACTGCTCTCCAGTAGGCGGCGTTAACCGATTCCGTCATGTCATGGTGCTGTTTTATGATGCGGCATTTGGCCCTAAACCGGCTAATGACCGAAACAATAAAGCATCTGAAACAAAATCTAATCGCCTATATAGAGGAAAGCAATGATTGAGAGTGGGTACATACTTCGACCCGCCAACCCCCTCTTTATTGGGGCTAGCTTACTGGGTGCATTATTACTAAATTTCCTACCGCTAGGTAACTCGCCTTGGGTACCAGACTGGGTTTTAATTTGTATCGTTTTTTGGACCATTTACCAACCTAGAAAAGTGGGCGTTGTTTGGGCATTTTGCTTAGGCTTAGTGATGGATATTCATAGCGCAACCCTTTTAGGGCAGCACGCTTTTATGTATCCCATCATCGCGTATTTCGGCATTAACTGGCAACGTCGTGTTCTTGGCTTTTCTCGCCCAGAACAATCCTTGCACCTTCTTCCATTATTTTTAGCTGCCTCTATTTGGCCGCTAATCGTTCAATGGATCGCCTCAGGAGAAATCCCATTTTGGGCGTGGACCAGTCTTTTTTCTGGATTTATTGAAGCTGCGCTATGGCCTATTGCAGTTTGGATTCTTTTAGCGCCTCAAAGAAGACCAACTGATGTCGATTTGAATCGTCCTCTGTAATTAGACGACTCTATGGATCGCTTTAAAAATACTCAACCAACCGTTAAGTCTTTCCAAGACAGGCTATCGGTTGCCATGGTATTTGTATTGGTCTGCTTTAGCCTATTGCTACTTAGATTTGTTTGGTTACAAATAATTACACATAACAGGCACTCTTTGGCGGCTGAAAACAATCGCATTGCCTTGGTACCTGTGCCTGCTAGCCGCGGATTAATTATCGATAGAAATGGCATTGTTATCGCCAGAAACTATTCGGCCTACACGCTAGAAATCAATCCATCGCAAATTGAAGGTAATGTGAATGATTTGTTAGATGAACTATCTAGCGTTGTGGATATTCAACCCAAAGATAAAAAGAATTTTTTAAAACTTTTAAACGAATCCAAAACCTTTGATTCATTTCCGGTCAGAACACTATTAAGCGATGTTGAGGTTGCAAGATTTACCGCCCAAAGCTTTAGATTTCCTGGCGTAGAAATTCGCGCACGCTTGTTTAGACAATACCCATATGGAGAGTTAGGCTCTCACGTCATTGGCTATATTGGCCGAGTTTCTCAACGCGACCGCGAGAAATTAATTGCTGAACTAGATGAGAATAGAACTAGTAGCGACAGCACTCAAAGAAGAAACATTAATTTACTAGGCACTCCATATGTTGGGAAAATTGGCCTAGAGCAGAGTTATGAATACGCGCTACGTGGCGCGCCAGGCTTTGAGCAAGTAGAAATCACAGCCGGCGGAAGAGCCGTACGAACACTCACAACGTCTTCGTCAACGCCTGGCAATAATTTGGTGCTATCCATTGATATCAAACTACAGCACCTAGTAGAAGAGCTCTATGGAAAGAGAAGAGGGGCTTTTGTTGCTATCGAACCAGAGTCTGGCGACGTATTAGCGTTTGTTTCTAAGCCTAACTTCAACCCTAATGATTTTGTAGAAGGCATTGATCCAACCACCTGGAAAGTATTAAATGAGTCTTTAGAGAAACCGCTCTATAACAGGCCGCTCAAAGGTATTTATCCACCAGGTTCTACCTATAAACCTTTCATGGCTTTAGCTGCACTAGAGACTGGCAAGCGAACACCAAGCCAAGCAATTGCTGATCCAGGCTACTTCACCTTTGGCAACCACACTTTCAGAGATGATAAAAAAGGTGGTCATGGCATGGTGGATATGGCGAAATCTATCGTCGAATCTTGTGACACGTACTACTACCTACTCGCAAGAGACATGGGCGTGAACATGATGCATGACTTCATGAAACCGCTAGGCTTCGGGCAAATTACCGGTATTGATTTAGATGGTGAAGTAAGAGGAACGCTACCGTCTACCGCTTGGAAAGAAAAAACATTTAAAAAGCCTGAACAACAAAAATGGTACGACGGAGAAACCATTTCTTTAGGTATCGGCCAAGGCTATAACAGTTTCACGATTCTTCAATTGGCGCATGCTACTGCCAACTTAGCCAATAACGGTGTGGTGATGAAACCCCACTTGGTCAAATCAATTGAGAATCCAATTACTAAAGAGCGCAAATTAACAACGCCTAAAGAAAGTTATCGAATTGATTTAAAACCTCAAAATATTGAGGTTATTAAAAATGCAATGGTTGATGTCAATAAGTTCGGTACATCAGCACAAGCTTTCACAGGCGTGACTTACCAAGCAGCTGGCAAAACTGGTACCGCTCAAGTATTTAGCTTGAACTCTAAAAACTATAGCCATAGTGCAACCCCAGAGTTTTTAAGAGACCATGCTTTATTTATTGTTTTCGCACCAGCGGACAAACCAAAGATTGCTATTGCCATGGTGGTTGAAAATGCGGGCTTTGGTGCTGCACAAGCAGCGCCGATTGCGAGAAGAGCACTTGATTATTTTATTGAAGGCCGCTGGCCGAAGGAGGTTCCAGAATGGAAAAGCGCCCCTTAATTCAGCGCATTGATTTTTTGTGGTCGGGCTTCGATAAAACCTTAGGTCTTATTGTTCTTAGCCTGGCCTTAATTAGTATTGTTACTTTCATTTCCGCTAGTAGCGGCACACCGATTCAACTAGTCGATCAATTAAGAAATTTATTACTTTCTTATTCTGTGATGTGGCTTGTTTCTAGAGTACCTCCAAAATGGTTGCAACGATCAGCCGTTTGGATTTATAGCCTCGGTGTTGCACTACTGTTAGCCGTAGCGGCTTTTGGTTTAATTAAAAAAGGTGCGCGTCGCTGGGTAAACGTAGGGGTGGTGATTCAGCCATCAGAACTCATGAAAATTGCGATGCCATTAATGTTGGCTTGGTACTTTCAAAAAAGAGAAGGCATTCTTAGAAATTTAGACTATGGCGTAGCAGCCATATTACTTATCTTGCCAGTAGCGTTGATTGCAAGACAGCCTGATTTGGGAACCGCACTTTTAGTTTTAGCAGCAGGCCTTTATGTAATTATTCTTGCTGGCTTTCCTTGGAAATATATTGTTCCCGTCGTCTCTGTCGGCGGCGTTGCCATATTGCTGGTCATTATCTTTGGTAGCTTTATTTGCGACCCTGATGTGTCTTGGCCTTTTTTACACGACTATCAAAAGCATCGTATTTGCACACTCTTAGATCCTAGTACTGATCCATTAGGAAAAGGCTTTCATACCATTCAGTCTGTGATTGCTATTGGTTCTGGTGGTTTGTTTGGTAAAGGTTGGTTACAAGGTACACAGGCTCACTTAGAGTTCATTCCAGAAAAACACACCGACTTTGTTTTTGCTGTTTTTTCTGAGGAGTTTGGCCTAATTGGCAACCTTGTTTTACTCGCACTATTCTTTGGACTTATTCAAAGAGGACTAGCCATTTCGTCTAATGCGCCAACTTTATTTACACGCCTTTTGGGTGGCTCAGTCACTATGATTTTCTTTACCTACGCTTTTGTGAACATGGGCATGGTTAGTGGTATCTTGCCCGTTGTGGGTGTCCCACTCCCCTTCATTAGCTACGGCGGAACAGCCTTAGTAACGCTTGGCGTTGGTATTGGTATCTTGATGAGTATCCACAGACATCGCCGTCTAGTGCAAAGTTAATAATCCATCATGTTGAAAAACGCTTTCAATCCAACGCTTATTTTAATTTCAGCCATGTTGTATGGTGCGTGCTTTGGCATCAATTCATTCTTTATGTCATCTCTGACATTTTCTCTAGGGGTTAATTGGATTTTTTTGCCTGCAGGTTTAAGGCTTTTATTAACTCTGCTTTTTGGCTTCAGTGGGGCACTCGGCATCTCATTAGCATCAGTTCTCATTGCCCTTAATTTTTACTTTCAACACGACATCATTTCTGGGCTAGGGGCAGGACTAATTGGTGGCTTAGGGCCTTATTTAGCACGAATCTTTGTTTTTAAAAATATGGATTTAACATCCAACCTAGAAAATCTTGATGGCCACAAGTTATTAAATTGCATTTTTATCTATTCGCTGATTAGTCCACTGTTACATCAATTATGGTTTTTTGCGCGTGGCATTAACGATAATTTTATTGAGCATGTTGGCGTGATGTTTATTGGTGATTTAGTAGGCACTTTAATTATTATTTATTTAGCGAAGATTGCTATTTCCCTACTGAAGCGACGCGCAAAATAACTCGTGGCTTATGCGCCACAAATCCCATGCAATAAGTAATGGCTTTGATTTGTTATGATTAAATTTCTTTCAAAAGAAGAAATCATCATGACAACAAATGAAATCAACTTCCCCAAAAGGGAAGATTACAAATCAAGAAATCAAACCCCTGTGGATAGCAAGTCTTTGTTAGGGCAATCTAACTATTTAGATATTGCTCATGAAGGCGAAATTTATCGCCTTCGCATCACAAAGCTAAAGAAGCTAATTTTGACTAAATAAATTTAGTCAACAATCATGATGTTGGTAACGTAGTGTCCGGTATCTCCGAAACAACTGGATGGCACACCCACGTGCTCTTCATATACCAAGGCCACCCGCTTACCCATACTCTCATTAATTTTCTGAGCAAGCGCCTCATCATGAACTGTAAAGTTAAATTTCTCTGTGAGTGTTCCCGGAATATTAATCATGGCAAGCTCACCTTCCCAAGTTTTACAGACCCACCCTTTTTTAGAAAATTTTTGAACATAACCAGCGCGCTCACCCTTTGAATAACTCCAACTTAATGTTACCCCAGTGTAGGCACTAAATAGAGCCGCTATTACTATTAAAAATGCTATGAAACGCTTCATTTTTTCTCCAATTATTTGTCGTGCCAAGTTGGATGCTTTTGCATAACGCCTAAGAATAAATCTGATTCTATCTGTTCATTTAACCACTTTTTAAGATGGTTTAAAGAGGATTTTTCAAACCATGCTGCATCAACCATTGAAAATTGCCTAATAAATGGGAAGGTCGCCACATCAGCCAAACTCATTTGATCGCCTAATAAATAGCGCGATTTTTGCAAATGTTGCTCAAACGGCAATAAACATATTTCTAATGCTTGATTGAGGGTATCTGTAATTGTTTGATGAGGATATCGATCAGGATATTTATATTGATCCAAAAGTTTTTTAAAAGGCCCATCATTAGTAGCGATCAACGCTTCCGAAGCATCCAAGTTATTTAGCCAACCATTTTTATCCGACTGCGATAAAGCCCATTTCATAATTTCCAGGCTTTGTTCAATGACTAATTTACCAACCTGCAATACCGGCACGGTTCCCTTTGGTGAAATTTCTAACATGGCTAATGGCTTATTCCGTAAAGAAATTTCTCGTATTTCCACAGGAATACCGGCATAAGTTAAAGCCATTCTGGCCCTCATTGCATAAGGGCAACGTCGATAAGAATATAAAACTGGTAAATCATTCATCTTATTGTTGTCATCTTTACTACTATTGCCGCGTTATAGAGGTACATCAAGCTAAAGGATGATGATATGAAAAGAATTATTAAATTGATAGCTTTTACTCTCAGCCTATCTACTATGGCAATGCTATCAAATAATGCCAGTGCCCATGGGGGTTATGGATACAGAGGTGGCCACGGTGACTATTGGGTGGGGCCGGCCATTATTGGTGGCTTAATTACATACTCTCTCTTACAACCAAGGCCTGTTTATGTGGCACAACCCCCCGTTTACGTCCAAACTATGCCCATGCATGCGCCAGCCCCGATGCCACCAGCTCCAATAGTGGCGCAAAATTTGCCGCCAGTTTGGTATTACTGCCAATCAAGCAGAACATACTATCCATACGCCGCTAGTTGTAACGAAGGCTGGCAAGTAGTACCTGCAACTCCTCAATAACTTGATTCCATCATTTTGACTAAGGCATAGATACTCTGATTGGCTGGGGTTTCGATGCCATAGTCTTTGCCTTTTTTAACAATCAAGCCATTAAGATAATCAATCTCAGTAGGTTTTTTTCTAGATAAGTCTTGAGCGGTAGATGAGCGCTGCCCTGACATACTAGTGGCTATTTGATGATTGAGACTGGCCGCTTGTGAAGGACTAATATCGACACCCTCTTTAAGAGCTATTGCTAAAAATTCTTTTGTTATCTGCTCAATGAGTGCTCTCACATCCGCTTGCGCAGCCATTTTGCCATATTGAATCTGACCAATCGCAGAGATACCGTTAAAGCAACAGTTCACCAAGAACTTGGTCCACAACTCATGTTTAATATTTTTTGATATGTCACAAGGAACACCTGATGGGGCAAATATCTCGACTAACATTTGAAGCTCATCTTGAATTGAGTCATTAACAAGGTGTTCGTTATTTAAATCCCCAATTAATAACTCGCCACGGCCAAAGTGTTTTAAATGGCCAGGCCCCACCATACCTGTTGCAACATACACAACCGTTGGATAAACATGCTTAGGGACTTTTTGAAAAATAGTGTCGCAATTGCTAACGCCATTTTGCAAACTCAAAATAATGACGTCTTTTTTCAAAAACCCATCAATCGCCTCTATTGTTTTTTGAGTGTCCGGAGACTTAACACACAACAAAATAATATCGGCTTCTTTAATAGCTGACTGATCTGTTGTAGCTTTGACGGGAACATACTCTTGAAAATTAATGCACTCCATATATAAGCCTTTCTCACGAATGGCTTCCACATGATTGGATCGTGCTATTAATGTCACATCTTTTCCGGCTCGCGATAACATGCCGCCAAAAAAACATCCTACAGAGCCTGCGCCCATTACAAATATTTTTGGATTTTTATTTATCATCACTTCATATCACCAAAGGCTACGCTTGCCGTGTTTGCAAATAATTAATCACCCATGCTGGATCACTATCACTTGGAAAAATAGGGTAATGCACAGCCTTAATCACTCCGTTATGTGCAATTAATGTTGCGCGCTTTAGAAGTGTCATGCCTGCCGCGACAAACGTTGGCATGTTCAATGCCTTCTGAAATTGGTAGTTCGCATCACTCACCACAGGAAATGGTAAATGCAGTCGCTCAACCATCTCTTTTTGATATTCAGTTGTTTGAACGCTCAAACCAATAACTTCTGCACCCAAATTTTGTAACTCTTGATAGTGATCTCTAAATGAGCAACTCTGTGGCGTACAACCTCTTGCCCCAGGAATTTGGTCCCAACCATCCGGCAATGCCACATTAGGATGGCCCGTCATTGGGTAACAATAAATAACCAACCAGCCTTGCATTGCTCCTATATCGATACTTAGACCATTAGTTGCCAGCAAAGAAACACTGGGCAAGCGCATACCCTTTAGATGAGCAGTGGCACCATCATCCTTTGGAATGGGAAGATCTGTAGGCAGCTGATTAAGATTGGTCATGAAACCATTCTACAGAAGAAGAGGGGGGCTCTTAGATGATATAAATGAAAAATTTCTGGAAGAGCATTTAGGTACTCAACTCAACATCAAGCCATGGCCATTAAAAACTCGTCCTTTAGGGTCAGCATTAAATCCTTAGCGCTAAGATTTCTAGTTCTCGAATAGTCTTGACCCGCCCAAAGACTTTGATATTCGCCGTTATTAGTTTTTGCGGCTAATTGCCTTAAAGAAGCTGTCATTGTGTTTTGTATCGGAAATGGCAAAGTAACCCTGTCTTCCATGAGGCGAATAAATTCATTCTCAATACCTCGGGCCGACCTACCTGAAAAACCCTTAGTAAATACTGAGCCTCTGCCATGTTGGTTGAGCAAGTAATCTTTATGGGCTAGTGATGCGCCAGACTCATCGCAACATAAAAATGCTGTTCCCAATTGAGCAGCTACAGCACCCGCTCTCAGAGCATTGGCTATATCTGCCCCATCCATGATTGCGCCTGCACAAATTATTGGTATAGAACAACGCTTAACCAATTTCTTAGTTAAATCAATTGCCATTAATTTTTCATCGGTACTATTGGGGTTAAATATGCCGCGGTGACCACCAGCCTCAATGCCTTGCGCCACAATAAAGTCAGCACCCGCTTTTTCAATAGCTATTGCTTCTTCAACACTTGTAGCTGTAATGCCAACGGCTATGTCTAGTGAGTGTGCTTTCTCTATCAGCCGTAATGAGGGAATTCCAAAATGAAATGTCACAATTTCAGGGCAATACTCCCATACAGGATTAAGCTGCACTTCAAGATCAGGATAAAAAGGGCCTTGCGGTATGGATACTGAGCAATCATATTCAATAGGTAAATTTCTCAATGCCTCTATTGCTTGAATTTGAATTGCTTGTGCGGGCAAATCAACGGTACTAAAGACAAAGAAATTCGCATTAATGGGACCTTTAGTTAAAGCTCGTGTAGTTGCTAAATCCTCGCTAATTTTTTGCGGTGTGCTGTAAGCAAACCCAAAACTACCTACCCCTCCAGCATTGGCAACCTCTGAAGCCAATTTAGGATTATTAATGCCCCCTGCCATTGGGGCTTGAATGATTGGAACTTCTAATCTTGAAAAATTAAACATGTCATTAAATTAAATGTCGTTTTAAAAGACATTACAGGACACTAGGGTTTTGAGCAACGACGGTAGAAATGAAAAAACCACCCTAAGGTGGTTTTTAGATTTCTTGGTGGCCCGGGGCGGAATCGAACCACCGACACAAGGATTTTCAATCCTCTGCTCTACCGACTGAGCTACCAGGCCAAGAAGCAAGATTATATACGAAAGTATTAGAAAGCCCAATAACTTAGCCTGAGCCTCCAATTACGCTCTAATCTCCCTTGTAGCTACCTACATCTATACCCAGCATTTTCAGCTTACGATATAGATGAGTTCTTTCTAGGCCAGTCTTATCAGCTACCTTTGTCATATTTCCACCTAATTGTTCCAGGTGATATTCAAAATAAGCTTTTTCAAAAAGATCTCGGGCCTCCCTAAGAGGTAAGTCAATATATGCCAAATCAAAGTTACCGGGCATATCTTTTACATCTCTAGATTCATGAACTTCTAGTTCTTCAACTTTAGGTGCAGATATTGCAACTTCTTGTTTTATCTCTGGTTGAAATAACTCTTTAGGCGGCGCTTTTTCTAAGGCTTGTTCTACAGTTTTTAAGAGCTTTTGAAGAGCAATCGGTTTTTCTAAGAAATTAACCGCACCAATTCTTGTTGCCTCAACGGCTGTATCAATCGTTGCATGGCCAGACATCATCACCACGGGCATGGTTAACTGGCCACCAACCGACCACTCTTTTAACAAAGTCACACCATCAACATCCGGCATCCAAATGTCTAAAAGAACCAAATCTGGCTCTAGATTATCTCTAGCATTTCTGGCTTCTTGAGCATTTTGCGCAGAGATTACCGAATGACCCTCATCAGTCAAAATCTCATTGAGCAACTCACGAATGCCCATCTCATCATCTACTACCAAAATACTTGCCATGGCTAACTTTGCTTAACTAATTGATTGAAATAAATAGATACTTCAGCACCTATCACCACATCTTCTTTCATGCGATTACGTAACTCAATTCTTGCTCCATGCTCATCAACGATCTTTTTAACCATTGCCAAACCTAATCCAGTCCCTTTTGCTTTTGTTGTTACATAAGGCTCAAAAGCTCTACTTAATATTCTTGCTGAAAACCCTGTTCCGGAATCAATCACACTTAACTTCACGATACCCACGCCCACTTCGCTATTTTTAGGATATGGCAACAACTCCGTTTTAATCAATATTGAAAAATCCGCATTTGCATGCGCTTCCATACTCGCATCAATCGCATTCTGGATAAGGTTATGTATCACCTGTCTTAGCTGAATCGAATCTCCAATAATCTCCGGGCACTTAATATCCAAATCAGCTGATACCGGGCTACCTTCATAGAGATATAGGATTTCTGTAATCAAATCATTTAATGACAAGGCCTGTAAATTAGCCTCAGGAGTTTTAGCAAAATCTCTAAAGTCATTAACCATTTTCTTCATGGCTTCAACTTGAGCAATGATGGTTCCAGTACTCTTCGTTAACAACTCTTGCTGCTCTGGCGCAATATTATTTTCCAACTTTAACTGTAGGCGTTCAGCTGATAACTGAATAGGTGTTAATGGGTTCTTAATTTCGTGAGCAAGGCGTCTAGCAACCTCGCCCCACGCAATAGAACGCTGAGCGGTAATCACCTCGGAAATATCATCAAACACAACGATATATAAACCACTGGCAAGATGAGTTCCTCGAACCAACAAAGTAATGCCTTCTTTATGTTGCGGATCAATTTCTACCTGGTCTTCTAAGATAATTTGTTTTTGCCAATGCTCATCAGGATCTTGGCTTGAAATTTGATACGCATCAAACTCCTGCTTAACTTCACGCTCAAAAGATAAAAGCTTATCAATCGAGCCTAGACTCTTACCAACGTAATTCTCTAAAGGAGTTTCAAAAATTCTTGATGCGCCGGCATTAGCAATGACTAATTTAAAGGATTCATCTAAAACACAAACCCCCGCAGTCAAATTAGATAAAACACTTTCAGATAATGCTTTAGATTCTTGAAGCAAGTTTCTTGCTTCAAGCAACTGCCGTGTCATGACATTAAATTGCTTGGTGAGCATACCTAACTCATCACCTGTATTAATTTCTGGCTTTGGTGACAAGTCTCCCTCAGCAACTGCTTTTGTACCCTTTAACAGCATTAGTAATGGATAAGCTAATTGACGCCCAAGTAACAGAGCTAAAGTAACCGCGATAAAGAGTGCCAAAAATAACGTGATCGTTAATGTTCCGATATACATTTTTCGAAGGCCAGATCTACCCAAGGCCTTTTCTTGATACTCGATATAAGCCTCTTGCACAGATAAGGCATTGTTACTGATGCTCTCCGGCATATATTTAACTAACAATAAATACTTATCTTCCGATTGAGTTCTTAAATTAAATGAAGATAAATTACCTTGTGTCGCACTACCCTGAATTGGAATAATAATTTTCACCGCATAGCTTGGATGCTTATCGGCTTTATTAGGTTCATCAACTTGGATGAAATTTCCAACCGTTTTAGCCTGATTAAGTTTGTCCTGTGATGACATTTCAGAAACAGCTGAAGTCAAACCTAAGCTAGCACCTGCGATTAATTTTGCACCGCTACCAAATAAAGCAATTTCTTCTAAATCCATTTGCTGGCGTTGCCGAGAAAGCAATAACGTTAGCCCGCCTTCACCTTGCGTTCTTAAGCTCGATCCGATTAAGTTTGCTAACTCTCTTCCCTTACCCAACAAATCATCTTTTGACACTTCAATGCTAGCTTTGCCTAAATTAAGCCCCGCCTCTAACGCACGCTCAACCTTCACATCAAACCAAGACTCAATACTTCGGGACACGAACTGCAACGAAACACCATACAAAATAGCGCCAGGTAAAACTCCAACCAACGCAAAGAACAGCGCCAATTTAGCAATAAGCCTGGCGCCAAAATATCCTTTGCGCCAACGCATGGTAATGCTAATAATTAAGCCAACAATGACGGCAAAAAATAAAATGCCAATAAATATATTGGCCGCAAATAACATGGCGAAATACTCTTCAAAGAAAGAGGTATTGGCCGATGCAGTCGCCAGTAACACTAATAAAATAAGCGCTAAGAGAACAACCGTTCCCACTAATATGGGTTTAGCTAAAAACCGCATCATTGAGCGTTTGCTCCATGAGGTAATAGCGATGCTTTAGGTATAAATTCAAACCTACTCCACTCACTTTGTAGGTTCCACGCCTTTGAATTAATCGCATTAACCTGAAATGGCTTAGCCAATTGATTGGTGTCCAATCTCATGCGAATCGCAGCCATATAATTTTGATTTTGATTAATAGCAGATTGATCTACAACAGCCCAATCATCAATCGAACTAACCGCTGCCATCGCCTGTTTTAAATTGGCTGCTGTTAACGTCACACTACCAAGTGTGACTCGATATTGATCGGTTAATGCCTGATAAGAAATTTTTGAAGTTCTCTGAACATCAACAACTTTTTCATCAAACCAATACCAACGCCCCTTGGTCAATTGAAACTCCGTAACAAAATGGAGTGTGACCCCTTTTTTAACTAATTGCTCCAAAGCGGGGCTTAATTCCAAATTAATTTCCGCGCTTAACAACCAAGTTTTATCGCCAGGAGATAAATTTATTTTTTTAAACTTAATATCATCACCATAGGCAACGCCGGTCATTATGACCATCAAAAATACAGCTTTAGCAATCCAGTTATAAATCTGGCGCATCTTTCACCAATTAGTGTGTTTTTGACTTTTCAAATAATGCATAAAAGAAACCATCATGGTTCATTGATGGCAATAATTGCCCTGGCGCCCCCAATCGTACAGCATCTGGCACACTATTTAACCACCACCGAGCCTGCAGCTCACCTTCTTCAGGGAAAACAGAACAGGTGACGTATAGCAATTTACCACCTGGCTTAAGCAAAGCCCACAAAGCCGTTAATATTTTTCTTTGCGTAATTTGCAAATTTTTAATGTCTGCTTCTTGCCTTAAATAGGTGATGTCCGGGTGACGACGAACAATTCCCGAGGCAGAACAAGGCACATCCGCCAAAATGGCGTCATAAGGCTCTCCGCCAAACCAAGGTTTCGGGTCTGACGCATCGCCCACCAGTACCTTTCCACCCGACAAAGAAAGCCTAGAAAAATTCTCTTCAATTCTTTTAGCCCGAGCTGGATCAATTTCTAAAGCATCTAATTGGATATCAAACAACTCTAATAAATGGGCACTTTTTCCACCAGGGGCTGCGCAAGCATCCAATACTCTTGATTGAGCTTTTGGAGCCAACAAATAAGCAGCCAATTGAGCGCCTGCATCCTGCACGGAACAGGTTCCCTCAAAAAATCCTGGTAACTGATTTACAGGAACTGGTTTTGTAATGTGTAGCGCATTTGACAATTTAGAACCTGCTACATCATTTAAAGGTTCAAAATTAATTGCTGCCTCCCGCAAAGACTCCTGATAGCTTTGTATCTTTTCCGGTGTATTTAATTGTCGCTGATTTAACCGAATAATAAGTGGTGGCCTTTCTCTAGAACAACGAATTATTTCTTGATATTCAGACGGATAAGCTCGCTTTAATTTTTCCAACCACCAATCGGGATAAGACGGGTTCTCATCCTCGGAAATTTCTTTGTAAATGTCCGGGCTTCTAAGAACACGCCTCAAAATCGCATTCACAAGGCCTTTAGCATAAGACATTGTTTTGTCTAAATGCGTGGCATTCACCGCTTCATTGACTAATGTATGCGTTGCATACATGGGCTCGCGATCTTTTTCTGGTACTAAGGCAATAGCTGCCCAAAGTAAATACTTGGTTAGACCTGGCGGTGTTTTTTGTAAATATTGATTGAGGACTTCCTGCACCCAAAAACCACGCCTTAATGCCTGAAAAGTAATGCTTTGCACGGCAGGTCTTAACGCTATAGGTGCAGCCTGAATCGCTACGGTTAAAGAAGCGCCCTCGTGCACTTGCTCAAGTACTTTTGCAGAAGCAAGGAGGGCTTTCGATAGGCTAACGCCTTGGGGTTTAATTTCAGACAGGGTAAATTCCCGTTCTTGCCATTTCCATCAAACGAGATACGCGATCTTCAGTTGGTGGATGAGTTGAGAATAAGCCGGCAATGCCACCACCGGACAATGGATTCATGATCATCATTTGAGCTGTTTCTGGATGGTGCTCCACAGCATCAAATTGTCGACCAGTTGCATAGTTATGAATTTTTTCTAATGCGCTAGCAAGTGCTGATGGATCGCCGCAAATCTCTGCGCCGCCTCTATCCGCCTCATACTCTCTCGCACGAGATATAGCCATTTGAATTAAGCTAGCTGCTAAAGGCGCCAATATCATGACCAGGATGCTTGCAATCGGATTGCTTGGACGGCCCTCAGAATCTCTACCACCAAAAAACATCGCAAAATTCGCCAAAGCAGATAATGCACCCGCCATGGTCGCAGATATCGTTGAAATTAATATATCTCTATGTTTTACATGTGCCAACTCATGAGCCATGACGCCTTTAATTTCTCTCTCGGAAAGAATTTGCAAAATACCTGTCGTTGCAGCTACGGCAGCATTCTCAGGATTTCTTCCTGTTGCAAAAGCATTGGGTGCACTTTCTTCAATTAAATAAACACGTGGCATTGGTAAATTTGCTTTTTGCGCAAGTTCAGCAATCATGCGATAAAAATGCGGAGCAGTATTTTCATCAACCTCACGCGCATTCATCATTTTTAAAACCATACTGTCAGAAAACCAGTAGCTAAAAAAGTTCATGCCAAAAGCCAATAACAGCGCCATGAGCATCCCTTGCTCACCACCCAGCATGCCCCCAACCACAATAAATAAACCCGTGATTGCCGCCATCAACAAAGCTGTTTTAAACCAATTAAACATCCGCATCCTTAATAGTTTGTTTGGAACATTCTAGTTTTAAATATTAAAAAACTATATATGTGTTGAATGGTTGATATATTCAAGTGGGAATTAAATAAATTGGTGGCCAACCTGCCAACCCATTGACTGCGCTAATTGATAGGCGGCTATTCTTTTCCCACCTGGTTTTTGCAATTCGGTTAATCGCATTGTTTCACCGGCAGCAGCAACAACAACCCCCGACTTCTCAATAACTAATAGCGTTCCCGAGGGGGCATTTGTTTTCTCCCCCAAATATTCAGAGTACCAAACTTTTATTAATTCTTCGCCACTTTGAAATGTGGCCCCAGGAAACGGATTAAATGCCCGAATTTTTAAATCTATTTTTTTCGCGCCAAGAGACCAATTGATTCGAGACTCTTCTTTCAAAATTTTGTTGGCGTAGGTTGTTCCAATCTCTTCTTGGGGCGTGTTTGGTAATACTCTATTTTTTTCAAAATCCGCTAAAGCCTCCACAATCATTTCTCCACCCAAGATGGCCAAACGATCATGCAATGATCCCGTCGTGTCTTCTCCAGAAATATCAATGGCTTTTTTTGCAATAACGGCACCAGTATCTAAGCCCAAATCCATTTGCATAATAGATATGCCGGTTTCTTTATCGCCAGCCTCTATTGCCCTATGTATTGGTGCTGCGCCTCGCCACCTAGGTAATATAGATGCATGGATATTTAGACATCCTGCCCGACCTGATGTTTCTGCAATATCAAAAACTTCTTGGGGTAACAATAATCCATAAGCAGCAACCACCATCACATCGAAACTGGTATCGCTTAAAACTTTTAAAGCCTCTTTAGCTTCATCCGCATATTTACCATTGATACGTAAAGATGTCGGCTGTAATACGGGAATATTTTTTGTCAGCGCAAGCGCTTTCACAGGGCTCGCCTGTAATTGCAT
>Ga0228702_1001215_pt1 | contig 17107 bp, 17 predicted proteins | sample McNCre217_Aug_MG_2_FD_178018 | JGI IMG/M metagenome (GOLD analysis project Ga0228702, IMG submission 178018) | Freshwater microbial communities from McNutts Creek, Athens, Georgia, United States - 20-17_Aug_MG | ecosystem: Environmental > Aquatic > Freshwater > Creek | place: USA: Georgia... | reverse complement strand
CCTGTAAATGACAACCCGGTTCCGAGACTGATCTCCTCGACAGAACCGGCACTGTTGACGCGTCCCAACAGCCGGTTGTTGGCGCTGACAGTCAGACCGGATGCCGTGATGGCGCCACTGGCTGCAGCACCCAGCGTGGTGCGCTGATCCGCGGCCGTAGCGTCGTCCAGAATAGCCCTACCAGCCGCGGTGCAGGTGATCTCCTCGACAATACCAGCGCCTACAGACTGACGGCCTAGGAGCCTGTCAGTAGCGCTGACAGACTGCATTTTGTCGTAGGTGACAGCCTGCGGCATGATGGTCGTCTGGATTCGACCAGTGCCGGACCCTGTCACGTCACCATTCACAATGATTCCGTCCAGACCTTCGGTCAGAATAGCATCGCTCGCCTCGGTCAGAATACGGTCTCCACCCAGCACGATGTACTGATCACCAGTGTTTACACCGGATAGATTCGATCCAGTGATCGTTGCGGTAGACGTAATCGCACCCGTAGCCGCAATGCTTGTAGGCGTAATCGCTCCCAACGCCAGTGTGATCGCAGGCATGGTAGTAGGGTTTGCAACGGTGCCAGATACACCATTGGCGCTCACCACAGACACGCTGGATACCGTGCCACTACCAGCAGGTCCAGCGGGTCCAGCAGGACCAGCAGGGCCAGCCGGACCTTGTGGACCCTGAATGCCTGAGCCACCCGAAGGCTTGGTCATTCCGGTGTCCAACCGGGTCACCTCGACGGTGGTGTAAATCTCAACATCTCCGGTGTTGGTGGCAACACCTAGACCATCTGATACTGCCTTGTCGCAATAATAGTCGATACGGTAGACGTTGTCCTTGTGCGGCTGGACACGCAGCTCCAACGCCACATAGACGTTGGTTTGGTTGAATACAAACGTCGAAACACTATATCCAACCAACACATTTCCAGTGACATCCCACAATCGCATCCGAGTGCCTTCACTGCTGTGGAATGGACTAATAGCCTTGATCTGATAGGCACCGGCAGCCAGCGTGAACGTGTTCGATGCTAGGTTTAGGATCAGGCTGCTAGGATCGCTGCTGACAGTGTTCAGCGTGCGCGTGGTCCATGTAGTAGCGACAGAGGTTCCGCCACTAGTTCCAGCAGGCTTGCGATCCTCGATCAGCGCGATCTTGAGCGTCAGGCTGTCGACGTCCTTGCGCAGCTTGTTGATAAGCGCCGTGCTGGTCTGTGAATCGTAGCTCATTGCTTGGCCTTACGTCGAATGATCCGTTGCGCTTCGTCAATGCTTGCCGCGATACCGATCAGGCTTCCGGCAGGGCTGTAAATCCGCAGGCTGCCTTTCAATTTTCCCGGAAGTGCACGGTATCCTCCAGTGAACGAGTAGGCTCCTGGCATCGAGGAGTCGGGTACAGGCATAAACCTGATATCCGCGCTGCTCGTCTGGAAGCGCTGCGAGAGCGGTATGATGTTGCCGGCGTCGTCTTTGGTCACCGCATCCGACAACTTGATTTTGTTTGGATCGAAGATCGCATAGTGATCAGACGGGTCAGACAGATTGGGCGCATCGTCGAGATTGCGGAACACAACACCGTCGTATCCTTTACGCTTAGCCGACTTCAAGGCAGCGGTGAGACTGCCATCGAAGTCCTTGAAGTCTTTCGCAGAACTAAGTTCTGCAGGCGTCATGCCTTCTGCGTCCATTTCAAGGAACTTGCCATTGAGGTAGACGTTGTAGACTTTCGACTGCTCGCTGCGTTGCTGGCGCAGCTCCTGCGCATTAGGACCGAAGTCCAACTCCTCTGCCTGCCCAACGAGTTTATCATACAGATCCCAGTCGCCTTTGGCTTCAGCCTGATCAGCCTTGCGCATCAGCTCTTTGATCGGACCCTCTTCGGATGCGTAAGAAGCGTAGTTCTTGGCAGTCTTATCGCTTGTGGAGAAGAAGAACGCCTCATTTGAACTCTTACCACCAGTTGCGCTTCCAAGGAATGCACGCTTGAACTGATTAAACCTAGCAGCGCTTCCGTGGAAAACAGGACCAACCGTGTATCCAGCCGCTTTTGCAGCTTGATCTACAAGCTGCTGCGCTTTTGCAGTATCTCCAGAGTTCACTGCCTCCAGATAGTCGCTATCTGAAGGCATGAACCGTGGGTTTACATCCCCCGCTTGTCGAACCGTCCGGTCGGCTTGCCGGCCTTCTTGGCCGCCTTCCGCGCCACCGAGAGCGCGATTGCCACCGCCTGCTTCTGCGGTTTGCCGGCCTTCATCTCCCGAGACACGTTGCTGCTGATCGACTTCTGGCTGTAGCCTTGCTTGAGTGGCATCTGCTTTCCTTTCTGCTTGGGTTTGGGTGTCGTAGATCCCGATCAGTTTGCCGTCGGGACCGTAGAGTCGGTGCTTGGCGCCGCTGACGATGCGGTAGCCCTCGTCGGAGTTGGTGACGAGCTTGTCGCCGATGGTCTCGGCAGGCATCCAGCGGAGCTTGGAGAGCTGAATGGCGTCCTCGGAGATGTTGGCCCGGAACGACCGCGGGTCGATGGAGCCGATACGGTCGACACGCAGGTCGCGCACGAACTTCCGGCCGCCCTTCTCCTGCTCGTTCACGAAGTCACCGAGGAAACGAGCCTTGTCGGCACCGAAGACATCCACCGAACGCCGGGCATTTTCCTTGGCGTCGAGGTTGGTGAAGTACTTCGCCAAGTCCGACATGAACCCGTCGACATTGCCCCACAGTCCAGCCACAGATCCGTCCGGGTTGGTCACCTTGTCGAGGGCGTTCCGCATCTTGGTGATGTCGATCACCTTCACCACCGGATTGTCGGCCTTGGAGATGTAGAAGCTGTAGGGCAGCACCTCGCGCTGCGAGAGGCGGATGCCGCTGCTGTAGTTGCTGGTGAACTTGCCGGTCAGCCGATTCTTCACTCGGCGAGTGGCCGCCCCGTAGTTCACGAACACCGAGTTCCCGTTGCCCATCGCGCTGTTGATGGCACGGACCTTGTCCTTCATCCGGCTGCTGACAGCATGGGACTGCTCGATGGCACTGAGCTGCTCTGGGCTGAATCGGCCGAGGATCTCGCCGTCGACAACACGGGCGCCAGGGACAGACTCAAGAATACGGCGCAGCTCTCCAGTGTCGCGCTCCTCGCGTACCCGGATCTCCTCGTTGCTGAAGGCACGCACGGTTCCGTCAGGCAGGCGCTCACCAAGCCCGAGGTCGATCACCTGCTGTGCCGCCACCGGATTGCTGATGTCTGAAGGCTTCAGCGTGGAAATGCCTTGATCTCCCTGAAGCTCGATCTTCTGGTCAAGCGACCGGCGGGCACGGACCAAGTCACGCAGCATAGCGTTCACTTGGGGCGAGGCCTGCTTCAGATCAGGGAACAACACCGAGTCAGTCGGCTTCACGCCGAAGGTGCGCTCAATGGCCGATGCAGCGTTGGCGATGGCCTTGCTCGCGTTCTGAGTCAGCGCAGCGTCCAAAGCCTGCCTAGCGAGTCCTGAGAAGCCGCGCAGCATGGTGTCTGACTTCTGGCCAGCCATGAGCCTAGCGAAGTGCTCGGCAGCAAGCTCCGAGGCTATGTAATTCGCTTTCTTGTCGAGCGTGTCGAACTGCGCCAACTGATCCGCAGCCTTGGCATTACCAGCCGCCAGCTTGTCTCGGTACTCGTTGAACTTGGCCTCGATCTCGGCGTCGTTGTATGCGCCTTCCTGAATCTTCGTAGGAACACCGTCCTGCGTGCTCCAACGGCCCACTAGAGCGTCTTTTATGTCGGTGGCACCTCCAGATAGCTGCTCGCTCTTTTCGAGAGCGTGGAAGAGTTCGTGGCCAAGCGTGTAAAGAGGGCTGTCGCCTTTGCCTTTTCCGATTATGTCGGCATTGATTACGATGGTTGGGCGATTGGCCTGAACCACCTGCACACCACGGGCGCTTCCTCCAAACTGATCCGCGAAGTCCTTGTTTGATTTGTACAGCACCTCGATGTCACCGAAGCGGCCCTTGGTCAAGGCCTCGACATCCATCAGTGCCGAGGCTGCATCGACGCCATGCGTATCGCGGACACGCTCGAAAAGGCTCTTGGTCGTCGGATCCTGCAGGCCTTCGATGAATCGTCCGAGGTCACCGGCACGGGCTTCCGCAGCAGCCTTGCCAGTCAGCTTCTGATAGCCACGGCCACCGAGAGCACCGACAGCTCCCTGGAGACCGCCGCTTCCAATACCTGCAGCAGCGCCTTCCTCGCCTCCAGAGACGTACCCGAGTCCGGCACCTAGAGCAGCACCCTCCAGAGCGCCTGCAGTGCCTCGCAGAGCAGCGTCGACAGCAGCATCACCACCGTACTGCCCGATCACACCCAGCATACGCTGGCGCAGGTTGGCACCCGGTGCAGCACCGATGGCTTCCAGCGGTCCAACACGGGAAGGCTGCATTGCCAGATTCTCGCCAGCGGCAGTAATTGCATGACCAATCTCTTTAGTGGTCCGAACAGCGGCAGGAATTGCCGCAGCAGTAGCAAGCTCCGGAGCAACTCCAAGCGCACCAGCAATGCCGGTGGTTGCCGCAGTAGTGCGCAACGCCTCCGGGCTTACACTCAGAGCCTCTGCAACGCCACGCTCGGCAGCACTCAGCAAGCGTTCTGCAGGCGCAGCAACAGCGGTGACAGCACGGCCAGCTAATTGGGCACCTTTACCGACAGCCTTGGTCGAAAGTTTACCAGCTCCGAAGACCTCTCCGATACCAGGCAGCAGCATCGTCGGGTCGGCAATCATTGAGACGCCCTGCACAAACTCCGGGTTGGTGAACTCCGGAGGCACCACGATGCCTTCCTTGCCTTGCTCCAGATTGCGTGAAGTGCGTGCGAAGTCGCGTGCTTCAAGGAACTGGTTGTACTGAGAGTCAGGAGTGCCGGTTCCGGTAACCAAGTCCTTGAACTTGAACAGCGGTGAGTCCGGGTTCTCCGATTGCGCCACGAGTCCGTAGAGCTGACGAGTGCCTTGAGCAGCGCCCTCGATATAGTTAAGAGGGTTGGCGGCAGCACCAGTCGCACCTTCGGCCAACGCACTGCCAATCATGTTTGCAGCGGCATCGACCGATTGCGCGATGGTGTTGATCCAGTCGGTCTGCTTGGTCTTGTTGTACTCCTTGAACAGATCGAACTGCTCGCGGGTAGGAACGAAGTCAGGATTCTGCAATGCCTGCGCCACATCCTCGCCAGTAGGCGGGAACTGGTCGGCAAGAATGCGTTGGGCTTCCTCCTGGTTGACCGAGTCAGGAAACTCGACCACCTGAGAACCGACCTGAACCTGATATGGCATAGGCTATTCGAACTTCTTGGTCAGCGGATTGTAGCGACGGATTCCACCTGAAGCGGCGCTTGGTTGCTGCTCCTGTGCTCCACCGAGGATCTGCTGGATGTAGAACTCGGAGTTGCGACCGATGGCACTGCGCATTGAGCGCTCGGCAACCTTGCGGCGGTTAGCCTTCTCCTGAACCTGCTTCTGAGAGTCGCCAGGTTGCGGGAAGTACTGGCGGTCAGCGTCGGCGTATTCCTTCTCTCCGATGGCAGCACCGGACTCTTTACGGAGGTTTGCAGCGATCCAGTTCTCCTTGGACGCCTCGTATGTCTTGCGATCATCCGACTTTAGGCGCTCAGGAGTGAACCCAAACTCAAAGATGCCTCCGGGCTTGTAGTTTCCCGAAGTGGCCTTGTTGATGAGGTTCTCGTTGTAAACCATTCGGGCAGCGAACCCAGCAGCGTTGGCCTGACCCTCGGTAAGATCCTTGCCCTCAACAGGCTTGGGCGGAGGAAGCACCTCGATGCGTCCATTGGCGCTGATCACCGTGGCTCCGCTCGGAAGCTGAGTCTCGGTAGCGCGGATAGGCGCAGGAGTGCCGGTAGCCTCAAGCACCTTGTTGATGGTCTCGACGTTCAGAGGAACATTCAGCTTCTGGAAAATGTCAGTGGCCTGACGGAAACGCTCTTGGAACGGAACGGCCTGCTCCTGCTGCGCGGTGGTCCTGATCGGCCCAGATTCGAACAGCGGTGTCTCGCGCTGCTGGATAGGAGCAATTCCGACAGAGGGCTGCACCGTAGGCGCCTGAGCACCTGCAGCGGGTGTGAACTGCTCACGGGTGGTTCCAGCCGGAATGGGCATGATGCCGCGGCCGAGGCCTTGGGCATATTGGGCAACCGCGGAAGGTGTGCGTGGTCCAAAGCCGTACTCACCGAACATCGGTCCTTGCTGCGCTTGAGCTGCAGCCAAAGGTTGCTGGACAGCAATAGGCACCTGCTGCACCTGATAAGGCGGCGTGTAAGGCTGTTCCGCAGCCGGAATGTTCAGGCTCGACGTGATGAAAGCCGGAGGCTGGTCGACATTGACCGTCCGGGAGGTCGGAATACCAGCAACCTGACCGATGGCTTGTCCAATGTTCTGCTCAAGTTGAGCCCGGCGCTGGGCTTCTGAGAGTTGAAGTTCTCCAAGCGCAATGTTCTGACGTGCCAACTGGTCTTGGATATCCCGAGCACGCTGTTTGTCAGCCCGATCCAGATAGAACTCAGCGTTCAGCAGCGTGGCCTTTTTCTGCGGGATAGACATCGACGAGAACTTCTCGATATCGCCAAGCAGCTTTGATTCTGGCGACCGCTCGTCCATCACGTTGCCACTACCAGCAACTGACTGCAGGTAAGGAGCAAGCGACTCCAATCGAGCAGTCAGGAACTCGTTCTCAGCCTTGCGCTCGCCATAACGCTGCAGCGCCTGTCCGATGACATTGCCTGCCGTCTGAAGGCCTTGGCCAATGGCTTCGCCACGGGACGCCATAGCCTGCAGGTAGCCCGGCGGGATGACGTTCTGAGAACTCCCTTGGAACGGTGTGGAATAGCCGTATTGAGCCATATTCTTTGAATGTTATCGACCGCGGCCAGCAAGAGCGCCGCCACCGATGGCACCAAGGCCACCGAATAGACCACCAAGCAAACCAGAAGTGGCAGAAGCACCGGCAGAAGCAGCGCCCAAGGCGGCCTGCTGGTTTCCACCGTAGATATTGGCCGAATAAGCACTCTCCGGGTTGAACAATTGACCCGGGTTGAAGCCCTGAGCTTGACCCAAAAAGCCCTGAGATCCGGCAAAGGCCTGAGAAGGACGTCCCAACACCTGCTGGAAGACATCGCCGTAGACTCCCTGTCCAGCCTGCAAAGCGCCCATGGCCTGCTGCTGACGCATCTGCTGCTGTCCAGCGGCAGCAAGCTGCGAACGCAGAGCTTCTTGCAACTGAGCGTTGGGACCAGTAGCGAGACCACGCGCAGCCAAGCCTGAACGGGTTTGCTGCTCGGCCATACGCTGCTGCTCAGGAGTCAGACGGCTACCAGCCAATAGTCCAGAAGTGGCGTTGCGAGCGAGAATGTCGGCGATTTGCGTCTGTTCTGGCGCAGCAGCACGCATGGCCTCACGCGCCTGCGGTCCCAGCTTCAGGATGTCGGAAATGTCACCGGCACGCGAAGCAGAGCGACTGGCAGCCTCTACAGCACCCATCGTAGGAGCGATCTGGTTCTGGTAGAGCGACAGCAGCTCAGGCGTAGCCTGTCGCAACAGGTCAATCTGCAGCGCTTGGTACTTGGGCGCAAACTGAGCCTCCGCAGCGTACTTCTGCGGCGCAAGCTCAAGCTGGGTGCGAAGCGTGTCCGCGGTCTCCTGAGCGTAGTTGCGTGGTGCCGGTGCGTCGACTGTCATAGATGCTTGGATGCCACCCTGTAGATCGGCATAGAGCCTTTCTTGTAGGTGGTCAGTTTACCGTTTCGATAACCGATGGCCGGCAGAATCGCCGACTCAGGCCGGTCGTGGAAGAACTTAGCCGCAACCGCCATGGCAAACACCGCGCAATCCGCGGCGAATTGATGCCAGTACCAGTGGTCGCCATTGGGATCGGTTGCTTGCCACTCCCAGGCCTTCGGCTCTGCACCCATCTGGCGCCAGCCTACCAGCACAGCAACCACCTTCTCGTCCTGTGTGGCGATCTTGAGCGTGCCTTGCTGCGCATGGAACAGCACATAGTCCTCCACGGCCTCACGGGTCCAGCCTTTGAAGCTGTCCGGTAGCTTACGCAGCAGGTAGTCTGTGATCTCTTTGATCATGCCCAGGTCGAGGCGTAAAGCAGGTAGGCCTTCACCTTCCAGTTTGCACGGGTCAACGTGATGTACGAACCAGTGCTATCAAGCGTGACCAAGTTGGAAGCACTGGTAGCTGCAGCATACGGAGTCGGGTTACCCGGGTATTGCTTGGAGAACCAGACGTTCAGGAAGATGTTTGAACCGCTGACAACTCCAGAAGAAACCACTGGGTTGTATGTGAAAATCGGATAGTTGCTGAGGTATCCCTGCATCACAACGCTTTCAATGCTCAACTCATGTCCAGCGGTAAAAGGCCCATCGTTGGTCACGCACTTGAGAACAACCTTGATGATTTGCGGAGACGTAGAAAGCGAAGGCAGTTCTGTTGAAGTAGTAAGCCACTGAACAGCTTGGCTTGCAGATCCAATAGCTGGAATCGACTTCTCGCTGGTGGTGTATCGCAGGATGCCATTGGTCAGCGTGCCTCCAGACAGGCTGAGACCGCTTCCGACAGTCAGCTCCTGCACAACTCCGCTGGAACCAGCAGAACGACCCAGCAATCGCGCATCGGTCACGTCTTGGATCTTGGCGTATGTGACTGCCTTGGAGCCAATCTTCGCCTCGACCACAGCACCGGAACCGATGTTCACAGTGGTCGACGTGAACGCCAGATCGGTCGAAGTCAGTGCAACAGGGCTAGCAGACGATCCTGAACCGTTGCCGACCAGCGTTCCAGTAGCCTGCGGATAGAGCGCCGACAACTGCACCGATCCGCTGCTGATCGACAACGTGCCGCCATCGACCGTGCCGGTGACGTCGACGCTTGGCGTACCGAGCAGATTGAGCGTGGCCGCATCCAGCGTGGTCGAGCTGGTGACGGTCGTTCCGGGTGTGACGGTGACAAAGAGTGGCATAGGTTAGACGTCGGTTTTGCCGTAGAGTCTGAAAGGAATGGCGATGGACTTCAACGAGTGGATGTTCAGCGCACCGGTCGATGTAGTGACCAGAGGCTGCATGGTAATGGAGTGGCGTTTAAGTCGAGCCTTCTGCGAAAACGACTGCAGCAGACCAGCCTTAAACCCGGAGGTGTTGCACCGAAGGCCAGGAACTGTGGAGTAGTCCTGGCGGAACGGTGCAAGGAAGTTGTCGCCGGAGTTGTTGGTTGAGAATGTGCCGCTCCCGTAGGTGTAGTAGGCCGTGCGGCTCTTCGTTTCATTCGTGGCGACAGTGTAGGTCTCATTGACGCCATCAAAAATCGCACTGATCGAGTAAGTCGGATTCCACGATGTCAGTTCGAACTGCACGTTTGTCCACTGCTTGTGGTCGACGTTGTTCTCGCCTGTGTGACCGCGGAAGTACACCTCGGTCGCAATCTGCTGGATGTTGCCGAGTCGATCACGGTCCTGCAGCGCATTCTGATCGAACGAATGGATGTAGCCGCTCTCGTCTGCCCAGCAAAGCGTGTCGGTTCCAGCCACAACGATTCTGGTGAAGAATCGAGGAACCAGCAGCGAGCCTTCCCAGTAGCCTTCCCAAGCCTGATTCAGGAAGTTGTAGGAGAACGTGCGAGTGTTCGTACCGTCGCCACCTTCTACCGGAACGCTCAGGATGTACCGGTTGTTGTAGTACGCACCGCAGGACTTCCTCCATGAGGCCTGATCAATGTCGTCGATCAGGTTCTGGATAGGATCTGACAACGGAAGCACCACCGACTGGCTGATACCGAACTCGGTCTGCTTGAGGCTGATCACACCGCGCTGACTCAGGAAGACGATGTCGGAACCTGTCGAAGCGATTGAGTTCTGGCTGACGCATCCAAACTCCCGGGTGATCTCGGTCAGCCGAGTTGTCGACAGGTCGCCATACAGGTTCTCGACAGCGAGAATGCTACGCTCCTTGAAGACGATCAGCGTGGTGGTGTTGAACGGATACAGCGCTACCACCTTGTCATTGGCACCCGTAGCCAGCTTGAACTCATTCAGGATCGGGCTGTAGTGCAGCGGGTCCAGCACGTCGGAGACAGCCAGATAGTCAGGACCGTAAAGCAGCAACAGGCGCGACTGGAAATAGAGACCTTCTCGACCTGCGGGCACGTTTGCGCCGGATGCAGACGACTTCTTGATCGTGCCTGTGATTGTGTTTGACGTGATGTCGACCAGCGTCGAAGGCATTGAAGCAGCAACCGTAATTGCAGTGTATCCGCTGCCAGGATTTACGATGGTAACCGCGGTAACCTTGCCGTCTGTGATTGTAGCCGTGGCACTGGCATTGACTCCGGTTCCATCGGTCAACGTCAGCGTCGGAGCGGTGATGTATCCCGAACCCTGATTGATGATGGTCAGCGCAGTCAGACCGTCGGTAGTGGGAGCGCTGATTGAGATCGTGGCGACTCCTGACGTGTAGCCTGAACCACCGGACACGATGGTGTAACCAGTCACCTTGCCGTTGGCGACAGTCAGCGTGATGTTCGCACCAGATCCACCACCACCGTTTGCATTCACCGTCGCAGTGGCGCTCAGATAGCCCGCCCCTGCGTTTGTAATAGTGACCGCAGTGATCACTCCAGAACCGTTGATCGTGAGCGTAGCGAACGCTGTGGTGCGTCCAATGGTGGCAGAAATCACCGCACGTTCTGCGTTGTTCAGCGAGTCGGTTTCCTCTGAGGTTCCACTGAACAACTTCAGCGAGTTCTTGTCGCTCGGATAGACGTAGTAGATGCCATTGCTCAGGCCTGAAACGACATCGCTGATCGTCACCTGATCACCGGGCACAAACGGATGATTCGGAACCGTGATCGTGTCGTCAGAAGCCGACGACGCCATGATCGCATTGACCGATGCAATCCGGTTGAAACCGTTGTCGAGAGCCGAGATCGGATTCCCAGCGGAATACGAGGCCTCCATGATCAGCGGAAGGCCGTCGTTGTAGAAGTCGTCTACACCCTGCGTCACGTCGTACCCAGTGGTGTTGTTCGAAAGCTCAAAGTAGTACCGATTTGAACTGGTCAACCCAGTCTTCAGGTCGATCTTGCTGGCACCGATCAAAGCGTCTCCGCGGCTGAGATGGAGCGAGCAGACGCCACCGGCAGCCACGTTTACATAGAGTCCGAAACCCTGACCAGATGAAGGAGAAGCGGTCCACAACGCAGGCGCTGGATCAATCTGAGCAACGATCACGCGATCACCCGTCTGCAGATCAGGCGACACATTCAACGTGATCGTGTCCGTGCTTCCATTCACATCTCCGCCAGTGAAGTAGTAGCGAGCATTCCCGGGTCGCAGCATCACCACAGCGTTGGCAGCCTGAATTAAACGCACAGGGCTGTAGATGTCGTGACCGTTCATCGGGATCTCCAAGTGCGACTGGTTGGGACGCACCAGATACATCCGGCCCTGACCACCGTCGCTGGTGCGCACCTCATTGGTCGCAACAACCAATCCCTGATATCCGGTGTCCGGGTCTCGAAACGGAAGCACCCCAAGAATGTCGGTGAATGCCGTCGTCGACGAGTAGTACGTCAGGTAGTAGTCGTCCGGTGACGGCGAGAAGTTGTAGGTGTCGCTGCTGAGAACGCAGTCGGTGTTGTTGTCAGAGACAACCCGGGTGCCATTTGGAATCACAGGCCCGACGTTTCGAACAGTGTCGGAGCAGACGATTGTGCCGGGAGTAATCGCAAGTCCGGGCGACGACCGAGTCCAAGTGTTAGACTTCGAAGTCACCGTGAAGCGTTGATTAGAAGTGGTCCACTTCCCTCCCCACTTTTGCTGCACAATGCCCCAACGGTTCTTGATGAGCTGATCCTGGAACACCCGGTTGACCGCCAGCGACACGAACTGCGGAGGAACCTGATTCGGATCAAGACGCGAGATCACGCCCTTGAAACCATCATCAATCGAAACGATGTCGGGCAGGTCAGGCATATCAGCGATTGGGCACGATTATCTGCCGAACATACTTCTCTTGAGTCGCAACCTTGTCGATCTCCTTGGTGAGTTCAGCCTCGCCTAACTCAAGGAACTGGTTCCCAAGATCGATCTTGCCGTCAACACGCAGCATCTGGCCAGCAGCCTTCAGCGAGCAGATCTCGCAGAACCGATACGGGAAGGCATAGGCGCTCGCCTCCGCATTGCTCGACAGCAACGGTGGAACCTTGCGGAACTCGATCCAGACATAAGGCAACTCCAGCTCAACGAGGATGCCATTGTCGGTGAACGTGTAGGTGACCTCCTGCTGACGCCACGTCACCCGCGGATCACCAGGCCACACCGAGAACGTCTCACCAATCTCAACAGCACGCGCAGTCCCGTCGGCATTGAGCGTCTGCGAGATGTTGCGCAGGAACTTGTTCAGACGGCCCCAGTACGAAGAATTGGTCGGCAACGTACCAGCAGGCGCCGTAGCGTAGAGCTGGTAGTACTCCTGGGTGGCCGGGTAGAGCACGATGTTGCCAATCGTGTACGTCGACGTGGCGTCCCAGTTGCCTGTGGAGTTGCCATAGGTCGGCTTTGCTTCAGCCCAGAACTGCGCGTTCAGCGTACCATTCGGACCATTCAGCGTCGGAGGATTGCCGCTGTTGATCGACCCGACGTACTGGTAGTACTTCTCCTCGGTCGGGTAGTACACAACCATACCAGCCGAGTAGACCTGAGTGCCGCTGTAGTCGGGCGCGAAGAACTCCTGCTGATACACGGTCTGCTCGGGCCAGTCGAAGCACTCCCAGGCGCTCCGTAATGACATCGAGATGAACGTGCGGAAGAAGTTGGACTCCTCGGTCGTCAGCGTAGAGAAAACGCGCCCAGTGAGCTCACAGGCGCGTTGCAGCACATAGTCGTATGAAACGGTTCTCATTTAGCTCCAGGCTTTGCAGGACCAATATTTAGCCGACAGCTTAGATCCCGGAGCATCGCAACCGTGACGGGCACGGAACGACTTCTTGTGCTCGGGCAAATGAGCTTTGATCGTCATGTCAGGATCACCGAAGCGAACCAAGGCAACCTTGTCTCCTTCCTTGGCGAGCACAGCGAACTTCTTCGACTCGCCCGGGGTTCGCTTGGGCTTGTTGTAGCCAGAGAACTTGTTGCCCTTGTAGTTGATCATTTTGGCATGACGTACCAGCCAGCAGGAAGCGTCACGGTCGACGGTCCCACCAGCTTCTTGTTCGCATCAAAAGCATAGACGCTGGCTTTGATAGGCTTGGCCAGCATCACGGGATCACCGGAAGGGACCAGGACCACCTTGGTCATCTGGCAGCCCAGGCAGATCGGCAATGCGATCAGCCAGATCAGCCTTGAGCTGCTCAGGTGCTTTGCCGTGTTGAACATCGGTGGGTGGTGTTTCTCTGAACCAGTCGAGCAAGGCCTTGAGAATCTGGTAGATCCAGTTCACTCGGGCTTCTTGATCTCCAGCTTCTCCGAGGCGTCCTTGGCCATGATCAGGCCGAACCCGGCAGTCGCCGCGGCAATGGTCGAAGCCAAGTCGATGTTGGTCGAAGGATCGCCGTCGAAGAGAGCCTTCAATGCGCCGCCGATGGCAACGAGGATGGCGCCGATACCGGCCAGCGTGGTCTTTGTGTTTTTCATTTCTTGAAGAAGAGCTTGTAGGCGCCGTAGAGCGCACAGATCAGACCAACCACAGCAGTCGCCAGTCTGACCCAATCGGTCAGCACCGGGATGAACGATGCCGCGGTAGCACCGGCAGCGGCTGCAAGTGAGATGATCGGGCCGTTGGTTCCTGCGTGGTTGGTCGCGTCCATGGTTTACTCAGGCTTGGATTGTGCAGAATTGAGGATCAGATCGACGAGCGGAAGAGCGGCACGGGCGTTGGCCACACCACCGGCCTTCACAGCAACGTCGATGAGCTGGAGCAAGCTGTTGGCCTGCTCCTGAGTGAGTTTGATCGTGATTTCCATGTCAGGCCGCAGCTTCGACAATGGGAGCTTCAGGCGCAACAACAACCGGCGGCAACCACGGCAGCGGCGGAGCGATGACCGGAGGATTCGCCTGATCGGCAATCTGCTGCGAGACGTTCGCCTCAATCGCGCTCTGATCGACGCCATTGCTGAAGCACCAGCCAAGAACCTGATCCTGCGTCAAATCCTCGTAAGGCGTGAACGATCCGGTCGGCGGAGCGAACGACGCGCTGCCGTAGCAGGTGCCGCTGTAGGTGCCATCGGTGCCGTTGCAACGCCAATCGGCGGTGATGACGACATCGGTTTTGTCGCCTTCGGTCGGCTTAACGAGAAGGCGTTCGATGATCCAAGAGATGTTCATGGTGGTATGGATTAGGCGACGGCCAGAGTGGTGATGGTTCCAGAGCTTCCACGGTACTTCAGAGCACCGGATTCGACGTAGAGTTGGCCCATTCCAGCGGGAGAAGTGCTTGGAGCGGTAGCGTTTGCAAGACCAAGCACCTTGGCAGCAGAAGTTCCGAATGTGCTAACCCCCACGCCGACGTTGCCGGAGGAGTCGATCCGCATCCGCTCTCCACTGATATCGAAATAGATGCCACCGCCATTCAGGAATCCAATTACTCCAGCTTCCGCAGCATTGGTGAATCCTCGAATCTTTGACGGAGTGGTTCCGGTCGAGCGAATGTAAAACTGCGTCCCATCCTGTCCTCCAACCTCAAGTCGAGCAGCACTCGGCGTAACCCCCACGCCGACGTTGCCGCCATTCGGTTGCAGAACGAGGTCGTAATTCAACGAATAATCCGTCCGAGTGCGAGTTTGCAACCATGCGTAAAATCCACCGCTGGTCGAAACGCCGGCATCCAAGCACAGATTGGTTCCAGCACCCAGCGCACCAATACGCAAAATGCCGTTTGTCGTCGATGAACCGCTTGTAGCTGGAGCCGCAATAGGTCCGTCAATTCGAAGTTTGAGTTCAGGGGTGTTTCCGATGCCCAGCCCCGTGCTGTTGAGGGTCATCCAATCTCCACCACCAGAATTGAATCGGATGTTGCTGATCGACTGATCTATCGAACCAATATAAACGTCATTTGAAGCATTGATTCCAAAAGTTCTAGTTGCAGAACCGCCGCTTGTCTTTCCGTAAAGATAAGTCGCGTTGGTGCTTAGATAGACGCTTCCAGCAACATCAAGAGCTTGAGCAGGAGAGGCATTATTAATACCCACCCGATTGTTAGCCGAATCCACCTTCAACGTGCTGGTGTCCACCGTCAGATCGCCGGTGATGGTGGCGGAGGCGAGGGTGGCGGTGCCGCCAGCCCCGAGGATCTGGTTGCTGGTGATCTTCTTCGTGGTGCCCGATGCAGCCATCGACGTATCGGAGACATCCACAATCGGCAGAACGTCTGCCGCGGGATCGACGGTGGTGATGGCCGCCAAGGCCGTGATTTTCGTGTCTGCCATAGTGTCTAGTTTGCTTGGATGATCAGTTTTCCGTTGTCTTCTTGGAGCAGGAAGTCCCCGTTCTCCAAGTCTAAAGAGTCGAAAGTTCCAAAGGTGATGACGATCTTGCTCGTACCATCCTCAAGAAAGATCAGGAAGTCGTCCTCCTGGCGAAGATCGCGTCTGACAATCGGATAGTCCGCGCCTCCTCCACCACCTCCCGAGAGGTGCTGGATGTCAACGCCTAGACCAAGTCCGAGTCTCATGCAGCATCAGGTCCACTTGCGGTTGTACGCGACAATCGCACCGCTGCTGAGAGAAAGTGAAGTGAACACACCGGAGATCGAATCTCCGGCCTGAACGGTCACGCCAGCACCGAAGTTCGTGATGTTTGACGTGCAGCTACCAATGATCGACGTCGAGACGGCGTGGATCTCCATCCAATTGCCGGTGACAGTGCCGTCGGAAGCGGTGATGTAGCGCCCACCGTATTCGCCGGCGAGCTGACGATTAGAGCCAACATTCATAAAGTGAACTTCTGACTGCTCCTCTTTGTGCCACCTTGCCAACCGACCTGCAAGCGTGTACCACCGCATTTAACCCTCACTTCCGGATTGTCACGCTCTACCTCACGCAGGAACTGCGAGTCCTTCCAGCAATCGTAGCCGTACTGGCTTCCCCAGTAATGGTACAGCGTAGGGTCGACACGCATCCGAAGACGACCGATGCCGTCGATGGACTTGCGGTCGATCTCGTTCGACTGAGCAGCAATCTTGCGCTGCTGGATGCCAGCTTGAACCCAGTCCTTGTTGATGCCGTTGCACAGCTCCTCGATCACCTGCGAGCGCAATGCACCTGGAAGATCGTCGAGTGAAGCTGCGATTGCTGTTGAAAGCTCGTCTGCCATACGTCTGGAAAGTAGATCATCAAAAAGGGGGAAGCCACCGGAACTTTCCAGCAGCTTCCCCCAAAGAACGCCAGCCAATTAGCTCGCGCCGTTGAACATACCGAAGCCGCTCGGGTTCTTCACCACGAGACCGGCGATAGCCTGCACCAAACGGGCAGGACCACCACCCGCGTCAGGCAGCGTAAGAACCTCGGGCAACTTGCTGTAGCGGATCTCCAACATATCCATCGGAATGACGTAGCCCTTGTAGGCCTGAGCCGACAGAGCGGCGACATTCTTGCCACCGATGAACGTGGTCGGGTGCAGAATCAGGCGGCCGAAGTCGCCTTCGAAGATGTCGATGGACGATTTGAACGTGTCGCTCGACAGCTCCTGGTTGAACGTACGCACCGCGGTGGCCGCGATGGTGTTGGTGTTGGCAACCAGGGTCACGCCAGAGGCAGTCAGGTTGGTGAATGCACGCTTCAGCGTGGTGCCGAGGATCGCGTCGTAGTCACGGAACACACCAGTGTTGCCGTAGATCGCGGTCAGCACGTTCTGGGCAGTAGCCTCAGTGAACGAGGCCGAAGCCGTGGTGTCGATAGCCGCGGAGGCAGGCAGGAACGCCGAACCAGAAGCGCAAGCGCCGATGTTGGAGCTGTTGGTGCTGGTCAACCAGTTACCAAGCGATCCGGTGAGATACGGATTGGTGCCGTTGTCAGCCTGCGAGGCTTGGTTGGTACAAGCGAAAGTCGCCTCCATATCGCGCTTCAGCTCGACGAGCTTCT
>Ga0228702_1001214_pt1 | contig 17116 bp, 17 predicted proteins | sample McNCre217_Aug_MG_2_FD_178018 | JGI IMG/M metagenome (GOLD analysis project Ga0228702, IMG submission 178018) | Freshwater microbial communities from McNutts Creek, Athens, Georgia, United States - 20-17_Aug_MG | ecosystem: Environmental > Aquatic > Freshwater > Creek | place: USA: Georgia... | reverse complement strand
AGACTTCTTTCATGCCGCGCTGAATGGCCGCCTGACCTTGGGTCAAAATCGGTCGCACCTGCTCGTCTTGCAAGAAGAACGTCTTTTGCTTGGCAAGATTAAGATAAGCCGCCAAGGCCGTCGCATCGTCTTTCAGCGCCTTGGTCTGTTCGTCTTCATAAGCCTGCGCTGCCGCAAGCGACGCGCCGACGACATTGCTCACCCGCTCTGAAAACCAACCTTCAAGCCCGATATTCACGGTCAGCACCGCAAATATTGCCACCAAAATCGTTGGAACCAGCGCCACAAATGCAAACACCCCGGTCAGGCGCAGGTGCAGCTGCGATCCGGCGGATTTCGACCGCCTGTCACTGATCATTTGCATCACCCGCGCCAAAACCAGCGCGGCCACCAGCAAGACATAGATCAGGTCAGTCAGCAGGATCAGCCGGAGATATTGCGACGAGGCGTTAAGGCTAAACGGCCCCAGCCCCAAGAACGTCGCCACCGCCAGCATCGGGCCAAGAAACACCAAGCCAAAGGTAAAGCCGTTCTGAACGCGGCGTTGCCGGCGCAGGCGGGTCAGTTTCGCCCATGTCATGCTTCGATAGGCGCTTCGCACCGGATCCCCACTTGTTAAACGGGGGGACTGCGTCTCTCCCGCTACAGCCGCGTGCTTTTCGCGTCACGTCACGCGCAAAGCACAGGGCCTGTGGCGCTTTTACATCAGCTTACGCCGCCGTGTCACGCGGATATCGAGGTCGGTGATCTTCTTGCGCAAGGTATTGCGGTTAATGCCCAACAAGTCGGCACATTTTGCTTGATTGCCACCGGTCGCGTCCAAGGCAATTTCAATCAACGGCACCTCCATTTCGCGCAAAATCCGGTCATACACCCCGGCAGGCGGCAGCTGACCGCCGTGCAAATCGAAATAGCGTTGCAAATGCCGCGCAACCGACGCCGAAAGCTTTTCGCCGTCCATCCCGCCTGCACGCGTCAATTGCACCGGCTGCGCGCCCCCCAAGGCGGCTTCGATTTCGGCTTTCGAAATCTCTGGTTCGGTTGCGGTCACCAAAAGCCGCTTCAGCAGATTCTCCAGCTGCCGCACATTGCCCGGCCATGGATAGGCGCGCACAATCGCCATCGCTTCGGGCGAAAGCCGCCGCTGGCTGCCAATTTCGCGCTCGCCTCTGGCCAGAAAATGTTCGGCCAACAGCGGAATATCTTCCACCCGTTCGCGCAGCGGCGGCACCTGCAGCGTCACCCCGCCCAAACGATAGAACAGGTCTTTGCGAAACTTTCCGGCCTCCATCTTGGCGGAAAGATCGGCCTGCGTCGTGGCCATCACCCGTGGCGCATGATCGCCCATCACATCCAGCATCCGCACCAGCCGCGCCTGCGCGTCATCGTCGAAATCCGCAACCTCGTCCAACACCAGACTGCCGCCTTTTGCCCGCGACAGCAGCGACGAAATTCCATCAACCCCGGCCAGATCATTGGCCTGCGCGGTCACGAAGGGCTGGCTGCGCCGGTCGGAAAAATCGTGAACGGCGCGGGCGATCAGCGACTTGCCGGTGCCGGATTCGCCAGAAATCAACACCGGCAGATCGGCATTCATCACCCGCGCCACCAGCCGGTATAGCGCCTGCATCGCGGGCGTTCTGCCAACCAACGGCAAATCTTCGCCCGCCTCACGCGGGGCAAGCGCGGGTTTCGGGGCATGGCGTTTCAAGTCAAGCGCCTTGGCGGACCGTTTCATCAGGTCGGGCAGATCGAAGGGCTTCGGCAAATAGTCAAACGCCTCTGCCTCGGCGGCCTGAATGGCGGTCATGATGGTATTTTGCGCAGAGATCACGATCACTGGCAGGCCGGGGCGCAGCTTGGCAATCTGCGGCAGCGCCTCTAGCCCGTTGCCGTCGGGCATGATCACGTCTGAAATCACCAGATCGCCTTTGCCTTCCTCAACCCAGCGCATCAGCGTCATCAGGCTAGAGGTGGCATGCACCTTGCAGCCCGCGCGGGTCAACGCTTGGGTCAAAACCGTACGGATGGTGCGGTCGTCGTCAGCGACAAGAATGGTGCCGTCCATCAGGAAGCCTCCTCGGGCAGCCCGCGCGGAGCGAGCGGTAGGGAAATACGAAACACGGTGCGACCAGGCACGGAATCGACCGAAATCCAGCCCTCGTGGTCCGAGATGATCTTGGAAACCAAGGCAAGCCCAAGCCCGGTGCCGTTTTCACGGCCCGACACAAATGGCTCGAAGATATCTGCGGCGATGTCGGGCGGAATACCGGGGCCATCGTCGATGATTTCAACCTGCAGCGGCAGCGCGCCGCCCGATCCGTCTTTGCGGCGACGGCGCAGGCTGTGGTCATAGAATGTATGCAAACGAATAGTTCCGCCTTTAGAACCAGAGGCTTCCGATGCGTTCTTCAACAAGTTTAGAAAGACCTGCATCAATTGATCCGGGTCGGCAAAGGTTGGCGGCAACGACGGGTCGTAATCTTCGACGATCGTCATCTGGGCGCCAAACCCAACCAGCGCAGACCTGCGGGCGCGATCAAGCGCGTCATGCAGGTTCACCGCCCGGCGCGCCGGTGGCCGCAGGTTGCCAAACTGTTCAACCTGTTCCAGCAATTTCACGATCCGGCGGGTTTCTTCCACGATCAGATCGGTCAATTCCTGATCTTGCGGGCCAAGCCCCATCGCCAGCAATTGCGCAGCACCCGAAATCCCCGCCAACGGGTTCTTGATTTCATGCGCCAGCATTTCCGCCATGCCAATCGCCGACTTTGCGGCCGAGGTGACATGCATCGCCCGCCCCAACCGATCGGCAATTTCGCGCGGTGAAATCAGCAACAGCACTTGCCCCGCCGAGTCTTGCAGCGGTGCCATCTGCAGCGCGCATTGCACCGGCGCGCGTTCGCCCGTGGTCACATCGGCTTCGGCAATAAACAGCGGGGATTCATGCGCATGCACCCGCGACAGCGCATCTTCCATTGGCGCATCAATTGAAAGACGGTCCAGAAGCGGTTGACCGACAAGGCTTTTTGCCGAAGCGTTCAGAAAGGTTTCGGCAGGCGGATTTACGTCTACAATCCGGCCATCCGCTCCAATCACCAGGGCGGGCAGCGGCAAAGACGCCCAAAGTGCCGCGGCAGAAAGGGTCATGCGGCCTCGCTTTCAGGATCAAGGAACGTGTCGCGCAGCAACCGTTCCACGGTGGCGCTATCGGTTGCAGTCAAAATCGCCTCGCGGTGGCGCAGCGCGCCCGCGGCTTCCAGATACCAACCCAAGTGTTTCCGGGCGACCCGAATGCCAAGGCCAATACCGTAAAACGACAGAACCTCTTGATAATGTTCGATGATCAGCTCTGCCAAGGCTTGCCCCTGTGGCACCACTGGCGCGGGGGCTGCATGCAGGTGATGCGCAATTTCGGCCAGACGCCACGGCGCCCCCTGCGCGCCGCGCCCCACCATCACGCCATCGGCACCCGAAAGCACGCGCGCCTGCCGTGCCGTGGCCACATCCACAATATCACCATTGGCAATCACCGGAATCGCCACCGCCTGCTTCACCCGCGCAATCGCCGCCCAATCTGCCACGCCTTTGTAAAACTGGCAGCGCGTGCGGCCGTGAATGGTGATCAGCTTCACCCCGGCCCCTTCCGCGCTTTTGGCAATTTCGGGCGCGTTCAGGCTGTTGTCATCCCACCCCAACCGGGTCTTTAGCGTCACCGGCACCGAAACCGCACCAACCACCGCCTCGATCAGCTTCAACGCCAGTGCCGGTTCCTTCATCAAGGCTGACCCGCAGGCACCATTGCCGCCCGACGCAGTAACCCGCTTGGCCGGGCAACCCATATTGATGTCAATCACCCGTGCCCCCTGCGCCTCCAGATAGCGCGCGGCCTCGGCCATCCAATAGGGGTCGCGGCCCGCCAGTTGCACCGATGTTGCCGCCTCGTCAAAGCCCAGTTCCGCCCGCGCCCGCGCCAAAGGCTGTTCGCGCATCACATCTTCCGATGCCACCATCTCTGAAACCACCAAGCCCGCGCCAAAGCGCGCGACCACACGCCGAAACGGCAGGTCGGTAATTCCGGCCATCGGAGCCAGAATCACCGGCGGGGTCAGGCAAAGATCTCCAAGCATAATGGTCATAACGGTTCCTTCTGCGTCGAACATGCGCCCCGGATCGGGCAGCGCCAAGGGCTAGGACGCGCAACTATGCCCCATTTCTATGCAATGCACAATTTTTGGGCGCTTCTGCTGCATTTCTTGGCCAGATTGTCACGCCGAACATGGCGTTCTAGATAGATAGCGGCGAAAGGATACAGCATGACAACAGCCGCCATCATCACGGCCGCAGGGCGCGGGCTTCGCGCGGGCGGCGATATTGCCAAACAATGGCAGCCCTTGGCGGGGCAACTTGTTGTTGCGCATACACTTGCGGCGTTTGACGGCATGGTGCGTGTACTGACCGTGCATCCCGATGATCGCCCCCGCGCTGAAGCCTTAGGCCTTGATGTGCTGATCGTCGATGGCGGTGCCACACGCGCCGCGTCGGTCAAGAACGCCATCGAGGCCTTGGCCGGGCGCGGCATCACCAAAGTGCTGATCCACGACGGCGCGCGGCCCTTGGTGTCGCAAACTGTGATCGCCCGCGTCATCAATGCCTTGGACGGTGCCGCAGGTGCCGCTCCGGCTTTGGCAGTGACCGACGCGCTCTGGACAGGCGCCAACGGCATGGTCAGCGGCACACGCGACCGCGCCGGGCTTTACCGCGCCCAAACTCCGCAAGGTTTTCATTTCGATGCCATTCTGGCCGCCCATCGCGCCCATCCGGGCGATGCCGCCGATGATGTCGAAGTCGCCCGCGCCGCAGGGCTTGACGTTGCCATTGTCGAGGGCGACGAGGAAAATATAAAACTGACCTTCCCCGGCGATTTCGCCCGGGCCGAAGCGATACTGAAGGGACGGCGAATGGATCTGCGGGTTGGCAACGGCTTTGACGTGCACGCGTTTTGCGAAGGCGACCATGTCTGGCTTTGTGGCGTCAAGGTGCCGCATGGCAAGGCGCTGTTGGGGCATTCGGACGCCGATGTTGGCATGCATGCGCTGACCGATGCGATTTATGGCGCCTTGGCGATGGGCGATATCGGCCAGCATTTTCCGCCCTCTGATCCGCAATGGAAGGGGGCAGCCAGCCACATCTTCTTGCGCCATGCCATTGGCCTTGCCCGCAGCCGTGGCTTTGCGCTGGCCAACTGCGATGTCACGCTGATTTGCGAACGCCCCAAGGTCGGCCCGCATGCCGAAGCCATGCGCGCAGCCTTGGCCGACATTCTGGCGGTCGAGGTGGATCGGGTATCGGTCAAGGCGACCACATCGGAACGTCTGGGCTTTACAGGCCGCGAAGAAGGCATCGCCGCTATGGCCACCGCCGCTTTGGTGCGCGCATGAGCCGCCTGATCGCAATCTTCTTCGGTGCAGGCCTGTTGCGCCCCGCCCCCGGCACCTGGGGGTCGCTGGTGGCGGTGCTGCTGGGCCTGCTGATTGACCGCTATCTTGGCTTTCCGGCCTTGGTGCTGGCCACACTGGTCGCAACGCTGGCCGGGTTCTGGGCCGTGGGCCGCGAGTTGGCAGACCGCCCGGGCGACGATCCGTCCGAATTTGTCATCGACGAGGTGGCGGGCCAATGGCTGGCGCTGCTGTTTTCGGCGGCAGGTTTCTGGTGGCGCGGTTGGGAAGGCTTTTTGCCTTGGCCTGCCCCGGTTGCCGCCTTTTTGTTTTTCCGCCTTTTCGACATCTGGAAGCCGTGGCTGGTGGGCCGCGCCGACCGCCGCCACGACGCCGCAGGGGTGATGCTTGACGATCTGTGGGCGGGGTTGTTTGCTGGCATTGCCACGATCGTGGCGGCTGGGCTTTATCATATCCCGCTGGTCTTGATGAGGTGATCAATGTCTGCTGCCGAAATCCTGTCGCGGGCCCGCTATTGGGGGTTTCGCATCGCAACCGCCGAAAGCTGCACCGGCGGCATGGTTGCGGCCGCCCTGACCGACATCGCTGGGTCGTCCGACGTGTTTGATCGCGGCTTTGTCACCTATTCAAACCAAGCCAAGATCGACATGCTGGCGGTGTCGCCGCAAAGCTTGGCCGACCATGGCGCAGTGTCGGAAGCAGTGGCGCGCGAAATGGCCGAAGGCGCGCTTGCGCATTCCCAAGCAGATCTGGCGGTGGCGACCACCGGCATCGCCGGCCCCGGCGGGTCAGAGTTCAAACCCGAAGGCCGCGTCTGTTTTGCCTTGGCGCGCAAGGGTCAAGCCACGCGGGTGGAAACCATAGACTTCGGGGCGCTGGGCCGCGCAAAGGTGCGCAGTGCCGCGCGTGATCATGCGCTGGCGCTGCTGGCACAATCGATGGTCTGAAACAAAAGCCGCCTGAAATTGCGCAGCACTGCGAAATTACCGCACAATAATCAGGCGATTTATAAACAGCCCTACTATTAAGCGTATAACATCCGCAAAGGCTCTTTTCGCGGCACCGGTTTGACTGCTTTTACCGCGCAAATCGAATCTCGGAGCCGATATGAACGCCGCAGACACCGCTTTCATCCTGATCGCAACCGCCTTGGTGCTGTTTATGACCCTGCCGGGCCTTGCCTTGTTCTATGGCGGGCTGGTGCGGGCGCGAAACGTGCTGTCGGTTTTCATGCATTGCTTTGCGATTGCCGCTTTAATGAGCGTGCTTTGGCTGGTGGCAGGCTATTCCATCGCCTTTGGCGGTGACGGCGCGCTGTGGGGCGGCATTGGCAAGCTGTTTCTTAACGGCGTCACGCTGGACAGCATGAAAGGCAGCCTGCCGGAAATGGCGTTCTTCAGCTATCAGATGACCTTTGCCATCATCACCCCGGCGCTGATCGTCGGTGCCTATGTCGAACGCATCAGCTTTGGCTTCGTGCTGCTGTTTTCGGGCCTGTGGATGCTGCTGGTTTACGCGCCGGTGGTGCACATGATCTGGGGCGGCGGCTTTTTGGCCGATGGCGGCCTTTTCGGTGCCGTCGGGGTGCATGATTTCGCAGGCGGCATCGTGGTGCATGAAACCGCCGGTCTGGCGGCCCTGCTGGTGGCGTGGGAGCTTGGCCCGCGCAAACATAAAACCACCCCACCGCATTCACCGGGCATGGTGATGATGGGGGCTGGCATGCTTTGGGTCGGCTGGTTTGGCTTCAACGGCGGCTCGGCGCTGGCGGCCAACGGTCAGGCAGCCATGGCGATCACTGTCACCCATATTTCCGCCGCCGCCGCATCGCTGACCTGGGCCGCGTGGGAGCGGATCAAGTTTGGCCGCGCATCTTTGGTTGGCCTTGTCACCGGCACCATCGCCGGTCTGGCCTCGATCACCCCGGCGTCGGGCTATGTTGGACCGGTATCGGCGCTGCTGATCGGCAGCATCGCGGGCGTGCTGTGCCAAGAGGCGGTGATGCTGATGAAAAACCATAGCAAGATTGACGACACACTTGACGTGTTCGCGGTGCATGGCGTTGGCGGAATTTTCGGCACGCTGATGGTGGCGCTGCTGGGCGCGGGCACTTGGGCGGCACAATTGGGCGGGCTTGCCGTGGTGGGGCTGTGGACGGTGGTTGGCAGCTATGTGCTGATCAAGCTTTGCGCCTTGGTGACGCCGCTGCGGGTCGATGTGGAAACCGAAGTCAACGGGCTTGACCTGTCGGCGCATGGCGAACGCGCCTATGAGATGAACTCGTAAGACCATACTACTCCCGTCGGGCGCGCTGGCGGCATTGCACCAGCCTCCGGCGGGGATATTTAGGCCAAGATGAAGCGCAAAGCAGCGGATCAGCTGTAAAGCTTTGCCGCCCGGGTTTCGAAGGCGCGCACCACGCGGGTCATCGCCTCGTTGAACACCAGACCGATGATACCGGCCAGGATGGCGTTCTTGAATTCGAAGTCGACCTCGAACGACACCTCGCAGCCGCCATCGACGTCTTGGAAGCTCCAGACGGATTTCAGGTGTTTGAATGGGCCGTCGATATATTCGGTCAGGATCTTGCTTTGGTCTGGCAGCAAGGTGACGCGACTGCCAAAGCGTTCGCGAAACACTTTGAAGCTGATCACCAGATCCGCCTCCATCACCTCGCCGCCGTCAATCGGGCGGCGCGACCGGATGCGGGCAGCCGCCGTCCAGGGCAAGAATTCAGGATAGCGGGCAACGTCGGCGACAAGGTCGTACATCTGTACGGCCTTATAAGGCAGGCGTTTGGTTTCGGCGTGACGTGGCATGCGCCCTCTGTTTGCGTAACTTGGCCATCGCAGGTTCGGGCCAACGTAGACTTTGTCGCGTGTATTGGTTAGGTAACTTGGGAAAATCAAGGGGGGTCCCATGCCAACGCGTCCTTATGTCATCGACCAGATGATTTCTGCCAAGGCGATTGCCGCCCGTGTCGAAGCCTTGGCGCAGGAGATCACCGCGCATTACAAGGGCTGCGACAAGCTGGTTGTCGTCGGGCTGCTGCGCGGGTCTTTCGTGTTCATCGCCGATCTGGTGCGCGAAATCGACTTGCCGGTCGAGGTCGATTTTCTGGAAGCGTCAAGCTATGGCGATGCCACCCATTCAAGCCGCGAGGTGCGGATCTTGAAGGATCTGCGCGGCGAGATTGCTGGCAAAGACGTGTTGGTGGTTGAAGATATCGTCGATACCGGCTTCACCCTGCATCACGTCAAGAACCTGCTGTTGTCGCGCGAACCCAAGCGGCTGGAGGTGTGCGCACTGTTGGACAAACCATCGCGCCGCGAGGTGGATATCAAGGCAAGCTGGACCGGCTTTGAAATCCCCGACGAATTTGTCGTGGGCTATGGCATTGATTTTGCACAGCGAAACCGCAACCTGCCCTATATCGGCAAGGTGCGGTTTACCGATTGATCCCCTTGCTGGCGCACAAAAGTTTATTTGATCAGACCTTGGTCCCTGTCAGCTTCCCTTAAGCTTGGGCTGTTGTATCATCGCCAGAGCTCCGCAGTTGCGGTTCAAACCAAGGGAAGTTGCCTATGTCGCGTCTGCCGCAAGCTGTGTTGGGGGTTGCCCTGTTGGGGGCCGCTGCGTTTTGGCTGTTAACCGCGCCGTCCAGCGTATCGCCCAGTGATTATGACGGTCTGGTTGGCGATGCCAAAGCTGGCGAGTCGGTGTTTTGGGCCGCAGGCTGCGCGTCATGCCATGCCGCCGCCGATGCCAGCGGGCCAGATGAACTGGTGCTGGCGGGGGGGCAGAAGTTTGCAACCGGCTTTGGCACTTTTGTCGCCCCGAACATTTCGCCCGACAAACAGCACGGCATTGGCGGCTGGACTCTGGTGCAATTTGCCAATGCGGTGACGCAAGGCGTGTCACCAGAAGGCGAGCATCTGTATCCCGCCCTGCCCTATGCCGCCTATAACAAGATGCTGCCGCAAGACGTCGCCGATCTGAAGGCGTTCATGGATACGCTGCCCGCCTCGGCGACGCCATCGGCCCCGCATGAAATCAGCTTTCCCTTCACCATCCGGCGCGCGCTTGGGCTGTGGAAGCTGATGTTCGCCTCGACCGACTGGGTGATCACCGGCGATCTGACGCCAGAGCAGACCCGTGGCCGCTATATTGCCGAAGCCTTGGCGCATTGCGGCGAATGCCACACCCCGCGTAACGCCTTGGGCGGCGTGCAGCGTGGCAAGTGGTTGGCGGGCGCCACTAACCCCGATGGCAAGGGCAAGACACCCAATATCACCCCCGGCAAACTGACATGGAGTGCGGCGGATGTGGTGGAATACCTGACATCTGGCTTCACACCAGAGTTCGACTCGGTTGGTGGGCATATGGCGCATGTGGTGGAAAACATGGCAAAACTGCCCGAATCCGATCGCCAAGCCGTTGCGGCCTATTTGCAACTTGTGCCGCCGGTCAAGTAGGCCGCGATGATCCTGATCGGCCAATATGACAGCCCCTTCGTGCGTCGTGTCGGGATCACGCTGCGGCTTTATGGCATCGCGTTTGACCATCGCCCGCTGTCGGCGTTTTCCGATACAGCGGCTTTGGCGGCGCTGAACCCGTTGCTGCGGGTGCCGGCCTTGGTGTTGCCCGATGGCTTTGTGCTGACAGACAGCCATATGATTCTGGATTATCTGGATGGCATGGCGGCAGCGCCGCTGCTGCCCCGGCACCAACCCGCACGACTTCGCGCGCTGCAGATCGTGGCGCTAGCCTGTGGCGTTGCGGAAAAAGCCGTCAGTCTGTTTTACGAACAGCGGATGCACGATGTGGTGTCACCGCAGTTTGATCAGCGCTGCCGCGAACAGATCACCGCCACGCTGGCAACGCTTGACGCCGATTTTGCCGCGCGACGCACGCCGTTCTGGCTGGGGTCTGCGATCAGCCACGCCGATATTGCAACCGCCTGCGCGTGGCGATTTATTGGCGAAGCACATCCGGACCTGCTGCATGCAGGGAGGTATCCGGCGCTGGCCGATCTGTGCGCACGGCTTGAATCGCTGCCAGTGTTTGGCGAAATCGCGCAGGGGTTTCGCCCCCCTCAGTAAACCACTAGCCCGCCACCACCTGCTGGGCGGCTTCTTGCGCAAACCGTCTAAACCTTTGGCAATTTCAACGCTCTATACCCAAAGTATCAGACGATGTGACTTGCGCCCACGCCGCTGCCCCCCCTAGGGTCCAGCCATCCCGCCGCGACGCTTTCAGTGTCAAAGCGGGGAAACCGCGCGGCCTTTATGCGCTTAGGACCCGGAGTTCCTTTATGCAGAAACGTTTGATTGCCTTTACCGCAATGGCGGCGCTGACCGCCTTTGGCGTCTTGGCGCAGGATGCCGAAGACCCCTTCGCAGATGTTGTCGAAACCCGTCACGGGCTGATGTTGCAGATGGCCTCTGATCTGGGCACGCTGGGTGGCATGGCCAAGGGCGAGGTTGCCTATGATCAGGCAAGCGCCAGCAAAGCCGCCGCCAATGTTGCGGCAGTGGCCTCGGTGCTGTCGATGGCCCAGTTCCCCGCCGGTTCCGAAGTGGAAAAGGCCGCCGACAGCTTTGCTTTGCCCGATATCTGGGCCAAGCAAGACGATTTTCTTGCCAAGATCACCGATCTGAACAACGCAGCTTCGGCAATGCAAACCGCTGCTGCTACCGACGTTGACGCGCTGAAAGCATCCATGGCGCAATTGGGCGGTGCTTGTTCGGCCTGCCACAAAGCCTACCGTCAGCCGGAAAGCTAAGGCCAGCCCCCGAAATATAAAAGGCGGCTCATCCAGAGCCGCCTTTTTTCGTGCCGTCGCGCATTATGGCCTAGCTGCGGCCCAGCTTCGCCAAACGCGCTGCACGCAGCCGGGCAAAGTCGTCGCCCGCATGATACGATGACCGGGTCAGCGGCGTTGCCGACACCATCAAAAAGCCTTTGCCAAACGCCGTCGTCTCATAGCTTTTGAATTCATCCGGCGTCACGAAACGATCAACGCGGTGGTGCTTTGGCGTCGGCTGCAAATATTGGCCGATGGTCAGAAAATCGACATCGGCGGCGCGCATGTCATCCATCACCTGATGCACGCCCTGCCGGTCTTCGCCCAAACCAACCATGATCCCCGATTTGGTAAAGATCGTCGGGTCCAGCTCTTTCACCTTTTGCAGCAAGCGCAGGCTGTGGAAATAGCGCGCGCCGGGGCGCACGGTTGGGTAAAGGCCCGGCACGGTTTCAAGGTTATGGTTGAACACGTCAGGCTTGGCCTGCACCACTTTTTCCAAGGCCTCGGGCGGGCATTTCAGGAAATCGGGCGTCAGAATTTCAATCGTTGTCGCAGGCGATCGGTGCCGGATCGCGCGAATGGTTTGGGCAAAATGCTCTGCACCGCCATCGTCCAGATCATCGCGGTCAACCGAGGTGACAACAACATGCTTCAGCCCCAGCTCTGACACCGCATGCGCCACCCGCCCCGGCTCAAAACTGTCCAGTGCGTTCGGCTTGCCCGTGGCGATGTTGCAAAACGAACAGCCGCGGGTGCAAATTTCGCCCATGATCATCATGGTGGCATGACCGGCCGACCAACATTCGCCCACGTTCGGGCAACCAGCCTCTTCGCAGACCGTCACCAGCTTTTTTTCCCGCAAGATGTCGCGGGTTTGCTTGTAACCTTCCGACGTCGGCGCCTTCACCCGGATCCAATCCGGCTTTTTCGGCTGCGCATTATCGGGCTTATGCGCCTTTTCGGGGTGACGTTGGTCTGGAATCTTAAGGTCGCGCAACGGCTTTCCCCCCTGAAACGCTATGTTCCCTTCAAATAGTCTTCGATGCAGCCATTGGCAACGGCATAGGCGCCGCAGGTCCATGCAGCGCAAGCAACCCCAACCGCTGCCACCCGGCGACAGTGCCGCCGTCAAAACCTGCCCGCTGCGCTTGCAGCCTGCACAAACTGGCAGCATCTTGCCGATGCCTTGCGCCAAGCCCTTCAAATGATCAGGTTTTCCACCAAAATCTTGGCCCCCGAACTTGACCGCCGCAGCGCAGCAAAGTAGCCAACCGGCATCAAGCGCCCGGCTTTCGGCGCCCCAAAATCAAAAGAGGTTTTTCGATGATTTCTGGCTCGCAGCTTCCCGCCGTCACCTTCCAAACCCGTGTCCGCGACGAATCCGTTGGCGGCTCGAACCCCTACCGCTGGCAGGAAATGACCACCGCCGACTACTTCGCCGGCAAGCGCGTGGTGCTGTTCGCCCTGCCCGGCGCCTTCACCCCCACCTGCTCGACCTACCAGCTGCCGGGCTTTGAAAAAGGCTTCGCCGATTTCGCCGCCTATGGCATCGACGCGATCTATTGCCTGTCGGTCAACGACGCCTTCGTGATGAACCAGTGGGCCAAGGCGCAAGAGCTTGAAAACGTGAAAGTCATCCCGGACGGCTCGGGCGAATTCACCCGCCGCGTCGGCATGCTGGTGCGCAAAGACAATCTGGGCTTCGGTCTGCGGTCGTGGCGTTATGCCGCCATCGTCAAAGACGGTGTGGTCGAAGCCTGGTTCGAAGAGCCGGGTCTTGCCGACAACCACGGCGAAGACCCCTATGGCGTGTCCTCGCCGGAAAACGTGCTTGGCTGGCTTGAAGCTGACGCGCGCAGCGTCGCTGCCTGATCGGATCTGTCAATCTGTATGCCAAGGGCCGCGCCATCAGCGCGGCCCTTTCGCATTGACCGGCTTAACCGATCAGCGGCCCAGACCGACCATAGGTTTCATCAAAATGCAGCCGCAAACGCTGTAACGCGATGCGCAGCACCACCTTGCCAGACCGCGCTGCCCAGCCCAACCGCTGTTCGGCGGCTTCGATGCCTTCCAAAAAGCAACACACCCGCAGCGCCACATCGCCCAAGCCCGGCCCCAGATCGCGCAACGCCGCCGCCACCCGGTCGCGCGCCGCCCGCGGCCCTTCGGCCACGCCTGTGTCACCGCGAAACCCGCCACGATCGCCGCCGGTCAAAAACCGTTCCCAATTCTGCGCCACACGCGGCCCCATCTGTGCCAGTTCGAAATCTTCGCGCAGGCGCTCCGCTGCGGTCACCAATTCAGGCTCCAGGTACAGCTTGCCGTCCTTGTCGCGCCGCCGTCCCAGCACCGCCACCGGGCTTTCCGCCAGATTATAGCGGATGCGCTTCGGTCCGGCCTCGCCTTCCACCTCGCGCTCTGCCCAACTGCGATGCTGATCGCCAAACGGCGTCGCCGCCTCGGTTTCGATCATCCGCTTCAACGCCGCGCGCCCCACGGTCGAGATGTCATAGGTCGCCACCCGCCCCGGTTTGCGGCAGGTAATCCAGTCTTTCAGCGCAAATGCCTGCGCGATGGTGCGGTCCACGACTGCTGTGCGCGCGGTGCGTCCGCCCTCAAACTCGCGCATCACCACGGCTTTCTCCATGTCGGGCGCAAAGGCCAACACAGCACCCGGCTCAACCAAACGGCGAAGAATCCGCTTACCTTCCGACAAGATTGTCGCCTCATCAGCAACAAAGGTTTTGGGGCGAAGGGGGGCTGTCATCGGGGTTTCCTCCTTTTCAATCGGGGCACAGGCCTGCTCTGCCGCGCGCAGCACGGCCGCAAGCGCATCATCAAATAACGGATCATCACGACGCGTTTCATACCGGCGCACCGCTCGCATCACGGTCGAGGCATGTCGCCCCTCACGTCGCGCAAGTTCCCGATATGAAAGGCCATCTTCTGTATGGTCCAGATACAAACGCACAGTATCAGGCAGCCAGCTTGGCAGGCTTTGCAGCGGTGACAAATTGCTCTGCATGGGGGTATTCCCGGCGGCGGCCGCCCGTAGATCGGCATGTTCATAATCGTTAACAACCGTCGGTGGCATTGGTTACCCAATCGTTAATATCTGAGCCTTCCCCGATAATTGTTTATAAATCCTAAACAATGTCAGAAACCCGCGAACGCTCGAAATCCGGTTTGCGCAACGCATGGTTGAATTGCGGTAAGAATGTGGCATCCATTTTGTAAAGGCCCTGCCATGACCGATTTCCGCGCTTTGCTGTCCAACCTGCGCCGCCCCCGCCTGCTGATCCGCGCCGCCCATTGCGGGCTGGTCGACTATCGCCGCGACCGCGATCTGCGGCGCTTGGGCAGCATCGGCACCACCCCCGAACGTGTGGTGCGCAACCTGATGGCGGAAGAAGAGCGGCTGGAAGAAACCCGTGCCGCAGGCGCTCCGACCTATTCGGTTGCCCGCCACATCGAAGTGCTGATCGCGCTGATGGCCGAAGTGCGCCTGCTGCCGCGTCAAACCGGCACCGTCTAATGCAAAACGGCCCGCCTTTTCGGGCGGGCCGTCTGCTGTCTGTCGAAACCCTTACATGAATGCGTCGGGCATCGAGGCTTTCTTCTTGGCGATATATTCGTCGATGCTTTCAACAATGCTTTGGTCGATTTCGGGCGCCTGATAATCGGCCAGCATCTTCTTGACCCGCTCGCTTGCCAGTTGCTGGGTGTCGCGCGCACCTTCTTCAGCCCAGGTTTCGAACGGCTTATAATCGAACAGATCAGACCGCCAGAATGCCGATTTGAAGTTCGCCTGCGTGTGCGCGCAGCCCAGATAGTGACCACCGGGGCCAACTTCGCGGATCGCGTCCATCGCCTGACCGTTGGTGTCCATCATCACGCCTTGCGCCAGATGGTGCAGCGTGCCCAGCTGATCGGCGTCCATTACGAACTTTTCGAACGACGAAACCAGCCCGCCTTCCAGCCAGCCGCAAGCGTGCAGCATAAAGTTCACCCCCGCAAGCAGCGCCATGTTCAGGCTGTTCGCGGTTTCATAAGCCGCCTGCGCGTCGGGCAGTTTCGACCCACAGAACGACCCGCCCGAACGATAGGGCAGCCCCAAGCGGCGGGCCAACTGGCCAACCCCATAGGTGATATGCGCAGCTTCCGGCGTCCCGAAGGTCGGCGCGCCAGAGTTCATGTCGATCGAGGTCACAAACGCCCCCGCAATCACCGGCGCACCGGGGCGGATCAACTGGCTATAGGCCACACCGGCCAGAACTTCGGCCAGAACCTGCGTCAGCGTGCCCGCCACCGTCACCGGTGCCATCGCACCACCAACGATAAACGGCGACACAATCGCGGCTTGGTTGTTCTTGGCGTAAACTTCCAACGCGCCCATCATGATGCCATCAAAGGTCATCGGCGAGTTGATGTTGATCAGCGAGGTCATCACCGTGTTCTGGTCAACAAAATCCGACCCGAACAGCAGCTTCGACATCTCGACCGAATCTTCGGCCCGCGACGGCTCGGTCACCGACCCCATATAGGGCTTGTCCGAAAGCACCATATGCGCGCGCAACATATCAAGGTGGCGCTTGTTCACCGGAATATCGGTCGGCTCGCAGACGGTGCCGCCCGAATGGTGCAGCCATTTCGACATGTAGCCCAGCTTCACGAATTTCTGGAAATCGTCCAGCGTGGCATAGCGACGGCCACCTTCCAGATCCCGCACAAAGGGCGGGCCATAAACCGGTGCCAACACCAGATTGCGGCCACCGATCTCGACGTTGCGCTCCGGGTTGCGGGCGTATTGGGTGAAGGTTTTCGGCGCGGTGGCGCACAGTTTGCGCGCCAACCCGCGCGGAATATGCACGCGCTCGCCGCGCACATCGGCACCGGCTTCGCGCCAACGCACCAGCGCCGCTTCGTTTTCAACGAAATTGACGCCAATCTCTTCCAACACCGTTTCGGCGTTGTATTCGATGATCTGCAACGCTTCTTCGTTCAGGATCTCAAAGTTCGGGATGTTGCGCTGGATGAATTTCGCGGTTTCGAAACTCACCGCCGTGCGTTCAGCCCGCCGAGCCGAACCACCACCACCGCGCGCCCGGCGTCCACCCACATCGCTCATCTTGATCTCCATCGCTTGACCCGCAGACTGCGGCCCTGATTTTCCCGCCCTTATGCCGCGAAACCCCACCCGCGTGGCCCCCGTTTGCGCCGCTTACGCTCCAAAACCGACATTAGACCATCGCGTAAGCGACGTCTGGCATTCACATTGGCGCAAATATCCTCGGGGGGTGAGGCGCCTCGCGCCGAGGGGGGCTGAAAGCACCCCTAAAATCCATCGGCCAAGAATTTTCCTTGCCACCGATCTTGCGATTCGCCCCCTCAAAGGCTACCCGAGGCTATGACACAACATGATCGCCTCCTCATCATCGACTTCGGCTCTCAGGTAACGCAGCTGATCGCACGCCGCCTCCGCGAGTTGAACGTCTATTGCGAAATCCACCCCTATAATCGCGTCTCCGACAGCTTTCTGTCCGACTTCGCGCCCAAGGCGGTGATCCTGTCCGGCGGGCCAGATTCGGTAACCCGCGAAGGGTCGCCGCGCGCACCAAATGCGCTGTGGTCGCTGGGCGTGCCGGTTCTGGGCATCTGCTATGGCCAGCAAACCATGATGCAGCAGCTGGGCGGCTTGGTTGAACATGGCCACGGCACCGCCGAATTCGGTCGCGCCTTCGTCACTCCGACCGCAGATAGCCTGTCTATCCTGGATGGCTGGTTCGAAGATGGCCGTGAACAGGTCTGGATGAGCCACGGCGACCATGTGTCGAAAATCGCTCCGGGT
>Ga0228702_1001213_pt1 | contig 17126 bp, 18 predicted proteins | sample McNCre217_Aug_MG_2_FD_178018 | JGI IMG/M metagenome (GOLD analysis project Ga0228702, IMG submission 178018) | Freshwater microbial communities from McNutts Creek, Athens, Georgia, United States - 20-17_Aug_MG | ecosystem: Environmental > Aquatic > Freshwater > Creek | place: USA: Georgia... | reverse complement strand
CCGCGCCCACGGCCAGCACGGCCCCGGTGATGTAGCGTTGCAGGTCGCCCGTCGGGTCTTGGCTGAGCGTGCTCCATTCGACATGGTTGACGCAGGCCAAGCCCAGCAAGATCAGCCCCAGCGGGGGCGCCAGCCGGGGCCAGGGCAGTCGTCCGTCGCGCTGGTGGTTGAGCAGGTTGGCCGAGATGGCGATCACCACCGGCAAGGTGCCGATGATCATGGTGGGCAGGGCCCCGCCCGCCCGCTGGATGGCGCTGGCCAGAAACAGGTAATACAGCACATTGCCAATGGCGGCCAGTTTGAGGGCGGCCAGCCAGTCGTCGCGGCTCAGTCGTCGCAGCTCGGCACGGTCGACGAAAGCCAGCGGCAGGGCGATCACGCCAAACGCAAGGTAGCGACCAAAGGTGTGCAGCGCGGCCGGGTAGTCGGGCAGCATGAGCGGGCCGACGAACACCAGCCCCCACATGAGCCCGGCAGCCAGCGAAAACAAGATGCCGCCGAGCAAGGCGGGTGCGGTTTTTTCCATGGTGTTTTGGGTGCGGTGTCAGGTGCGCCAGGCGGGCAGTTGCCAGTTGCGCCAAAGCGCCAACGCGCGCAGGCCCATGGTCACGCCCAGGCAAGCGGCCAGGGCCAGCCAGCCCGGTGCATCGAGTGACCACAGACCCACATAGGTCCAGCCGCCTGCAAATGCGCAGACGGCGTAGGGCCGGTGGTCTTTGAAGGCGGTGGGGATTTCGTTGCACACCATGTCGCGCAGCACGCCGCCAAACACGCCCGTGATCAGGCCCATCAGCACGGCCACCACGCCGGGCATGAGCGCCTGCAGCGCGTGGTGAACGCCCGTGGCGGTGAACAGGCCGAGACCCAGCGCGTCAGGCCAGAGGATGGCTTTTTCTGTGACTTCAAAATGGCGCTGGCGCATGAACAGCATGGCCATGACGCACAGGGCCAGCACACCCCACAGCATTTCAGTGTGTTGCACCCAAAAGAAGGGGCGTTGGTCAAGCAGCAAGTCGCGCAGCGTGCCGCCACCAAACGCAGCCAAAAATGCCACCACGCACACGCCCACCGCATCCAGCTGTTTGCGTGCCGCTTCCATCAGGCCCGACAGGGCAAAGGCGGCCGTGGCCGACAACTCGACCAACAAGCGCAGGGTGTCACCCCAGGATTGGATTGCGTACATGGACCAGATTATCGGTGTGCCTTGGTTGGTCGGCGGCTTCGGCCCCGACAGGCTTCAGAGCCAGACTTGTTGATAGCGTCCCTGCGGGTCGTGGTCCTGGGTTTGCTTGGCGGGGTTGAAGCGGCGGCCCTGGCGTGGGTCGGTGCCCCGGCCGCTGATGTAGAGCCAGTTGCCCTGGTTGCTGTAGACATCAAAGTCCACCAGCTGCGACTCGAACCAGGCCGCACCAGCGCGCCAGTCACAGGCCAGGTCGTGTACCAGGTAGCTGGCCACGATCTGGCGCATGCGGTTGGAGGTGAAACCGGTGGCGGCCAGCTCGCGCATGCCGGCGTCCACAATCGGTTCGCTGGTTTGACCGTCGCACCAGCGCTGAAAGTCTTTGGGCCAGTGCGCAGGTGGGGGCAGTTGTGACAAGCCTTTGGCGGCATACAGCTGACGACCGTGTTGCAGGTGCAAAAGGCGGAAGTAGTCGCGCCACAGCAGTTCAAACCAAAGCCAATAGGTGCCATCGTTCGCGCCGTGTTGCTGTTCGTAGGCATGCAAGGCGGCCCAAATCCTGCGTGCCGACACCGCGCCCGTGGCCAGCCAGGGCGACCAGTGGCTGCTGGAGTGCACGCCTTGCAAGGCGTTGCGGGTTTGCTTGTAGCGGTCAGGCCAGGGCGGGGTCAGGTAGTTTTGCAAGTGCGCCAGTGCGCTGGCCTCGCCACCCCGGCAGTGGGCCTGGGTGTACGGAAAATTGGAGCGCTCGTGTGCGCCATGGCCTTCAGATGTTTGCAGCAGTTGGGTGGGGTTGCTGGTCCAGCCGGGCAGGGTGTGCCATTGAACATCCGGCGGTGCAGGCAGTTGCTTGGGCGCAGACAACGCGGGGCGGGGCTGCAGTCCCGCTGCTTCGACGCGTTGACGAAAGGTGGTGAACACTTGCGGCAAGTCGGCCACGGCAAAAGGCAAGTCCTCGGGTTCGAGCAAGCTCGATTGCCAAACGGTATGCACCGTCAGGTCCGCATCGCGCAGAGCCTGCACCTGGGCTTGCTCTTCGGGGGCGGCAATGTCTTCGCAAAACACGGTGGAGGCGTTCACACGCAGTGCGAAGTCCACCAGTGTGGTGTGGGCTGTGCCGTGCAGCAGCACCAGTGTCTGGCCCAGGGCTTGCAGCGCGTTGTGCAGGTCTTGCAGGGTGTCGGCCAGAAAGCGCCTGCGGTGTGGCCCCAAGCGCTGAAAGCCCCAGGCGGTGGGCGCGTCTTGCTCCTTTGCATGCAGATACACCAGCAGCAGGGCTTGGCTGTGAGCTGCGGCATGTGCCGCGGCTTGCAGCAGGGCGGGTTGGTCGTGCAGGCGCAGGTCACTGCGAAACCAGTAGAGCGTGGTGGGCATGGTCAAAAGTCAAAGCCCAGCTGGGCGCTGGGTGGAGTGTCTGTGGTTTTCGGGGGGCGGGTGCGGCGGGTGCTGACTCGTCGTGAGGCATGTTTGTCGATCACGGCTTTTTTGCCCGCCTTCACTTCAGGCTCGGCGCGGCGTGCGTGCAGCGCGGCTTTGGCGGTGCGGGTGGCTTCGGCCAGGTCGACCAGGGGCTGCGGAATGTCCGCATCGGGTTCTGTGCCCACCGTCAGGCCGCAGTGGCGCTGCACTTCGGGCGGCATGCGCCACGGCTCAAACAGCCAGGTGTCGGGCACGCGGCGCATGTGCGGCAGCCAGCGGCGTACAAAAATGCCTTTGGGGTCGTGGTCTTGCGCTTGTTTGATCGGGTTGTACACCCGCGTGGTGTTGATGCCGGTGGTGCCCGACTGCATTTGCAGCTGGCTCCAGTGGATGCCGGGTTCGTAATCCAGAAACTGCGTGGCCAGCCATTGGCCCACGGGCCGCCAGTCCAGCCACAGGGGGTAGGCCGCCACCGACACCAGCATGGCGCGCATGCGGAAGTTGAGCCAGCCAGTCTCTCGCAGCATGACCACGCAGGCGTCCACCATGGGCCAGCCGGTGCGGCCCGCCGTCAATGCGGCAAAGTGGGCATCGTTCCAGCCGTCTTCGCGCAGGCCGTCGTAACCCCGGTGCATGTTGCGCCATTCGATTTCGGGTTCGCTTTCGAGCTTTTGAATAAAGTGGCAGTGCCAGTACAGGCGGCTCATGAAGCCCGCCAGTCCGGCACGGTGGCGGCCTGCTTGCGGCGGCAGGGTGTCGAGCACAGCGCGGGCGCTTTGCACCACTTCGCGCAGGCTGATGCAACCCCAGGCCAGATAGGCCGACAGCCGCGAGCAGGCATCTGGCGAAGACAACGGTGACGAGATGCCGCCCCGATAGCCCAGCGCCCGGGTGTTCAAAAAACTGTGCAGTGTGTTCAGGGCCCGGCTGCGTCCGCCGCGCTGGCGCCGGGTGGGGTTGTGCTGCAAACCGGCGGGTGAGTTCATGCTTTCAGGGCCACGGTTATCAGTGGGCGTGAAAAACGTCAACGCGGGCAAGCTTGCTTGTGGTGTCGCCATGTGCGCTTCCCAGCGAGGTTGCCAGGTGTTGCGGCTTTTCAAACGGCGCACCACGCCAAACTGCGGCAGCTCGGTCCAGGGCAGGCTCAGGCTGCGGCACCACGCACCTATTTGCAGGTCGCGCTCGTAAGTGAAGGCATTGCCCGTCTCTTCGTGCGAGACCAGTTCGGCAAAAGGCGCCTCGCGGTGCAGCGCGGCCAGTACGTCGGGGGCCGCCCCTGTGCGCACGTGCAGACCGCCCCCGTTGGTCTGGAGCCAGGCGTGCAGTTCAAGCAGTGATTCCCGCACGAATTCAAAGTGCTGCAAGGCGGCATCGGGCTGCGCCCACAGGGCGGGCTCGACGATGTACAGGCACAGCACCGGTCCTTGCCGGGCGGCGTGGGCCAGCGCAGCGTGGTCATGCCAGCGCAGATCGCGTTTGAACCAGACAACGCGGTATGACATCGAATTTTCCGTTTCGGATGTTTTTTGTTTGAATTGGGTTGATTTGTGACCAGTTGGTCATAAAATGCCTTCAATGTTAACGGAGTCCGACATGCTCATGAAAAAAACAGCCAAGGCCCTGGACATTGCGGTGTTCATCACGTCGCAGTCTGCCCTTGACCCGGTCACGACAGCGCAAATCGCTGCTGGTTTGGGTTTGTCGCCGTCTTACACCGAGGCCTTGCTGCGCGAATTGCGCGAGGCGGGCTTGATCCAGGCCCATCGGGGACCGGGTGGGGGCTATCGCATCTTGGGCAAACCACAGGACATCAGCCTGTGGGATGTGGTGCGCCACTTTGAAGAGGTGCCGGTGTTTGACGAGGTGTACCCCGATGACAGCCATCCGCTGAAGGCGCTCGAAGTTGGCATTCAAGGGCATTTGCAATCGGTTTTGCAAGCCCAAAGCCTGGCGGATGTGGCCCAGCCCCACATGCCCAAGCCCGTGCACATGGGGGCGGTACTGGGGCAGTTCAGGCTCAAGCCGATGCCGCAGCCCATCGTGCCCCGTGCCCCCAATTCCGTGTTTCAGCTGAGCATGATGGTCTGAGCCTGAGGGGCGGCAGTTGGCCTGCCGATAGATGATCGCCAGATCAATGGCGCGCACGGGCGGCGGTGCCTAGCATGGGGTGAACTCTTCAAAGCACATACACACCATGCCCACCAGCCACCCGGGTCCGGTTCTGGACCGATGGACACACGCCCAGTGGTCTCCCTTCACGCACGGGGTCTCCAACGCCTCCTTGCGCATGGCGTTTGACGATTGGCTCACGCACCTGTTGCACAACCCGGCAGAGCAGTTGGCGTTGACCCAAAAAGCCTGGAATGCCGGGCAGCAATGGTTGGGCTATGCCATGCAGGCGCACCAGACCGGTTGCACCCCCTGCATTGAGCCCATGGTGCAAGACACGCGCTTTGCCCATGCAAGTTGGCACGATTGGCCTTTCAATGCCATGGGCCAGCTGTTTTTGTTGACGCAGCAGTGGTGGCATGACGCGACCACTGGCGTGCGCGGGGTGTCGCCACACCATGAGGCGGTGGTGGATTTCACGCTCAGGCAGGTGCTGGACACGGTGTCTCCCGCCAACTTTGTCATCACCAACCCCGAGGTGTTGGCGTGCACGGTGCAGACCCTGGGGGGCAATTTACAGCGGGGGTTTCAGAATTGGCTTGAAGATTTGCAGCGCTTGCGCGCCAATGCGCCGCCGAAGGGCACCGAGGCCTGGCAGGTTGGGGTGAATGTCGCGGTCACGCCGGGCAAGGTGATTTACCGCAACCGGTTGATCGAACTGATCCAGTACGCCCCCACCACCGACCAGGTGTGGGCCGAACCGGTGCTGATCGTGCCGTCGTGGATCATGAAGTACTACATCCTCGATTTGTCACCCGACAATTCGCTGATCCGGTATCTGGTCGATCAGGGGCACACGGTGCTGGCCTTGTCATGGGCCAACCCCACAGCGGATGATCGCGATCTCGATCTGGACGATTACCTGCGCATGGGTGTGATGGATGCGCTGGCCGCAGTGGGCTCGGTTGTGCCCCAGCAAAAAGTGCACGCTGTCGGTTATTGCCTGGGGGGCACCTTGTTGACCATCGCCGCTGCGGCCATGGCACGCGACGGTGACCACCGGCTGGCCTCGGTCACGCTGTTGGCCGCGCAGACCGATTTCACCGAGCCGGGCGAGCTGGAGCTGTTCATTGACGACAGCCAGGTGGCGCACCTGGAAGACATCATGTGGGACCAGGGTTTTCTGGACAGCCGTCAAATGGCGGGAGCATTTCAGCTCATGAATTCGGGCGATCTCGTCTGGTCGCGCATGTTGCGTGATTACTTGCTGGGTCAGCGGTCACCGGTGAGCGATTTGATGGCCTGGAACGCGGACGGGACGCGGCTGCCGTACCGCATGCACTCGGAATACTTGCGGCACATGTTTTTGAACAATGATCTGGCCAGCGGCCGTTACCACGTGGGCGACAAGCCGGTGGCGCTCACGGCCATCACCTGTCCGATTTACGCGATTGGCACGGCGCGTGACCATGTGGCCCCCTGGCGGTCGGTGCACAAATTGCATTTGCTGACCAACGTGGACACCACGTTTTGCCTGACATCGGGTGGACACAATGTGGGCATCGTCAACCCGCCCGGTGTACCAGGACGAAGTTACCAGGTGCTCATGCGGCTGCACGATGGCCCCTATCTGGACCCTGACGAATGGCAGCAGGCGGCTGTGCGGCATGAGGGCTCGTGGTGGCCGCATTGGGTTGCCTGGCTGCGCAACCAGTCTCAGGCGCACATTGCGCCGCCAGCCATGGGGGCCATGGCGCGTGGTTTGGTGCCACTGTGCGATGCGCCCGGCACTTATGTTTTGCAAAAATGAGCAGGGGCGAGCATGGACGAACCGATGCACCGTTTTCATCAGCTGTTTGCGCAGCTGGGTCTGCCCAGCGATGCGGCGGGTATTGCCGGTTTCTTGCAAGCCAACTGGCCATTGCCGGGCGATGTGGCCCTGCCCGATGCGACCTTCTGGACTGCTTCACAGGCGGCCTTTTTGCGGGATGCCCTGTTGCAGGATGCGGATTGGGCGCAGCAGGTGGAGGAGCTGAGTCAGGCCCTGCGCCAGACCTGAGCGCTGCCCTTGGCGGGCTCAGTGCCGCTCGTACCAGCCCTTGCTTTGGTTGACCACGCGCACCACCAGCAGCATCACCGGCACTTCGATCAGCACCCCCACCACGGTGGCCAGTGCCGCGCCCGAGTGAAAGCCAAACAAACTGATGGCAGCGGCCACAGCCAGCTCAAAAAAGTTGGATGCACCGATCAGGGCCGAGGGACAGGCGATGTCGTGTTTTTCGCCCAGTGCGCGGTTCAGGCCATAGGCCAGCGCCGAGTTGAACAGCACCTGAATCAGGATGGGTACGGCCAGCAGCGCAATCACCAGAGGCTGCTGCAAGATGGCTTCGCCCTGAAAGGCAAACAGCAGCACCAGGGTGACCAGCAAGGCCCCCATGGACCAGGGGCCGATGCGGGCCATGGCGACCTCGAAAGCCGCTCCCCCTTGGCGCAGCAGGCTGCGACGCCAGATTTGGGCCAGGACCACCGGCACCACGATGTAGAGCACCACCGAGGTGAGCAAGGTGTCCCAGGGTACGGTGATGGCCGACATGCCCAGCAAAAAGCCCACCAGTGGCGCAAACGCCACCACCATGATGCTGTCGTTGAGCGCCACCTGGGAGAGGGTGAACAGCGGGTTGCCCTGCGTCAGGCGGCTCCACACAAACACCATGGCCGTGCAGGGCGCAGCGGCCAGCAGGATCAGCCCGGCGATGTAGCTGTCGATTTGGTCGGCTGGCAGATACGGTGCAAACAGGTGGCGGATGAACAACCAGCCGAGCAGTGCCATCGAAAATGGTTTGACCAGCCAGTTGACGAACAAGGTCACGCCGATACCGCGAATGTGCTGGCGCACTTGGCCCAGGGCGGCAAAGTCCACTTTCACCAGCATGGGGATCACCATCACCCAGATCAGCAAGCCCACTGGCAGGTTGACCTGCGCGTATTCCAGCCGGGCGATGGCCTGAAAGGCAGCCGGGGCCAGCTTGCCCAGCGCCACGCCAGTGACGATGCACAGCAAAACCCAGAGGCTGAGGTAGCGCTCAAACACGCTCATGGGAGCGGGGGAGCTTGTTTCACACGAGGCAGTCATGGAGGCTTTCTCAGGCGTTCGCCAGCGAACGGGCGGTCGTTTCGAGTTGCGCTGCGGCCAGTTGTTCAGGCGACAGGCTCAACAGCAGGCGCAGACGTTGTTGGATGGCCAGCAGCGTTTGCCGAAAGGCCGCCAGTTTCACGGCGTCGGGGGCGTCGCCCGCAGACGGGTCGCTGTAGCCCCAGTGAGCGGTGGCAGGGTGACCGGGCCAGTAGGGGCAGACCTCGCCTGCGGCGTTGTCGCAGACGGTGATGATCAGGTCCATGTGAGGGGCGTCGGGGCCTGCAAAGGCGTCCCAGCTTTTGCTGCTCAGGCCTTCCACCGACACCCCAGCTTCTTGCAGGGCCTGCAAGCCAAGTGGGTTGGGGCGCTGGTTCTCGCGGGGGCTGCTGCCAGCTGAAAACCCCCGAAAGCGGCCTTCGCCCATGTGGTTCAGCAAGGCTTCGGCCAGGATGCTGCGGGCCGAGTTGTGGGTGCACAAAAAAAGCACATTCAGGGGGCGGGTGGTGGTCATATGGGGCAGAAGTTCAGCAGTTGCAGGATGTGGTTGTGTCGCTCAGGCAGGGCTGGCCTTGGCAGCAGTTGTCGGTCAGGTAGGCCAGTACCGCGTTCATCTGGTCGAAGCGGGCGCGGTAATGCAGGTGGCGTCCGCTGCGCTCCTGGCTGACCAGATTGGCGTTGACCAGTTCCTTGAGGTGAAACGACAAGGTGTTGGGCGCAATGGACAGGTGTTCGCCCAAGGCCCCCGGTGTCAATCCTTCAGGACCCGCTTGCACCAGTGAGCGAAAGATTTGCAGGCGCGAGGCCTGGGCCAGTGCGGCAAGCGCTTGGATGACGGCTTGTGGTTCCATATTTCGATATTAATCGAAGTATTTGACGATTTTGTGACGATAAGTGCCCCAATCGGTTTCGGTGCAATGGTGGAACGGACAAGCTGGCGGCATTGTGTGCTGATCGCGCCTTGAATCCCCAAGTGTTGATTTGTCGCATTAAGACCAGCTTCATCTGGGGTTTTTAATCTTTCATCTGTCCTCAATACAAAAGGAGATGACGGTGAACTTGTTGAACATCAAGACGCCATGGGTTTGGGCGGGGGTGTGCGCTGCAGTCGTTGCTCTGCAAGCTTGCGGCGGTGCTGGTGAGCCGATGGTCCAAAACGACAACCCCGGTGGCGTGGCCAGCTATGCGGGTGTGACCTCCAGCTACATGGGGCCCATCAGTGGTTTGGGCTCGATTGTGGTCAATGGCGTGCGCTTTGAGACCACATCGGCCAAAGTGCACGACAGCGATGATGTGTATGGATCGCAGGAGTACCTAGATCCACTGGCCATGGGCATGACGGTGGCGCTCGAAGGCAACGCCGATGATGCGCAGGCACTCGGACGGGCCAGCCGTATTCGTTTGGTGGGCGGTGTCCGCGGCACGGTCTCGGCGGTCAGTGACTCGCAAATGGTGGTGGGCGGGCAGGTGGTGGCACTCAACGGCAACACCGTGCTCGCTGTCAGCAGCACGCAGGCGGCTGCCGTTTCCGTGCAGGTGGGCGATTTTGTCAATGTGTATGGCCTGATGCAGGCCGATCAGAGTTTTCTGGCCACGCGGGTGGTGCGTACCCGTGCGACGGCTTTCAACTTGGATGCCGCATGGCGGGGACAGTCGGCTGATGCCGTGCAGAGCGGCTCGGGCTGGGCGATGACACTGCGCACGGGCTCGGATGCCGCTTTTGAGGTGAGCTGCCCTGTCAACACTTGCTCAGTACAGCCTGCGGGTGCAGACCTGCGTGGGGCCCATGCGCTGCGCGTGCTGGCCACCGATGATGCCCAACGCACGGGCAACCGCATTGTGGCCAGCCGGATTCAGGTGCTGGATGTGCCGAATTTGTTGCAATGGGAGGGTGCGACCGTTGCACAGACCAAGATCAAGGGCGTGGCGGCCACTGACGGTGTGCTGTGGACCGTGGGCGGTGTGCCTGTGCTGTTCAGTGGCACCCCGGTGCCCTGGGTGGCTGGGCAGTTTTACGAGGTCAAGGGCAGTCTGACCAATGGACAGCTCACCGTGACCCGTTGGGAACAAGAGGGCCGCGAAAGCGACAGGGTGGTCACATCGGGTTCGAGCTTGGGCAGCATCACTTATTTCCGCCATGAACTGTATGGCGCGGTGAGTGATTTGCAAGGCACCCGCATGACGGTGCAGGGCACGCCAGTGGAGCTGAGCCAGGCGCGGTTTGCGAACGGTTCTTTGGCTGCGCTCAGCCAAGGGGCCTATGTCGAGGTCAAGGGGGGGCTGGTGCAGGGTGTGTTGGTGGCCAGTCAAATCGAGATCAAGTCGGCTAGAACGGACGGCATGGGGACACGATTTGAGGTGTACGGCACGCTGAGCGACTGGAGTGCTTCGGGCTTCACGCTGACTTCCGGCAGCACGGTCTACCATGGGGTGCTCACTGCGCAGACCCGGATCGACTCAGCGCATGGTCAACCGGGGAACGGCCAATGGGTCGAAGTCAAAGGCTACATGAGCGGCGGGCAGTTTGTGGCGGTCAAGCTCGAAGTCAAACGCGCCGGAGGCCACGATGATTAAGAAAACCGCCATCCAATGGATGGCTGCTGTGGCCTTGCTGTCGAGCCTGTCGGCCACGGCCTGGGGCGTGGGCAGCAGCACCCCGCAGGCCGAATTGGCCCGCTGGCAGCAGACGGCTGGACAAAGCGGTGACGCGTCGCGGGGGCAAGCGTTTTTCAATCGCCAACACGGGGGCGAGTGGTCGTGCGCTTCGTGCCACGGTCAGCCCCCGACCCGCCAAGGCAAGCACGCGTCGACGGGCAAAACCATCGCGCCGCTGGCACCGGCGGTCAATCCGCAGCGGCTGACCGACACAGCCAAGGTGGACAAATGGTTGCGGCGCAATTGCAAGGACGTGTTGTCGCGGGAATGCACCGCCATTGAAAAAGCCGATGTGCTGGCTTATCTGATCTCACTGAAATGAACAAGCTTTCTCCATTTGCACAGGCTTTCGCTTTGGCCGTGGGGCTGATGGGCCCATGGGCCTGGGCCGATGGCCCGCTCATGCCCGCCCAGGTTCCGCCGGCTTACAAGCAGGAATGCGCTGCTTGCCACACGGCTTACCCGCCGGGCTTGTTGCCTGCAGCGTCCTGGCAACGCGTGATGCGGGGCCTGGACCTGCATTACGGCACCGATGCATCGCTGGAGCCTGCACAGGTGCAGCAGATCACGAGTTGGTTGGTCGCCAACGCGGGCACCTACAAACGGGTGCGTGAGGAGCCACCGCAAGACCGCCTGACCCGCTCGGCCTGGTTTGCCCGCAAGCACCGCGAGGTGGATGCGGCTGTCTGGAAGCGTGCCAGCGTGAAAAGCGCTGCCCAGTGCAGTGCGTGCCACAGGCAGGCTGATCAAGGTATTTTTGATGAACATCAGGTGCGTATTCCGCGCTGACATGTCCGGGAGAATTTCATGAATTACACGGCCACACCTTCGACAACGTTGTCAGGTTCACCCTCTTTTCCGCCCGTGCGCCGCACGGTGGATGCGTTCACCCGCATGCTGCACGCCTTGATGGCGCTGAGTTTTTTCGGGGCCTACATCACGGCCGAAAGCGAGCTGTTTCGCCTCGTCCATGTGACGCTGGGTTACACGCTGGGTGGCTTGCTGGTGGCGCGTTTGGTGTGGGGAGTGATCGGGCCTCGGCATGCGCGCCTGTCGGCCTTGGTGGGCAAACTGCGCGGCGTGGGCACGTGGTGGACAGCTTGTCGAGCCATTCCTCACAGCGGCGCGGCAGAGTGGTGGCCGATTTTGCGACAAGGTCTCAACCTGCTTTTGCCCGTCTCTGTGGCCGTCTTGTTGTTGTCGATCGCACCTTTGGTGGGCTCGGGTTATGTGCAGTACGAAGAGTTGACCGGGGACTGGATGGAGGAAATCCATGAGTTGCTGGGCAACATGATGCTGATGGCCGTGCTCGTTCATGTGGCGGCAGTGGTGTTGCTCAGCTTGCTGCGCGGGAGAAATTTGGCCATGCCGATGGTCACGGGCTCTGTGGCAGGCAAAGGCCCTGACTTGATTCGCAGCAACCACCGCTTTTTGGCGGCGATTTTGCTGGTGGCGGTGTTGGCTTTTTGGGTATGGCAGTGGCAAACAACGCCCCTGGCCGATGCTGTATCGCCCACGTCACACACGTCACAATCGCGGGATGTGGGTGACCACGATAACTGACCACACAACCGGGTGATGCCCATGCGGGTTTTATTGGCTGAAGACGATGAATTGTTGGGCTCTGGCCTGCGGGCCGGGCTGATGCAGCAAGGCTTTCAGGTGGACTGGGTGCGCGACGGCGTGGCTGCCGAGCGCGAACTGCTGACCTGTGCCTACCAGGCGGCTGTGCTGGATTTGGGCTTGCCACGGCAAGATGGCATGCAATGCCTGAGCCATGTACGTGCCCGCAAAGTGGCGACACCGGTGTTGGTGCTGACCGCCCGCGATGGCGTGCCCGACCGGATCGCAGGACTGGATTCGGGCGCGGACGATTACCTGGTCAAACCCGTGGATTTGCTGGAGCTGGCTGCACGTTTGCGGGCGCTGGTGCGCCGTGCGCACGGGGTGTCTGATCCGGTACTCGAAGCGGGTGCCCTGAAGATGGATCCGGCGGCCCGGCAGGTCTGGCTCAATGGGCAATTGGTGGATGTGTCGCAACGCGAGTATGAGGTGTTGCAGATTTTCATGCTCAACGCCGGGCGGGTGCTGACCCGCGAGCAAATTGAGCAGCAGCTGTACCAGTGGGGCACCGAGGTCAGCAGCAATACGGTGGAGGTGCACATCTATCACTTGCGCAAGAAGCTGCATGCCGATGTGGTCGAGACCTTGCGGGGTGTGGGGTACATGCTGCCTAAACAGGTGAGCGCTGCGCCTCGTTCTCCCAAAGGTTTGGTATGAGTCAGTGGTTTGTTCGTTTGTGGTCGGGTACTTCTTTACAGTGGCGCTTGACGCTCAGTCTGTTGGGTGCCACGGGGTTGATCTGGTCGATGGTGCTGGCATTGACTTGGCTGGAGACCGAGCATGAGTTGAGTGAGTTGCTCGATGCCCATTTGGCGCAAACAGCCGCCGTGTTGGCATCGCAGACTGGAGACGAGCATGACGATGACTTCACCACGGCGCCGGTGCTGCACAAATACCAACCCCGAGTGGCATTTCAAATTTGGCACGAGGGGCAACTCATCGCCCATTCGGCCCAGGCACCTGTCCAGCCATTGGTCGCCCTGGCACAGTTGGGTGTGTCCGACCAGATGGTGAATGGCCAGAAGTGGCGTGTTTTTGCGGCGCAGGGGCAGGAGCCCGATGTTTGGGTGCTGGTGGCGGAACTCGTCTCTGCGCGGGATGACATTGTTCAGGCCGGTTTATGGAGTGCAGTGGGACCTGTTTTACTGGCCTTGCCTGTCTTGGCCTTGTTGATTTGGGCGGCGGTGTTTCAGGCGCTTACCCCCCTTCGTCAATTGGGGCAGTCCGTTTCACAGCGTGATCCCAATGCCTTGCAGCCCCTGAACCAGAAGGCGCTGGTGGCGGAAGTGCAGCCGCTGGTGTTGGCGCTCAATCGCTTGTTTGAAAAAGTCACGCAGCACATCGAGGCCGAGCGCCGGTTCACTGCGGATGCAGCCCACGAATTGCGCACACCGATTGCCGGCATCCGCATGCAGGCCCAGGTGGCCCGTGGTGCCCGGGATCACGCAGCGCAGCAAGTGGCTTTGGAGGCCGTGATGCAGGGCTGCGACCGGGCAACCCGTTTGGTATCTCAGTTGTTGCAATTGGCTCGGCTGGATGCAGAGACTGCAGACGGCACGCCTGTGGTTTCTGACGCCTGTGCCGAAACCCGAGACACCTTGGCTGCGCTGGCCCCGCAGGGTTCAGCACGCCAGCAAAGCTTGAGCTTGCACATGCCTGATGTTTTGCACTTGCCAATGCCGCACGGGCTGGTGGGCGTGTTGGTCGGCAACCTGGTTGACAATGCCCAGCGCTACAGCCCAGAAGGGGCCGCCATTGAGGTGATCTGGACGGCAGAGTCGACGCCCTGTCTGGTGGTGCAAGACAGTGGCCCTGGGATGCAGGCCCCGGACCTGGCTCGGTTGGGCGATCGGTTTTTCAGGGTGCCCGGTGCACTGGCCGAGGGCAGCGGTTTGGGCTGGTCGATTGTGCGACGGTTGGCGCAGCGTTATCGGCTGGATGTGCAGGTGGACCGCAGCCCTGATCTGGGGGGATTGCGCGTCGTGCTCAGGTGGTCTTCAATTCAGTGAATTCCCGGGAAACATGGATTTTCTGGTGTGGAAAATGTTTTTCATGAATCGTGCACTTTGAATGACGGCCCTGCGGCGGGATTTCCCCGATGGCCTTGTGTGCTGGCTACCGTTATCTTTTCTGAAGGTTTGATGACAGATGGTCTGCCCTCAAAGCTGTTCAAAAAGGAGTGGGTCAATGACCGCTGCGCAAATTCAAAACGCCTTGGTGGTGAGCACCATCCTGGGTTTTGCTGTGATGGAGTTCGTCAGTCGGCGGTACAAAAACACAGTGAACGCCACGGCCAATGACACCAAGCTCGAAATTTTGATGTTCCTGAGCGTGCTTGCCGTGACGCAGCCGCTCGCCATTTTGGTGACCTCCAAATTGGGGCAAGCCTGGTTCCCCGATTACAAAGGTGCTTTGGCTGATTTGCCCTGGTGGGGCATGGTGGGCATCTTGCTGGTGGCCGATGACATGACCCAGTACTGGTGGCACCGTCTGTCGCATTCGCCTTTGTTGTGGCCTTTGCATCGGGCACACCATTCTGCCGAGTACATGAGCATTCGTGTCACGTTCCGGAACAACTTCTTTTATTACCTGATGATGCCCGGCCTGTGGTTTGCAGGCGCTTTGCTGTATTTGGGTTTTGGGGGACTGGTGTATGCGCTTTACATTTCCGTCAAGCTGTTTGTGATTTTGGGCGCGCATTGTGCCTGGCGCTGGGACGAGCCGTTGTACCGCATCAAGGCTTTGCACCCGGTCATGTGGGTGCTGGAGCGCACGATTTCGACACCTGCCACGCACTGGGCGCACCACGCCATCACCAACGCCGATGGCATTGGTCACTACAAGGGCAACTTTGGCAACCTGCTCTTCTTCTGGGACATTTTGTTTGGCAGTGCCCACATCACCCGCCAATACCCGGCTCGTGTGGGCCTGATTGACGACAAGCTGTTTGGTCAGGAGCGCTGGTACCACCAGATGCTTTACCCGGTGCTGCAGTCCAGTCGTGAGCATTCGGCTTTGAAGTTTGGTGGCACGATTTACGAAGGGCCTGAAACCGAAGCGCCCAAAGTCTGAATGCGATTCATCCGGCGGCGCAATAGAGCACCGCCGGGTAGCTGGCCAGCCAGGCCCAGACAAAGCGGTTGAGGCCAAAAAACCAGAACACCAGAAAGTGAAAGCAGATGGCCACGGCGCAAAAGGCCATGGCCAGCCGCACATCCATCAGGGCCAGTGGAAAGAAACCCTCCCACAGCGTGAATGCCCAGCTGCACGCTTGGGCCAGTCGGGGTGAGCGGTAGATGCTGGTCGGGGCCAGTGGGCCATAGATGCCGGTGTCCAGAAACACGGTCATGGCCCGGCCCGAGCGCCATTCGGGGCGCAGCAGTTTGATCCAGCCCGAGACAAAGTAAGAGCTGAGGGTTTGCAAGCAGATGTACCAGAGGCCTCCGCGCCAGCCGGTGACCGGATCGGTCAATGTCCCCAGCACATGGGCGATCAGCAAGCCGGTCAGGCCCGCCAGCGTCATGAAGTCACTGCCGCCATTGAATGCGCCGCGCCAGCGCAAGAGCAGCAGCAAGGCAATGACAAACAGCATCACCGCCCCAGCCAGGCCCAGACCACCTGACATCAGGCCAATTGCCAGGGCCAGACGCATGCCGATCAAGGTGTTGTAGGCACGAGGCAGGAATACGCGATCCAACAGAGCACGCACCCAATGGGGGTGTGGCGGGATGTCAAGGCGTTGCAAGCACCAGTCGCTGAGTCGGTCTTGTCTTTGTATGCGCAGGTATTCGAGCGATTGCAACACCAGGCTCCAGCCCAGCAGGATTTCAAAGGCACGGATGGCGAGGCTCAGTTCCATGTGGGCACCAACGGGGATAGCAGCAGGGGCTCGACGTGGTCGGTGCCCAGGTGGTGCAGCCGCACCTCAAACTGGAACGCCACCACGGGCGGCAGCTCGGCGTCGATCATGCGCACGTTGGTGCCCTCTGGACCCCAGTGGCCGCCCCGGATGGCCTGGTGGGCCAGCCGGGTGACCAGCTGGTACGTCACGCGTTGTTGGATGTCTGCACCATCGGGCAGGTCCTGGATGTCGCTGGACAGGTGGTCGACCCAGTTCTGCTGGGTCAGGGCGAGGTTGACGGTGGTGTTGTGGACCAGGTGATGCCACTGGCGCGTCACGCGTGGGTACACGGTGTGCCAGTCGGTCCAGTTGCCTGCCGTGGTTTGACCGCGCACGAAAAGGCGAGGGGCATAACCCAGGCCGTGATAGAACTGCCAATTGGGGAAAAAAGCCCGGAACATGAACAGCCAGGGGCCGTGCACAACGCGTTTGCGTTGGCGCATGGCCAAGCCCAGCACCACAAAATAGGCCACGATGAGCAGGGCGGTCAGTTCCATGCGGCGAGTTTATCGCTGGCGCTGCGGGGATTTTGGGGGGGTGATGGCATGCAGGGCGCTGACCATGAGCAGGCTGAATGCGCCCAGGCCTGCGGCCACCGCTGCATCCATGGCCGGTGGCGGGGCCAGTTGCAGCAGGGTCGCCAGCGGTGACCACAGAATGGCCAGCGCCAAAAAGCCCAGCGCCAGGGCGATCACCCACAGTGCGGTCGGGTTGGGTATGCGCAAGCTGGCCCGGATCTGACCGGGTTGTGCCCGGTTGGCCACGATCAGCATGGCATTGCCCACGATGAGGGTGAGGAACACCATGGCGCGGGCAGTGTCCTCGTTCAGCGTTTGCGCGTGGTTGGCCCATGCGTAGCTCAGCCCGGTGCAGGCGAGCACGCACAGGCCTTGGCCCACGGCCTGTGCCATGGCGCGGAGTCCGAACAGGGGGGCTTGGGTGTCGCGTGGGGGACGCTGCATCACGCAGGCTTCCGCCGGTTCGTTTTCAAAGGCGATGGAGCAAGACGGGTCGATCACGAGTTCGAGCAGGGCCACATGCAGTGGCAGCATCAGCGGCGGCAGGCCCAGCACCATGGGCACCAGGGCAATGCCCGCGATCGGGAT
>Ga0228702_1001210_pt1 | contig 17139 bp, 21 predicted proteins | sample McNCre217_Aug_MG_2_FD_178018 | JGI IMG/M metagenome (GOLD analysis project Ga0228702, IMG submission 178018) | Freshwater microbial communities from McNutts Creek, Athens, Georgia, United States - 20-17_Aug_MG | ecosystem: Environmental > Aquatic > Freshwater > Creek | place: USA: Georgia... | reverse complement strand
GCCGCCCGAGATGATGGCGTTGCTAGAGGGCAAAGACGTGATGGTGGGCGTGATTGACGTGGCCAGCGATGTGATTGAAACGCCAGAGCAAATCGCCGACACCATTGGCATGGCGTTGAAGTACGTGCCCAAGAATCGTTTGATTGCGTGCACCAACTGCGGCTTGGCGCCCATGAGCCGCGAGGTGGCGATGATGAAGCTGCAAGCTCTGGCCGAGGGCGCAGCGTTGGCGCGTCAACGCTACGCTTAAAGCTCAGGCTTAGGCGCAGCCACCGTCACCGCAGCTCCCGCTGCCGTGAACTTCGCCCTCGGGCAGGGCGTCGGGTGCGGTGACTTTGCCGGTGGCTTCGTCATACCCCACACGGCGCAGGTGTAGGGCTAGGGCTGCATCCATGGCTTGCGCGTGTTGTGGGAACCAAATGCCCAACTCGTGGGCCATTTGGCGCACCACATCCAACTCACCTTTTTCGCGTCCACGGCGCAAGCCTTCGCGCATGACCTGCAAGACCACGTTGTGTTGCATGGTGTGGCAGTTGGTGGATGAAAAATGCGTGTCGGCCATCCACTTGTCTTCGCGGCCAAAGTGGTCGTCGGTGTGGTCAATCAACGCTGAAAAACGATCGAGCACGGTCTCGTCGTCGGCCAATTCGCTAGCGGCCAGCAAGTCGACAAACTCGCGGTGCGTGTCGTCCATGAAGTCCAGCTCCAACACCAGCGCGTCAGACCATGCCAAGGTAACTTCGCGTGTGGGCAATTCGGTGGTGAGTGTGTCGGACATAAAGGCTTTCAGGAGTTAGCTTGAGTGACCATTGTAAAAAGCCACAGCACGGCAAGTTTGTGCTGGGTCAAAGGACTTAAAAAATGCCTTTGAGCCAGTGGCTGAAACGATGCAGGTATTGAGGTTCGGCCACAAATACACCCAGTGTGACCACCGCATTGGCCACGCCTGTCCAGCAAATGACTTCTGGGATCGTGAAGCCCGCACCCAGCATGGCGCCGGCGATGAGTGAGCTGGCAATCATGAACAGTGCGTTGATGATGTTGTTTGCCGCGATGATGCGTGCGCATTCGCTGTTGTGGCTTTGCTGCTGAATCAGCGCGTACATGGGCACGCTGTAAATGCCGGCAAAGAGGCTGAGCAACAGCAAGTCCATCATCACACGCCAGTGGGCGGGGGCGGTCACAAAGCTTTGAATGCCCATCAACTCAGCGCTGGGCAAGCCCGATGAGACGGCATACAAGTCGACCGCAAACAAGGTCATGCCCAAGGCGCCCACAGGGCTCAAGCCCATTTCCACGCGGCCACGGCTCAGGGCTTCGCACAGCAAAGAGCCTGTGCCAATGCCAAGCGAAAACAACACCAGCAAGAGTGACGCGACCTGGGCATCACCATGCAATACCTCTTTGGCGAAGCTGGGAAATTGGCTCAGGAAAATCGCCCCAAAAAACCACATCCAACTGATGCCAATGAGGGTGATGAACACCGTGCGGTTGGCCCAAGCCAAACGCAGGTTGTGTAGGGTTTCGCTCACGGGATTCCAGTTGATGCGCATGTCGGGTTTGTCTGCGCTTTGCGCTGGAATACTGCCGCTGGCCCAACGCCCCGCCAAGGCCAAAGCCACGCAGGCCACAGCCACGCTCACATGACCGACTTCTGGGATACCGACCAACAAACCACCCGCCACATTGCCGAGCAGGATGGCGACAAACGTGCCCATTTCCACCATGCCGTTGCCGCCGGTGAGCTCGTGGTCCTCCAACACATGGGGCAGGTAAGAGTATTTGGCCGGGCCAAAAATGGTGGAGTGCAGGCCCATCAAAAACGTACACAGCAAGAGCACACCCACTTGCTCGGCCATGAAGCCCACAGCGGCCAGTGCCATGATGCCGATTTCTAAATTTTTGACCCCGCGCATCAGCGTGGCGTGGTCGTACTTGTCTGCCAGCTGCCCACTGGTGGCCGAAAACAATAAGAAGGGAAGGATGAACAGCGCTCCAATGACCAAGCCTGCCAAGGCGGTAGGCAACCAGCTCACGCTGAGCTGGTAAGTCACCATCACCGTGAAGGCAAACTTGAACAGGTTGTCGTTCGCTGCACCGCAAAACTGCGTCCAGAAAAACGGCCCAAACCGACGTTGATTTAAAAGTGCGAACTGGTTGGTTTCGCGTTGAATCAAGCTGTCGTCGGTTGGGCGGTTCATGTGGGTTTAAAGACGCTCAAAAATAGCAGCGATACCTTGGCCGCCACCAATACACATGGTGACCAAAGCGTACTTGCCGTTGATGCGTTGCAGTTCGTGAATGGCCTTGACGGTGATCAAAGCGCCGGTTGCACCGATGGGATGCCCCAAAGAAATGCCAGAGCCGTTGGGGTTCACTTTGGCGGGGTCGAGGCCCAGCTCTTTGCTTACCGCGCAGGCTTGTGCTGCAAAGGCTTCGTTGGCTTCAATCACGTCCATGTCGTTGGTGGTCAGACCTGCCTTTTGCAAAGCGAGGCGAGAGGCAGACACAGGGCCCATGCCCATGATTTTGGGGTCGAGGCCGGTGTGGGCATAAGACACCAAACGTGCGAGTGGTTTTGCGCCACGGGCTTGTGCTGTTTTGGCGTCCATCAACACCACAGCCGCAGCCGCGTCGTTGATGCCTGATGCGTTACCTGCGGTGACCGTGCCGTTTTCTTTGACGAACACGGGCTTCAACTTGGCCATGTCTTCCATCTTGCAGTTGGGGCGGAAGTGTTCGTCGGTGGCGTAGGCCACGTCGCCTTTTTTGCTCTTGAGCATCACAGGCACGATTTGGTCTTTGAAGTAGCCCGCCTCAGTGGCGCGTTGGGCGCGGTTGTGGCTCTCGACGGCTGCTGCGTCTTGCATCTCACGGGTGATGCCAAATTTGGCGGCCACGTTTTCAGCGGTCACGCCCATGTGGATGGTGTGGAAGGGGTCGTGCAATGCGCCCACCACCATGTCGACCATCTTGGTGTCACCCATGCGTGCACCCCAGCGAGCGCTGAGAGATGCGTAAGGGCCACGGCTCATGTTTTCAGCGCCGCCGCCAATCGCGATGTCGCAGTCACCCAACATGATGGCTTGGCTGGCAGACACGATGGCTTGCAAGCCCGAACCGCACAAGCGGTTGACGTTGAACGCGGGCGTGCCTTCGGCGCAACCGCCGTTGATGGCCGCCACGCGAGAGAGGTACATGTCTTTGGGTTCGGTGTTCACCACATGGCCAAACACCACATGGCCGACGTCTTTGCCTTCTACGTGTGCGCGGGCCAATGACTCACGCACGACTTGGGCTGCCAGCTCGGTGGGGGGAATGTCTTTGAGGCTACCGCCGTATGTACCGATGGCTGTACGAACACCGCTGACCACTACTACTTCACGCATCTTCATCTCCAGTTATAAAAGTTAGAACCAAACCAGTGTGCGCCGCTTTTGCTACAGATCTCTTACGGCTGAGGGCTTAAAACATAAGGGTTTACCGCAGACCACGCCACGGGCGCCGTGAAAAGCAAAGGTTCTTCGCTGAACGGGTGCGGAAAACCAATGTCTTGTGCATGCAGCATCAGGCGTGGCGTGAGCGCCTTGATGTCTGGTGGCGCGTACAGCGAATCGCCCAACATCGGGTGCCCCAGGCTTTGCATGTGCACGCGCAGTTGGTGCGTGCGGCCAGTGAAGGGCTCTAGCTCAATCAAGCTGGCCGTGTCGCCAGCTTGCACCATGCGCCACAAGCTCAGGCTCGGCTTGCCATCGGGGTGAATGATGTGGATGGGGCGACGCTCCCAGTCGAGCAGGATGTTGCCCTCAATCGCACGCCAACCGTCTTCGTTGGTCGGTACATGCGCTTGCGTGAGCAGCGGGTTGCCCGCCACCACCGCCATGTAACGCTTGCTCACCTGACGCGTTTCAAACAAACGGCTGATGCGGCGCTGCGCCTCAATGCCACGCGCCATCAGGATCAGGCCCGAGGTGTCTTGGTCGAGCCGGTGCACCACCAGCGCGTCTGTGTAAATGTCTTGCACGCGTTTGGACAAGCAGTCTTGCTTCTCAGGCCCACGGCCCGGGACAGACAGCAGACCGCTGGGTTTTTCGAACACCAGCAGGTGTTCGTCTTCGTAGAGTGGTTGCATGGTTAGCTGGCGCGTGCTTCTGTTTGCTCGATGATCACGTTGCTCGTGGGCCGCGCCACGCAGGGCAACACATAGCCCTCGACTTTTTCTTCGGCGCTCAAGCCTGGCCACTCCACGGTGTAATTGACTTCGCCGCTCACCAGTTTGCACAAGCAGGTGCGACAAGTGCCATTGCGGCACGAGCTGGGCAGCTCGATGCGCGACATCTCGGCGGCTTCGAGCAGGCTCAAGTCGCCCTCAACGTCGTATTGCAAACCGGCGGGCTCTACCTTGACGGTGAAGATTTGAAAAGGGTCAGGGGTGGTCATGTTGGCGTATCAAGTTGAGCTTGGGCCTTGTCTAACACCATCGCCAAACTGTCGAGCAAATCGGTTTGACTGAACGAGCAGCTTTCTTCCGAGAACAAGGCGCTGGATTCGAGTCGGTCCAGCAAATTCAGCCACACGGTTTCAAACTTGGGTGGCAGCGCGGCAAACAAGTCGGTTTGCTCGCGGGCGGTTTGTACAAACGCACGGTCTGTGATGGCGTTGCTGCGTAAATCGGTCAAAGCTTTGCGCAACGTGTGAAGGCTGTTGAGTAGGGGGGACATGATGAACAAACAGGGCGAAGCCGCAATTATCTCTGGGTGGGCAATACGGTGGTTTCGGCCCATGTGCCTTGCGTCAAGTTGTCTAAGGTGTAGGGGCCAATCTGGGTGCGAATCAGCCGCAGCGTGGGCAGGCCAACAGCTGCAGTCATACGCCGCACTTGGCGGTTGCGGCCTTCGCGAATGGTTAACGCCAGCCACGCGGTGGGAATGTGCTTGCGTTCACGAATGGGCGGCGTGCGTGGCCACAGCCAAGTTGGTACTTCCACGGCGCGAGCTTCGGCAGGTAGGGTGGGCCCGTCGTTGAGCTGCACGCCTTGGCGCAGCTTGCGCAAGACGTCTTCGGTGATCTCGCCTTCCACTTGTGCCAAATACGTTTTGGCCATTTTGAAACGTGGGTCGGCAATGCGCGCTTGCAGCTGGCCGTCGTCGGTGAGCAGCAGCAAGCCTTCACTGTCTGCGTCCAATCGGCCTGCGGCATGCACGCCGGGCAGGTCGATGAAATCTTTCAGCCCACGCCAACGCCCCTCAGCCGTGAATTGACTGAGGACGCCATAGGGTTTGTTGAAGCGGATGAGCATGACGGGTGTCTCGGTTGTGTGCAAGGTTGAGAGTTTTTGCACTCAAAAAGTAATCAATATTTCTGAAAGTTGAAATTTGAAATGACGCTTAAAGTGAATCCTTAACGGTTGCATTTCATCATCTCAGTTGAACAAATTTCGACGATGGATGTGGAAAGTAGTTATATTGATGGAGTTGATGGTTTAAGTTGATAAATCTAACATTCAAGCAGTTGAAGCATTTTTGCTTTGTGTTGTTAGATAAGGTCAATTTGCCGTGTTCACTGGGCTCCGTTTTAATGCTCTGTTGGTGTTTTGTTTGGGAGGACTCCTGTCGGCGGCGGGTGTACACGCTCAAGATTTGCCATGGCATTTAGGCTCTCTGAACAGCGCCTCTGCGCCTGCGGCCATCAATACATCAGGCGCAAAGCCTGGTGCGCACGAGATTGTCGTCGCTGTGATTGATGGCGGCGTACTGCCAAACCATCCCAGTCTTGCGGGGCGTCTTTTGCCTGGCTACGACATGCTATCAGCCCCGAATAATCTCAAAGGTGGTCGATCTGCAGACTTCGGTCCTGATGCGCGTGATGCGAAGTGCGGAGAGCGCGTCACGTCCGGCACTTATCGGACGCACGGAACTGAAGTGGCCAGCTTGATTGCCGGGAATGGTCGCGATGGCGTGTTGGGTGTTAATCCAAGTGCCAAAATTTTGCCGATTCGCTTGTTTGGTGCTTGCCAGATGACGCGTCTCGATTTGTTAGATGCCATGGCGTGGGCGGGTGGTTTACCCGTGGCCGGCGCTCCTTTGAATCCACATCCGGCGCGAATTATCAATTTGAGCTTTTCGGGTGGAAAACGGGTGTGTGTGGCCGATTTGCAAGGTCTGGTTGATCGTTTGGCGCAAAAGAATATTTTTGTGGTTTCTGCAGTTGGAAATACATTTGGGAAAAAACTGTCAGAACCATCAAACTGCGATGGGGTTATTTCTGTAGGCGCTGTTGATGCAGAGAACAACATCGAGACTTATTCAGCTTTAGATGCTCGCACTGTGATCTACGCACCTGGCGGCGGTAAAGATCTGAGTGGCAATACACCTTGGCATTTGAACAAGCTCAAAGTTGCATCGTTCGATGTCGATTTCAAAGGTGAGGAAACACCACTTGGTGTTGAGCGTGGGGTGGGGACAAGTTATGCCGCTCCGCTGGTTTCGGGGTTTTTGTCACTCCTGTTATCCCAGCGCCCAGAAATGTCGCCTTCTCAATTTGTTAACGAGCTGTCTAAGTTCACACGCCCCGTCAACTCGACTCAAAAATGCCCAGAATGCTTGCCAAAAGGCTTGGCAATGCAGACCACTCCCACTCGATAGTTTTTAAAAACCAAAATTCAACTTCAATTTGTTTGAACTTTTGTTGCTTTGATGTAACATAAGGTATTCTTTTTGGTCATTTTGACTTAACGAGATTTATCATTGTTCTTACATGCTGATTTCTAGAGTCTCTGGGAACTCATCAGTTGAGAGGGTTTTATGAATAAAAAAGCCATCAAGTTAGTGTTCGTTGCGCCTGTTTTTTTGGGTGCTTTAGTTATTGTCTGTGTGTTTGCCTTTCAAGGGGTGCAGCGCGCATTGATTGAAGATAACGAGGTGCTGGCGCACACTGTGGCTCAAAGTCTTCTTCCAGCTCTATTGGTCAATGACTCCCATCAGGTGGATGCTGTGGTCAAGGCATTGGAGGCGAATCCCAATGTTCTGTCTGCTGAGTTGATCAGTGCACAAGGCGCCCCAATTGCAAGCTACTCCCGTTCCGGTGAATCGTTTGATCCTTTGACCGCATCGTTTGAGTTGGCTACAGCAGAAGATGATCCTTACAAAATTCATGTGATAGCGCCCCTTACTTTCGATAGTTTGATCGTTGCCAATTTGCACATCGCCATCAATTTGTGGCCAATCTATATGCGTATCATGACTTGGTTGGGCTTCATCTTGATTGTGCCGAGTGTGATGTACGTGTTGGTTAAACATTTTCAGATCAAGCTACGGTTTGAAGTTCTGAGTTCGGATGACGGATCCGCCGGGGGAGGTCCTGGATTCGATGTACGACAAGCCGTGAGTGCTGCCATGAGCGACTCGAATGTGAGCGTTGAGTACCAGCCGATCCAAAGAATGAGCGATTCAGGCTCTTTTGGTATGGAAGCCGTTGTGTGTTGGCGGCATCCATCGGGTCAAACTTTGCACATATCGCCAGACGACTTTGTGACACTTGCTGATAAGAGTCAAATTGCATTGCCATTTGACGAGTGGCTATTGGTGACTGCATGTTCACAAGCGGCCGTTTGGCAGCATCAATTCGGACCACTGATTCTGGCCATCAACATCAGTGGAAGTCAGTACAACGATCCTTTCTTTGCCCAAAAGGTACGCGAGGTGTGTGTGCAAACGCAGTACCCCTATCAGCTTTTGGAGCTCGAGGTTCGTGAGGCGTTGGTCTTGCATCATCAACAACGAGCTTTAGAAAACTTCAAAGCTTTTGAAGCTCAGGGCTTAAGTCTCACGATCGATGGCTTTGGTTTGACGAGCGCCTCAATGGATGTGCTTGAAATATTACCTATTCACAAAGTCAAGCTTGACCGCAAACTCGTCAAGCAAATGAACACAGATGCGACGATTGCGCAACTTGTTCAGGCAACGGTTGATCGTGCTATTTCACAAGATGTTCAGGTAATGGTCGATGGCTTAGAGTCAGTCCAGCAACGTGAAGCGTTGCTGCGTATGGGGTGTGTTTTTGGGCAGGGGAGGGAATTTCATCCGCCTATGTCGGCGAGAGGTTTTGAGGCTTTTCTCAAAGATCGCTCATTCGAAACTTCTGGTGCACGAAGCTTGGAGTTGCTGCAGTCCCGTCAACGCGGGAACTTCTCGACTGTCTAATCGTGCTGCATTAGAAGCACGGCTGCACATCGTCTGTGATCGTGGCCTTTTCTAAATATCCGACAGTTGGGAAATGGTTCGCTATGCATGTAAGCATTTGCATGTCTGTTGTGACTGGATACAAGTTGCTTTGAACGATGGCGCTTTTTCTTGCTAAGGCTTGGATCGCGGACGGTTGAAGCCCGAGTGAGGCTAGGGCTGGAGAGGTTAGCTTTTCATTGCCGACCATGAAACATGCCGACAGCGATATGCCGCCGATACGAACGGGAACGCCAGAGTAGATGTCAATTAAATCATTGAGAGACAGACTGATCACGTCCTCTACGGGATTGAACGATGCAATTGAAAATTGATTGGCTTGTGTTTCAAGAGATGATGTCTGACCTGTCGTTGATGAGTTCCGAGAGCAATGCCAGACAGGTTCTGCAAAAGTTTGAGCATTGAAGCCCATTAGCATGAAGAAAAAATAGGTCCACTTCATGGTTGAGGAATTCCAGATTTGGCCGTTAGTCCTTTGGGCGCGCATTCCGCACACTTTTCTAATGTTGGAACTTGCCTTAGAAATTTTGGCAACTCTTTGGATAAATCAGAGGGCTGTTTGTCAGGAGCGTGAGATAGCCATAGAGAAATAAACCCTGCGGCAATCGGCGATGCAAAGCTGGTGCCTACGCCTCGCTCAATGGCTGCCGCCCGTTCATTTCCCAAAAAATCAATGTCGTAAGTGGCCACCATCAACTTGTTGACGGCCCAGTTGGCATCGACGGATAATTTTTTTCCACCGCCTGGTGCGTAAAGTGTTGTGCGTGGATCCAGGGCGGAGTAGACCTCTATGTTATTTTCTGCATCAAGCGCGCCGACTGAAAAAACGCCATTGCAGTTGGCGGGTTCGGGTAAGGGTTTGTGAAAGTTGTTGCCCGCTGCTGCAACGATAAATATTTTTTTTCAATCACTCGGTTGATGAGTTTTTGTAAATCAGAGCCGCAAACGGACAGTCCCCCTGCGATGCTCATATTGATGACGCGAGCTGGTGTGGGATTTTCTGGAATACCCGGTACAGGAAGCCCTGAGGCCCAAGCAATTGCATCAAGTAGATCTGCGCGAGACATATTGCAGGCGCCAAATAGTCGTATCGGAAGAATACGTGCGTTGGGGTTCACTCCGTAAACGCCATCTGTTCCATTGGCTGCAATGAGACTTGCAACTTCAGTTCCGTGGGTTCGAAATGCACTAGATACCAAGCGTTGGCCGCATCGTGCGTCACGTTCATCGGGGGAAAAATTTGGAGATCTCCCGCCGCGTAAATTATTGGGAGTTGAAATCATGTCATAGCCTGGTAGCAATTGCCCACTGAGGCTTGGGTGCGTCGGAATCACGCCACTGTCGATCACTGCGACGACAATTTGATGAGGCCCAGCTTTGATGTTCGACGTGTTAATTGACGATGGTGCTGATTGAGCAATGCTTGCCCCACCAAGGTGCCAAGGCAGATCTTGCGCAGCTTGTGCCAGCGTTCCCAGCAGGCATATGGCTAAGATCCAAGTTCGTTTTAAAAACATGGCCCTATCGACTCTGTTTGCATTGCTTTTGGCAAATAACCAATCGCTGGATGATGCTTGCTGATGCAAGCCAGCATGCCAGACTCGTCATTGACGATGCGAATATGACTGCTAGTGGGATAGGAGGGGCGCGGGGCACCGATCGAAGCAAGGGCCGAGGTGGTTAGATTCGATGCGGTGTTTAACAAGCACGCGGATAGCACAGGCCCCCCACTCATGCGTACAGGGGTGTTGTTGTAAGCCGTGTATAAATCCCGAAGAGCCACACGAATGACTTCGCGGTCAAATGAGAGCGTTGCGAGCGTAAAGTCATCAGATGCATTTGCCATTTGAACATCGCTACGCGAGCAGTGCCAAACTGGATTCGCCATAGCCGCTGTTTGGCTCAGCATCAACATGCTGAGCAGCGTTGGACCAATGGCGCTAACTACGTTTGAGGCGCATTTCATGCCTCAAATTTTACTGGAATCCGTTGATTTTATGTATTAATGCATTAATAAAAATAAAATTTATAGGTCTTAGGAATCTTCTTGAGTGAGCTGGCGAGGCGAACTGACCGCAACAATGGCGATGCCATTTTGTGGAATGTGGCGTTCAATCTTGCCGTGATGCTTGGTGATGGCGGTGTCAACGAAGTTGAGGCTGAGCCCGAGTCCGGGCGGTGTTATATGCTGCGCCGGTTTGGGCTCGTCTTCTAATACGGTGATATACATGCCACGGCATCAGATTTCAAACGTGGCGATAACAGCCTTTTTGAGGTTGTCAGAAACTTCAGGCATGACGCCAAACCATGCATTGAACGCAGGTCGTGCCTGATGAAGCAGCATACCTAACCCGTTCACAGTCGTGTTGCCACGCGCTTTCGCATTCGAAAGTAGTTTGGTTTCTAGTGGCACGTAAATGATGTCTGAAACCAGTGCGTGGGCGGGTAACTCATTCAGTTCCAAATCAAGTTCAGCTTGGCCCTGCATGCCTAAACTGGTCGTATTGACTAATAACGAGCATCCTTGGAGTGCTTCATGGCGTTTACTCCATGCATACGCAGACACGCTTGTGCCGAACTCGTGAGCCAACGCCTCCGCTTTTTCTTGTGTCCGATTCAGAATGCGAATTTCGGTCGCGCCAGCATCAAGTAGGCTGACCAAAATGGCCCTAGCTGCGCCGCCTGCACCGAGTACGGTGGCGGGGCCTTCGGTTGCTTTCCATTCAGGTTGGGCTTCGTAAAGACTTTGCATGTAGCCGAAGCCATCATTATTGAAGCCAAACAACGCGCCATCAGGTTGTACAACGATTGTGTTGATTGCGCCTACGCGTTGTGCCAATGGGTCGATCCAGTCTACGTGCTGCATGGCTGCCACTTTGTGTGGAATCGTAATGTTGCAGCCTGCAATACCGAGGGCACGCAAGCCCTCAATCGCAGCTTTTAGTCGCTCGGGCTGGACGGGGAACAGACCGTATGAGCCGGTGATGCCGTATTGGTTGATCCAATGGTTATGTATGGCGGGTGATCGAGAGTGGCCAACTGGCCAGCCCATAACACCAGCCATGGTGAAGGTATTGCTCATATCAGAAATGATTACGTCGAGGGCGGGATGTTAGCCAACTTAAAACTGGTAATGCCGGATTGGCGTCTGTTGTTCTAAATCGAGTGAATCACTTTTGATTTTTGGGAGTGTGCTGGCGGTTCTGTATCAGGAAGAACATTCAAAAAATACGCTAAGTAGTTGCATTGAATGAACTTTTTTTCACAAATAAACAACAAAAAACATAAGAAATGTGGTTTTTGTGGGTTTGTTTGCTAAGATCCGCCCAAGGAGTCCATATGTCAAATCAATCTGATTCGTTAGAAAGTGTTGTGATCGGTGACGGCGTTGTCGTCAAAGGTACGTTCACAGTCCCATCAAAAGCCATCATTAACGGTGTTATTGAGGGTGATTTAACCGCAGAAGAAGTTTTGATCGGCCCAACAGGCAAGATCACAGGCCGTGTTTCTGCCAAGGTGATTGATGTGCGCGGTCAGTTGCACAACACCATCATCTCTGAGAAGAGTTTGATTGTCCGCTCCACCGGCAAGATCGCGGGTAAGGTTCAATACTCAGAGATTGAGATTGAAAAAGGCGGCGAGATCGAAGGTACGTTGAGCCAAGATGCAAACGGTCCCGTCGTGAACGTGGGCTCGGCTTCGGCAGCTTAATTTCTTAAGCATTCATGTTGCAACGCATCCTCACCACTGTGCGTCTACTCCCTGGGCTCGTGTCCAGTGGTTGGACGCGTCAGTACGACGATGCGCGCATCATTCTTGAGCAAAACGGCGATCTTCACTACCTGAATATCAGTGCGCGCATGCAACGCATCTTGGTGCGTGGCGGTATTTTGGCCACTGGCGCCATGCTGGTTGCCATTGGCGTTTTGTTGGTCACCAGCATCAGTTTGATGTTGAGCCGTTCAAAACTAGAGCGTTCGCACGAAGAGGTCTATCGGGCTTTGCTCAGCAGCGCGTCTGATGCCGAAGGTGGCGAACAGTTGACGATGAGTGATGAGCAAATGGTTGCATTGGCTCAAACGATTCGTGATCGTGACATGAGTATTCGTCGATTCGTGGACACATCCATGGTGGCGGTTTCGCAAGAAAACGTGACCATGAAATCGCAGCTTGAGTCGTCCGGTTTGACTGAAAAGATCGTGAAGATCATTCAGCAAAACGCAGCGAACGGCGGCTTTAATTTGGAAGACGATGTCAAGAGCAATCCTTTGCTTCGCGGCAAAGTGGCTGATGAGTTGTCAACCAACCGCGGATTGCGCGAAGTTTTGTACGCTTTGCCAAGTCGGATGCCTGTGCCAAATTACAGCGTGACTTCTGATTTTGGTGTGCGTCGCCATCCTGTTTCAGGTCAAACGCACTTTCACACGGGTTTGGATATGCTTAGCCAAACCGGTGACGAGAAGGTTCATCCTGTCAAACCGGGTGTTGTTGTGTTGGCGCAGTTTCATACCCAGTATGGCAACACCGTTGTGGTGCGACATACCAACGGCGTGGAGTCGCTCTATGCGCACTTAGCAAACATCGATGTGAAATTAGGTGACAAAGTCACCACCGAATCTGTGTTGGGCAACATTGGCAGCACAGGGTCTTCGTCAACAGGCAAACACCTGCATTTGGAAATTTTGATTGGTGGTTATCCAGTCAACCCACAAAAAGTTATACGGACGGCACAATATGTTCAACAAATCCAAAACCAACAACGTTAATCAGTCTCAAATGGCGAACATGGCAGATGAGTCTGAACAAGATCAAGTGGAAGCTGTTGAAGAACAAGTTTCTGAGCAAGTTGCTGCGCCTATTCCTACAACCACACCGACACCCGTGAGAAACAGCATGATGGATATGATTTCGACAACTGCGACTAAACCTTCCATTTTGAGCGAAGGTTTCTCTTTCCGCGGTGAGATTGCTGCCAAGGGTGCTATTCACGTTGAAGGTGCTTTGAATGGCCAAATTCAGGTGGATGAATTGACGATTGGCGCACGTGGTCAAGTCGAAGGTGTTGTGACTTGCTCAAGCTTGCACATCAAAGGCAAATTCTCGGGTACGGCTACTTGTAATGAGTTGATCGTGACATCATCTGCTTCCGTGGACGGTCATGTGGTGTACCAAACCTTGTCGGTTCAAAAGGGCGCATCGATCAAGGGCGAACTCTTGTTGGTCAAGTAAGCCGACGGATCGAAGTTACCTAACCACCCTCGCATATGAGCCAAGACGAATTGTTCATCAATGGCGAGTTGTTGCGCCTACGTCGTGAGGCGCGTGGTTGGGTATTGAATGACATGGCGACACGCGCTTGCATGTCGGTCAAGCAAATTCGGCAACTTGAAGAAGGTGGCATGAGCTCCTTCTACAGTGTGGCTGTGAAAGTCACCGCCGCAAAAAAAGTTGCTGCTTTGCTTGGTGTGTCTGCAGAAGAGGTGTTTGCAAAAACACCAGACCCTGAAGCTGAGCCGTCTGTACCTGAAGTTGAAGTTGCTGAGCAAGCAACAGCTCTGGAGGTTGAGACTCCAGTTCACGAAGTTGCCTCACACGACGCTGCTGAAATCGTCATGCCAGCACAGCATGAAACCGAGGACACTGTTTCGGTTGATTCAACGTCAGACAATACAGCACCCAAATCTAAAACGTCGCTTGTGACAATCGCGGCTTTGTTTGCTCTCGCTTTGGCTGCCGCCGCTTATTTGCAGCCTAAAGAAGAGCCTGTCGCCGAGGCGGCGCCACCTGTCCAAGTTTTACCTAGCGATGCGGCAGACCCTGCGAGCGCCGCTAGCGCTCCCGAGTCTGTTGTTTCTGGCGTTGATACTGCAGCTCCAGCATCTGCTCCCAGCGTCGCCGCTAAGCCTGCATCAGCTGCTGCGTCTCTGGGCGTTGCTGCAAGTGTGCCGCGCGTTGCCGTACCAGTTGCAAGTGCTTCTATGGTTATGCGTCCTGCCAGTGCTGCTGTGGTGGTACCAGCTACATCTGCTGCTAGCAAAGCGCCTTAAGCTCAGCCTCAGTTCTTGTAAAAAAAGCCGCATGATGCGGCTTTTTTAGTTTTCGGCGCCCAAGCTAAGCGCTTGCGCTCTGCTGGATGCCAGTGCTTGTGTTGCTGGCGCGGTCAGCGACCAACCTGCCAAGTGTGATTGACATAGCTCATGCATGCCCTCAATCCACGCTGTGCTGTCGTTCAAACATGGGATGTAGTGAAACGCTTCACCACCCGCATGCAAATAAGCCTCTTGGGCTTCTTGTGAAATCTCTTCCAAGGTTTCAAGGCAATCGCTGGTAAAACCTGGGCAGACCAAATCGACGCGTTTCACGCCTTGTTGCGCCAGTGCAATCAAGGTGGGCTCGGTATAGGGCTCAAGCCACTTGGCTTTGCCAAATCGGGATTGGAAGGTCACCATGTATTGCGCTTTGCTCAGCCCCAATGCTTCTGCGAGTAGGCGTGCAGTTTTGTAGCACTCACAGTGGTACGGATCGCCCAAGTGCAAGGTGCGTTCAGGTACGCCGTGAAAACTCATCACCAAACGCTCGCCCCGGCCATGTTGCGCCCAATGGGTGCGAACACGCTCAGCCAGCGCGTGGATGTATGCAGGATGGTCGTGGTAATGGTTGATGAACCGAAACTCTGGCAGCAAGCGGGTGCGCAAGCCCCAGTGATACACCGCATCCATCACACTGGCGGTGGTGGTGCCTGAGTATTGGGGGTAGGCGGGCAAGACCAAGATGCGTGTGAAGCCTTCAGCTTTGAGTGCATCGAGTTGGCTATCGATCGATGGGTTGCCGTACCGCATGGCGTAGCGCACGGTGACGGACTCGCCTTGTGCGTCAAAAGCTGCCTGCAATGCCGTGGCTTGCTTGTTTGTCCAGACTTTCAATGGTGAACCTTCATGGGTCCAAATGCTTGCGTACTTGGCGGCGGATTTCGCAGGGCGCACACGCAAGATGATGCCGTGCAGAATCGCCATCCACACCAAGCGCGGAATCTCAACCACGCGTGGATCGCCTAAGAACTCTGCGAGGTAACGACGCACCGCTGGAGCCGTCGGCTCATCGGGTGTGCCGAGGTTACACAGGAGTACGGCGGTACGCGGAGCTTGTCCGTGTGCGAAAGGTGGCTCGGGTTTGAAGGTGGGTTTGAACATGATGCGGTATTCTCGCCCAGCATGCTAAACCTTTCAAAAATCCAAGCCATTACGCTTGATCTCGATGACACGTTATGGCCCGTGTGGCCCACCATCGCACGTGCAGAAGACGCGTTGCAAGCGTGGTTGACCGAACACGCGCCGGCGACCGCGCGTTTGTGCGCGCAGGGCGACATGAAAAAACAAATTCGCGCGGAGATTAACCATCGCCATGCAAATCAGGCGCACGACTTGACGTTTTTACGGCGTGAGGCGATTCGTGAAAGCTTGCTTCGTGCGGGGGATTCACCGGACTTTGCCGATGTTGCATTTGAGGTGTTTTTTGCCGAACGCCAAAACGTTGTGCTGTATGACGGGGTCGAGCAGGCCTTGTCTCGGCTGTCAGCACGTTATCCGTTGGTCGGTTTGTCCAACGGCAATGCCGATGTGTTTCGCACGGCAGCGGGGCCTTATTTCAAAGCCGCCGTGAGTGCGCGGGTGTGTGGTGTGGCTAAACCCGATGTGCGTATTTTCCAAACGGCTGCCCAGCAGCTTGATCTGTCCACGGATGCCGTGCTCCATCTGGGGGATGACGTGACCACCGACGTTTGGGGCGCATTGAATGCGGGCATGCAAACTGTGTGGGTCAACACGCAAGGCCATGATTGGCCGCACGACTCAGTGCAGCCCTTGACCGTGCGCCACTTGGTTGAGGTGTGTGACCACTTGTTGACCTGAACGCACAGCACCCTCCAATGTGGACGGGTATGGGCCGCAGATGTAGTCACCACAGGCCCATATGTTTTCAGTAACCTGTGGCTCGGGCCTGTCTAACAAGGGCGTGCATGCCAGCGTGGCGCGCTTTTCAACCACGGTTTGAACCACTTCTAAGTGCGTGAGTTCTAGTTGTTCACACACTTGGTCATGCACTTGCTCGGTCAGTTCATCGCGCTCACCTTCGCACGCACTCACCACCGCGGCCAATAGTCCGTGTTGTTCGCAGAGCGCGCCTTTGTCAAACACAAACTGTGCAGGGGCGGTCGCATCGCTGTGCAAAGCCATCATGGCGCGTGGCAAACCTTGAAACCCAGCATCTTTGCAGTGCAAGTACACCGTAGCAATGGCTGCTTGCGGAAGTTCTGCACATTGGTAAGCCCACTGTGGGGCGATGTCGGCCGTTAAGCGTGCAGCCTCCCAGGATGGGCAAGCCAGCAAGATGGGCTTGTCGGGGGGGGGCGTGTGTTGCAGTACGTCCATTTGCGTTGCACTGACGCGGGTGCCAAGGTGAATTTCAGCACCTTGGTCGCTGAGCCATTGCAAGCAGGCATTGGGCAGCAAAGTGCCTAAGTCAACACGTGGCACGAGGAGGTCTGCGTTGCCTGTTTTCATGAGCGCATCTTGCAGCACGCGTAAAAACACCGTGGCACTGGCTTGGTGAATTGGCGTGTTGAGTGCAGACAGGCACAGTGGCTCAATCAGTTGTGTCATCACGCGAGGGCTGATGCCTGAGGCGCTGCACAGCTGCGCAACCGTCCAAGTGGGAATGCATTCAAAGTGGGCGCGTTGCCAACCCCATGCCGCTTGCAGGAGTTGGGCTTTGTCTTGCAGGCCCCAGCTCTGTGCTTTGGCAATGCCTGCTAGAAGGTTGAAGGGGCTTGGCCAATCGGGGAGGCTGATGCCTTGGCCATCGGCAAAGCGTAAATCCAGCGGCATGCGTTGTAAGAGCGTTT
>Ga0228702_1001205_pt1 | contig 17185 bp, 9 predicted proteins | sample McNCre217_Aug_MG_2_FD_178018 | JGI IMG/M metagenome (GOLD analysis project Ga0228702, IMG submission 178018) | Freshwater microbial communities from McNutts Creek, Athens, Georgia, United States - 20-17_Aug_MG | ecosystem: Environmental > Aquatic > Freshwater > Creek | place: USA: Georgia... | reverse complement strand
GGTTTCAGATGCGGTTCGTCGAACCAAGGCTGGCATTAGCGACCCAGACCGCCCGACCGGCTCCTTCTTGTTCCTTGGTCCTACCGGTGTTGGAAAGACTGAGTTGGCAAAGAGCCTCGCCGAATTCTTGTTTGATGATGAGAAGGCCATGGTTCGAATCGACATGTCCGAGTATGGCGAGAAGCACTCGGTCAGCCGTTTGCTTGGCGCCCCTCCGGGCTACATCGGTTATGAAGAGGGCGGTCAGTTGACCGAGGCGGTTCGCCGCCGCCCATACTCGGTGGTCTTGCTGGATGAGGTTGAGAAGGCGCACCCAGAAGTCTTTGATGTTTTGCTTCAGGTCTTGGATGATGGCCGCCTGACCGATGGCCAGGGACGAGTCGTTGACTTCAAGAACGTCATCTTGATCTTGACTTCAAACCTTGGTTCTCAGTTCTTGATTGATCAAGACTTGACCGAGGCGCAGAAGCACGAAGGTGTCATGGCGATGGTTCGTGGCCACTTCAAGCCAGAATTCTTGAACCGACTCGATGACATCGTCATCTTCTCGGCTCTTGACCGCAGCGAGCTTGGTCAGATTGTTGAACTCAACATCGACCGCCTATCAAAGCGGCTTGAGCAGCGCCGGCTTCAATTGGCCGTCACCCCTGCCGCCAGAGCTTGGTTGGCAGATAAGGGCTATGACCCAATATATGGAGCACGCCCGCTTCGCCGGTTGATGCAACAGCAAATCGATGACAAGTTGGCAAACCTCTTGTTGGCCGGCACCATCCACGATGGTTCGCTGGTTCGCGTTGACGTGGCCGAGGACGGCGTGGCCCTGATTGTTGAACCTGGCGAGCTTGGCTAAGCCGAATAAGTAGGTCGGTGTTCGGTTAACCGAATAGAGCGTTAACCGAACATTCGGCCAGATTCGGTCGGAATTTTAGACTCGTCCTCGTGATGGGTATAAAGCTAAAGCGGTTCGGTTCGAAGTTAAACGTATTTGCTGTCTCAACAGCAATTGCACTCACCGGAACGCTGGCCCCAATCACTGCACCGGTGGCGCTTGCTGACCCTTGCCCGGCTGGTTTTACCTTCACCGCGCCAAACTGCCAGCGCTCGTTCGAATACACCGGCGCCATGCAAACCTTCACGGTTCCAGCCGGAGTCGACACCGTTACGGCATATGTGATTGGTGCCCGTGGCGGCCTTTCAAACCCAGCCCCACCGCTTACTTCGGTAACGCTATTCAACTATGACAACGGTAAGCGCAGCGTTGGCAATAACGGAGCGATTCTCTCGAATAGCTTCCCGGTGACGACCGGCCAAACCCTTAATCTCTTTGTTGGCGGTGCTGGCCAGTTGATTTCTGGTGGTTGGAATGGCGGCGGTAAGGGTGCGGCAAATGTGGTTGGCCCACGCGGCGCCTATGATTCGAGTTCACGGAACCCGAATGTCTCATCACCACAGATCGGCGGTGGCGGTGGCGGTGCCTCCGATATCCGAATTGGTGGGACTGCGCTTGCCAATCGAGTAATTGTTGCCGGCGGTGGCGGCGGAACCGGTTTTGCCACCTCAATGAACTATGGAAATACCGGCTACCACGAGTGGTACATGGGCGGTAATGGTAACGGTCCCTTTTCTGGTCAATATGGCTCTCGAACCGGAGCATCTGAGGGGGTTGGCAAGGGTGGTAGCGAAGTTGCTGGCGGTGCCGGTGGCTCGGTTCCAACAATGCCGCAAGGTGGCTGGTGTACAAGTGCCAACACCTCTGCCGGAACCAGCGGCCAGGGTGGTTACGCAGGTGGAAATTATCCACCCGACCCTAGTAGCTCCTCAATCGAATTCTGCCCGGGTGGCGGTGGCGGTGGCGGCTACTTTGGTGGTGGCGGTGGTGCCGGTCTTGGCGGAGGCGCCGGTTCGAGCTATGTGAAACCCGAATGGGTAGGTGTTAACCGTCCTAACGCTGTTTTAATTGCAAACCCTCCAGTTGGCAATGGAAACATCGAGGGAATGGTTCCCAACGGTAACGGACGAATCATCATTGCCTACCGCGCGACCACTGTAATTGCAGTTGCACCCGTGACGCCGGTATCTACGGCCACAACTCAAGAGTTCAATGTGACGTTCGCACAAGATGTCACGAACTTCGATGCTGCTGACATTACGGTGAAAAACTCAGGCACTGCAACGGGTGGTACCTGGACAACGCAAGTGGTCTCATCAACTAACGCGCATCAGTATCTAATTCGAGTTGAAAGTTCTACTCCGGTTACCGATGGCACAGTTATCGTCAACGTGAATGCCGCCGGTGTTTTGGTGGGCACCGCACCGGGAATCGGTGATCTTGATGGCACAGCCAGAATTGACAGGACAGGCCCGGTCCCGACTTCGGTGACCCTTGATCCATCCGTAATTAAGACCTCACCGGTCACGGTAACCGCAGTCTTTAATGAGGCGATTTCGAATCTTGACCCTTCCAAGGTGGCTGTTGGTGGAACTTCGTCCGGTTGGACAGCGGGTCCTATTTCGGGCTCCGGAACTAGCACGCTTACCTTCACGCTTAGCAAGTCGGGCACTCTCACCAGCGGAGAGAACCTGACGGTCGAGTTAGCCGCCGCGATCGGTGCTGACTCTGCCGGGAATACCTCTTCAGCTTCATCGGTGGTAACAGCGAATATTGACAACTCACCACCTACCGCAACCATCACTCACGCGATGGGTTCGCTGACTAGCCTGGCATCGATGCCTTACTCCGTCACTTTCAACAAAGATGTTCGCTGGCTCAAGGCAAGCAACGTGGCCTCGCCTTCATTCTCGGTGACAGGAACGGCAACCGGCTGTTTGGCAACCCCTGCAGCTGGCAGCACAACCAACCGCGTGGTCACAGTTAACGTCACCGGATGTGGCGACGGCACTGTTATTTTGAACCTCTTGGCTAATTCGGTTGAAGACCTATCTGGAAACACAAGCACTTTCGGTGCCGGAAACGCGGGACCGTTGGCCCGAGTCGCCGCCGCTTCGATCACACGTGACGGCACTGCTCCGACTGTTACTGCATTCACTCAGGTAACAACCACACGTAATGCCACCACGATTCAGTACTCTGTGACTTTCTCCGAAGCCGTCACTTTTGACGCATCGAAGATTTCGCTTGCCGGTGCAAGCGGCTTGGCCGGCACCTGGACCAAAACTAAGATTTCAGGAACCGGCTCCGGGCCTTACGTCTTTCAGATTTCCAACGGCTCCGCAAGTCACGGTGACCTGATTGTTCGCGTTGCCTCTGGAGTTGGCACGGATGCCGCTGGCAACCCAAATGTGGCATCAAATGCGCTAACTAATTCTTTGTTAGTCATGCCTTCGGTGACTCTTGGCACGCCGGCCGCATTGAGTAAGGGCACCGCGGTTGCCTTGGTGCCAGGTGCGACCATTACCGACCATGGAACTGGCCTGTATGGAATCCGGATTAAGATTTCGGCTGCAAACCTGAAGGCAACAGACGTCCTAAGCTTCACAGCTAGTGCGGCCACTGGATCAATTCACGCCAGCACGTATGCCAATGGCGTTTTAGATCTGATGGTTGGTCTAGATTCAGACCCGCCTGGCATGAACGCCCAGGCGCCAATCGCTCAGTGGCAAGCGGCTCTGCGAGCAGTGAAAATCGTCACTGGCGACACAAGCACCGCAGCCCGCAATTTCCAAGTGATTTTGAAGCCGTTCCGAAACTTCTCGTATGACAGCCAGCATGCATTCATGCTCTACCCGCAGACGGCAAGTCACACCACCTGGACGCAGGCCAAGGCAATCGCTGAAGCTTCTTACCTTGGAACAATGCAGGGTTATTTGCCCACCATCACCTCGGCGGAAGAAAGCCGGGTTGCTTGGTTAGCCAGCATGGTTGGCCTAAGCCCGGAACGAAATAAGTTCTGGCTAGGGGGCAGTGATGCTGACGTTGAGCGAACCTGGAAGTGGGTCACCGGACCCGAATCGGGCACGGTATTTTGTCAGGAAGTTTGGTTGCTAGGCGGTTGTACTCAGGCATCGCAGGCAGCCAACTACAACAACTGGCAACCGTTGGGTGTTCTTATGGAACAGAAGCCTTACAACAATTCCGACTGGGCCGCGATGTTGCCGGCTTATGGTTATTGGGCCGATGCCGTTCACGACTGGAACATCCTTGGCGGAAACGTCACCTATGTATTGGTCGAGTATGGAAGCCAACTCGTGGGCGACGCGAGCTATAACGTTTCCGCCAGTGGCAGCACCTCTCTTGACTCAACTCCTCCGGTTTTGACACTGACCTCCGATGGCGGACTCATCGGTGGCAAACTCAACTACACCCTCACCGGTAACGAGGAGATACTTTGCTCGACTGCAAGCACCGCTGATTTCACCGTTGGCAACGGTGCAATTACCTCAGTCACCCAGACGGGTCCTAAGCAGTGTTCAATTGTTGTCACCCCGAGTCTTAGTGCCGGGTCTACCGGTGCAGTGACTATCTCAAAGAGCATTTCATTTAGCGTGAGCGACTTGAGCAATAACGCTGCGGTAGCCATGGCTTCACCTGCCAGCACTTCGGCGCTGTCTCAGTCCGTGACTATTCCAAGCTCAACAACTCCAACGCTGCCATCTGGTTATTTGGCAGTGGCTCCAACGACTGGCTTCACCCAAACTGATCCGTCAGCTCAGACCACCACCAACACCGCTTTGGTTGACGCCAAGATTGTGCAACCGCCGGCCGGAGCTCCAAGCACGAGCGTCTCGCGAGATATCTCTGACCGCGCTGCTACTGACATAGTCAAAATCGTAGACAGCATTACGGTGGCCGCCGGAACCAAGGTTGACGCTGCCCTAAAGGCTAATGCTGCACGGCAGAGCACTTCTGAAGCGTGGGCATATTTACAGTTGAAAAACGGCAATTGGGTTGCCCTGGGCAAGCGTGGCTTGGATGTCAACGGCCTGGCAAAAATCGACCCGATGGCGTTCACCGACCCTGGCACCTATGTAATCAAGATCATCATCGCCGACATTGGCACTGTCATGCCTGCCCGAGTAAAGCGTGCGGGCGGATTCCGCGCCGCCGCGATCAGTGGCACCGACTTGAGCTCGGTTGGCAGCCAGAGTTATGACCTAACTGTCACCGTAACCGGAGCAGCGCCAGCAGTTTCAAACCCAACCCCACAGGTGACCAACGTGACCAGCGCCACAGCAAACGGAACTTTGACCACTGGCAACACGTTGGCGGTAAGCGTCACTTTTGATTCCGCAGTATCAGTCAACACAGCTGGTGGTTCGCCGACTCTCGCGCTCAATGTTGGTTCATCAGTGGGTTACGCATCATATGCCTCAGGCTCTGGGTCTAACACGCTGGTTTTCAACTACACGGTGAGAGCTGGCGACAGCACCGGAGATCTTGAATACACCTCAACATCGGCGCTAACCCTAAACGGCGGCACAATTACGAGCGCAGTTGTCTCGGCAAATAATGCCGTGTTGACTCTGCCTGCTCCGGCAGCCACTGGGTCACTTTCGGCAAATAAAGCGATTGTTATCGACTCGGCAGCGCCAGTCATTACTTTTGCTGCCGCTAAGACCAGTTCAAGTTCAACAACGCTGACATATTTGATCATCGGAAATGAGCCAATCGATTGTTCGACACTGTCTGCCACTAACGGCACAGATTTCACCTTTGCGAACATCTCGAGCCTGACGATTGTGCAGACTGATCCAACCACTTGCACAATCACAGCAATTTCGAGTGTGGCAAGCGGAGCCATGGGCACCAGCTCGTTGACAATGGCCTCTAGTTTTTCGATTGCTGACGCTAACGGAATCGCGGCAACGACTCTGAGCCCAACCAGTGCCGAAACGCTCGTCAATAATGGCAGCACTCAAGCCTCGGTTACCTCGGTCACGACCTCAACAAATGGCGTTCACGTCATCGGTGACCAGTTGTCGCTTGTGGTGAATTTCAACCAAGCGGTGACCGTGACAGGCACACCGACCTTGACCCTGCAATTTGACGGTGCAACGAAGACAGCAACCTACACATCGGGCAGCGGAACAAACGCGCTGACATTCAACTATGTGTTGGCAACCGGGGATGCAACCACTCACCTTGACTACGCATCCACATCGGCCCTAGTGATTCCGGCTGGCTCGGCAATCAGGGTTGGCACAGCAGATGTTTATGCGATTTTGCCAAGCCCGGGTTCGGCAGGTTCTTTGGGAGCGACCAGCGCCATCTCAACTGACACAACCAAGCCAACGGTGACGATTAGCGCCCCGCTGGCAAGTTCAACCGCGAGTGTGGTCAACTTCCAACTCACTTCAGACAAGCCACTTGTCTGCAGCACGCTTTCTAGCGTGGACGGCACTGACTTCACCTTCACCAACGCAGCCGGCGCCACCGTAAGTCAGCTTGACCCATCGACATGTCAGATTGCTCTGATTACATCGATTGCGATCGGTTCCTCGGGAACAACCAGCATTGCGGCTGCAGCATCATTTGCGGTTAGCGACACCAGTGGCAACGTTGGCGATTACAACTCGGTCACCACAAAGTCAGCTGGAGTAGCGGTAACTCCTCAGGCTTCGACCATCCCAAACGTGACTTCGATAACGGCGACAAACGCGAACGGTTTCTATGGAGTTGGCCAAACCGTCAACCTTGTGGTGCACTTCGATCTGCCTGTTCAAGTAACTGGCACGCCACAACTGGTTTTGAACTTTGGTTCAGGCACCACATTGGTCGACTATGCCTCGGGTTCGGGCACAGGCATCACTTTTGCCTATGTGATCCAGGCCGGCGACAACGTTGACCACCTTGACCTGGCAAGCTCGTCGGCTTTGCACCTGAATGGCGGCGCAATTACGAACGCCACCACCAATGAGGCGGCAACGCTTACCGTGCCAGTTGGTGCAGCGGCCGGTTCGCTTGCCTCTAATTCGGCGCTGGTGGTGGATGCCATTGCACCGACCACGGTGTTCGCCTCGGCTTCAAGTTCGACTACTGGTCGCACCTTGACCTTCACCGTGACCGGAGATGAGGCACTTGACTGTTCATCGCTATCTCCGGTGGATGGAGTGGACTTTAGTTTCAACAACTTGAGTTCGGTCACGATTAGCCAGGCAAGTTCACGCGTTTGTGAAATCATCGCAGTCTCATCAATCTCGGCAACAGCCGCCGGTTCAAGCGGCTTGAGTGCCGCTCAGACCTTCGAGGTTCTTGATGCGCACGGTGTTTCGAGTGCCATCATTACAAACCCATCAATCGTCATCGCTATGCAGCCGGCTTCGGCCGGCGGAACCAGCGGCGGCGGTTCAACTAACAATGGGTCAACCTCAACCACTATGCCGGTTATCCCATCACTGCCCGTTGAGTCGAAGTCGCTTTCGACTAGCGGTGGCGATTCGCTGGCCTTGGATGGAAGTCATCTTGACGGCGTTACAAATGTGACGGCAATTCAAAATGGCAAGGAGTTCAAAGTTGAGATTATTAGCTCAACTGCCTCGCGTCTTGTAGTTCGCACCCCTGCCCTTCAGGTAGGTTCGGCAGACTTGATAATTGAAACCCCAAAGGGCTCGATTATTTTCAAGAATGCCCTTCTTTACATCGCTAAATCAGTCGGTTCAACGGGAAAACCAACGTCAGTTGCGACTAGTAAGTCATTCACCGTTTCAGGGTTTGCAGCGGGCAAGTCGATCCTTACACCCGCCATGCAGCAGGTGATCAACAAGCTGGTCATCGCAAATAAGTCGTACCGCGCAATCAGATGCACCGGATACACAATGGGCCCAACCCGTTCGGCAGCTGACATAGCGCTTTCCAAATCTCGTGCATCAACGGCCTGTGACTTCGCTTTGGTTAAAAACAAGTCGTTGAAGATTGCCTCAATTGCGGGAATTCGTGAGACTAAAATCGGCGACCAAATTCGCCGAATCTCGCTTGTGTTCTCGCAGTAGCCCGGGTTCCAATTGGTTAGTCTTCAAATGTCACCATCAAGAAAAGCGGTTGCGTCAATGCTAAAAGTCCTATTGGTCGAGGACGACTCATTCACTCGGCAGCTAATTGAAAATGCTCTCGGTCAACAGGGTTTTGCAGTCACGACAGCAAATAGCGCATCGGCGGCAATCGAACTCGTCCGTTCAATCGAGCCTCATGTGATCGTCAGTGATCTTGATTTAGGTACGGGAGCCACCGGCCTAGACCTGCTTGGGATGGTAAATCGTGAGTTTCCTTGGATTGGGCTAGTGGCGCTCTCTGCGCACAGCACATCCATGCTGGTTGCTGGGGGTTCGCTGCCCGAGGGGACGCCATACCTAGTAAAGGCCGCAATCAAGGACCTCACTGAAATTGGAACCGCGATCCGGGTTTCGATTTCAAATCTGGATGTGCCGATGAATGATGCAGAACTGAGTACTGGGCTTGAAGTGCATGCGGTCTCGCCGGCGCAGGCTGAGACACTTAGGCTGCTCTCGCAGGGACACACGAACCAGGCAATTGCCGACGCGCGAGGCACATCACTTCGCGCCGCAGAAAATATGATTCAGCGAACCTACAAGTCTCTCGGCCTAACACGAGAGAGCAAACGCAACAATAGAGTTGAGGCTGTAAGCCTTTGGAGACAGGGCAAAGTTAGGGTGCGTTGAATAAACCAATCAAACGCCTAGAAGAAATATTGGCGGGCCCGCGGGTTCTCGATTGGCGAGCATTCGCGCTTATTCAACCACTGTTTTTAGTCTTCGGGACTATTACATTTTTCAAACACGTTCAAGGCGATTTTTGGCACATAGTTGGCGCTATCCTGATTGGCCTAGTTGCCGAAGTTTTATTCGCGTTTCTTGTTCGGCCACTATTTGCACCGGCATCGAAGCAGAATTCTTTTTGGCGGATATTCCTCCTCTACTGGCTCATAGGCGAGCTCGATGGAGTTATGTGCGTGACTCTGCTGAACATACCTTTTAGGGAACCGGGCACTTCAGTGTCGGCTTGGACCACTCTTTCAAGTAATGGGTTTTTGCACGCTGTCTGGCTAACAACTGCCCATCTAGCAATCAGCCTGCTCAAGAGTGACGTGGAGCTATTGCAAAAACTAAGCACGACAGGGCTCGCGCTTAACGCCATGCAAGTGGAAGCGAATAGACAATTGGCCAGCGAACTTGGAAATCTTCGTTCAACAATTTCAGACCAAATCTCACGGGCGCTTGTTCAAATTAAAACTCAAGTCGGCACCCTCAACTCATCCAGCCCAAAAACAGAACTAACCGAACGTGCCACGCTAGTTATGCAACTTTGTGATTCTGAAGTGCGCGCCCTGAGCCATGAGATTTCGCAAAATAACTTCGAACCGAGTTTTACAGAAATTTCTATTCCAAAGATCCTGAACCCATGGGGCAGGGGTTCAGCAAAAATTAGCGAAATAAAACTGCACTGGCCCTGGGTTGCCGGCATTGGTTTGCTCAATGCTGCGATTATTGCCCTCCAACATGGCGGTTGGATTGCCGCGATGGCTTCGTTGCTTTCCATCCTGACTGGGCTTGGTTTGTTGTTATCCCTTGACGCTGCGCGCAGGAACCGCCTAAAGGTTCAATCAGCAGTCCTCGTGATTATCCTGGTGGTGGGTGAGTACCTAATCAGCAGCGCAGTAATAATTTCAGTTCTATGGCTTATCGGTTTTAAAGTGCCGGAAATTAGGCACTTTGTTCAATCCGTTTATTTGATCGTCCCAATCGTGATTGTTATCGTTTGGAGCCTGGTTCAAATCATTCACGGATTTGCCTATCGCTTGAGACTACACACTGATGAGCTTGCGGCTAGCAATAAGTTATTGGCGAGTGAATTGGAGCTGATCCAATTGAAATCTGCGCGAGCGAGAGAAAGATTTGGCAAACTTCTGCATGGGACAACGCAGGGGCGTTTGGCATCAGTTTCGCTTGCACTAGCGGCAGCCGCTAGTTCTAGTTCTGAAAAACAAATCGAACTATTGCTGCAGCAGGCCCGCGGGCAACTGGCTCAAGCCGAAATTGAGTTAGCCGAAACGTTAAATTCAGACGCCATTTCACTCGCTAATGCCGAGGGGCTGGATGCAGAAATCGCTTCACTTCAGGATGGTTGGCGAAATCTTGTGGATATCCAAAGTGTCGTTTCTGATCCGGCTCGAGCAGTCTTGGAGTCCAGACTTGATTTACTTCAGGCTGTAGCCGAGGCGATGCAGGAATGCATTACCAATGCCGTCCGCCACGGACATGCAAAGTCTATGAGGTTCAATTTGGCGCTCGACAATGAAATCATTCTCGAGGCCATTAATGATGGAATGCCAGTCTTGGATCTCACTCCTGGATTTGGAATCAGGTCGATTTCAGAAACCGCCAGCGATGTGCAAATAAGTAGTCAAGGTCAAACAACAAGGGTCGAAATTCGCTGGTCTCTGAGCTGAAATTAGTTCAAAAGCAGGTAATCCGTGAATACCTACGGTTCGCTTCTTGTCGAATAATGGCATTTCGCTAAACTAGCGCCTATGACTGAAATCAACCGTTCATTTGGCCAGGGGGCTCAAGGCGAACTTGAGGCACCAAAAGCGAAAAAAGCAAGTCTCCTGACCCGACTCCGCTACAACTTCGATAATTCGATTGCCAAGAGCGGGGCGTTCATCGCCTACCTCTTTGTCGCACTAGTTTTAATGTCGATTTTGGTCGTAATCGTTAGGTACGCACTCTATGCGGTGCCTGCGCTTTATGCGGGTGACAAGCTTCCGGCCCCAACTTTTGAAACCTTTTGGGGCTCGTTTGCAACTTTGCTTGGCCGTGGAACCGAAGCCACCTGGGCAGACAGAATCATCGGAGTGATTGTCTGGGCAACCACCATCACACTTGCAGCGAGTATCACCGGTTTTATCGTTGGCGCAATCACGCGCACGTTTGACCGTCTTCGCAAGGGAAAGAGCCCGGTCGTTGAATCAGGCCACACTTTGATTCTTGGCTGGTCAAGCCGCGTTTTCCCAATTCTTAAGGAGCTCGCGATTGCCAATGAGAACGTTCGTAAACCACTGGTTGTCGTCTTCAGCGATAAGGCTCGTGAATTCATGGAAGACGAAATCGAATCTCGTGCCGAGGGCCTTGGCAAGCTAAAGGTTGTCACCAGGACCGGTGACCCAACCAACCCTGCAGACCTAAAGCGCACCAACATCGCCGGGGCAAAGTCCATCATCATCCTTGATGACAACGATGCCGGTGACGCAACCATCGTTTCAACCGTTCTTGCGGTGAAGTCTGTAAACGACAACCCAAACACCCGCATCATCGCAGAGGTGGATGACCCGCACACTGCCGAGGCGTTGGAGAGCGCAACCAACGGCCGAGTGATTTCGGTTCGTTCGCACGACGTCATCGCTCGCGTAACCGCTCAGGCTTCACGTCAGCCTGGTCTTGCTGCAGTGACGCTTGACCTGCTCGACTTTGACGGTGATGAAATCTACTTCACCGAGGTTCCGGCTCTGGTTGGCAAAACCTATGGTGATGCACTTTTGGCCTTCAATAAGGCTGCCGTCATCGGAATTGTTGAGCCGAATGGTCACACCATTTTGAACCCTAAGGAAACCACCAAATTGGTTGCCGGCGGTAAGTTGATTGCAATCGCCGAGGATGACGACAAGGTTGTTTACACAGGTGTTCGCGAAGACATCGCCAAGCTCAAAATTGCTCCGCACAAGATGCCGGTTCGCAAGGCCGAACACCTGCTTGTCATTGGCTGGTCATCGATGGGCCGTTCGGTGATTTCTGAACTTTCGGCTTTCTTGCCAAAGGGCTCGACTGTGCACATCGTTGCTCAAAGCAAGTTCGTTGCCGCCGAAGAAATCGCCAATCTTAACTTTGGCGCCCTGAAGGTGACTCACGCTTCAATTTCTGGCGACATCGAGGAACTTATCGCCGCAGCTTCGGCCAAGAAATATAACGAGATCATCATCTTGGGTTATCGCAATGCAATCAGCGAGTCTGAAGCAGATGCTCAGACCATGCTGACCATGCTTCAGATGAACCAGCTGTTTGCCGCCGATGGAAATGGTGTTGAGCCAACCCGATTGGTTGCCGAAATTCTCGATGGCCGCAAGGCAGAGCTTGCCCGAGTTGCCGCCGCTGATGACCTGGTGGTTAGCGATAACTTGGCTGCCCTACTCATCGCTCAGGTCTCTGAAAATCCAGCGCTGGCTCATGTTTTTGAAGACCTTTTTGACGCCGATGGCGCAGCAATTAACGTTCGCCCAATTGAGCACTATGCGCCATTGGGCAAGGATGTTGAGTTTGCCGAGCTAGTGGCTATCGCCCGCGCTCATGGTGAATCGGCAATTGGCTATCGCGTTTTGGCCGATGCCCCGCACGATGCCGCAACCGGTGTGAAGTTGAACCCAGCCAAGACCACAGTCTTCAACCCGGCTGCAGGCGATGCACTTGTTGTTATCGGTGACGTAGATTAACTAAATGATCGAACAAACGGTGGCCGGGGCTAAAGCTGCCCTGGCCACTTTTGTTAACCCCGAGAAGGCCGCCCATTTTCCTAAGTTTTTCAAAGCCGGGCCTGGGCAATATGGCGAGGGTGATATTTTTCTCGGCGTTACCGTGCCAAATGTGCGGGCCGTCGCCAAGGATTTTGCCGGGCTGACTGAATCTGAGATTTATGAGCTAATGCATTCGGCAATTCACGAGCATCGCCTGCTTGGCTTAATCATGCTGGTGGCCAAGTGGAAGAAAGCAAAGACCGCAGGCGCGCAGCAAGAACTTTTCGATTTTTACCTGCGCCTGGTTCATGAAGGTCGAGTCAATAACTGGGACCTCGTCGACACCTCTGCCCCGTATTTCGGTATGTATTTGGTGGGCAAACCCGACGCTATGGATTTGTTGGAGCGGCTGGCTCGGAGCCAGTCACTTTGGGAACGCCGAGCCTCAATCATGTTTACTTTTGCATCAACCCGGGCTGCCGTTTTGAAGATTGGCCCGGAAGACTTTGAACCAACTTTGCACATCGCTGAAATTCTTTTGCATGACAAACACGATCTCATTCACAAAGCTGTCGGTTGGATGCTTCGCGAAGTGGGAAATCGCGATGTCGAAATATTGCGAAAATTTCTGAGCCGCCACGCGGCTGATATGCCCCGCACCATGCTCAGGTACGCGATCGAGAAGCTCGATGCCGACGAGCGGAGGGATTGGCTGGGCCGCGCTGCCCAGTCCTAGGTCAAATTCTCTGGCTTAGTCGATGTCGACGATAACCGGGACGTGATCGCTAGGGGCTTCGCCCTTGCGCTCATCGCGGTCAATCACCGCACGGGTAACGCGCTCGGCGAAAGGGTCATTTCCAAGGATGAAATCGATCCGCATACCCTCATTGCGTGGGAAGCGAAGCTGCTGGTAATCCCAGTAGGTATAGCCTTCAGGAATTAGCGGCCGCACCACATCGGCGAGGCCGATTTGTTCGAAAGCCTCGAAAGCCTGACGTTCTGCTGCCGAGACATGGGTGGCACCAACAAAAGCATTGATGTCCCAGACATCGGTGTCTAGTGGCGCGATGTTGAAGTCACCCATTAGTGCCAACGGCATATCGCCCGAGTGCTCTTGAAACTCAGCGGTCGTGGCGGCCAAACGGTCAAGCCAATCAAGCTTGTAGGTATAGTGCGGGTCATCGAGGGTGCGGCCGTTCGGCACGTATAGAGACCACAGTCGAACGCCATCGAAGGTTGCACCGAGGGCCCTGGCCTCTTCAACCTGAGGCTTTCCCTCTTTCCCAAAGCTTGGCATGCCAGTGAAGCCAATTTCGATATCTTCGGCGGGAATCTTGCTGGCAAATGCGACGCCATTCCATTGATCAAGACCGTGCATGATCACCTGGTAACCGGCATCTTCAAACGCCTTGGTTGGAAACTGCTCGGGCTTGCATTTGATCTCTTGCATGGCCAAAACATCAGTGTTGGATCGTTCGAGCCAGTCGACAACGCGCCCGACGCGAGTTCGAATTGAATTGACGTTGTGGGTGGCAATGCGCATGAAATAAGCCTAACTGCATGGCGGCCGAGTCTTCATTTGTGGCAGTGATGGGGAAACCGAACGTGGTTCCTGAGGGATGTTCGGTTAACTGTCGAGTTCCCCTAGGCGCGGATATTGTCCTCCAAAACCTGCTGGGTCCCCTACCTAGGCTTTTGACGCACGCACAATTCGGCGTGCCATTCGCATCTCTTATGTAGGGAAAAATGAAAAAACTAATCTCAATTACGGCAAGTATTTTGCTTGCCTGCGCGACACTTATTTCAGTCACAGAACCGGCCGAGGCAGTAGTCCCAGCAAGCGATATTTCCGCAACAGTAAATACAGCCGGAACAGCTGTTTTATTAAAGTGCTTGACTGGCGCTTATACCGGAGGAGTGACCAGTTCAACGCTGAACGTTTTTTACATCACAGTTAACGGTTCAGGAAACATTTACAACAATTCAAAGTCAATTAGTGGCGACACAATCACCCTTGCTATTGATAACCGTGGTTACGCTGCAGGTGATGCGCTTGCCGTTGAGGTGCACGACCAAAACGTCTATTGCAATGGAAATGACTTTGCGTGGGGTGCGGCATACGCGGTGGCTCTGGCACACACCATCACATATGACCCTAACCAGGGTGCTGGAATGATTTCGGCAACCGTTGGTGCCGGTGCGCTTACCGTTTCAACTGGTAGCAACTACTCCCGATCGGGTTACACCCTTTCTGGCTGGAACACCTCGGCTAACGGCAGCGGAACCGCAGTTGCGCTAGGTGCTTCATACGCCCCAAGCCAAAACGAGACACTTTATGCGCAGTGGACTGCCATCCCGGTGACAACTCCAGTTGTGGTTCAGGCTCCGGTATATACCGGGCCAGAGTTCAATGCCATCGAAGGCCGAGTTGTTGACTCAGTTGAAGGGGCAAAGATTCTTCTAACCGGGCACCGTCTTGACTCGGTGACCAAGATCTCTCTCGCTGGCAAGGCTCTAACTGTAACCAAGTCAACCGACACTGCGATCGAACTTCAGGTTCCTGGAGGCGCGCCTGGCTCGGCAACTCTGGAGATTGCCTTCACCTCGGGGAGCATGCGCTGGACCAACGCGTTCGAGTTTGTTGACCCTGCGGTGCTGAAAGCGCAGGCGGCTAACAAGATTGCGAAACCAGCTGCAAAGCCGGCAACAAAGCCAGCCGTCAAGGTAACCAAGGCGAAGCCAAAGGCAAAGAAGTAATAGCGCTCTAAACGGCCGAAGGCCCCGATTTATTCATCCGGACAAATCGGGGCCTTTACCTATGCCCGGGTAAACTTGAGCCATGACCTTTGACCCAACCACTCACCCACGCCTTGTCGAGCTAATCAAGAAGCTGGCTGTCGTGCACGGCCGCGTGACGTTGTCGAGTGGCATCGAGGCTGACTACTATGTTGACCTCAGACGTGCGACCCTTCACCATGAGGCCGCCCCACTTATTGGCCAGGCCATGCTTGACCTGCTTGACCTAAACAGCATCACCGATTTCGATGCGGTTGGCGGTTTGACCATGGGTGCAGACCCAGTGGCCACCGCAATCATGCACCAGGCTGCAGCGCGCGGCCGCGCCATCGATGCATTTGTGGTTCGCAAGGCTGCCAAAGCTCACGGCATGGGCCGCCAGGTTGAAGGCCCAGATGTTAAGGGTAAGCGCGTCATTGTGGTCGAAGACACCTCAACCACCGGCGGTTCACCGCTGACCGCGGCCAAGGCACTTGAAGAGGCCGGGGCAATCATCGTTGCAGTTGCCACAGTTGTTGACCGTGACACCGGTGCACAGAAGGTAATCGAAGATGCCGGCTATCGCTATTTCTCAGCCGTCTCACTTGACGATCTAGGTTTGAGTTAAAAATTGTCTTCAACCGCGGGCAATACCAAGCGTCGTTTGACGCCGATTGTCATAACACTCGCGTCATCGCTGCTCAGCGTGGTTTCGGGTTCGATGGTTTTCATGGCTTTTCCATGGTTGGCAATTAAGCTCACTGGCTCGGCAACCGGCGCGGGTGCGTTGATTGCAATTACAAATATTCCGGCACTGCTGTTGGCCCCGGTGGTCGGTTCAATCATCGATAAATTTGGCCGCCGCCGAGTCGGTATTTACATCGAGTACCTGACCGCCGCGGTCACCCTTTTGATTCCAATCGCCGTGGGCATGTGGCAGATGACTTTGCCCCTATTGATTGCAATCGGTCTGATTCGAGCCAGCGTTGGTTCGGGTGCGGGTTCGGCTCGCAAATCATTTATGCCCGATGTGGCAAGGGTTGCCGGCCTTTCGCTTGAACGCGTGAACTCCATCCAAGAAGCCATTTTTGCGGCGGGTTTTGCAATTGGCCCGGCGCTTGCCGCTATTTGCATCAGCGTGATTAATGTCTACAACACGTTCATTGTGGTGGCAGTTGTCGGCCTGATTTCTGGCTCACTGATGTTCTTTGTGCGCGTGAAAGAAGTTATCGAACCGCATGAGGATGAGAAGAACCTGTTCAAGTTCGCGATGGAGGGTTTCAAGGTTTTGGGCAGCACCCCATCGGTGGCAATTATGTTGTCTGGGGTTATGACGTTGGCGATGATTTATCTGCCAACCGAAATGATTGTGTTGCCAAAATATTTCACCGGCAAGGGCGATGCCGAGGGTCTTGGTTTCTTGCTTTCTGCGATGGCCGCGGCAACCGTTCTTGGCGCCTTGGCTTTCGAGCGCCTCTCGAAGAAATTTAACTACAGCACCATTTTCCGCATCGCCATCCTTGGAGTTGCCTGCTCGATGATTCCCATGTCGTTCCTGCCCGACTATTGGGTAATGATTTTCTTCGGCCTGATTCTTGGCCTTACCTGGGGCCCAATCACCCCGCTGCTCAACACCGTGATTCAGCGCAAAATTGCACCAAGCAAACGCGGCCGAGTTTTCAGCCTTGAGATGGTGATTTGGTCTGGAGGGCCGATGCTCTCGATGGTTTTGGTGGGCATTGCGGTCGATGCATTCGGTGTGTTGCCGGTCTACATTTTCTTAGCAATTTCGACAACAATCGCCGGCATTTTCGTTACATTCAACAAGGGCATGAAAGAGATCAACACAGCCGACTTCGCCGACTAGCGGGCCACCCAGTTGCCGGCCGCTTTGGTAGCCTTGTGACATGGCAGATCGCAGCAATATCACCTCT